>Ga0196963_10000047_pt1 | contig 173145 bp, 141 predicted proteins | sample S1_5metaG_FD_148600 | JGI IMG/M metagenome (GOLD analysis project Ga0196963, IMG submission 148600) | Soil microbial communities from Anza Borrego desert, Southern California, United States - S1_5 | ecosystem: Environmental > Terrestrial > Soil > Desert | place: USA: California | collected... | reverse complement strand
CACGGTAGCTATCTTAGAGGGCGTTTATCAGACAGGAAAAACTTGTACCGCGGATTTTATGCAAAACATGACTATCGTCTTTGATGATTTCCTACCGCGCTGGAATTACCGCGCGCTTCCACAGCGAAACTGATATCGGGAAGTTATTTTTGACGATATCCTTAACGGGAATGCACTAAGGCAATCGTTAATCAAGAAGACATTCGCTATAAGTTGGTAATTAAAGGCGCGATAATTTCATGAGTAGGTTTTGTTCAACCGGGAAAAATTAACTTCTTGAGGACTGTTTCGTTTCCGTTTTCATATCTGCATCGTTTGTGATCGGGCAATAGTTCTTTAAATTCAAGACGACTGCTCCGTATGAAACCAATCCAGTTTGTCATGTAGCGTGACGACTGTGCCGATAATGACCAGAGTTGGCGGCTTGATATCCTGGCCGGCCACTATGCCAGGTAAGGATTCCAATGTGCCGGTGATGACCCGCTGGTTAGCGGTGGTGCCTTGCTGCACCAAGGCGACAGGCAAATCCTTGGGACTGCCGTGTTCAATTAGAGATTGGCAGATTTTTTCCAGCCCGACCAGCCCCATATAGATAACGATGGTTTGATTGGGGGTTGCCAGTTGCTTCCAGTTCAGATTGATGGAATTGTCTTTTAGATGGCCGGTCACGAATGTACAGGACTGGGCGTGATCTCGATGCGTCAGCGGAATGCCGGCATAAGTGGCGCAGCCTGAAGCGGCGGTAATGCCTGGCACAACTTGAAAATTGATGCCCTGTTGCATAAGGGTTTCGATTTCTTCACCTCCGCGGCCGAAAATAAAAGGGTCGCCGCCTTTTAGCCGGACCACGCGTTTCCCTGCCTTAGCCAGATCCGCCAGCAGGATGTTGATGGATTCCTGCGGGAGCGCATGGTTGTATCGTTGTTTGCCGACATAGATTTTCTCCGAATCGCGACGGGCTAGATCGATAATCTCGGGCGAGACCAGGCGGTCGTAGACGACGACATCGGCCTGTTGCATCAACCGCAAGGCGCGAAAGGTCAATAAGTCGGCTGCACCGGGGCCGGCTCCAACCAGATAAACTTCGCCAAGATTGACATTTGCTTTCTGATTAGCGAGCGCCTGCTCGATTTTCCGCTCGGCTTCCTGCTCCTTGCCTGCGAAAATCAGTTCGGAAATGGAGCCTTGCAGTACATTTTCCCAGAAAATCCTGCGTTGTGACGGCTCTTTAATGACCTCCTTGACGCGCGATCGGAATTTCTCGGCGATCTGAGCCAGTCGGCCATAGGCTGGCGGAATCAGGCTTTCTATTTTGGCTCGAAGCAGTCTGGCCAGAACCGGCGAAGCGCCGCCGGACGATACTGCGGCAACGACAGGCGAGCGATCTATAATGGCAGGAAAAATGAAAGTGCAGAGTTCAGGGTTATCAACAACGTTCACCAGAATATTTTGTTCCGTTGCTGTTTTGGCAATTAATTTATTCGTATCGGCATCGTCAGTAGCAGATACGACCAGTCTGAATCCACGTAGATCGGCGGCGGAAAAAGTTTTCTTCAATATATTAAGGCTATACGACTCTTGCAGATTGGAAACAGCAGTGCTTATTTCATTGGCAATGACAGTGATTTTTGCATCGGCCCGAGCTAATAATTCAATTTTGCGGGCAGCGATTTCGCCTGCGCCGACAACCAGACAATTTTGATTTTTAAGTTGTACAAAAATTGGAAAATAATCCATTGTATTTCTATGATTCGCGGATTAAGTAGAGAGTGCTATTATAAGCATTCTGAAGCAAGTTAAGAACCTTTAAAACCAAGCAATGATCGAATTTAACTTTGAACTGGACGCCAGCGGCTTAAATTGCCCGCTGCCTCTATTGCGCCTGAAAAAAGCATTGATGGAAATGTCCAGCGGCGACATCGTCAAGGTAATCGCGACAGACCCTGCGGCACATTTGGATTTTGGCGTTTATTCTGACCAGACGGGCAATCAAATTATTAAATTTATCAAGGAATCTGGCAGGCAGATTTTTTATATTAAAAAGAAGTGATCGGCTTAGTGGTGGATATGGCAGGGTGTCTGGCTGATGCCGAACCGCGGGAATAGCGAATAATAAAAATGGTGAGCTGTAATAAGGATGGAAATATTGAACAAATTTGGCTTTTTTTCGGATGTGTCCCAGCATCGTCTACTTCTAGTGCTCAGCAGCACGTTTCATCACATAAAAACATAGACATCTGTCCAATGCTATAAGACTCAGACGAATCTATATGATTCGATAGCATGATTTCTTCATATATGTAGCCAACTACACTTACCTGTATGCCTGATGAGAAATTCGGAATATCCGTAATTTTCGCGATGTATCGAGGCATCAGGCTCTTAGCGCTTATCATTTTCACATTATTGCTGATTCGCAGCCCGATCAGTCATGCCGAGCCCGAGGCTGATGCCGCTTTGGATGGCAATACATTATATTTTTATAATTCGGAAACGAATATCAATAATTATGTTTCATTGAAGATCACGTTCGATACCTATCTTTCAAAATTTGGGGCATTTCGCTTTCAGCCGTTTAGCGACAAGGATATTTTTGAGAAAACTCTCTTGGAGAAACAGGATGGAGGGTTCTTACTTTCTAGCTGGCATTATCGTATTTTACGACAAAAAGTGCCGATCACGCCGGTTTTGGTGGGTGTCTCTCACGGTAAATCGACTCAGCGTAAAATTCTGTCAGCAAAAAAACAAATTAGTGAAGTTGGGCTATTAAAGGGCGGAAAAATTGCCTCGGCAGCTAATGAAGCCTATACCCGAACCATTCTTAGCCAGATTCTGGGTGAGAAAAGTGCGGAAATTCTTGCGCAGGTTAAATTGATCCTGGTTCCGAAAGATATCGATGCTCTGATGGCTGTGGGCTTCGGCATGGCTGACGCGGCTTTGACAACGGAAGACAGTCTTGAAAATCTCTCGAGGATTAATCAAAAACAGTACAGCATGCTGACTCGTTTGGGGGCTAGTGAGAAACAGTTTCTCACATTAGCCGTGGTACCGAAAAAAACGGCTAGGAATGCCGTCGCCTTGCTTGAAATACTAGAGGGCATGAGTAAAGCCCCTGAAGGAGAAAGTAGGTTGAGAATGCTTGGTCTTGATGGCTGGAGGAAGCTTACTCAGTCTGAGCTCAAGGAGCTTGAGCCCTAGTATGAAAGTAGATATGGCAAGCATTATCGAGGAATGTTTCTTAATCTGGCGGGCCTCAATCGTCAAGGCCGTAATTGCACTACTGTTTATGTCAATGATGGCATTGTTTCGGGCAGGCGAGGTAACGGCTGAAGAAAGTAGAGGCATAGTGGTCATTAATTCAAATACAGCGGTAAAAAATTATGAATTGGCTCAGGCAGCATTTGCAGCAAATTCAGCAGAGATAAAGGCAGAAATAAATCTTGGAGATGGTTCAGTCGATATCGATACAGTTAGTAAACAGATACGACAAATCGATCCTGAAGCTATTTATGCAATTGGATCAAAGGCTTATTTACTGGCGCATGATATTGCGGGAGACAGGAAAATAATTTTTTCATCCGTGCTGAACTGGCAGCGTTTGCCGATGAGCAAGAATTCCTATGGTGTTTCCAATGAATTGCCATCGGGTATGCAGCTGATGACTTATCGTTATCTTTTTCCGAAGCTGAAAAAGATCGGGGTCATCTATAGCGAGAAGTTTAATAGGGAATGGTTATCGGGAGCTGTCGAAACCGCGGAAGATGTGGGTATGGAGATTGTCAGCAAGTCCATTGCCGAACCGGCCGAGCTAATACCGGCTTTGGAGGCCCTTTTACCGAACGTGGATGTTTTATGGCTTATTTCCGATCCAATCGTTCTTGCCGATCAGAAGTCTACTCTTGAAATCTTTAGCCAGAGCGCGGCAATGAAAAAACCGGTCATTGCTTATGCTGAAATATTTTCCACATTAGGCGCAATGCTGGTGATATCGGCTGATATTTCCACGATGGGCCTGCAAGCGGCAAGTCTGTCGAAGGATTTGCTGGAGCATAAGAAAGTCTTACAACCCGTGGTTGATCCCGCCGGGTCTTATATTATGCTCAACATGAAGAAAGTGAAGGAATACGGATTAGATTTGAATAACGAAGCCTTAGGTTCGGTTAATCAAATTATTGAATAATCTTTGATAAATCAATCTGAGAATATAACGAATGGTTAAACGGAGTATTTTTAAAAAGCTTCTCGTTACGATGGTGGGTTTAATTATCGCCTTGCTGACTATGCTGACTTTTGTCCAAATCAAGTTTCAAAAAGATGTGTTTGAAAAGGAAATGGAGAAACGCATTGCGCTGATGAAAGGAAGATTGATCGATCGAGGACAGATTCTATCCGACAGCTTATCCGACCAAGTGAAAAATGGCATTGCTTCCGCTAATTTTTCGCAAGTTTCCGATTTGTTGAAGAATGCGGCGCGCGGCAATGGGGAGCTTCATTACATTATCCTGATGCAGTCCTCCGGTAAAGCTCATATCCATACCTTAAAGCCTCAGCTGGAAATGGAGATTCTATCTGAGGAAGAAGACTTGTTTGCGGTTAGCCAAAATACCGCAACGGTTAATGAATATGTCAGCAACGGTAAATCCTTTATAGAATTTATCATGCCGATTCAAGTGAGCGCTGAGCCCTGGGGAGTACTCCGGCTAGGCTTTTCACTCGATCTTCTTAATCAGGAAATCACCAAGTCGCAAAAGGAAAGTGCCGAGCAGATCCGTCAAATGATAGCGCGGCTGCTAATAATCACGGTCATTTTCATTCTAATGGGTGCCGGCATCGTGTTGCTCATATCCGAACGTCTATCCAGGCCGCTGCTGCACTTGACGCGCTTGGCAAATCAACTGGCTCAGGGCGATTTTAAAGTCAGCGATAATATTAAAGCGCACTCGGAAGGTGAAATCGGTGCTTTGACGACAGCATTTGCCCAAATGGCCAGGAACCTGAAGGCTTCTTACGATAAGCTTGGGGAATACAGCCGGACATTAGAGCAGAAAGTTATGGAACGTACATCCGAATTGGCTGAAGCAAGGGATCAAGCGATTGCAGCCAATAAAAGCAAATCGGAGTTTTTATCGATCATGAGTCATGAGATCCGAACGCCGATGAATGCCATTATCGGTATGACCCGGTTGGCGTTGCAGACGGAAGTAACAGCCAAGCAGCGTGATTATTTGACTAAAGTCCAAGCTTCCTCTCATACATTGCTTGGGATCATTAACGATATTCTGGATTTTTCCAAAATCGAAGCCGGAAAACTGGAATTGGAAGCCATCGCGTTTAATCTGGATGATGTGCTGAATAATCTATTCAGTTTAATGAGCGCAAAAGCGGAAGAAAAAGGGCTTCAGATACATTTTACTACTGGCTGTGATGTGCCTTTGTATCTGATAGGCGATCCGCTCAGGTTAGGCCAGGTGCTGCTTAACTTGGTCAATAACGCAGTAAAATTCACTCAATACGGGGAAATTATCGTTAATATCGCGCTGGCCGGAGATGGCGGAGCGGTAAAAAGAAATGGTCAGGTTATGCTTGAGTTTTCCATCAAGGATACCGGCATAGGCTTAACAGAAGAACAAATAAGCGGATTATTCGAATCTTTCAGCCAGGCCGATAAATCCACTACTCGCAAATACGGAGGGACAGGCCTGGGCCTGGCAATCTGCAAGCGGATGGTGGATATGATGGGAGGGAGCATCAAAGTTACCAGTGAAGTAGGAAAAGGCAGCACTTTTTCTTTTACCGCCGTCTTTCAGCAATACCAGGGGATTGATCAAAAACGCATTTCCCCGCTTGAGGCTTTTCAAGGCATGAAAGTGCTGGTAGTGGATGATAATGCGACATCCCGGAATGTTCTACGATCTTACCTGGAGTCATTTTCTTTTCAAGTGTCTCAAGCCAATACGGGCGAACAAGCGATTCAGATACTGGAAAATGCACCTATTGAAGATTCTTACCGGCTGGTCCTCATGGACTGGAAATTACCCAAAATGGACGGTATTTCAGCGGCACGTCATATTAAGAATAATCCCAAGATCCCCCATATTCCCCATATTGTCATGATAACGGCTTATAGCAGGGAAGATATTATTCGGCAGTCGAATGATGTCAATCTGGACGGGTTTCTTATTAAGCCGGTGCATCCGTCGGTGCTGTTTAATGCGATTATTGATGTATTCGACCAAAATCGTTTTGACGGAAATGTTACTCCCCAACCTCCTTGCGCGGTAATGGATAATGAAAAATTACATAAAACCAAAGGAATAAAGTTGCTGCTGGTAGAGGATAATGAGATTAATCAGCAGGTTGCGAAGGAAATGCTGGAACAGGAAGGTTTTGATGTCGACATTGCCATGGATGGGCTGGAAGCCGTGCAAAAAATACGAACCGGCGGCTTTGACGGCGTATTAATGGATTTGCAAATGCCGATAATGGACGGTTATGAAGCCACATGCATCATACGCTCCGAACCGCGGTTTGATGATTTGCCGATTATTGCCATGACGGCCCATGCCATGACCGATGTTAAGGAAAAATGCTTAAGCATCGGCATGAATGGATACGTGGTCAAACCCATAGATGTCGATGAGTTAGTGGCAAGCTTATTCGATTTTATCAAATCGGAAAAGCGGAAAGCACCTGATGCCACTTTGGAGACAGCGGATAAACAAGAAAAAACATTGTTACCGGCCTTGTTACCCGGCATTGACAAGCAATTGGGGTTAAGAAACGTTGCAGGAAATGCTCAATTGTTTCATGAGCTACTGACGAAATTTCACGAAGACTTTGGCGATGCGGCGGTTCAATTGGATGCCTTCCTGCAAGCAGGCGACAGAGGATCAGCGTTGACATTGCTGCATTCATTAAAAGGCGTGTCGGGCAATCTTGCCATGTCTGAATTGAGCGCTAGCATAGGCGCACTGGAACAAGCCATTAAAAATCGGCAAACATTTGTTCCTGAACTGTTAATTGAATTTTCGAGGGCTCAACATAAAGTGCTTGAGTCAATTGAACGATTACGAGCCATTGAGCCTGCAAAGCCGCTTGATTGCAATACCGATGCTGTCGAGTCCGAGCTATCGCTAGCTGAACCTTTATTGGATGAGCTGTTTAATGCTCTGAGTGGAAGCCGCCTGGTCGCTGATTATCACTTCAAGGAATTGAAAAAAATCATAGGAAGCTCATGGCAGAGCGATAAGGTCAAGTTACTTGAGCAGGCGATTAATGAATTTGATTTTGCTGCAGCCCAATCCATTTTACAGGATATCGGGCTAGCTTTATTTAATAAGAAATTAACGCAGGCGCCTGTATCTTCAGAGGCAGATACCAGGCAAAAAATATTGATCGTCGATGACATGCCTATAAATATCAGGGTGTTAGGAGAAGCCTTGAAGTCCCGCTATGATATCGTTGCGGCTATAAATGGGGAAAAAGCCTTGCTTATGGCGCAGTCAGATAGTCCGCCTGATCTGATTTTGCTGGATATCGAAATGCCTGACATGGATGGATGGCGGGTTTGCAGGCACTTGAAAACCCATGAAAAAACGCGCGATATTCCGGTGATCTTTATTACGGGCCATTACGAGGTATCGGAGGTGATGGCGGGCTTTGAGTCGGGCGCGGTCGATTACATCAGCAAGCCGTTCAATATCTCGGTCGTTCAGGCCAGGGTTCAAATCCATCTGGAGCTTAAAAAACAACGGGATTTATTGGAACAGTTGGCGAGTGTCGATGCATTGACAGGCATCCCCAACCGGCGCATGTTTGATGAGTATTTTGCCAGGGAATGGCGTCGCTCCATGCGTTCAGCGTCCCCCATATCGCTCATCTTCATGGATGTCGATTTCTTCAAAACTTTTAATGATAACTACGGACATGCGGAAGGGGATCGCTGCCTGGAGAATATTGCCGCTATCCTTAAGGATACGCTTAAGCGGGTAACCGATTTTGTGGCTCGCTACGGGGGCGAAGAGTTTGTCGCCGTATTGCCGGAGATGAATCTGGATGAAGCGGTGGAAATGGCTGAAAGCATGCGTAAAAATGTCGCCAGTTCCAATATCCCGCATGCGTACTCCGAAGTTGCCGATCGGGTAACGTTGAGTCTTGGCGTGAGCAGCGTGATACCCGTTGCCGACGTATCGCCCGAGGATCTGATAAAGACAGCCGATGCCGCGCTTTATATAGCGAAAGAAAGCGGCAGAAACCAGGTTAGTGCAAAACTGACCGGGGATAAAGATGCAATATGAGGTATGGAATAAATTTCTCCCCTTTAGCCGGAGCGGTGACGGGGTTTCCAGCTTTGGCGCTGCCTAAAGATGTACTCATAATCCTCATGGCCATGAGAAAAGGATCTCTTGTTCCTTTCGTATTTACAGTTTCAATGCTGCAAATACTCCCGGCGTTTGCCGCCACGCCTCCCATAATGTCCCAGGAAAACATAGAAGCCTCGTTAGATGAAGAACTCGGCTGGCTTCAGGAGGAAGCCGTCGTTTTTTCCGCATCCCGGCGAGAACAGAAAGTTTTGCAAACATCAGCCGCTGTCTTTGTTATCAGCAATGATGATATACGCCGTTCCGGCATTACCTCCATCCCTGATGCTTTGCGTATGGTTCCAGGGCTTCATGTTGCTCAAGTGAATGCGAATACCTGGGCAATTACCGCACGGGGGTTTAACGGAGAGAATGCAAATAAGCTGCTGGTGATGATTGACGGCAGAACGGTTTATCATCCTACATTTTCGGGAACGCTTTGGCGGACAAAAGACGTATTGCTTGAAGATGTGGAAAGGATCGAAGTCATCAGAGGACCGGGCGCAGCCATGTGGGGCGCCAATGCCGTGAATGGCGTCATCAATATAATCACTAAAAGCGCGAACAATAGCCAAGGTTTATTGGTTGCGGCCGGAGGCGGGAGTGAGGATAAAGGCCTGGGGGCTGTCCGTTACGGCGGGAAACTAACCGATAATCTGCATTACAGGAGTTATTTTAAATATGCTGACAGGGACGATTTAAAATTGGAAGGGGGCGGCAATCCCGGAGACAATTGGGAAAAATTTCAAGGCGGATTCAGAATCGACGGCGAGTTGACAGAACATGACTCCCTGACTTTACAAGGCGATCTGTATACAGGCAACGGCGGCAGTCTAAGGGACATTACAGCGCCGGTAGAGCCTTTTACTTCCCAAGGCAACGTAGGAGAAGATTTTTCCGGCGGCAATATTTTGGGCCGATGGCGGCACCGGTTTTCCGATACATCGGATATATCGCTACAGCTCTACTTTGACCGGACCCAGGATAAGACTACTTATTCCACGATTAATGATTCATCGGAAGCCGTTATAAATACATACGATGTGGATCTGCAGCATTATTTCCAGCTTGGCGGCCGGCAGGAAGTAACTTGGGGCTTGGGTTTCCGATATATAGAGGATGAGCAGGACAATGCCGTCAATTTCTTATTTGAGCCTGCGAGCCGTGATTATTCGTTATACAGCGCATTTATACAGGATCAGGTGACGCTGCTTCCTGACACGTTAAAATTCCTGTTTGGTTCAAAATTTGAGCATAATGATTTTAGCGGTTTTCAAATTCAGCCTAATGCTCGCTTCATTTATACGCCCGATAATCGACACACATTATGGGCGGCTGTTTCGCGCGCAGTCCGGACGCCGAATCGCTTAGATCATGACACACACTTACTTTATTTTTCTGGGGATACGGATACTAATATATTTGCCGCTTTACAGGGCAATCAGGATTTTGACTCGGAAGAACTGATGGCTTACGAATTAGGCTATCGGATCGCGCCCGAGGAAAATATATCCATCGATATTGCGGCTTTTTACAATGTTTATGACAAACTGAGGAGTGTTGAAGCTGGAGTCCCTTTTGAAGAAACAACTAATGCCGCGCAGCATTGGGTTTTTCCTGTCTATTATGGAAATAATGCCCGAGGCGAAACCTACGGGGTGGAGATAGCAGCGCAATGGCAGGCGTTAGAATGGTGGCGTCTGCGGGCGAATTACTCTTATCTGCAGATGCTGCTTCATATTGATGCGGCCTCATTGCTTCCCGATATCGAAAAAGGACAATCGCCGCATCACCAATTCAATTTCCGATCATCAATGGATTTGCCGCACAATGTGCAGCTAGATGCCTTTTTACGTTATGTAGATACCCTGCCTCGAGTAGATAATCTATCTAAACGGAAAATCGACAGTTATCTGGAAATGGATGTCCGTTTGGGGTGGAAACCAGTGAAAAACGTCGAATTATCTCTTTCCGGCAGGAACCTGTTAGATAGCGGCCATGCCGAATTCAAAGCATTGAGAGGAGATATGCCGGTCATAGAAGTGCAGCGCAGCATATTCGGCCAGGTAAGCCTGGACTTTTGAAAGTCAGGCTTACCGGTTTTACTGTAAAAGACTGCCCTTACCGCATATCCCGCTGAATGTCGGTGAAATAAGCGAATGTTAATCTTCCCCCAGAAAAGCCTTCTTAAGATGCTTGCCGGAATATAACCAGATTTTAATAACCTCATAGATAATGACCGTCGTGAATGTAACGGCCATCCATACCAATACTGCTTCAACAGGCAGAGACGTCCAGGCATCGATTGTTATGCCCAGCATTTGATCATGATTGTATCCCCACCATTGATACGGCGAAGCCAGTGTAGCTTCCCATAGCAGACTGATCAATAAAATAAAAAAGAACGTGGAACTGAACGCGCGCCAATTGATAAATCGGTAAGTAGTCTTGAAGAAGGCAATGGAAGGAATAAAGCTGGCGATGACAAGAAAGCTGAAATAGCCTGGAAATCCGCCTTGAGAGGGATAGGTAAAAAAATTCTTGTAGATAATGCCGCACAAAATTAACACTAACCCAATGACGAGTGACTTTGAATGAAAAAGCACGAGCTTTTCTATCCCTTTACTCTCTGCGGAATAGTCAGGCACATTATAGGCGGCAAGCCAGTATTCATCACACCAGATATAGATTAATAGAACCGTGACAAATCCGGCGAGATAGAAAACGAATTCTTCAATCGGCAATGCCGCCCGCCATGCCATCTGATTGAAGTCAAAGCCAGGCAGATATATCTGGAGTGTGGCCTCATGGTTCGCAAAAGTAAAAAAGCTAAGGCCGAAAAAAATGTCCAAAATAAAGCCCAGGGGTATAAGCACGATTAAGGCCAGCCAGAAAGATTTACGGATAAATTTTTTATTATGGCTGATATAAAGCCAGGCGATGATGGTCAATGCCGGAATAATGAAAAGTAACAGGCTCCAGGTATATCCCAATGGAGAAATCCCGGCAACAGGATCGACAACACGTTGGGCTTTCTCAACAGTCAGTAGCGTTAATGTAGCTGGCAAGACCAGGACAATGATCATGGCAATAAAAATTTTAAAATCCTTCAATGACGTGAAGTTCATTTTTTCCTTCTTATTTAATATTTATTGTGAATATTAAAGCTGCTTACCAGGCATGATCATAATTCAGCGGTTGAATGACTTATCAGTTGTACAGGTGTCATTTCTTCTGCGAAACAGGCGAAAGTATAATGGATGAGCCGATCCTGAGTCTAGTTGATATAATGAGCGGCTACCATGTTCGATTTCATCGGGAAATCCGGGATCGGATACTTTTGGATTGGCCCGGCCTTCTGTCCTTCGATGACTTTCTTCGGAGCGTTTTATGAAAGATCCAAACGCTTCCAGTGCTTTCCCGCTGAAATATCGTACTGAATGGGTTATAACCAAGGCGTATCAAACAGAGCACTTTTAGTCAGTGCTGTCATCTCACGCCTTGGCTTATTTGGTCAGATTATTTATGAAAATGATGCGTCGGGCATTCACCGCTTCTTAAGCTGATGATCGGCCATTGGGCCGTTCTGGCAAACTGATGCAGTTTTTCATCCGGGTCGACCGCCACTGGATTATCGACCAGTTTAAGCAGTGGCAGGTCGTTGTGTGAATCGCTGTAAAACCAGCTGCCGCGCATGGTTTCCGTTGACTCTTTTAGCCATGCTTCCAGCAGTTTCACTTTGCCTTCCTGGAAACAGGGAATGCCATCGAAGCCGCCTGTGTACCGACCTTCTTTATATGAGGGTGTGGTCGCCAATAAGTTGTCAATGCCGTACAGTTTGACTATCGGTTCGGTAACGAAGCGATTGGTGGCGGTAATGACCAACAGGGTATCGCCCCAGTCCTTGTGTTTGTCGATCAGCTCTTGCGCCGGCTTCAATAACAGCGGCTTGATGATTTCTTCTATGAACCGCGCCCGCCACTGGTAAAGCTGCTCGGGATGGTTATCGGCCAGAGGCCGCAGGGAAAATCGCAGGAATTCCTCGATATTCAGCGTGCCTTGCTTGTAGTCATCATAGAACTTAGCGTTAGCGTCCGTATATTGATGTTTATCGACAATGCCTTGATCGACAAGAAACTGTCCCCACAAGTAATCACTATCATCGGCAATCAAAGTGTTATCTAAATCAAAAATCGCTAAGCCCACGGTCAAACCTGTCTGAAATAATTAAAAAAATCATGCCCTATGGCGTCTGTACTTTTTTTATGGAACAATGGGGGTAATTAATTTATTACCTGACCTAATATTTATAATTCTACCACACGCAAGATTAAACTTAGGAAAGGTCAAGATACAGGTTTTTAAACATGATTGACTCTAAAGGGTATCGCCCCAATGTCGGCATCATCCTTTGCAATGACGAGGGTCGCGTGTTTTGGGCAAAACGGATGGGCGTGAACTCATGGCAGTTCCCTCAAGGCGGAATTCATCAGAATGAAGACCCTGAAACAGCGATGTATCGAGAATTGTGGGAAGAAACGGGGCTGCAGCAACAGCATGTACAGGTGCTCGGGCGTACACGTTACTGGCTGAGGTATCAGCTGCCTGAGCGTTACATACGCAAGAACTCACTGCCAGTTTGCATAGGCCAAAAACAGATCTGGTTCATTTTGCGGCTGATAACGCAGGAATCCAATGTGCGTTTCGATCGCTGCGCCAAGCCGGAATTTGACGGTTGGCGCTGGGTGGATTATTGGGAACCGCTTAAGGACGTCGTCTATTTCAAGCGCAAGGTCTATCAGAAAGCGATGACCGAACTGGGCGCGCTCCTAACCGTCGATTCCGTTCCTGTCAATGCGCAAGGGTATTTGTCGAAAGAAAAAAAATACAACGGCGCCAAGCATCAATAGCCGTGCGTATTTGTTTGCAGCCCGGTTAACGGCTTGGGCAGGTGGTTAACTTCTGATTCGAGCAGGCCGTCGGCAAACAGTCGAATCAAGCGGTAACCCGGAGGCGTATTGACGACCGCGAGCTGTTCGCTTTGAGCCTTGAACTGAAAACAGGTTGAAGGCGCGCCCCATACGCGAACGGAGCCGGCTTCAAGTGCCACGGCCTGATGAATATGGCCGAACGTGACGGCTTTAACCTGCGGATGTTGGTCGATTATCGCGAACAGCTCCTGCGCATTTTCCACCATCATAGTATCCATCCAGGGGCTGTCGATGGATAGACAATGATGATGCATGGCAATCAACGCATAGCGGTCCGGAAGGTTGTTCAAGCACTGCTCAAGAAATGCCAGCTCCCGGTCTGCCAGGCGGCCTTCGGGCGCGCCGGGAACCTGACTGTTCAAGCCAATGATTTGCCAGTTGCCTAAAAAAAACTGCTTGTTGCAATTGACCAGGCTCGTATTCAATATCTGCTGCATCAATTCATAGTCATCGTGATTGCCGGGCAGGCACATGCAGGGCGTTTTATACGCTTCAAGCGTATTCAGGATGCGTTGATAGTTTGACCTGCCGGGATACTGGCCCAGATCGCCTGTGAACAGAATTAAATCAAACCGGTCTGTTGACGCAAAAGCCTGCTCAAGGACGGCCCGAAAATAGTAGTCCGTGTCAATTCCCAGCAGCGTCTCTCCAGGATTGGGCAGAATGTGCGAATCGGATATTTGCAGTATCGATAGACAATCAGGGATGTGCGTCATGGCCATTATCCTATTCAATGTCTTTGCGAAGAATTTTGGAATTTCTCTGCGGATTGTATAACGCCTTGAGCGGACCGGGAAGGCTATCGATATCCGACGGCAAAAAGCCCCGTTCAATAAACCAGTGCATGGTTTGCGTCGACAGCACGAATAGTTTCTTCAGACCCAATCCGCTCGCTCTACGGTAGGCGTATTCCAGCATGCGATTGCCTCTGGCTGAGCCTTGATAGTCCGCGTGTACGGCCATGCAGGCGATGACGCCGGATTTCTCTTGCTCGTTCGGGTGCAATGCCATGCAGCCTATAATCAGACCGTCCCTTTCAATCACGATGTAGTCGGCGATTTCCATCTCGATTTTTTCCCTGGAACGCTTGGTTAACTTGCCTTGCTGTTCCAGGGGCTTTATCAGTTCCAGTATGCCGCCTATGTCGTTCAGCGCGGCAGGGCGCAGTTCTTCAAACGGCGTCGAACTGATCAGCGTGCCGATGCCGTCGTGGGTAAAAAGCTCAAGTAGTAGCGCGCCGTTATGGTTGCGATTGATCAGATGAACGCGGTCTATGCCTGACTGGCAGCTCTGGATGGCCGCTTTCAGAGGCAGGCTGATCGTGTCGGCAAGGTCAGGGTGTTGCTCCAGAAAAGTTCCGGCTTCGGCGGTGGTCATTTGCTGAATTTGCGCACCGTTATCGGGGCGGCAGCAGTCTTGCTCGGTCAACAGAATGAGCTTCTCGGCTTTCAGTGCGATCGAGACGGCCGTCGCGACTTGCTCGGCGGACAAATTGAAAATCTCCCCGCTTGGCGAATAGCCGATAGGCGAAATCAGCACGACATTGTCCTGGTCCAGCTGTTGATGAATTGCCGCGCTATCGATGCGCCGGACTTCACCCGTATGGCAGTAATCGATGCCGTCGATGACGCCTATGGGCTTGGCAGTCACGAAATTGCCGGAGGCCACTTTGATTTTGGCGCCCGCCATCGGCGAATTGGCAAGCCCCATCGACAGGAGTGCTTCAATTTCCACGCGCACCAGGCCAGCCGCCTCTTTCACGCACTGAAGGGCCAGATCGTCGGTAATACGCAGGTGCTTATGGAAGCGAGGCGGCGGCGCGGCATCGCTCAGGCGCTGATCCACCTGCGGACGTATGCCGTGAACCAGCACCAGGCGTATGCCCAGGCTGTTCAATAACGCAAAATCATGAACGTGATTGGCAAAGCCATCATCAAGCACCGCTTCGCCGCCGAACGAAATCACAAAAGTTTTGTTGCGATGAGCGTGGATATACGGTGATGAGTTTCTGAACCAGGTGACGAATGAGTGATGCGATTCCATGATGGCACCTACAGAATTGTTCGCTCATGAAAGAGCGGAAAGCTTGGGCGCCTGAGCACCCAAGCATGGGGACGGGATCAATCCAGATTGTCGGTAACGGCGCCCTGCGAAGCCGAGCTGACCAATCTGGCGTATTTTGCCAGGACGCCGCGAGTGTAACGCGGAGCGGGCTGTTTCCATTTGTCGAAACGGCGTGCGATTTCGTGTTCATCGACATGCAGCTTCAGTTCATTGTTTTCCGCATCGATCGTGATCGTGTCGCCGTTTTCAACGATCGCCAACACGCCGCCGACATAGGCTTCCGGCGTGATATGGCCGACCACGAAACCATGCGTGCCGCCGGAAAAGCGGCCATCGGTAATCAATGCCACGTCTTTGCCCAGGCCTTTGCCCATGACGGCGGAAGTAGGGGACAGCATTTCACGCATGCCGGGGCCGCCTTTGGGGCCTTCGTAACGGATAACGATGACATCGCCTTTGACGATGCCGCCGTTCAATATGCTTTGCAGCGCCTGCTCCTCGGCCTCGAATACCTTGGCCTTGCCGGTAAAGCAGAGCCCTTCCTTGCCGGTAATCTTGGCGACAGCGCCTTCAGAGGCCAGATTGCCGTATAAGACCACCAGATGGCTGTCTTTCTTGATCGGATTGTCCAGCGGGCGGACCATGTCCTGGTCTTCCGGATAGGGTTTAACCTCAGCGAGGTTTTCAGCCAGGGTTTTGCCGGTCACGGTCAGGCAGTCGCCGTGCAGCAGGCCGCGATCCAGCAGTTCTTTCATCAACGGCTGGATGCCGCCGATCTCGATCAGTTCAGCCATTTGGTAGCGGCCGCTGGGTTTCAGATCGGCGACCATAGGCACGTGTTTGCCGATGCGCGTGAAATCGTCCAGCGTAATGTCGACGCCGACGGCATTGGCCATGGCCAGGAGATGCAATACCGCATTGGTCGAGCCGCCAAGCGCAATGACGACCGTAATCGCATTCTCGAACGCTTCCTTGGTCATGATGTCGCGTGGCTTGATGTCTTTTTTCAGCAATTCCAGCACGGCAGCGCCGGCGCGCTCGCAATCCAGGCGTTTGTCTTCGGAGACGGCGGCCTGCGCGGAACTGTTGGGCAGGCTCATGCCCAAGGCTTCGATTGCCGATGCCATGGTGTTGGCCGTATACATGCCGCCGCATGAGCCGGCGCCGGGGATGGCCTTGGCTTCGATCTCGGCGAGTTCGGCATCATCGATTTTATCGTTGGCCCTGGCGCCGACCGCCTCGAACACGGACACGACATCGAGTTTTTTGTCTTTGTGACAGCCCGGCAGAATGGTGCCGCCGTAAACGAAAATGGCCGGGCGGTTCAGGCGGGCCAGGGCAATCATGCAGCCGGGCATGTTCTTGTCGCAGCCGCCAATGGCGATGACGCCGTCGAAGCCCTGGCAGCCGACTACGGTTTCGATGGAATCGGCGATGACTTCGCGCGATACCAGCGAATATTTCATGCCTTCCGTGCCCATGGATATGCCGTCCGAGATCGTGATGGTATTGAAGATAACGGCTTTGCCGTTAGCATTGTCCACGCCGCGCGCGGCATCATCGGCCAATCTGTTGATATGCATGTTGCAGGGCGTCACCATGCTCCAGGTCGACGCTATGCCAATCTGCGGCTTGCTGAAATCTTCATTCTTAAAGCCAACGGCATGCAGCATTGCGCGGCTTGGCGCACGTTCCATGCCGTCAACGACTTGAGAGGAGTATGTGCGGGTTTTTTTGTCACCTGAATTAGCCATGTAAGCGATTCCCGAAAGTTATAGGTTTAAAATGTAGGATATGAAAGGGCAAAGGACTGTCTGGCCTCAGAATGTATCCCAGCTGCTGCTTCTGCGGCGCCAGCCCAGTTTGGGCAGGATGAATCCCAGGATGACGCCGATCAAGGACAAAATGCCGCCGTATAAAAACCAGTCCTGCTTGCTGCTGTCCGCCAGAGCCTTATTTTCCAATTTAAGCTGCTCCAGTTCCCGTTCAACGTTAACCACGCGCTCTTGCAGTTCATCGCGTTGATTTTTTAATTCCACGGCACTGGAAGCGGTTTGTTTAAGCTCACTGAGTTCACGGGCCAAATGATCGCGCTCCGTTGCCAGGGACTGCTCAAGCGATGTGCCCGGTGTCAGTGAAGTTTTCAATGAGTCAAGTTCGGCTTTGATTGCGGTGTTTTCTTTTTCCAATAACGCCAGTTTTTTATTAGCAGTATCCAGTTGAAAGCGGCTGGGGGCTTCTTTCATGGTGTGGCGAGCCAGAATGTAGCCTTCCGTGCCGTCATCGAGGCGCGCATGGATAAAACCGGTTTCCTTGTTCTGGCCGAGCACCGTCAGAGGCGTGCCGGGGTGGAGTAATTTTATAATTTTACCGCGTGTGTTTTCTTCGCTTCTAAATGCCAGATCCAGACTGTCGGTCACATAAACTGTTGCAGCCTGCGCCGAACCGAAAGTCAGCATTAAGATAAAAAACGAACCTAATATTTTTTTCACTTGAATCTCTGCTTTTGATCGTCCGAAAAGATAAATTTTAGCGTTATTTACGACACATGAGAAATTCCAGCAACGCTTTTTGGGCGTGCAGACGGTTTTCGGCTTCATCGAAAATAACACTCTGCGGACCGTCGATAACATCAGCAGTGACTTCCTCGTCACGGTGCGCGGGGAGACAATGCATGAACAGGGCATCATGATTTGCCGCTTTCATGATGTCCGAATTGATCTGATAGCCTTGGAAAGCTATTTCACGTTGTTTTTGTTCTTCCTCCTGGCCCATGCTGGCCCAGACGTCGGTGACAAGCAAATCCGCGTTTTTGGCCGCTTCCAACGGCGTGGAGAAGAAACGGACGCGTTCCCCCGCGGCCTCAACAATGGATTTTAGAGGATTATAACCGGGAGGGCAGGCAATATTTAGCTTAAAGTCCAATAGGGTTGCGGCATCGATATACGAATGGCACATATTATTGCCATCGCCAATCCAGGTGACTGTCTTGCCCTGAATGTCGCCGCGATGTTCAAAATAAGTCTGCATGTCCGCCAGTAATTGGCATGGATGCTGCAAATCGGTCAACCCATTGATCACAGGAACGCGTGAATATTCGGCGAATGTGGTCACGGTTTCATGCCTGTTGGTTCTGAGCATGATGCAGTCAACCATGCTGGAGATAACCTTGGCGCTGTCCTGCAGCGGCTCGCCGCGTCCCAGTTGCGTGTCTCTGGGCGACAGAAACAATGCGCTGCCGCCAAAATGGCTCATGCCGGCTTCAAACGAAATACGCGTACGCGTCGATGATTTTTCGAAAATCATCGCCAGCACCTGGCCTTTCAATGGCTGGTAATCAGGGTCGCGGTGGTTTTTCAGGTCTATGGCTCTGCTGATCAAGCCGCGAAATTCATCGCTTGATAAGTCAAACAGGCTGATGAAGTGTCTGGGTTTCATAGGCATGATTTTGTGTGCTCTTCAATAAGAGCGGATAAGGTTTCCACGAGTTGATCGATTTGCTGGTCGTCAATGATCAATGGCGGCAGCAGGCGGATGGTTTTCTCGCTGGTGACGTTGATCAGTAAACCTTGCTCCAGGGCCGATTTGACAAGCTCCGCACAAGGGGCGTCGAGTTCGATGCCGATCATCAGGCCTTTATGGCGAATGTCGACGACATGCGAATTGCCAGCCAGTCGATTGCTGAATCCGGCACTGATGGCAGCGCCTTTTTGTTCGACCTGATCAATCAGATTTTCACTGTCCAGTGTTTCCAGTACGGCTAGTGCCGCGCTGCACGCCAGAGGATTGCCGCCGAACGTAGAACCATGGGAGCCTGCGGTAAACAGTTGAGCCGCTTTGCCGCGGGCAAGGCAGGCGCCGATCGGCACGCCGTTGCCTAGCGCTTTGGCCAATGTGCAAACGTCAGGCATGATTGCATTGTGCTGATAAGCGAAAAATTTTCCGGTACGGCCTACGCCGGTCTGGATTTCGTCCAGCATCATCAGCAACCCGTGCTGGTCGCACAGGCTGCGGATCCGGTTCAGATAATCGCTGGCCGGGATGTTGACGCCGCCTTCGCCCTGAACCGGTTCAACCAGGATGGCAACGATATTGTCATGCCGCTCGATCGCTTGCTCGATGGCATCGACGTCATTATAAGGCACGCGCACAAACCCCTCGACCAGCGGCGCAAAGCCCAGTTGTACTTTCGTGTTGCCGGTAGCGCTCAATGTGGCGAGGGTACGGCCGTGAAAGCTCTTTTCCATGACGATAATGGCCGGGTCTTTTATATTCCGCTGATGGGCATACAGACGAGCCAGTTTGATGGCCGCTTCATTGGCTTCGGCGCCGGAATTGCAGAAAAAGACGTTATCCATGCCGCTTTTCTCAAACAATCTATCGGCCAGGCGTTCCTGGGCGGCGATGCCGTATACATTCGACGTATGCAGCAAGGTTTCGCTCTGCTTGCAGATAGCCCTGTGCACTGCCGGGTGCGCATGGCCCAGATTGCAGACGGCTACGCCCGCCAGGGCGTCCAGATAACGTTTATTGTTGGTATCCCACAACCATGCGCCAGCGCCGCGCTCAAAAGTCACGGGTAAGCGTCCGTAGGTTGGCATAATATGGCTAGTCATTAGATTCTGCCTATAAACAAAAATAGCGGAAAAGTCGGTCGCGCGTTGAGAAAATGTTCGATTATAGTTTTCAAATAGCTCTCAGGCAAGTACAGGCATAAGATTTACTTTTTTAAAGGCATAAATGTTGATAAAATTGGTCAGTTTATTTACTAGTGAGTGACCGCTACTATGAATGTTATTGAAAGAATCAAAGACCAGATTGAAAATAATCCGGTGGTTTTATACATGAAAGGCACGCCCGATTTTCCACAATGCGGCTTTTCCGGCCAGGCCGTCCAGGTATTGGATGCTTGTCACGCGAAATACATGTATGTCAATATTTTTGAGGATCTGGAGATTCGCGAGGCGCTGAAGGAATATTCAAATTGGCCGACCTATCCGCAGCTCTACATCGGCGGCGAACTCGTGGGCGGCTGCGACATCATGATCGATTTGTATAACAAAGGCGAGTTGAGCAAAATGCTGGCGGCGGTCGACGCCGTGGCGGAATAACCCGTCATGGCTGTCATGCCCGCGCTGCGGGCATGACAGTGCCTGTCTTATGTGTCGAGTGCTTCAAGCCGTTTCCAGCGATTGACTATCTTGCAGAATAATTCGGCTGTTTTCTCGGCGTCGTAAAGCGCGGAATGCGCTTTTTCATTGTCCCACTCCAGGCCGGCTGTCTTGGCGATTTTTGCCAGCACGGTCTGTTGATAGGCCAGTCCTCCCAGCGTAGCCGTGTCAAATGTGCTGAACGGATGAAACGGGCTTCTTTTTATTTGCGTGCGATGGATGGCCGCGTTCAGAAAATTGATGTCGAAAGCCGGATTGTGGCCGACCAGAATCGCCCGCGTGCAGTTATTGCGCTTTACCGCTTCCTTGATGGGCTTGAACAGCATGTCGAGCGCCTCTTTTTCATCAACAGCCATGCGAAAAGGATGGTGCGGATCTATGCCGTTGAATTTAAGGGCGGCTTCATCGAATTCGGCATTTTTAAACGGAATCACATGCGTTGAGTAGCGCTCGGTAATTTCCAGTTCGTGCTTGCTGTTAAGTTCGACGATCACGGCCGCGATTTCCAGCAGCGCATGCTTTTTAGGGTTAAAGCCGGCTGTTTCTATATCGATAATGACGGGCAGGTAGCCTCTAAAGCGTTTGTCTAAAGGAGTTACAGGTATATCCATTAATTTTGAGTGGAATCAGGGCTATGAGAATTAAGAAGCATAAAGGCAGATGTCGATAGTCATTTATGCTATGTTACGCGAAATTTAATCCATAATAAAAATAATAGCGAAATTTAAGGCAAATCAATGCACAGGAACAGATCAATGGCACGATTGTCGGGTCTTATATTGTTGGGCATGATGACAGGATGCGCGATCAGTACAAGAGACGCCAGGGATCCGCTGGAAAACTGGAACAGAGGCGTGCAGTCATTTAATGACAGCCTTGACGAGTATGTAGGGAAGCCTGTTGCCACTGGCTATCAGTGGGTCATGCCGTCATTCGCCGATCGCGGCGTGACTAATTTTTTCAGCAATATCAATGATATCGGCGTCACAATAAACGATCTGTTGCAGCTCAAGTTATCGCAGGCCGGCATGGACGGATCGCGTTTCATTGTCAATACGCTGGCCGGCATCGGCGGATTCATCGACGTCGCGACAATGATTGACCTGCCCAAGCACGAAGAGGATTTTGACCAGACGCTGGGCGTCTGGGGCGTGCCGACAGGGCCTTATCTGGTCCTGCCGTTTATCGGCCCCAGTTCTCCGCGCGGCCTGGGCGGTCTGATCGGCGATACGGCCATGAATCCGGTCAGCTATCTTGACAGCGGCATCATCAGCGGCTCGTTGTTCGCGGTGAATTGGACTGACTTTCGCGCGGATAACCTGGGGACCGAAAAAGCAGCGGATGAAGCGGCGCTGGACAGGTATGAGTTCTTTAAAAACGCCTATCTGCAGCGGCGCCATTATCTGGTTCACGACGGCGAGGTGCCGGATGAAGAACCGTATCTGGAGATCAATGAAGAACCTGGCTCCCGCTGATTCCAAAATTTATACGCATTGACACTACGGACAGGCGGAATCTGCCGCCTGTCCCATGGGTTGGCTGAATCTACTGCTGTAACCGCCAGTTGAGCTCTTCATTGGCTTTCAGCGGCGTGATCGCTATCGGACCGTCGCCATAGGCGGCCGGCACTCGCCAGGTGGCTTTTTCCAAGGTGACGGTGCCCGAATTTCTTGGTAAACGGTAAAAATCGGCGCCATGAAAACTCGCGAAACCTTCCAGCTTGCCCAGCGCGCCGGCCTGCTCGAAGACTTCCGCGTACAGTTCCAGGGCGGCATGGGCGCTGTAACAGCCCGCGCAGCCGCAAGCGGCTTCCTTCGATGAAGACGGATGCGGGGCGCTGTCCGTGCCCAGGAAGAACTTCGGACTGCCGCTGGTGGCGGCGGCGACGAGGGCCTGGCGATGGTGTTCGCGCTTGATGATCGGCAGGCAGTAATGATGCGGGCGTATGCCGCCGGCCAGAATGGCATTGCGGTTGAACATCAGGTGCTGCGGCGTAATGGTGGCGGCGATGCGCGCGCCGGCGGACTGTACAAACTGCACGGCTTCCGTCGTTGTCACGTGCTCGACCACGATGCGCAGTTCCGGGAAGTTTTTTGAGATGTCGGTCAGGCTGGTGTCGACGAATACCCGTTCCCGGTCAAAAATATCGCAGGCCTCATCGGTGACCTCGCCATGAATCAGCAAGGGCAGGTCGTGCTTTTCCATGGCCTCCAGCAGCGGGTAGGCGGCCTTGATGTCGCTGATGCCCGAATCGGAATGGGTCGTGGCACCGGCCGGATAAAGCTTGAGCGCCTGGATATGTTCACATTCCGCCGCCTTCCTGATTTCATCCGCCGTCGTCGAGCCGGTCAGATAAAGCGTCATCAGCGGCGTAAAGTCGACTCCCTCGGGCACCGCGCGCAGGATTTCCTCCCGATAGGACAGGGCTTGCGCCACGGTCGTCACGGGCGGCTTCAGATTGGGCATGACGATGGCGCGGGCGAATTGCCGCGCAGTATGAGGCAAAACGGTTTTTAAAATCTCGCCGGTTCTGACATGCAGATGCCAGTCATCGGGTCGTGTAATGGTTAATTTTTTCATTATGCAAGCTAATCTTCTGTAAAATAGGCAACTATTTTATAGGAAGGACCTTGAAAAACTAATACAGTCCCCTATTTTGGGTATTATTTTTTGTTATCGGAGGGGCTAATGCCAATTTACGAATATCAATGTCAAGCATGCGGTCATGAACATGAAGCCTTGCAAAAGCTCAGCGACGCGCCATTAATCCACTGTCCGGCCTGCAGCCAGCCGGAATTGATGAAAAAGGTCTCGGCGGCTGGATTCAGACTGAAAGGCGGCGGCTGGTATGAAACCGATTTTAAAAGCGGCGCCAAGAAAAACGTGGCGGGCGAAAGCAGCAGTTCCAGCGCCAGCGCTCCAAGTTCGGCGAGTTGCTGCGGAGGAAGCTGCAAGAGCAGCCATTAGGGGCGGCGGCTTGCATACGCCGGCCTAAGCACGTAATATCGACAACTTTTTGGATTTAACAGAGAAAACTTATGCGTACCCACAAGTGTGGAGAATTAAACAAAAAACATTTAGGCGAAGCGGTTGAATTATGCGGCTGGGTTCACCGTCGCCGGGACCATGGCGGGGTCATTTTCATTGATCTGAGAGACCGTGCCGGTCTGGTGCAAGTCGTATTTGATCCTGATTCTCCCGAAAATTTCGCGGTCGCCGAAAGTGTACGCAGCGAATATGTTTTAAAAGTCAATGGAATCGTGCGCGACCGTCCCGAAGGCACGATTAATCCCAACATGCAAACCGGTGAAATCGAGGTGCTGGCCACCCATGTGGACGTGCTGAACGAATCCGAAACGCCGCCTTTCCCGGTCGAAAGCGATATCGAAGTCAACGAGGAAATGCGCCTGCGTTATCGCTACATCGATTTGCGCCGCACGGCCATGCAGGAAAAAATGCGCGTGCGCCGCGATGTCACGCGCACGCTGCGCAATTTTCTCGACGATCACGAGTTTTTCGAACTCGAAACGCCTTATCTGACCAAAGCCACGCCGGAAGGCGCGCGCGATTACATCGTGCCCAGCCGCACGCATGAAAACGCCTTCTTCGCCTTGCCGCAGTCGCCGCAGCTTTACAAGCAGATACTGATGGTCGCCGGCATGGACCGCTATTATCAGGTCGTGCGCTGCTTCCGTGACGAAGACCTGCGCGCCGACAGACAGCCCGAATTCACTCAGCTCGATATCGAAACTTCTTTCATGGACGAAAACGAGATCATGGAAGTCATGGAAGAGATGATCCGCCAATTGTTCGCCAAGGTCATCGGCGTGCAGCTCGATGCCGCTTTCCCGCGCATGACCTATCAGGAAGCCATGTCCCGGTTCGGCGTGGATCGCCCCGACCTGCGGATTCCGCTGGAACTGGTCGATATCGCCGAGGAAATGAAAAACGTCGATTTCAAGGTCTTCTCGGGCCCTGCCAACGATCCCAAAGGCCGCGTCGTGGCCATGCGCCTGCCTAACGGCGGCGACCTGAGCCGCAAGGACATCGACGACCTGACCAAATTCGTCGGCATCTACGGCGCCAAGGGCCTGGCTTATATCAAAGTCAACGACCGCAATGGCGGCATCGACGGCTTGCAGTCGCCGATCGTCAAATTCGCGCCGGCCGAAGTCTGGGAAAGCGTGCTGGCCAAAACCGGCGCCCAAACCGGCGACCTGATTTTCTTCGGCGCCGACAAGGCCAGCGTCGTCAACGAAGCGATGGGCGCATTGCGCGTCAAGCTGGGCCATGACCTGAACCTGTTGGAAGGCGACTGGAAACCCGTCTGGGTGGTCGATTTCCCGATGTTCGAATGGGACGACAAAAGCCAGCGCTGGAACGCCATCCACCATCCGTTCACGGCGCCGAGCTGCTCGGTCGAGGAATTGCAGGCCAACCCCGGCGCGGCGCTGTCGCGCGCCTATGACCTGGTGTTGAACGGCACCGAGGTTGGCGGCGGTTCGATCCGTATCAACCGCCCGGCCATGCAGCAGACTGTGTTTAACATCCTGGGAATTGACGAGAACGAAGCCAAGGAAAAATTCGGCTTCCTGCTCGAGGCCCTGAAATTCGGTGCGCCGCCGCACGGCGGACTGGCGTTCGGACTGGACCGCCTGGTCATGCTGATGACCGGATCGCACTCGATCCGCGACGTGATCGCCTTCCCTAAAACACAGTCGGCGGCCTGCCCCCTGGTCAACGCGCCGGCTGTCGTCGATGATGCCCAGTTGCGCGAACTGGGCATCCGGTTGCTAAAACCGGCCAAGTCATCATAACCGACTTTGTCCACTATTTGCTCCGCCGCAAAATAATGTGGCGGAGCAAAAACTTATGCTGGGGAAGAAGGTCTTATATGATTAAACGCTTCGTTCCTTGTGTGTTCGTGGCGAATTGCCAGACTATTCTTTATTGAGGTTTGTTTCTGTAATGACCGATACTGCATTACCCATTCAAGATTATGCATTGCTCAGCGATGAGGAGTGCGACGCGCGCATTGTCGCGGCCAAGGAAAAGCTGGGCAAACGCTGCGTGATTCTTGGTCATCATTATCAGCGCGATGAAGTCTTCAAACACGCCGATCTGATCGGTGATTCATTGAAGCTGTCCAGGGAAGCGGCTCAGTCCGATGCCGAATACATCGTTTTCTGCGGCGTGCATTTCATGGCCGAAGTCGCCGACATTCTGTCCAGGCCCGAGCAGATCGCCATTCTGCCGGACATGGCGGCGGGCTGCTCCATGGCCGATATGGCCAACCTGGCCAAGGTGCAAAAATGCTGGAAAGAACTGGCGGAAATTCTGGATGTGGAATCCGAAGTCACGCCCGTGACCTACATCAACTCGGCGGCCGATCTGAAAGCTTTCTGCGGCGAGCATGGCGGCATCGTCTGCACGTCTTCGAACGCCCAAAAAATCCTGGAATGGAGCTTCGCGCGCCGCGGGAAAGTCCTGTTTTTCCCCGACCAGCACCTAGGCCGCAATACCGGTTACCGGATGGGCATTCCGCTGGAGGAAATGGTCGTCTGGGATTTCACCCGACCCATGGGCGGGTTGACGGTCGAGCAGATCCGCAATGCCAAGATGATCCTGTGGAAGGGCTATTGCTCCGTGCACCAGGCATTCCTGCCGGAACATATCGATAACTTCCTGAAGCGCTATCCCGAAACGAAGGTGATCTCGCATCCGGAAGCCTGCTTCGAGGTCTGCCAGAAATCCGATTATATCGGCTCCACGGAATACATCCTCAAGACCGTGCGCGAGGCCGAGCCGAACACGCGCTGGCTGGTCGGGACGGAGTTGAACCTGGTCAACCGCTTGAGCGAGGAATGCAAGGCGCAAGGCAAGAACGTGCATTTCATGTCGCCCATGCTGTGCATGTGCTCGACCATGTTCCGAACCGACCCGCAGCATTTGGCCTGGGTTCTGGAAAACCTGGTCGCAGGCCATGTCGTCAACCAGATCTCCGTGCCCGCCGATGTGGCCGAACTGGCCAGGAAAGCGCTGGATAATATGCTGTCTGTAAAATAGTTTAGCTGTAGGGCCGAATTCATTCGGCCCGAAATACCCTTTTTATAAAGGACTATTTAGTGCGACTACCCAAAGGGCACAAGTACCCAAAGGGCACAAGTGAATTCTCCCCTACGCGGGCATGTGATCGGGCAGGCTCAAGAGAGCTGTTGTGCTTAGTGCGGTAAGTGTCGGCTATAAAACGATTTTTATCTGATCTGCATAAAAAAGCCGATAAACGCGAAGAGCATTTATCGGCTTTTTTGTATCAGCTGTGGGGGTGGCTTCAGCCGCCTGAGAGATTTGCGCCCCGCAGCTATCACTTCGACTCCTTCCACTTCTGCTTCCTGGCCAGCTTCTTGGCCGCTTTCTGTTCACGGATAACGGCCAGTTCGGCCAGTTCCCGCTCCATCATGGCCGGCGTTTCCAGGCTGATCCGGCCGATTGTGCCGGAACGCAGCTCGGACAACAGCAGCTTGGCCACCTTGTCCATATCCACGCGCCCGCCCGCGCGCAGGCAGCCGCGATTTCGGCCGATGGCTTCCATGAGTTCCTGCTCGCCGTCCGGCAGCTGCTCGATCTGATAGCGCGTCTTCAACAGCTCGGGATAATGCCTTAGCAGATACTCGGCCGCAAAGAAGGCGATGTGTTCGTGATTGATGGCCGTGTCCTTGATCGCGCCCGTGGCCGCCAGCCGGTAGCCGCTGTTTCTGTTCTCGACATTGGGCCAGAGCACGCCGGGCGTGTCCCACAGGACGATGCCGCTGCCGATGTCGATGCGCTGCTGCATCTTGGTCACGGCCGGCTCGTTGCCGGTCTTGGCGATGGTCCGGCCGGCCAGTATGTTGATCAGTGTGGACTTGCCGACATTCGGAATGCCCACGATCAAGGCCTGTATCAGCCGGCCGCCGCTGGCCTTGCCGGGCAGCATCTTGTGGCACAGGTCGGCGACCAGGCGCATCCGCTCCGGCTGCTCGACGGTCAAAGCCAGGGTCTTGACGCCTTTTTCCCGCTCCAGATACGCCTGCCATGCCTGCGTCATGTCCGGGTCGGCGAGGTCGCTTTTGCTGAGCGCCTTGATGCAGGGCTTGTCGCCCCGCAGCGTTTTCAGCATCGGGTTCTCGCTGCTGAACGGAATGCGCGCGTCCAGAATTTCAATGATCAGGTCAACCTGCGGCAGGATGGCCTTGATCTCTTTGCTGGCCTTGTGCATATGGCCGGGATACCATTGAATAAGCATGATGTTTTTTTCAAATAATTGAGAGCAGGGCGGCATTATAACAACTATCGAATCGCGCCGCCGCGATGACAATGCGGCAAAAAAGGCTGATATTCAGTATCATGTGCGGCAAAAACCGATTGCCGCGAGCATCCGTATGAAAACGACAAAACCAACAACGATAACGAGCAGTTTTTACGCCTACCTGTCAAGGCTGCGCTGGATCAAGCGCTGGGGGCTCAAGCGCAACGCGCATGACGAGAACGTCATGGAGCACAGCTGGGAAGTCGCCGTGATCGCGCATACGCTGGCCCTGATCAAGAACCGCTACTACGGCGGCAACGTCGATGCCAACGCCATTGCCGCCGCGGCCTTGTATCATGACATCACCGAAGTCATCACGGGCGATCTGCCGACGCCGATCAAATACCATTCCGAGGAAATCAGCACGGCCTACAAGCAGATTGAAAGACAGGCCGAGAAGGAACTGCTGAACCTGCTGCCGGCCGAACTGCAGGCCGATTTTCAGGCGCTGATTCACCATGACCGCATGCCCGAAGAACATGCGCGCATCATCAAGGCCGCCGACAAGATCTCGGCCTACCTCAAATGCCAGGCCGAACTGAAAGCCGGCAACGCCGAATTCGAAATGGCCGCCGAGCAACTGGCCAGAACGATCGGCGAATCCGACCAGCCCGAAGTCGTGTTTTTCATGCAGGCGTTCGTGCCCAGCTGCGGGCTGACGCTGGACGGGCTCATGAAAACCTACTGAACCACACTCATCAGGGACAGACATGCTAAGACTTTTCCACACCGCGGACTGGCACCTCGGCCATCATCTGCACGGCGTCTCGCGGCACTTTGAACACCAGCGGTTCCTGGCCTGGCTGCTGCAAGCCATGCAGGACAGACAGGTCGATGCGCTGATCATCGCCGGCGACATCTTCGATACGGCCAACCCCTCGGCGGCCGCGCAGGCGCAGCTTTATGACTTCCTGGTCAGGGCCAGGGCCCGGCAACCTCACCTTGACATCGTGCTGATCGGCGGCAATCACGACTCCGCCAGCCGGCTCGACGCGCCGTCTCCGATCCTGAAAGCGCTGGGCGTGCATGTCGTCGGCGGCCTTACGCGCAACCTTGACGGCAGAATCGACTGGGAGCGGCTGATCGTGCCGCTGACCGACAGCCAGGGCGCCATCAAGGCTTGGTGCGGCGCCATGCCGTTTCTGCGCAACGCCGACCTGCCCAGCAATGACGAGGCCGGCGACCCGTTGATCGCCGGCGTGAAAGACCTGTACGGGCAATTGGCCGAAGCGCTTCAACAAAAGGCCGGCAACGGCGAACGCCGGATCCTGACCGGCCATTGCTATATGGTGAACGGCAGCGTGTCGGAACTGAGCGAGCGCAAGATCCTGGGCGGCAACCAGCATGCGCTGCCGGTCGATATTTTCCCCGGCGACATCGCCTATGTCGCCCTGGGCCATCTGCATCTGGCGCAAAAAGTCGGCCCGCACGAGTATATCCGCTACAGCGGTTCGCCGATCCCCTTGTCATTCGACGAAGCCGGTTATCGGCATCAAATCGTGCAGGTCGATATCGATGGCGGCCAGGTGGATACGAGCGCCGTTCAAATCCCGCGCAGCGTCGAGATGATCCGGATTCCCGACGGCAACTGTTTCGCGGCGCTGCCCGACATCGTCGCGCAACTGAAAAGCCTGGACCTCGATCCTAACCTGCCGCTTGAGCAAACCCCGTTCGTGGAACTGAGAATCCGGCTCGACAAACCGGAGCCGGGTCTGCGCCAGCAGATCGAGGAAGCCATCGCCGGCCTGCCGCTGCGCCTGCTGAAAATAGCGACGGCCTACCGGGGCAGCCAGCAAAGCCTGGCCGACATCGACATCGAACGGCGGCTGGAGGAACTGCAACCGCTGGACGTCTTCCGGCGCTGCTACCGGAACCGCTACGACCAGGACGCGCCGGAAGCCATCACGGCCCTGTTCAACGAACTGCTCGAAAGCGTGCAGGAGGATGACTGATGCGCATTCTGGCGATCCGCGGCAAAAACCTGGCCAGCCTGGCCGACGAGTTCGAGATTTCATTGAGCGACGGCCCGCTCGCGCCGGCCGGCCTGTTCGCCATCACCGGCCAGACCGGCGCCGGCAAGAGCACGATCCTGGATGCCCTGTGCCTGGCGCTGTACGACAAGATACCGCGCCTGCCGGACGGGCACGGCTTCGCGGTCGGCCATCAGGACGAAGACGAAAACCTGCGCGTGAACAGCAACGACGTGCGCTCGATCCTGCGGCGCGGCACGGCCTCGGCGTTCGCCGAAGTCGACTTCACCGGCAAGGACAAGCAGGCCTACCGGGCGCGCTGGGAAGTCAGCAAGGCGCGCGGCAAGGCGAGCGGCCGCTTTCAGCCGCAGGACATCACGCTGACCCATATCGCCAGCGGCCAGCGCATCGGCCAGGGCAAAAAGAGCACGCTGGAAGCGATCAGCGAGAAGATCGGCCTCAACTTCGAACAGTTCCGGCGTTCGGTCCTGCTCGCGCAGGGCGATTTCGCCGCGTTCCTGAAAGCCAGGAAAGACGACCGCTCCAATCTGCTCGAGCGCATCACCGGCACCGACATCTATTCCGAGCTGTCGATCGCGGCCTTCGAACGCGCCAAGCAGGAAAAAGAGGCGCTGAGGCGCATCGAGGAGCAACTGCGGGACCAGATGCCGCTGGCCGAGCCCGACCGTCAGGCGCTGGAACAGGAACGGGACCAATGCATCGCGCTGCTGGCCGATCTCGAAAAAGCCATCGACGCCAATCAACAAACCCTCGACTGGTACGCGGCGCTGAACGCCCTGAAAGCGGCCGAGCAGGCGGCCGGCAATGCCTTCGAAAACAACCAGAAAGCCTGGCACGATGCCGAATCCGACCGCCTGCTGATGGAAAAGGTCGAAACCGCGCAGCCGCTCAAGCCCCTGCTGGCGCAGTATGAGGCGGCAGCAGCCGAAGTCCTGGACGCGCAACGAAAACTGAAAGCCGGCGGCGAATCGCAGGCGGCCGCCGAACTCAAGCTAGACGCGGCCCGGCATCAGGTCACGGCCGCCGCCGATGCCCTGCTGGCCGCCGAAAAAAACCGGCAGGATGCCCAGCCTTTATTGCTCAAGGCCCGCGAGCTGGACACGCGCATCGAGATCCTGCAAGGCGACATCAACACCCTGACTGCCGAACAGACCCGTCTCAATGAGCAATTGACGGCCGCGCAAACGCACCACCAGGGCCTGCTGGCGCAGCAGGCCGAAAAAACCGCGAAGCTGGAGCAGCTCAATCACTGGCTGGAAGCAAATCAGGCCCTGAAACCCGTCGCGACCGAGTGGAACCGCTGGCAAGGCGAACTGGAGCGCTATCGGACGCTGGCTGCGCGCAGGGCGGAGAGCGGGAACAAGCTCAAGGCCTGCAAGGATTTGATCGACGCTGACGAGCGCCTGCTGGCCGAAATCCGGAACGCCATCGCCGAAAGCCGGCAGGAACAGGACCGGCAGCAGGCAAAGCTCGAGCCGCTGAAGCAGCAGGCCGGCCAATTCTCGCTTGAGAGCCTGAACCGGACCAAGGACGAGCTGGAAGCCAAGCGCGGGCAAGTCAACGCCGCCTTGAAGTTGGTCCAGGACGCGCTGGCGCTGCAACAGGCCCTGACGCAGGACGGCGATAGACTGGCCGCCGCCAGACAGGCGCTGGCCGATGCGGCCGAAGAGCTGCAAACGGCAACCCGGCAGCAGGCAACCAACGGCGCCGCGCTCGAGGAGGCCAAAAAATCCCTGGCCCTGATCCAGGCCATTACGCATAAAAGCGCCCAGGAATTCCGCGATTTGCTGCGGCCCGGCCAGCCCTGTCCCGTTTGCGGCGCGCTCGACCATCCCTGGCGCGATCATGACGGCGCGGGCATGCCGCTGGAAGGCGCGCAGCAGGCCCGGGTCAAGGCACTGGAAAGCGAAAAAGTGGCCCTGATCAAATCGATCGCGGGGCTGCAAAAACTGATCGACCAGAAACAGGAACAACAGGCCGCGCTGGCGCAGCAGACGGCTCAGACGCAGGCTAAACTGGCAGGCTGTCATGCTGAATGCCATGCGCTGTCCGGCAAGCCCGATCTGGCGCTGACCGACGAAGGGCTTTTGCCGCTGCTGGAACGGCAGGCCGAACAGTTGACGGCCGAATGGGAACAGGCCAAACAACAGGAAAAACAGGCCATAGACCTGCAAAAGCGGATCAAAACGGCCCAGGAGCAGTTCGACGCCGCCAGGCGGAAGCTGGAAAGCCTGGAAGAACGGCAGGCCGCGCTCGACAGCCGGCTGGCCGAAAGCAACGCCGGCCTGAAGCATCTTGCCGGCCAGCTTCAGGAACTGGAAACACAACTGAACGCACTGGCCGGCCTGCTACAGGCGCCGTTCGCCCGGATCGGCGACTGGCAGGCCGAACTGGCGCGCGATGCCGAACGGTTCGAACGGAACCTCGCAGCCCAAGTCAGCCAATGGCAGCAGGCGGAACAGGAGGTGCAGGCCATCGCCCAGGCCCTGGCCGACATCGATCACAAGGAAAAACTCGCCGCCCAGGCCCTGGAGCAATGCCGGCAGCTCTGCCAGGCCAAGCAGACCGAAATCGCACGCAAGACGGAAGAAAAACAGAAGCAGTCCCAGGAACGCAACGCCCTGTTTCCCGCCGCCGATGGCGAAACGGCCGACGGTTACGAGCAGGCGCTGAATCAAAAGGCGCGGGACGCCAGAGCCGCCCACGAGCAGGCCGTCAACGCCGCCGGTCAGGCCGAAACCGATCTGGCGGCGCAGCAGCAAAACCGCCGGCACTGGCAGGCCGAGACCGACCGGCGCTCGGGCAATCTGGACAAGGCCCGGGCCGCGCTGGAGCAGGCGCTGGCAAAGCAGGGCATCGATCTGGAGGGCCTGAAGCCGCTGCTCGAAAAGGACGAAGCCTGGCTGAACGAGCAGAAAGCCAGCCGGGCGGCGCTGGAACGCGCGCTGCAGGAATCCGCCGCGCTGCTGAAAGTCAAAGCGGACGACAGGCGCCGGCATGAAGCCCGCTCGCCGTTGGAAACCGAGGAACTCGCCAGCCAGATCGCCCAGGAACTGCGGCAAAAGCGGCAGATCCTGAATTCGCAAAAGGAAGAAAAACTGATCCTGCTGCGCGAGGACGACAAAAAAATCGCTGCCGGCGGCAGCCTGAGAGCGGAGCTGGACAAACAGCAGGAGCGCTGGCGGCAATGGGAAAGCCTGAACGGCCTGATCGGCTCGAAATCCGGCGTCAAATTCCGCGGCTTCGCCCAGAGCCTGACCCTGGAAGCCCTGCTGGCGCACAGCAACCGACATCTGGAGGACTTCGCCCGGCGCTATCGGCTGCAACGCGTGCCGGGCAGCGAACTGGAGCTGCAAATCATCGACCGCGACATGGCCGACGACGTGCGCAGCGTGCACAGCCTGTCCGGCGGCGAAAGCTTCCTGGTCTCGCTGGCGCTGGCGCTGGGCCTGGCCTCGCTGTCCTCGAACAAAACCCAGGTCGAATCGCTGTTCATCGACGAAGGCTTCGGCAGCCTGGACCCGGAAACCCTCGACATCGCCATCGCCAGCCTGGACACATTGCAGGCCCTGGGCCGGAAAGTCGGCGTCATCTCGCACGTGCCGATACTGGTCGAAAGAATCGGCGCCAGGGTCGTGGTTGAAAGGCAGGGCGGGGGCAGGAGCCGGATTTCCGTCCAGGGGAATGGTTGAGAACGGGAATTCGAGGACGTGCGACAGCCCAGGCCCAGGTGAAGGCCAATGCCGTGTTCATCCATCCAGTCCGCCACCGAACGTTATTTGTTGAGGTCCACGGATAAAACGCACGCAAATAGTGACCAATATAGGGTTGAAGCGGACATTCTTCGAAACGTCCGCTCCTTTTCTGTCGTTTTACCATCTTTTAGCGTTATTTGCCGGGCAGTCATAATCAGACAATTTAACAATTCCAGACAAGTGGAGAATAGCGGTGGCTACCAAACTTTCAGATATCATAGACGCCATTGAATTCATCAGCGCCGATCCGGACCTCGATAGCGAGGCGTTTTTGTCGCTGGACACCGGGGAAATCTTTATCCGCTCTCCTTACTATGACGAGGAACTGGCGAATTGCCCCGACGATGTCGAGGATTCGACCCAGTACCTTCCGCTTCCGCACAAGCATGAGCTGGACCTTGGCGTGAGGCTGATCAATCGATTCATTGTTGAATACTATCCGTCCGCGAGTGACGACATCTACGCCATGTTCAGAAAGCGCGGCGCCTACTCAAGGTTTAAGGATTGGGCCGAGAGCAAGGGGCTTCTGGAGGAATGGTACCGTTTCGAGGAAGAAGCGAAAGCGGCCGCCGTCCGGGAATGGTGCAGCGAAAATGACGTTGAATTTTCCGAATAGCGCGTGGGTTCTCATGGGAGCGCTGCCATCATCGCGGCTAAAACGCCTGGCATGGGTTAAGGCGGCCCCCTGAACTCAAGCTACCGTGGAGAAGCCAGGGGCGCGTCCTCCATGCTACACCAGAAAATCCTCCAGCAGCCGGCTGTCGAAGGCATTTTGCGCCGCGACGGCTTTGTCCTCGTCGGTGTTGTAGCCCCACAAGGCGAAGATCAGCTTGACGCTGGCCAGCTCGTCGTTTCTCAGCACGTTCAGCAGGGTGGGCAGCCGGTCCTCGACAAAATGAATCGGCTGGCGCGGGTGTTTTTCCAGCAATCCTTTCAAGACTTCCTGCTTGCTCATGTTGCGGTCCAGGCCGAAAATGTGCGCGTCGGGCAGTTCAACTCGGTTGGCCTTCAGGATCTGCTTGACGAAGCGCTCTTGCTTGGTCGTGATGATGTACCAGATGCCCTGCTGCCCCAGCCGCCGCAGTTTTTCGCCGATGCCCGAAAACAACGGGTTCATCTCGATCCAGTCGGCCAGGTCCGCGTCTATCCAGGCATCGCGCGTCTCGCCGAACAGTTTTTTAAGGCCGTTGGCATCGACTTGCGCGTCCTGCATCAGCGCCTGGGTTTTGTTAGCATAGTCCCGGTAAATCGCGTCCGTCGTCTCGCCCAGATGCAGCAGGCGCATGGCCAGTATCGCTTCATAGCCGGTTTCGATGATCGGCCTTACCTGGCGGAACCGGTCGATCAGCGCCTGCGGCGGGACGGGGCCGGACATGTCGTCCCAGATCCGGCCGGCGCATTTCCAGCCCGTTATCGCGGTTTCGACCGCACTGTCGCAGAGCACGCCGTCGAAATCAAGCGCATGGATGATGGAGTTGTTCATAAGTTTGTTGTTGAGCGGCTTCGTTTGAAAAGTTGCGATTTTACCCCAAGTTGATCGCTAAAGCATGGCGCCGGCCGGCCGATCAGCGATAATCCGCATAAAAACGCTTGACCCAGGCCGTTTTCCCGGCAAGGCCCTCGCTGATTTTCTCCAGGGCTTCCGGAAATTGCGCCGGCCAAACAACACCGTATTTTTCGGCCTTGTGCAGCGGCGCCAGTAATGAAGCGACAGCCAGATCAGCCCGCGTGAAGCTGTCGCCCACCAGGAATTCACGGTCCTGTAGGCGGGCATCCAGTTTGTCAATGGCTTGGCCGAGTTGGCCGAGAGCGATTTGTGACGTTTCTTGATTGAGCTTCATCTTGTCGCGCATGACGCCGCTCAGCTTCGGGTAAATGATCGGCATGACAAAACGCCCGTACCAGGGACCGCCGGCGGTAAAAATCGGCACCAGCATGGCCGGGTGGTCCAGTAAAACGTGATAACAAACGGCCCTGACCAGAATGCCGATCTGTTCATCGGCAAATTTCTCCCATTCCATGGCTTCCCGCCTTAACGCCTGATCGGCGGGCGTCAGCGGCGATTCAGGGAAATGCGCATCCAGATAATCGATAATATCGCTGGAATTTTTGATGATCCTGCCGTCATGGACCAGAACAGGAAGTGACGACGAGCCGCTCAGTTTCGTGACCCTGGCCCTATGCAGGCCGGGCAGGAGATTGACGGTGCGGTATTCCAGCTTTTTGTAATCGAGCGCCCAGCGCACCTTTTCGCAGTAATGGGAAATGGGGAATTGATAAAGAGTCAGCATGGTGTGAGTGTCCTGAAAATGATAAGTCGCTTCCTGATTCAAGCTTGCTCCAATGAGCATTCTTGGCCTGCACTTCGCTTTCAACGTAAGCTACTTCGCAATATAAATCAAATCCGTCAATTTAGCATTGGCGGCTTTGATTTTCTGTAGGGGATTTTGCATGTACCATTAGGCCCATACTGAATTTAAGGAGGGCAGGTGGTCGATTTTGAATATGCTGCGCCGCAGCACGACCGTAATATTGCGCTGGCCGGGCACAGCACCAATTTGTTGGGCGTCCCCACGGCTTTGGTGGCCGGCGCCGATTTCAACGAGCATCCTTTCGAACTGCACATACACGGCACCCGCGAAACCAACGCCGGCTTGTTTGACAAACTGGCCGGTGCCCGGACCGTGGCGGAGGCCGGCGTCCTGTTTCAGGATTATATGAGCCTGGTTTTCGGCTTCGAGGACGAGCAGCGGCTTAAAACCGATGCCCTGGGACGGCGGCGGTTCCGCAGCAGTTACCTGAGCCTGCTGCAGGACTGGGGCTTCGATTCCAACAACGCGCAAAGCGCGGTATTGAAGGGCTGGGTGGAAAGCCGGTTCGGCTTGTTGCCGACTTACCACAAGGCGCCGATCAGCGGTTTTACAACCAGGGCCTGGATGGAGTACATCCAGGACAAAATGAACAGCCGCTATCACAACAACTGCATCTATCTTCAGCTCGACCTGCTTTACGAATTTTGCCAGTGGGCCGCGAAGCGCTTTAACGTGCCGGCCGACAGCCACATGACGCTTTACCGGGGCGTCAACAGGCTCACCGAAGACTGCGTGCGGGAAAAAAGCGACGGCCATCATATGATCCTGCGCCTGAATAACATCGTTTCATTTACCGATCGCCGCAGCCGGGCCAGCGAATTCGGCGACTATATCATCGAGGCGAAGGTGCCGGTAGTGAAGCTGCTGTTTTTCAACGAGCTGCTGCCCCGGCATGCCTTGCGCGGGGAGTCCGAGTATCTGGTGATAGGCGGCAGCTATCGGGTGCGGGTGTCTTATTAGGCGGGTCTTTCGCTCCCAGGCTCCGCGCGGGCTGGCTGTGGGAGCGATGCCTTTATGCCCTTTAGGGTACACATCGCGACTTGCAGCGTCTTTAGTCGCGATGTAGGCATCGCTCCCACAAGGTTCATAAAAATGGCATCTTTATCAAATCCCGCCTCTCGCATTTCAGCAGGCTGCGCTAAAATGTCGTCCTTTTTTGGAATTCGTTGAAAGAAAATGCCTACAGTCCTTTACGGAATTATTGCCTACATCCTGCTGCAATTGCTGGTCGGCGTGTACTTTTCCCGCCGCATCGTCAGCGAGAGCGATTATCTGCTGGCCGGGCGCAGCCTCGGTCCGGGCATGGCCAGTTTGAGCGTGTTCGCGACCTGGTTCGGCGCCGAGACCTGCATAGGGGCGGCCGGCTCGGTCTACGAGAGCGGCCTGTCGGGCGCGACCATCGATCCGTTCGGCTATACCATTTGCCTCGTGCTGATGGGCATGGTGTTCGCCGTGCATCTGTGGCGGCGGAACCTGACCACGCTGGCCGACCTGTTCGAACAGCGTTATTCCGCCAGAATCCAAAGCCTGGCCGTGCTGCTGATCGCGCCGACCTCGGTCATGTGGGCGGCTGCGCAGATCCGCGCCTTCGGGCAGGTGCTGTCGGCCGTATCGGGCTTCGAGGTGGAATGGGCAATCGCCGCCGCGGCGCTGGTCGTGATTGTCTACACCATGTACGGCGGCTTGCTGGCCGATGTCGTGACCGACGCCGTGCAGGGCATCGCGCTGATCATCGGCCTGTTGCTGCTGCTGTTTTTCGTGCTGGAGGCCGGCGGCGGGTTCGATGCCTCCATCGCGCATATTCAGCCCGAGCGGCTTAACTTGTTCGGCGCGGGCGACAGCGCATGGCTCGCCAGTGTCGAGCAGTGGGCCATTCCGATCTGCGGGTCGGTCCTGTCGCAAGAACTCGTGGCCCGCGTGCTGGCCAGCCGCTCGCCGGAAGTGGCGCGCCGGGCCTGCATCCACGGCGGCCTGTTATATCTGGCCGTGGGACTGATTCCGGTGTTCATCGGCCTGCTCGGCTTTCAATTAGCGCCGGGACTGGCGGAGCCCGAGCAAATTCTGCCGCACCTGGCCCAAAAGCATCTCAATACCTTTGTATACATCGTTTTCGCCGGCGCGTTGATCTCGGCCATTCTGTCCACGGTCGACAGCGCCCTGCTGGCGGCTTCCGCTTTGGTGTCCCATAACCTGATCGTGCCGGCCGTCAAGACGATCAGCGATCAGGGCAAGGTCAAGGTCGCGCGGATGCTGGTCATGGCATGCGGCATCATCGCCTTTGTGCTGGCGCTGCATGCCGAGCGCGTCTACACGCTGGTGGAAGAGGCATCGGCGTTCGGCAGCGCCGGCATTTTCATCGTCGTCGTTTTCGGCCTGTTCACGCGCTTCGGCGGCAGCATGAGCGCGGCCGTTACGCTGCTGGCCGGTATGTCGACGTGGATTATCGGCCATCATGTCATCGGTGTCGCCGCGCCCTATCTGGTGTCCCTGGCCGTGGCGCTGGCCAGCTATGTGCTGGTGGGACTCTACGAGGCGTGGCAAGCTGAAACGGAATCTGATGAACAGAAACTTCCAAAAAAATCAATTAATTATGATTTTCGATGAGAAAAGTCAATTTAAATATCCGACGCATGCGGTAAGATCAGGGTTTTTATAATGGAGGAAAGCTTATGAGAAAGTTACGGGTATACCTATTGGCGGTAGTTACAGCGTTGACTGTATTGTCATTTCCTGAAGCGCATGCGCAAACATCCGCGGAGAAATTCGGCCGGGGGCTGGCCGGCATAACCTGCGGCTTCCTCGAGGTGCCGGGCAATATTGTGCAGGAAACGAGGAGCCAGGGCGCCGTCGGCGTACCCATCGGGCTGGCGAAGGGATTGGGCATGTTCGTAGCCCGCGAGCTGGTCGGCGTTTATGAGTTGATTTCCGCGCCTTTCCCGGCGCCGGCAGGCTTCCGGCCTATTTTAAATCCTGACTATCCTTGGGACTATTTTTAACAGGACTGACGCAAGACTTGCATGTGGGGAGGCGGCTTCAGTCGCTTCGTATGCCCACACATGGGCGACTGCCAACGATAAGCTTTAGGCGCAGTCGCCCCCACAGATTTTCTGTTCAAAATGGACCGGCTCATCGCGGCTCTGAGAGATACCGCGGCTTGCCTTTAAAACCCGTCCGCTAAACCAGATACCGGCTCCAACTTCCATAACGGTTTTCGATCCTGCCGCGCGGCACGCTGGCAGCGATCAGCAACAGGGCCGCCAAGACGCCTGACCAGTCGGCGAGCACGCTGCCGCCTTCGAGCATCAAGGGCGATACCATCAGGGCGATGGCCAGCAGCACATTGACAAAGCGCGCCGGACGCGCCGATTCCGCCAGGGCCGTGATCGAGATTGTCACGACCAGGGAGCCGATCAGATGGTCGCTATTGGCCTGCTCGCCCTGGGTTCCGAAAATCAGCCGCGTGCACATCAGCCAGATGCCGATGGCCGTGCTCAGCACCAGCGACCAGGGCAGGTTGACGCCGCCGCCGGCCATGTCCTTGACGATCGCCCAGGGCGATCTTTCGAAATTATCGGGCTCGGTCCGGCGTCCGCCTTCCATCGTGTCGCCGCGCAGGAACGCCAGAATGACCGACTTGCCCTTGCGATGGCGTTCCGCCAGAAACTGGCCCGTGGCGATCAGTTCGTCGACGGAATAGGGAATCTGGATCAGCATGGCGGCGGCCGCCACCAGGCACAGCGTGCACCAGGTGCCGATCAGGATGGGCTGGATGATGATGAAGAAAATGCTGACGGCGCCCAGCGGCACGATCATGACGCCGAACAGAATGACCAGCCAGGGCATCGTGCGCCAGCGGTCGCGCCCGCCGATGATGCCTGTCAGGATTTCCAACAGATAAGTCACGGCGCCGAGGCCAGCGTCGGGTATGGGCCAGGCCTTGGAAACCTCGGAGGTGATGACGCGCTCGGTGCCGTCGCCGAAATAAGGGTCCCAGGCGCCGGTTGTGTGGCCCAATTGATAGGCGGCCAGGTAGCGCGAGATGTAGAGCCCGATAAAAGCCAGAAAGATGATCGGTATGCGCTGCATCCAGGATGACGGGTTGTAGTCCCAGCCGGGCGGAATGTCGGGGCCTTTCAGGCTGGCCATGAGCCCGATGCCCGGCATGGGGCGCACGAGAAAGGCCAGGCCGATCACGAGCGTGCCTACCAGCGTATCGTTCAGATAGGCCGCAGCGCTCGGCGTCCAGAACACCAGCGGCGCGAACAGCAGCCACAGCCCCATGAGCGCGTTGGCGAAGCGCGCCCAGGACATGCGCCGCGACAGCGACAGCGCGCCGAACACCAGCACCAGGGCGCCCGCGACCAGATCGCTGATGGTCATGGCGTCGTCCCGGTAACCCAGGATGGGCGGGCTGGTCATGAGCCAGGTGCCCAAGGCCATGTTCAGGAAATGCGCCCAGCGGTTGGCGCGGTGCGCGTCGCGCCAGGACTGGTTGTATTCATGCAGCAGATGCTCGGCGGGTTCAGGCTCGGCGGCCATGGTCTCGACCCATTCCGCCGGGGTCAGTTTGTTGCGCTTGTACCATTTCAACGGATCGGCCTTGAGCGACGCTACGATCGCCGGCAACGCGTCGCGCAGCAAATGCCGGGGCTCCCAGTCGAGCAGGTCTCGGGCCCTGGAGATATCCAGTTCATAATGGTCATCGGCCAGATCCACCATGAACGGCTTGATGAAAGGCTTTTCGCCCTTGTCGATCGAGTCCGGTATCGCGATCTCCATCTGCTCCTGCAAGCCGGCGCCGGTCTTGGCCAACAGTTTCGGCAGCGTCTCGGTCGGCCATGTCTCGCCGTGAGTCAGATAGCCGATTTCGTTTTGCAGCGCTTCATAGCCCATCGTCAACGGCTCGCCTAAGAGCAGCTTGAGCTCGGGAGGCAGTTGCCTGCGGCGCCGGACCATGCGCATGATGGCCTCGATCAGGTCGTCGATATGAATAAACGACTGGCCGTGCGAGATTTCGCCGGCGAAAAAACGGCTCGTGAACTGGCGCTCATAGATCCGCTGTATCTGATGGGCGAGCGTTGGCGGCAGCACGCTATCGGTATAGACGCCCGCGATGCGGGTCAATACATAAGGGATGGCGCCATGCTCGCTGATGACGACTTCCTCGGTCTCAAGCTTTGACTGGGGATACGCCCATTTGGGCTGTAGCGGCCAGTCCTCCGTGATGGGCACGCCGGGGTCGGTCGGCGCATGCACGAGCATCGTGCTGGCGTAAATGAACTGTTCGACTTCGAGGCGCTGTAATGCGCGCAGCAGATTTCGGGTTCCCTGGACGTTGACTTTCTCGTAGAGCGGGTTCGGCTCGCCGGTGAAATCATAGTAGCCGGCCAGATGCACGACCGAGGCGACGCGCATGCCATGATGCCGGCGCACGTTGTCGAGGGCTTGTTCAACGGCGCTGCCCGAGGTCAGATCCAGATCGATCCAGTCGGGAAATTTTGACGGGTCGGCGCCCAGGTCCAAGCCGACGACGCGGTAATGCTGTTCCAGCGCCTTGCTTAGCGCCTGACCTAGAAAACCGGCGATGCCGGTAATCAAAACCATGTCTTTCTCGGCGTTCGCGGTCTTGTTACCCATGATCGTTTTCTCCTGAGATGGTATGAGCGATTTCCGGCTTGTCGAGCAATCCTGAAGCATTTACCTGACTGTTTTTCGAGCGGCAAAGGTAAAATAAAGTTCATGCTTTTGCCCGTTATTCAGGCGCCTGCCTTGGGCGTGGGCAGCCTGAATAAATTTCCAGTTTATCCGTGACATTCGGCGCCAATCTTATTAAGTTAATAGCATCTCAAATATCCAGGAATCGAAATGAAGCACCGTAAATTTTTTGGTAACTCATTCTCCAGAATCATGCTGGCGCTCCTGATTGCCTTGCCTGTCAAAACGCAGGCTGATAGTGCCTGGAGCTACCATCAGGACCAGGACCGCTTGAGCAACCGCCCCTATAGCTTTGCCAGATCGCCGCTGCCGAGCAGCGCCCGGTATGAAAACATCAGGCTGGAAGTCGCCTGCAAGGAAAACAAGCTGCAATTCGTGATCGACGCCAGCAGCCTGATCGCGTCACAGGGCCGGCCTTTCGAGGTCGAGTATCAAATCGACAAAAACCCGCCGGTCACGATTTCCATGAAAACCTTTGCGGATTCCAAGCGCCGCGGCTATACGGAAGAGCATATCAGGGAGATTATCGACGGCATTCTGGCGGGGCAATCCATATTCATTCGCGTCAATACGATGATCAGGCAGGTTCTGACAGCGGCGATTGCCCTGGATGGCGCGGACCAGGCGATTGGGCAGGTGTTTGCCGATTGCGGCGTTGACGCATCGAAGAACGCCGAAGACGGCGCGGCCTATAGCTGGGCTGAATTTGAAAAGGATTTTAACCAGCTCTCCTCGGCGCAGCAGCAGGAAGTGCTCGGTAAAATCAAGAAAATCATGCTGGAGGTGCGTTGAGGAATGGATTCAAAAATAACCTGCCAATGTCCTCTATGAGCCTTTGTGGGAGCGATGCTTAGAATGGCGAGAAATCACTTCCCTGAATTTTGACGAACAACAGGTGTGGGGGCGACTTTAGTCGCCCAGAGTAGATACCCGCTGGGGCACAAGTACCCTAAAGGGCACAAGTACCCTAAAGGGCACAAGTACCCTAAAGGGCACAAGTACCCTAAAGGGCACAAGTACCCTAAAGGGCACAAGTGAATTCGCCCCTACATGAACGCCGACTTCATCGACAAATCGGAAAGTTGTTTTTTAACCAAATCCTTATTATTCCTGCTCCGTGACTTCAACAGGCTGGGGCGTAAGCAAGACTTTCTCAGAGCTTTCATAACCGCCGGCCCAGAGCGGCAATGCCAATACGCCCAGGCTGGCCAGCCAGACCAGCAATTGGCTGTTGGTGATGGTATAGATGAAAGCCAGCCTGAAGCGCTCGGCCATGTCGGGATGGGCCTCGACAAAGTCGCGGCTGATCAGGAAGGCGCGCGTCTCGCCGGCGATCAGCGCCAGAGCCATGAGGACGAGAACCCAGGCGATAATCCTGTTGCGTTTCGGGCTGGCCTGGCTGTAGCCGATCAGTCCGTCGAAATCCAGCAGTTTTACGGACCAGTTCCGCTCGTCAAGATAACGCATGGCGATCAGGCCCAGCGCGCCGGCCACGGCAATATAGGTCATTTCGTACGGGAAGCTGATATAGCGTCCGTCCAGCGCCAGCATATAGGTTTTATAGACGGCCAGCGCGATCAGGGCCAGATAGATGGCCTGTAGCCATGCGCCAAGCTTTTCATTGGCCGGTTCCCTGTTCAGCACGGCCATGGCGCGCCGCGTTAGGCAGACGGCCAGCAGCGCATTGATGGCGACGATCGCGGCAGTGCCGGCGCTTTGCAGCAGATTGAAGCTGGTGGCCCATAATTCATCGGCCTGCGTGACCAGCAGCGACGCCAGCAGTTGCGCGAAAGCCAGGAACAAGGCCATACGCGGCAGCGGCAGTTGCGACAAGGGCTTGAAGTAACAGGCGACGGCCAGCAGCAGGATGAGCGTCGAGACCAGCAGCCGGCTGGTCCAGTCCGGGTTTTCGACCACTTTGCCGGTCAACGGGAATACCGGCTTGCGGTCGGCGGACAGCAGTCCCCAATTCGCGCCGACGACGCCTTCCAGCGCGCTTTTCCAGGGCTGGTTGAAAGCTTCCACGATGTTCAGATCGAAGCCGTTTTTCTTGGATACCTGGATCAGGCTTCGGATGAATTTCGCCTCGTTCGCGACGCTCGGCACGGCCCAGCCTCGCTGGCGGCCATTGCTGGGCCAGCCGGATTCCCCGATCAGGATCGGTTTGCCCGGATACAGGGCCTGCACCCGCTCATAGACCTGTTGGTAAGTCTTCTCGATATGCGCGACGGCATCGTTGACTTCCAGCGGTTCGTCCTCCCAGTAGGGCAGAATATGGATGGTGATGAAATCGACTTCCTTGCCGATTTCGGGGTATTTCATATAAAAGGACCAGACATCGGCATAGGAGACGGGCTGCTTGACGGCCTTTTTCACTTCGCGGATGTATTGAATCAATTGTTCCGGTTTCATCTCGCCGCGCAACAATACTTCATTTCCAACCATGACGCGCTTGACGACATCCGGATTGGCGTTCGCCGAGCGGATCAGTTCCTTGATTTCTTTATGGTTGAGTTCCTTGGCTTCATTCAATTCCTGAACCTTTTCAGGACTGAATTGGGCCGGATCAAAAGGCAGCTCGTAGGTCAGCCAGGCGCCCTGAATCATGGTCAGCCCGTACTTGCGCGCCAGATCGGGCACTATCTCGAAGCCTTCCAGGCTCGTATAGGTGCGTATCGAGTGCGTCTTGTCGGCCAGCAGGCTGATGTCTTCCTCGATTTGCCCGGGCGTCGGCAGTATTTTTTCTATGGGGCTTTGACCGTCACGGAACGGCGCAAAGGAAAGGCTGGTCAGTTTGCCGTCCGGAACGTCGGGGCCTACATCGACAGGCCGGTTATTGACCCAGCCGAACAATCCGTTCAACACTACCGTCAGCGCGACGAGCACAACAAGGCTAGTTTTTTTCATGAATGTATTTGAGAAAAAAGAGTTAAGAGCAAGACGACAATTCGTTTATTATCCCTTATGGAAGCAGGGTAATACAATGAAGAAAATCAGCGGCGCGATCGAGGGGCGGGATGCGGCGATGGCAATGATGGCCTTGTTGTAAATCCCGGCATCGCTCCCACGAGGGCCCATAAAAATCGACACCGGGGTGCTGTTTTGAATCCAATCCTTGAAAACCGTTTGAAAGTATTTTCAGCCGGTCAATCGGGAAGCGCCATGCGGGCCATGAATGGACAAACGCAGGTCTCCATAGTCCTTGCATCCCGCATCAGGGCGGTTTGCCACTGGCCTTCGATATCGCCAAAGTACCGCTTTTTTCATGAAGGCGGCCGCCGCAAGGGCATGGCCGTGATTCGGGTGCGCCATTATCGAGCGCAAACAGGCAGGGTAGGCCTTGCCGCGCGCCAATGCCTAGCCGATTCCCTAAGCTGGGGCCCCGGCGCGCCATTTGATGGAACCGGCGTGCCGTTTCACAATCTACACCTAATATCTGCGAAAGCATCTGACGGCGCTGTTCGAAGATCAGAGGAATCAGCGTCGATGCCGATGTTCAGTTTTACCTGCCGGCGAGCGCACGGTTTTTATCGCGTGCGGCGCTGGCAACCGTGGAACAATGTCTGTCATCGGGATTGACGGCCTGGATGCCAAAGCGGCCGAAAAGCCGCTGTAGACCATGGCCCCGCATTGTCGAGAGCCGCAAGGGAAGCATTTGGATGAAGCGTGTGCCATGGTCGTGTTCGAACTGTCGGACGGAAAGTGAAATATGATGCTAGAGAACACCCAGCCTTTCGATAGCTTGTTGGTTGAAGACGAGCCGGCCGATGTCAACCTGGTGCGCGCAATACCAAAGGAAAACGAGGTCTTCCCGTGCCGCGAAGGGGAAATCAACAGCGCGGCACCGCAACCTGCCCCGAAGTTTCTCGATCTCGGCATGCCGGATGGCCGCGAGTTCCTGCCCGTCGTCGAGTTCGATGCAGCGCCGGCCGTGGTGCCGACGGCCTCGAATGTCCAGTGTCATGGGTTGGCGCCCTGCTATGAATTAGAATCTTGCATGGAACGAATCGAACGCAGTCAAGCGCATCAATCGCGAACGATGCGCCTCCTGCCGCCGGCGCATTCTATGCTTGAGCGGGAAAATGATTCACGACCAAATCCTGAACCCGTAAACATGGAACAGTTTATCGCCGCTATCCGTCAAATCGATTGCCACTGTTTTATATTGACGCGCCTGCCCAGGAAGAACTGAGCATGAATGATACAGCACCGTGCTGCGTGTTATTGATCGAGGATGAGCCAAGTGACGCCCATCTGATCAGTTCGACTTTGGGCGCGGACCGGTCCATGAAATTTGATGTCACCAGGGCCACGACACTTGCAGAGGCACGGGCGCTGCTGCATGACGGCCCGCCTCATGATGTCTTGCTGCTGGATCTGTCATTACCCGATTCCAGCGGCCTTGAGACCGTACATGCCTGCCGGCAGGCGGCGGGCCCGCTGCCTATTCTTATCCTGGCCGATCACGACGATATGGAGCTCGCGCTGAGCACTCTCGATTTCGGCGCTCAGGATTATCTGGTCAAAGGCTGCGTCGACACAGAAAGCCTGACTCGCGCTATCCGTTATGCGATCAGTCGAGCCCGGCTGGAACATCGCCTGCACGATTCGGAACAGTTCGCCATTTCGACGATAGACGCGCTGAGCGCGCATATCTGCGTGATTAACCGGGCCGGAAAAATAGTCATCGTCAATCAGGCATGGCGCAATTTCTACGAGAAAAATTTCCCCGGGCACAGCGATTCCTCACCGGGGACCAATTATCTGGAGGTTTGCGATAAAGCTGTCGGTATCGGTTCGGAACAGGCCGCGTCAATGGCGGCAGGCATCCGGTCCGTCATCGAAGGCGAACGCGAGACTTTCGTGATGGAATATGCCTGCCACTCAGAGACCGAACAGCACTGGTTCGTCGCGCGCGTGACGCGTTTTCACACCGATAGCCGCTATTTTGTCGTGTCTCACCAGGACATTACCGAACGCAAGCTGGTGGAGGCACGCGACAACTTATTGGTCGCCGCGCTCGAAGCCGTCAGCCACGGCGTCGTCATTACCGATACCGAGGCCAGGATCGAATGGGTTAATCCCGCCTTCGAGACGCTGACTGGCTATACAAAGGAGGAAGCGCTCGGTTTCCGGCCGACCGAGTTGGTAAAATCGGGTCTTCAGGATGAGGAGTTCTATCAGAATTTGTGGCAAACCATCCTGAGCGGCGGAACCTGGCATGGCGAACTGATCAACAGGCGCAAGGACGGCAGCCTTTACCATGAGCAATTCTCGATCGCTCCGGTCAGGGACGAGGATGGCGTGATCAGTCATTTCGTCGGCGTCAAGCTCGACATCAGCGAGCGCAAGCGCCTGGAAGCCGAACTCTGGGAGATGGCCACGACCGATGCGCTGACCGGCCTGTTCAACCGCCGCCATTTCATGGCCCGGCTGGCCGAGGAGCTGGCCCGCCTGCAGCGTCTCGAGCATCATCATGTGTCCGTGCTGATGCTGGATATCGACCATTTCAAGCACATCAATGATACTTACGGCCATGCGGCCGGCGATGCGATGCTCAAGCATATCGCGGCGCTGATGCATCATGAATTGCGCAGGATCGACACGATAGGCCGGCTGGGCGGCGAGGAGTTCTCTATTTTCCTGTCCGGCACGGATTTGACGGCGGCCGTTATTTTCGCCGATCGTTTGCGCCAGAAAATCGCGGCCATGCCGCTGCGGGTCGATGACGGGAAGACTGTCTCGGTGACGGTAAGCATCGGCATCGCGGCCATGGAAGCGACCGATACCCAGGCCGACGCGGTCCTGATTCGCGCCGACCATGCGCTTTACCGCGCCAAGTCAAGCGGGCGCAATCGGGTCAAGGTTATGCGAAACCCGAAAAGCCCGGAAATACCGTAGGTCCACGTGACAAAGCCATTGCCGCCTTTTTCATCCGGCCATTTCTAAGATTCGTATAACAAGGTTTTAACGCGTTCTTCCAGTTCCGGACTGGCGCCGAAAGCGCAATCCCTTAGAATGCCGTTTTTGTCGACGAGGATGTGCGAAGGCGTGCCTTTCAGGTCGAAGCACTCGAAGGTTTCCGCCCGATAAGTCAGGGATTGAAAATAGCGTTGCGCTTGCTCGCGGATCTTCTGTTGATAAGTTTCAGGATATCGATCGAAGTTTGGCACGCGCGCCCTGATGAAAGACAGGATGTCGTCATCGCTCATATTGCCCTCGGGCTTGTTCAGGCGATCCATGGCCAGCGGGAAAGGGATGCGATAGGGCAGACGCCCGTCGATCAGTTCGTCGCGCTGGCTCAGCGCGAGCAGGGTCTCGCCGACGACTTCGCCTTTTTCGGCCAGCCGGACCAGATTGTTCAGATTGTTTTTATCGAAATCCTCAAACGCCGTCGCCACTCCCAGGACCGACAATCCCTGTTCCGCATAGTGCTGATGCAGATGGATGGCCTGCGGCAGGGCATATAAAAAACAGCCCGGACAGTTGACTTGGAAAACTTCCACCAGTACGACCCGTCCTGACAACTGATCGAAATTGACCGGTTCGCCCTGAACCCAGTCGGAAACGGATAACGGCGGCGCTGGCTGGCCTATTTGCGCGGTCATTTTTGTCCTCCCGTAAAATCGTATGGTTTGCGGGCGACTTTAGTCGCCTTTATACGTAAATCTTGAGTGAATAAAATATATACGCGGTGCCCGCCGGGAAGTGCCGGCATAAGAACGCTTCTGGCGTTGGATGCCAGGAGCGCATGGGCGGGATGTTTTACATTTGCGATTGCAGGTAGTTCTGCAATCCAACCTTGCCGATCAGCTCAAGCTGGGTTTCCAGCCAATCGACATGCTCTTCCTCACTTTCGAGGATGTGTTCGAGAATTTCCCTGGAGATATAGTCTTTAACGCTTTCGCAGTAGGCGATCGCTTCCCGAAGCAAGGGTATGGCATTGTGCTCCAGCTTCAAGTCACATTCGAGCATTTCCTGGGGATTCTCGCCGATCAGCAGCTTGCCAAGATCCTGCAGATTGGGCAGGGCTTCCAAGAACAGAATGCGTTCGATCAGCCGGTCGGCGTGCTTCATTTCGTCGATGGACTCGTGATAGACCTTCTCGTTCAGTTTTTGAAACCCCCAGTTTTTGTACATGCGGGCATGTAAAAAATACTGGTTAATGGCGGTCAGCTCGTTAGTCAGCGCCTTGTTGAGATACTCGATAACCTGACTGTCTCCTTGCATGCTACACCTCTGATTTTCTAATACGCGTTAAGAATGGGTTCGTTTGGTGACGCTTGCATTATAGATTGTTGCCGGCGGTTTCCGTCAAGCAGTTCCTTGATCTGCCTGTTGCATTTTCCGCAATTCCTACCGACGCCAAGGGTATCGAATATCTGTTTGCGCGTGCAAACGCCATTATTGATGGCGTTTTTTATTTGGGAGTCAGTCACTGCTTTGCAAACACATACGTACATAAGAGAATCTCCAGTAAAGTAGTATTGGCAAATGATAACAATTCTCATTTAAAACATAAAGCGAATTTTATTCACTAATTTCTCGAACGGTCTTGCCTGCCTGCAGCTTGACAGGCCGAATTGATAAATCCAGCCTTATTAAAGCCGCTAATGCCGGGCTTTCGCTATATCTCCAATCCGGTCTACCGCAAATCCTGAGTCAATAACGTCGCATTGCCGCCGACTGCGGCGGTGTTAACCGTTACGGTCTGTTCCACAACAAAGCGGCGCAAGTAATTCGGGCCGCCGGCTTTAGGCCCGGTGCCGGAAAGCCGCATGCCGCCGAAAGGCTGTGCGCCGACGACCGCGCCGATCATATTGCGGTTGACATAAATATTGCCGACCTTGGCGCTTTGGCGGATTTTTTCGGCCGTCGCTTCGATCCGGCTGTGTATGCCCAGCGTCAGGCCGTAGCCGGTGGCGTTGACGGCGGCGATCACCTGGTCGAGATCGGCCGCGCGATAACGGATCAGGTGCAGGATCGGGCCGAAGACTTCCTGGGTCAGTTGCGACAGCGAGTCGATCTCGATCAGGCTGGGGGCGATAAAGCTGCCGTGCTTTAACTCATCGGCCAGGGGCAATTGATAGAGCAGCCTGGCCCGCTGCTTCATCAGGTCAAGATGCGCTGTTAAAGGCCCCTGCGCGGCATGGTCGATCACGGGGCCGATGTCGGTCGAGGCCAGGCCGGGGTTGCCGATGGCTAGCTCCTGCATGGCGCCGGTCAGCATGGCGATGGTCTTGTCGGCGATCTCCTCCTGCACGAACAGCGCGCGCAAGGCCGAGCAGCGCTGGCCGGCGCTGTTGAACGCGGACAGCAGGGCGTCCTGCACCAGTTGCTCGGGCAGGGCCGAGCTGTCGGCGATCAGGACATTCTGGCCGCCGGTTTCGGCGATGATCGGCACGATGGCCTGATGATGCTCGGCCAGCTGCCGGTTGATGGACTGCGCGGTGGCCGTCGAGCCCGTGAAGGCGATGCCGGCCACCTGCGGGTTGGGCAGGACATACTGGCCGGTTGTGCGGCCGTCCGCCGGCAGGAACTGCAATACCGATTCGGGTATGCCGGCCTGATGCAGCAGGCGCACGCAGTGCATGGCCGTCAGCGCGGTCTGGCTGGCCGGTTTGGCGATGACGGCATTGCCGGCCGCGAGCGCGGCGGCGATCTGGCCGGTAAAAATCGCGATCGGAAAATTCCACGGGCTGATGCAGACATAGACGCCGCGGCCGTAATGATAAAGCCGGTTGTCTTCGCCGACAGGGCCGGGCAGGCGGATGGGTTCTGCGAATAATTCCAGCGCCGATTGCGCGTAATAACGGCAGAAATCGACCGCCTCCCTGACTTCGGACAGCGCATCCCTGATCGTGCGGCCGCCTTCGCGCACGCACAGCGAGACCAGTTCCAGGCGATGCTGCTCGAACAGGTCGGCGGCCCGCTTCAGGTACGCGGCGCGCATCTCGACAGGGCAATGGCGCCAGTCCTCGAAAGCCTCGGCCGCGCCCGCCAGGGCCCGCTCGATCGCATCCTGATCGGCATGGCTGACCGTGCCGACGGTCAGCCGGTTATCCCACGGATTGACAGTGACCTGTTCCTGCCCCGGACAAGGCTGGCCGCCGACCAGCGGCATGGCCGCCCAGTGCCGGTCGGCCAGGGCATTGAGATCCTGCTGCAATTGCTTCAAGACGTCAGGATCGGCCAGATTGACGCCGCTCGAATTGAGCCGCTTGTCGCCATAGATGTCGCGCGGCAGGACGATCGGGGATTTAAGGCCCGAAGCCTTGGCCGTCGCCACCGGATCGCCGGTCAGCTCCGCCACGCTGACATCGGGATGATCGATCTGATTGACGAACGACGTATTGGCGCCGTTCTCCAGCAGGCGCCTGACCAGATAAGGCAGCAGCTCATGATAATGCCCGACTGGCGCATAGACGCGGCAGGGGACCTGCCAGCCCTGATGCTCCAGGATTTCCTCATAAAGCGCCTCGCCCATGCCGTGCAGGCGCTGGAATTCATAGCCTGGATGCTGCCTGCCCATCTGATGCACGGCGGCGAGCGTGTGCGCGTTATGGCTGGCGAATTGCGGATAGAATGCCTCGGGCCGCGACAGCATGAATTGCGCGCAGGCCAGGTAAGAAACGTCGGTCGCCGATTTGTGCGTGAACACGGGGTAATCGTCGAGGCCGTTTTCCTGAGCCCGTTTGATCTCGCTGTCCCAGTAAGCGCCCTTGACGAGCCGCAGCGGAATTTTGCACTTCCGGGATTCGGCCAGTGCGGCCAGCCAGCGGATGACGGGCAGGGCGCGCTTCTGGTACGCCTGCACGGCCAGGCCCAGGCCCGGCCAGCCGTCCAGCCGTGCGAGCACATCGGCGAAGATCGTCAGGGACATATCCAGGCGCTCGGACTCCTCGGCATCGACAGTGATGGAGATATTGGCCGCGCGCGCATGGTTGGCCAGATGCAGCAGCCTGTCCGTGAGCTCGCTGACGGCGCGCGCCTGCTGCAGAGGCTCATAGCGCGGGCACAGCGCCGATAATTTGACCGAAATGCCCGGATTGGCGTAAATGTCATCATGATCGGCATGCCCGGCCAGCGCGGCGATGGCCTGGGCGTATGACTGGAAATAGCGCTCGGCATCGGCCGCCGTCAATGCCGCCTCGCCCAGCATGTCGAATGAATAGCGGTAGGCGGGATGCTCTTCGCCCCGCGATATGGCCTGCTCTATCGAATCGGCGATCACGAATTGCAGGGCCATATGCTGCATGGCCTGATTCAGGGCGGTGCGGATGAGCGGCGCGCCCATCCGGGACAACAGCCGCTCGAAGACCGGAAACCAGTGCTGCGGTGACGGCGCCGTCTGTTTTTCGAATTGGCTCGTAAACAGCAGGGCGCGCGTCGACAGATTGACCCAGAAAGAATCGCTGTGCTGGACATGGCGTTGCCAATCGGCTACCGTCAGCTTTTCCTGCAGGAACAGATCCTGCGTCTGGCGGTCGGGAATGCGCAGCAGGGCTTCGGCAATGCCCATCAGCACAATGCCTTCCTGGGAGTCGAGCTGGTATTCGTGCAGGAAGGCTTCGATCGCGCTGCGCCGCTGCCCCCGCGCCCTGACTGCGGTCACCAGCGTTTCGGCGGAAGCGCCGGCGACGGCTGCATCATAGGTATCCAGACCGGACGACAGCGCCGCGATGATGTTCTTCTCATCGGCCAGATAAGCCCGGTTGATTGCCGCGCGTAATGTAGTTGTCGATGTTTCTGTCATGCGGGCTCCAGCCATAAAATCATGAACTTTTTGCTGAATTTTAGACTAATTGTATAAGTGATATTTCAAAATATCTCGCATGAAAGGTTTGCGACAGTTAAATCGATTATTCTCATGGCAAGGCATGAACAGAGACGGCGTTGTCGACCGTACCGGGCTTTATGGGCCGGCCAGTCTGCTGATTAAACCAAAACTAACAAGAAAAAACCGATGAAATTGAATCTGGAAAAAATAAATGGCTATAGCGTGCTGTTCATTCAAGTCGAAAGGATAGATGCGCATAACTCAGGGGACTTGAAGGAATATATTCTGGACCTGATAGAGCAGGGCGAGACAAATATTATTGTGCAGCTGGAGCGCGTGCGCTTTATCGACAGCTCCGGCCTGGGCGCCTTGTTGTCCGGCTATAAAAACACGGCGGCCAAGTCGGGCAAGCTGGCTTTGTCCAACCTACAGCCGCAGGTGCTGTCGATGTTTGAACTGACCCGCCTAAACCGGGTTTTTGAAATTTATGCCGACTTAGATGAGGCATTTGAAAGTGAGTCATAGAGGGCGGTATGTGCAGTTCGGATATTCAGGTTGACGTAGTCATCCCAACAAAGACGAAATACCTGGATTTGATCGGCAGTATAGGGGAGCGCATCGCTAAGGATCTGGAAACCTTTACCGGCGACCGCGAGGCATTGGCCTACCATTTGAACCTGGTGCTGACCGAGGCGACCATCAACGCGATCAAGCATGCCAATTACAATAATCCTGAAGATACAGTCCGGATAATGATTCAAATTCAGGAAAATGCCGTCATTATCAGAGTTTACGATCACGGTCAGGGATTTGATCTCGAATCGGTTCCGTTGCCGGATTTTGATCACCCCAAGGAAGGCGGCATGGGTCTCTTTTTTATCAAGTCCTTGATGGATTCGGTGACCTACACGAAGCAGAATGGCTGCAATGTGCTAGAGATTATTAAATATCTGAAATGAGAGTGAACCTTTGGATATCTTGTTGACCCGTGATGAACGTGCGGTTAAAGGGACGCGGCAGCGCCAGCAATTGGTAGCCGTCCAGTGTCTTCTTGATGCCGGCAAAGACCACCAAAGGTGCCGGTTTTTAAGAAAACTGGCCGATTACCTTTTGTTCCCTGACGGCTATTTGATTTCCCTTCCGGTTCCGCTGCTGGCCTGGCTGATCGATCAGACGCTGGATTTTATCGAAACGAAGTCTGAAGCCGTGGCGCTGAAAACCATCCCGCTGGACGGCAGCGACAACCGGCTGCTGCTGGTCAATTGCCCGAATGTCCCGCATATCGTGGACTCGATCATGGCTTTGCAAGTCAAACTGGACATTGCTATCGAACTGCTGGCTCATCCGGTTCTGAGCGTCAGGCGCCGTGAAGGGCATGTGGTTTTTCTGGAAACCGATGTGCTGTCGGGCGGTACCGAGTTGTTGATCGTGATCCGGCTGGATTACATGGATGAATACTGTGATGCGCTGCTGCTGCAGGGCATCACCAGGGCCATCGCCACCGCATTGAAGGTCGACGGCAGCCGCGCCGAGATTCACCGCAAACTGGACGAGCTGAAACAAATCCCGGCGCTGGAAGAATACGCTGTCTTTATCGACTGGCTTAGGGATGAGGCGTTCGTCTTTTTCGCCTGGCAGCGGTTTTCGTCCGATTTATCGGCCCAGCAAACGACAAGTCTGGCCGAGGACGCGTTAGCCGATGTTGCGCCTTATACCTGCTACGACGGGGATTTTCCATGCGGGCTGAAAAACATACTGGACCGGCAGACCGAAGTCATCATTGAAACCGTTCCGGTCATCAGCCCGATCATCCAGGCTCGTCCGTTGGTCTATCTTGGCTTCAGGCAGACCGAAACAGACGGTGCCTGGGTCGAGCACGCTTTCTTCGGCCTGTTCGATGAGGTGGAACTGAACGGGACCCTCAGCACGATTCCGGCGCTGAGCGAAAAAATCGACCGTACGCTGCACGCCATAAAAGTCTACCGCGACAGCCATGAGTATTTTCAGCTCAAGGAAATCTTCAATCTGTTTCCCAAAATCGAAATGTTTCTGTCCGATGACGTTCAGCTGCACCTGATCGCGCAGTCGCTGAAACGCTATCTTTACCGCCCCGAGGTCATCAAATTACTGATACTGGCCAGCGCCAGCCCGAACAGGATTTCCGCCCTGGTCATCGTCCCGGTCGTGTTTTATAAGGCCGGCATAGAGGCGGTTCTGTTTGATTTGTTGTGCCGGGAGCTGGCCTGCAATGTCGAGACCAGCCGCAAAATCATACCGGGCGGCAGTTATATCGGCCTCCAGCTGGTGCTGATTCCGGAACGGGAGAAGACCACGATCAATGTCGACAAGCTGGATAGCCAGTTGAACCGTCTGGCCCGGCCTTGGTCCGTATCGTTCATGCAGCTGGCGGAAAGGACTTTCGGCCGGAGCATCAACCTCCGCTTGTGGCAGAAATATCCGTCGTTGCTCTCGGAGGAATACAAGGCCCGCGTGTCGCCGCGCTATGCCATCAAGGATATCGTGCAGCTGAAGCAGGTCCTGGCAACGGGCAGCCAACGCGCCAGCCTGCTGAACCCTTATCGGGACATCGGGCATTACCGGCTGCATTTCTATAGCCGGCAGGAACGTTTTCTCGACGAATATATTCCGATGCTGGAAAACATGAGCCTGAGGGTCATCGACCAGATGCAGTTCTGCGTCACGTTCGAAGGCACCGCGCTGTTTATCAAAAGCTTCACGATCAAGGCCGCCAAGACTCAACATGCCAGTTTCTGCCGCTTGAAATGCCGCATGCTGGAACTCATACAGGCCATGCTGGACGGCAAGGCCGAAAATGACGCGCTCAACAGCCTGCTGATCACGACCGGCATGAGCTGGCGGGAAATCGACGTGCTCAGGGCTTACCGCAATTACTATCTGCAGCTGGGCTATAAAACCACGTTGGCGAGCCTGCATCGCGCCCTGCTGAATAACTCGCGCGTCGCACGCTTCCTGTTCAACTATTTCGAGGCCCGCTTCAGGCCGGACCCAACCTGGCAAGACCTCACGGTCAGGGAAGACCAGGTGTTGTTTCCGCTGCGCCTGCAGCTGCTCGAAAGCTTTACATCGGTGGCCGATATCAATGACGACCGGATTTTGCGCACGCTGTTCAATCTGATCGATGCGACCGTGCGCAGCAATTTCCATCGGCGCCGCAACCACCTGGATTATTTCATAGCCTTCAAGATCAACAGCCTGGGCATCATCGATCTGCAGCCGCCCAAGCCACAGCATGAGATTTATGTGCATGCGTTCGACATGGAAGGCATTCATCTGCGCGCCGGCAAGATTTCACGCGGCGGCATACGCTGGTCCGACCGCCCCGACGATTTCAGAAGCGAGATTTTGGATCTCATGCAGACCCAGGTCAGCAAGAACGCGCTGATCATTCCGACCGGCGCGAAAGGCGGTTTTGTCATCAAGCGAAATGGCGTAACGCTTGACATGAAAGCGGCCGGTAAAAAAGCCTACATCACGTTGATCCGCGGCCTGCTCGATTTGACCGACAACTATGATGGCTCTCAGGTCGTGAAGCCTGAAGGCCTCGTGACTTACGATGACGCGGACCCGTATCTGGTCGTGGCCGCGGACAAGGGCACGGCCCAGTTTTCGGATATCGCCAACGGGATTTCGGAAGATTACCGGTTCTGGCTGGGCGATGCGTTCGCGAGCGGCGGCTCCAGGGGCTACAACCACAAGGCCCTGGGCATCACCGCCCGCGGCGCCTGGGAATGCGTGAAACGCCATTTCCGCGAGCTGGGCAAGGATATCCAGAAAGAGCCGTTCACGGTCGTCGGCATCGGCAGCATGGACGGCGACGTGTTCGGCAACGGCATGCTGCTGTCGCCGTGCATCCGCCTGCTGGCCGCCTTCAGCGGGCAGCATATCTTCATCGATCCCGATCCGATGCCGGGCGACGCGCCGTTCAACGAACGCAGGCGCCTGTTTGAATTGCCCGGATCGAGCTGGGACGATTACGACCGCCGCCTCATTTCCAAGGGCGGCGGCGTCTATCTTCGGTCGGCCAAGGATATTCCGGTGTCCGCAGAGCTGAGGAAATGGCTGGGCGTGCGCTACCAGACCCTGGACGGCGAATCGCTGATCCGCTATCTGTTGACCGCGCCGGTCGAACTGTTGTGGCTGGGCGGCATCGGCACCTATGTGAAAGCCTCCACGGAAAAGCACGAGGAAGTCGGCGACCGCGGCAACGATACCGTGCGCGTGAACGCGGCCGAGCTCGGCGCGCGCGTGGTCGGCGAGGGCGCCAATCTGGGCTTTACGCAGAAGGCGCGCATCGAATACGGCATGAAAGGCGGCCGCATCAACACCGATGCGGTCGACAATTCGGCAGGCGTCGACACCTCCGACCATGAAGTCAATCTGAAAATCCTGCTGACCGGCCTGCAGAAGAAAAACGTCATCAGCGACTATCAGCAGCTCTTCGTCAGCATGACCGAGGAAGTCTGCCAACTGGTGCTGGCCGATAACTACGCCCAGAGCCTTTGCCTGTCGCTCGATGTCCAGCGCTGCGCCGACAACCCGGAGGTTTTCCTGCATCTGGCCGAGCGCCTGGAAGCCGCCGGCATCTTCGACCGCGCGGTCGAATCCTTTCCGCAAACCAAGCAGGTGCTGGCCAGGCCGGGACAGACCTTGACCCGGCCGGAGCTGGCCGTATTGATGGCGGCCGCCAAGATGCAGCTGACCCAGCAGATACAGGACCAGATCGCCCTGCTGGAGGAGGACTGCGGCGAGCGTTATCTGCAGGCCTATTTTCCCGAACAGGTCAATGAACGCTTCAAGGATTACCTGTCCGGCCATGCGCTGGCCAATGAGATCAGGGCTACCGTCGTCAGCAACAAGATCATCAATCAGGCCGGCTGCGGTTTTCTGGGCCTCGACATCGACAGGCGGAACGTCAACACCATGGATAACGTCACCTGCTATCTGACCTTTGACCAGGTGCTGGATGGCGATGCCTTCAGGCAGGCCGTTTACGCGCTGGACAATCGCCTGGCCACCGACAGGCAATACTCGCTGCTGCTTGAGCTTGAAGGCATCCTGGCCGGTTTTTGCCGCTGGGCCCTGGTCCATGGCCGAAAAATCCGTCCGAATGAGCAGACTGTCAGTGATTATCGCCGTTACCTGACGGTTTACGGAACGCATTTCAATGAATCCGGGCTTATCGAAACCGAACCGTTCCAGGCGCGGTTTGAGCAATATCGGCAGCAGGGCATTCCCGATGCGTTGGCTTGCAGGATGGTATTTGTCAACAGCCTTGAGGATTTTCCGATGATCGTTTCGTTGTCCGCTGAAACCGCGAAGGATTTCATCACTATCCTGAAACTGTTCAACGATGCCAGCGCTTATCTGGGGCTACATGCCATCTATGACCGGCTGGCGGCCATGCCGCGGCACGATCATTGGGAAAGACGGGTTGCCAATGATTTGCGGGAGGGCATGAAGCGGATGGTAGGCAAGCTGACCAAGACTGTGGCGCTCGACAATGCCGAAACCTGCGCGGCCTATTTCGAGCAGCCCAGCGAAAAGCAAAAGCTCAACCGTTACCGGCGCATTTACAAGGAAATCGACATGACGCTGCCGACCAGCCTGCTGCCGTATATCGCCTTGAATACGGAGCTGGAAAGCCTGGTCAGCCAGGATAGTTTTTCCTGATATGACAAGGGGCGAATACCCTAAAGGGCACAAGTGAATTCGCCCCTACACCTGTGAAAATTTAAGGGAAGTTATTTTTCCCTTATCCTTATTCAACGACGCCCCGAAGCAGAATCCTCTGCTTCGGGGACGCTTTCAGGCACTGATCATTGGATGCGAACTGGAATATAGGCCTGGTTATTCGATTCGTTCACTTCGCTGATCGCATTGTCTTCATCGATGATGATGCCAAGCCAGTAATTCTGGCCGACCGTCAAATCGCTCGGAATGAAGACCGGGATGGTAGTCGTGTGCACATCGTCCGGACTCAAAGAGCCGAAGGTGCCGCCGGCGATGCGCCGATCACCCGTGCTGATGAAGTCATTGGTCGAGATGTAGATGCCGAAGCCGATGTCGCTCTTGGTCGACTTGCCGTTGTTTTCGAGCGTAAATTCCGGTCTGACCAGAGTGCCGCGAGTGACGCGGAAACCGGGTTCGCCGTTGATCGTGATGCCGGTCAAGGTCGCGGTATTCGCGTTGTTGCGGACACGTACACGGCCATGGCTGGAATATTCGCCATCCGCGCCGGTACGGCGCCAGTGCGTGACCGATACGTCGTTGAACGCGCTGTTTTGAGAGCCGTACAGCACGCGCGAACCATGGGAAGCGTCTTCGCCGAAATAAATGTTCGCTTGCGTGCCGTTGGCATGGTGATGCCGCCAGGAGTCGCCCATCACGTTGTATTCCCAGTTCACGTGCATCAGTCCCAGCAGGTGGCCCGCTTCATGCGTAATCACCGAGTCGATCGGGCGCGCGGAACCCGTGTAGGTGAAGTTGGCGGATTTGGCGGAGGAACTGGTCCAGGTGCGGTCGGAATCGAGCACGATGTCCACTTCGTCCAGGCCGTAATGCCAGCCGAAGAACCAGTAGCAATGATAGTTCATCTGGGCCACGCCGGGAGGCGAAATGTTCTTGGCATAGATTTCGTTCTGGCCGTTGCCGCGGGAGACGCCGCCGGTTTCAGTCGTGGCGTTGATTACAAACGGCGAGGGGTTCGTATTGGTGGCGCTCAAGCCGCGCTGCGCAGCGGTCAATGCGCTGCCGGAAAAACTGGTGGTATTGATGCGCGCGCTCGTCGAGTTTCCGCCCCAACGCAATTTCTTTCCGCTGTCGCCGTCGCATTCCAGCCAGGAAGCACCGAATGCCGATTGCGCCGCTATCAATAGGAGCGGCATCACAAAAAATCTGATCTGTTTCATGAGTTATATTCCTTTCGATTAGTTAACGGTAAGTTTATTGAAGCTGGAAGCAGTGCTATCGGGCTCATCCCGTTGGGATAATCCGTCCAGTCTCTCGCGTTCTCTGAGTTCTTCCTCGCTGGCCTTGGGCAGAACGGTTCTGACCTCCTGCATCGGTTCGGCAACGGGCGGCTTGACGAAAAATGCCTGGCCGGGGTCCGCTTCGACGACTTTCAGATCGGGCGTACCCAACTCGGCGTTGAAATGCTCCAGCAGGGCGAAAAATTCGGTGGTGCTGAGCGGATCGCGGTATGTGTCGATGACGCCGGCTTCTTCCTCGCCGGAATCATCGTCTCTGTCGCTAATGCCTTCCGCCTGTAAATTGATGCGATAGAAAGCAGGCGCTTCCACTTCGTATTTTTTGCGCAGTTCGTCCAGCCGGCTTTCGTCGATCTGGTTCTCTTTCAACCAGGCAATGGTTTCGGCTTGGGTGATGACTTTATCGAAATCGGGACGCGGCAGCTCCATCGTATTCAGCTCGAAACGAGGCTTGCCGCCGAAGCTTAGCGCTTTTTCGGCTTCGACCAAGGGTACGCCGTAGCCGTTGTAGATGCGGTCTTCGGAGACGCGAAAGCGCCCTCCGACGCAATCGACCAATTGGCAATCGCCCGGCTCGCCGCCTTCGATAAAGAGCACATCGGTTTCGCCACGCGCAAAGGTGGGCGCAGTCGTTTCGGTGTACACGCCGCCTTTGCCGTCGGCGCCGCCCGGAATGCGCAGGGTGAATTTTTCGGGCAAGTAGCCGCGGAACACCTTGTCGATGGCATAGGTAACGAAAGTATGCGGCACCCCATTGGGTTCTTCCCGGGTCGGTTCGGAATTGCGGTATTGAATATCGACGACTTTGCCGAATGCGACCGCGGCGCTGCGGCCCATCAAGTCGCGCAACCCGCCCGGCTGGGCCTCGGCAGCGCTGTGTGCAAATGCGCCTTGACTGCTGAATAAAAGCGAAGAGACTGTGGCCAGTCCCAATAAAGTACGTTTTTTCATTTGATATCCCCATTTCAAGTGAACAGTTACAGATGCCGCGCAACACTTTCCCGACCGTTATTTGCCATGCATCAATGCGCTGCTGCGTATGGTCTACGGGCTTCACGCTTGCATCGGATAGAAACGGACCAGGCGGTTGACGCCGCAAAGTCTTTGTCAAGGCGCGCCAGAGTGCTCAGCGCCTTTGCACAACAGAATAAAACGATGGAAAAAAATCGCCTCAACAATAATTCATACCGTCGAAGGTAATTTTTCATAGGCAGCCGGGCTGGAATTGGGGTAGGGAGCGGGGGGATTCGACATTCCGCTCAGGGGAAACAAGAAGAAAGCGCAACGGCTACATCATTACTCCTGCGGGCAAGCATCAGGGCAATCGCGCCTGAGAGAATTTGGCCTTCCGCCGGACGGGTTTAAACCTGTCCGAACGTTTTGCCGAAGCCCTAAAGTTTGAAACGTTCGGGACAAACCGGCAAACCTGCCTTTTGGGAACATGCCCGAACGCTACATATTCTGTTCGGCGTTAAGTCTGCCTTTTGGGAACATTCCCGTCCGGCGCCTGGACCGTAGTCGCGCTGCGTTGATCTCCGGAAAAAGGACATGGCGCGCTTGCCCTGGGCCAAGCCCTCCTATGAAAGAATTTGGCCTCTTTACACATTTTTTACACGCCGCTCTCTACAATGCCGGCCCTTGAGAAGCGGCGGTTTCCGATTGCCGTTTCATGTCTGTTAATTATCAAGGTTTGTCGGTCGTTTTCTGGGCTTGACCGGCGAAGGAGAGTGACGTGCCGTATTTTTTCCGTCTGCTTGGCGTGACCGGACTGCTATTGCCGGGCCTGGGATATGCCGAAGCGGAATCAGTAACGCCGGCTACTCAGCCGCTTGATCTGACGCATCACTGGGCAGGCTATTTTTCACTGATAGTAATGGTGGCCGCCTATGTCGCGGCCATGTTCGAAGATGTCATCGAACTGCGCAAATCCAAGCCGATGCTGCTGGCGGCCGCGCTAATCTGGGCCGCCATCGTGGCGGTCTATCAGCAGCAGGGCCACAACGAGCTGGCCATAGCGGCCTTCAGGAGCAATTTGCAGGCTTACATGGAATTGCTGCTGTTCATCATGGTATCCATGACTTACCTGAATGCCATGGAGGACATGCGGATATTCGAGGCGGTAAAAGTCTGGCTGATCGGCAAAAACTGGAGTTACCGGCAACTGTTCTGGATTACCGGCTTTATGGTGTTTTTGATCTCCAGCGTCGTCAACGGCTTGACCGCGGGGCTGCTGATGGGGACCGTGGTGGTCGCCGTCGGTAAAGGCAGCCCCCGGTTCGTTTCCCTGGCCTGCATCAATATCGTCGTTGCCACGAATGCCGGCGGGTCTTTCAGTCCGCTGGGCGGCATCTCGACCCTGTTCGTCTGGCAGCATGGCATGCTGGAGTTTCTTCAGTTTTTCAAGCTGTTCATGCCTTGCCTGGTGAATTTTGCAGTTCCGGCCATGGCAATGCATTTTGCCTTGCCCAAGGACAAGCCGGCCGTCGAAATCGATCGGGTGGATTTGCCGTACGGCGCAAAACGCATCATTTTCCTGTTTGGAACCACCATCGCCCTGGCCGTGGTCTTTGACATGAAGCTCCATTTGCCGGCGGCGGCAGGCATGATGGCCGGTTTGTCGCTGCTGCAGTTTTTCTACTTCTATCTGCACAAGACCTCGAAATCGCGCGGCCTGGAGCCGTTGGATTTCGACTTGTTTTCGGGCGCCGATGTGAGCGACATCGGCAGTGCCGACGCGCAGGCCAGAAAACTCGATGTGTTTGAAAAAGTCGGCCGTCTGGAATGGGATACGCTGCTGTTTTTCTATGGCGCGATGATGGGCATCGGCGGCCTGGGCTATATCGGTTACCTGGATGCCGTGTCGCACATGCTGTACGGCCAGTTAAGCCCTACGCTGGCCAATATCCTGATTGGCCTGTCCTCGGCATTCGTCGATAACGGCACTTTAATGTTTGCCGTTCTTACCATGAACCCCGACATCCCCCAAGGCCAATGGCTGCTGCTGACCTTGACGCTGGGCGTGGGCGGCAGTTTGCTGGCGATTGGCTCGGCGCCGGGCATAAGCTTGATGGGACTGGCCAAAGGCCAATATACTTTCCTGAGCCATATGAAGTGGGCGCCGGCGATTTTGTTGGGCTATTTCGCGGCTGTCGGCGTGCATTGCCTGGTCAATGCCAATTCCTTTTAACCTGATCCAAATCCTGGAATCCATTCATGTCCCAACAACAAAGGCATTCCAAACAACAACTGGCCGGCTTGGCATTGGGCGCGATAGGCGTGGTGTTCGGCGACATCGGCACCAGCCCTTTGTATGCGCTCAAGGAAGTCTTCCACGGCGGCGTGCCGATCGATAAGATCCATGTGCTCGGTGTGCTGTCGCTGGTTTTTTGGTCGCTGACGCTGGTCGTCACGACCAAGTACGCCATCTTCATCATGCGCGCCGACAACAAGGGCGAGGGCGGCATCATGGCGCTGATGGCGCTGGCGCTGCACGGTTCCCGCGATAACCCCGTCAGGACGCGCTTCATCGTCGCCATCGGCTTGCTCGGCGCGGCGCTATTCTACGGCGACGGCATGATCACGCCGGCCATCTCCGTGCTCAGCGCGGTCGAAGGGCTGGGCATTGTCGCGCCAACGCTGGCCCATCATGTGGTGCCTATCGCCATCGCCGTGCTGGGCGGGCTGTTCGTGATACAGGCCAAGGGCACCGGCCAGGTCGGCAGGCTGTTCGCGCCGGTCATGTGCTTCTGGTTCGCGACGCTGGCGGTTCTGGGCATCATCAATATCGTGCACGCGCCCAGCGTGCTGGTTGCGGTCAACCCTTATTTTGCGGTGCATTTGCTGATGGAACTGGGCTGGCACGGCTTTCTGATCATGGGGGCCGTGGTCCTGACGATCACGGGCGCCGAGGCGCTGTATGCCGACATGGGGCATTTCGGCCTGAAACCGATACGCTATGCCTGGTTCAGCTTTGTGTTTCCGGCCCTGCTGCTCAATTATTTTGGCCAGGGCGCGCTGCTGATCGAGCGCCCCGAGGCGATACAAAATCCGTTCTACCTGCTCGCGCCGACCTGGGCGCTGTATCCGCTGCTGTTGCTGGCGACGCTGGCCACCGTCATCGCCTCGCAATCGGTCATTTCCGGCGCATTCTCGGTGACCCGGCAGGCCATACAGCTGGGCTACTGTCCGCGCATGTGGATCCGGCACACCTCGGGCGAGGAGATGGGGCAAGTCTATATCTCCGTCATCAACTGGCTGCTGATGGTTTCGGTATTCGTGCTGGTGCTGAGCTTTCAGTCCTCGTCGGCGCTGGCTTCGGCCTATGGCATTGCCGTCACGGGCACCATGATTGTCGATACCGTCCTGGCCTTCATCGTCATCCAGGCGCTCTGGCAGTGGAAAAAATCCACCAGCATCGCCTTTTTATCGGTTTTCCTCACCATTGATTTCCTGTTCCTCTCGTCCAACAGCCTGAAAATCCCGTCCGGCGGCTGGTTGCCGTTGGTCGTTGGCGCGGCGCTGTTTCTGACGATGACCACCTGGATCAAAGGGCGCGAACTGTTGTCGGCTTATATGGATGAAAGACGGATATTGTTCGAGGAACTGGAAGAGAAAATACAGGATCAGTCCCTGGCGACGGTGCCGGGGTCGGCCATGTATCTCGCCAAAAACCTGCATGGCGTGCCGCAGGTGATGGCGCACAATCTCGAGCATAACCATGTGCTGCACGAGCGGATCATCGTGCTGACGGTCGTGACCAAGGAAGAGCCTTACGTGGATGAAGAACATCGCGTCAAAATCCGGACCTTTGGGCAAAGCCGCAATTTCCATCGCGTGAAGCTTTACTTCGGCTTTCAGCAAAGGCCCGATGTGCGCCGCGCCCTGGAATTGTGCGTGCAGCAGGGCCTGGCGATCGATCCCAAAAAAGTTTCGTTTTTCATCGGCAGGGAGGGGGTTTCTTTTCGGCGGAAAAGCCCGATGCCTCCATGGCGCCGGCCTCTGTTCAGCTTTTTGTTCCATAACTCGTCCAGCGCGATCGAGTTTTTCAAGATTCCTGTCGATCAGGTCGTCGAGTTGGGCATCCGCATTGAACTTTAAGGGAAAAGGTTACAGCAGTCTTGTATAGCCAACCCTGTTATGAAACTGTTCAGAAGGTTTGTAAAGCCATGCCAAGTCCGCCAGCAACACAAAGTCGCCCGACATTATCGTCAAAACTGACGCGCGGCCGTCGGGGCTATGCCTGGGGCATGGCCGCGCCGCTTATCTGCACGCTGATTAACTGGCCGTTGCAGAATGTGCTGGGCGAGGCCAGCATTCTGATGATCTATCTGCTGGGCGTGTTTCTGGTGGCAAACCATTTTGGCCGCGGCGCGTCCATGCTGGCTTCGCTGCTAAGCGCGCCTTTATTCGCTTATTATTTTGCCCGGCCGATTTTTTCGGTCGCGATCTCCGACCTTGAGAATATCGTTGGCCTCGGGGTCATGATGGTGGTCGCCAATCTTACCAGCAATCTGCAGGACAAGGCGCGCCAGCAGGCCGAGCTGGCCCGGCAGCGGGAGAGCCGCACCCATGCGCTGTACAGGCTAAGCCAGGCGCTGGCGGAAGCTGGCAGCCGGGAAGCCGTGGCCGCCGTCGCCGCGCGGCATATTCACGATCAGTTCGACGCTATGTCGGTCATGCTGTTTGCCGATGAGCAGGGCCGCTTGGCCTATCCTGACGCCGAACCGTTGCCGTTTTCCCTGCGCGGCATCGAGCTGGCCGATGCTCAACAAGCATTCCGGTCCGATAAGGTTCGGCATCAGCGCAGCGGCAACGCCCCGTTCCATTATCCCCTGGCGCGGTCAGATACCGTGCTGGCCGTTCTCGCCATACGCTTCAAGACAAACGCAATCGGCGCCGGCCCGCAATCAAGCGCATTTTTCGACGCATTCTGCAGCCTGATCGCCCAGACCCTGGAACGGCTGCACTTGGCCGGGCAAGCCAGGGACGCGACCTTGCAAGCCGAAACCGAAGCCTTGCGCAATGCGCTGCTGAGCGCCATATCGCACGATCTGCGCACGCCCCTGACCCGCATCACCGGCGCGGCCAGCGCGCTGCTGGAAGGCGGCGGGCCGGATGAAGAAGCGCAGGATTTGGGCAGGATCATTCTGGAGGAAGCCCAGCGCATGTCGGACTTGACCAGCAAGATTCTCAACATGGCCAGGCTGACCAGCGGCGAAATCATCCTGCATCAGGATTGGAACGCGGTTGAGGAAATTGTCGGCGGCGCCTTGACCCGCCTGGATAAAAACCTGCAAGGCAGGCCGGTGCGCACCCAACTGCCCGATAGCCTGCCCCTGGTGTGGATAGATGCCGTGCTGCTGGAGCAGGTGATGGTCAATTTGATCGAAAACGCCGTCAAATACACGCCGCCCGGCAGCCCTATCGATATCGGCGCCGAGCTGTTGCCTGCGTCAATACGGCTGACGGTATCCGATTACGGTCCCGGCATCCCGAAAGGCCTGGAGGACAAATTGTTCGAAAAATTCTACCGGCACGAGACTGAAACCCAGACCGGCGGCGTCGGATTAGGGCTGGCGTTATGCCGGGCCATCATAGAAGCGCATGGCGGCACGATAAAGGCGACTAATGCCGTCGGCAAGGGGGCGGCATTTATGATCGATCTGCCGTTGCGCGAACCGCCATCGTTAAATTGGAACGAAATCGAGAGACCTGCACTATGAGCGAAGCTCCTCCTCTGATTTTATTGGTTGAAGATGATCAGCAAACCCGACGCTTTTTAAAAAGCAGCCTCATGCACAGGGGCTGGCGCATTATTGAAGCCGATAATGGCAAGACAGGGCTGGCCATGGTCAATAGCGACAATCCCGATTTGATGATCCTGGATCTGGGCTTGCCCGATATGGATGGCATTTCGGTAATGAAAAAACTGCGGCAGGTGTCTGATCTGCCGGTACTGATATTGTCCGCCCGCAGCCAGGAGCAAAACAAGATTCTGGCACTGGATGTCGGAGCGGACGACTATCTGACCAAGCCATTCGGCGCGGGTGAACTTCATGCACGCTTGCATGCCTTGCTGCGCCGCGCCAAACGGACCGTCAGCAGTGAAATCTTTGAAACCGGCGAACTGAAAGTCGATCTGGTGAATCGCAAGGTTTTCATTGCCGGCAATGAAGTGCACGTGACCCCGATCGAATTCCGGCTGCTGAGCATCCTGATCCGCCACGCCGGACTGGTCGTCAAGCATCATCAGTTGCTCAAGGAAGTCTGGGGCAGCGAGCACATCAATGATCAGCACTATCTACGGATTTACATGGGGCAACTGCGCCATAAGCTGGAAGTCAACCCGGCGAGGCCTCGCTATCTGCTGACCGAAGTTGGCGTTGGGTATCGGCTGGCTGTCGATCAGGGCGGGGAGTAGACAAGCGCTGTCATGCGTTGCCCAGGGCCATCGCGCCATGTCTTTTTTCCGAAGACCGGCGCCGCGCGCCTACGGTCCAAACGCCGGACGGGAATGTTCTAAAGTCAGGCCTGCCAGTTTGTCCCGAAGATTTCAAACTTTATGGCTTCGGCAAAACGTTCGGACGGGTTTACAAAACCCGTCCGGCGGAATTAGAGCTTGAAAGGTTTAATCTCGATTTTTCAGCCGAAATCAATTGTTCATAATCACTGTCGCGAATGGTAAGCCAACCTTTATCAGGTATAGGTGAAAGATCATGAACATATCCGCATTTACAGGGTAATTTCGGCATCAAGTAATTCCCAAGCTTTTTATAAACATAACGCGCCGTCAACCGGCGCGACGTAAGGAGCGCCCGGTTGAGTTTGTAGGGTACGCACCGCGTACCTTTTCAAATTTTTCCCTTGAATTAAATCCGAAAAGTGCATAGGACGTGCCAAAGAAGGAGCTGCATCCCTTCGTTCAGCATATTCTATGACCCTCTGTTTTCCGGCACCTTGAAGCCCAGATAAGTTGCGGAGCTCAAACCCATCAGGGACAACAATGTTTCGCTAAACGCAGGCATAGTCAAATGCTTCCAGACCGAGTAGACAAAGATAAAGCCTAGCACCATTGTCCAGGCCACGATCTGGAAACGGTGAAGGGCTGGACTTCCTCCCGGATCAGTCACGATATCTTCCCAGAAACTGTGAGTGGTTTTGTCTATATCCTGGTATTTATTAACTTCTTCCGTAAGCAATAGTATTCTGCGGTTGTTTTCATTTATCAAAGCTTGCAACCCGTCGGCGGCTGCGGCTTGATTGGCTTGCGCCGCGGCAGTTTGCTGGGTCTGCAGGGCAGTGTTGTCGGTGGTGAATTTCTGGATGGAAGCCTGTATCTCCTTTAACCGCGAATCTGTGTCTTTGGCGGTATCGATCAACGCCGCGCCCAGCAGTGTGCCGGATGAAAGCCCCATCATAACCAAAGTCTGGGAGGTGATGGTGTCCATCGCTCCAGTGATGCCCCAGACAAACAGGAACGAGTAGATGATAAGGATGAACCAAAACGCCATTTGGCATCGTGCCAAGCTCCATTTGGTATCTTTATTGCCATTGCGTAAGAGGCCGGAATTCGGAACATATTTGTAAATAACCCATAGCAGCAGCACTAAAACCGCCAATCCGCCGGCAAACTTAATCCAGGAGATTCGCATTAAACGGAATTTTCCATTGCTGCCTACTGCAACCAGATCATTAGTATTGGCAGCATTGGTCAGACCCACCATCACGGTGACCGGCTTGTCAAAGAACTTGTCGCCCCAAGTCGGCGAGCCCAGCAGCTCGTTCCATTTGGGCTTATTATTCCATCCATCCTCGCTCTCTTCGTAAGCCAGCTTGAATTCAATGTAATTGGCATTAACAAGATCGTCATACCTGCGCTCTGCGACATTCCTGCCGTCGAGGTAAAGCGCGATATTCTTCTTGGTGCAGTTTTCTCTTGGAGTTTTGTTCTTGTATAGGCAATTCGCCAGATAGATGAGCTCGTTGTCCTTGTCGCTCAAGTAAACGACCACCGTATCGCCTATGCCTGCGCTAAAATTAATTTCGGACATTCGCTTTCCCGACCGCTTATCCGTTACATACGTGCCATCCTTGTTTCGCTCGTCATTTTTGGGCTCCCGCCCTAATAAATAGATGCTCGTGTTCTGTGTTGTGCCTGATCCCTGGATTTGCTGGCCAACAAGGGGCGGATTTTGCGGCGGAGGTGAGGATGGTTCCCCCTCGGCCAAAGTATTGGTGGCAATGGCAAACAAGAAAACGAAAAAAAGTAATGTGATGTTTTTCATAAAATGTCTTCTCAAATAATCCAGGTCAGTCTGGGAGTTCGGTTCATCCATCGCCCCAGGCCTGGACGGACTGGCGCATCACTCGCGAATGATGCGCCTCCTTCGTCGGCACATCCTATGGCCCTATTTTTACGAGGTTGTCGGCGTAACTGGGACGATTACCAGTATACTTTCGGCGGAATAGGAGGCTGAGGCTGTTTCTCATCCGGCATCTCTATAATATCGTTAGAACTTGTGCCTACCGTCATCTCTATAATATCGTTAGAACTTGTGCCTACCGTCATCTGAGTGATGGGCAAGCAGATCACTGATTGCCTATCCACTGAACCGCCTATTTGCCACACCCGGTAATAGCGCTGGTTGCTGATCATGTCCTGAAACGAATCCTCTTCGGTCTCCGTTGAGTCTTTCCTTAACCCATAACCTACCCATATCTCCCCATCCCCGGCGAATTCGGCCACATCTATTGGGGCATAATAGGAAATGCTCGTCGGCATGACTGGTTCCAGTTTTGATGAAATTATAAAGGCTTTCGAGTATGGGTACTGATTATCGTCAGCAGCAACCCATGTAGAACCATTGTATAGCCATAACGCATCAGGTTGGCTGTTGCGGCGAAAGCCAACAAACACATCCCCGGTTTTTAAGTGGTCTTCCGGCGGTATGAGTAAATGATGATCCAGAATGGTTTTGTCGGGCGCGCCTCGTAGAGTTGTTTGTTCAAAACAATACCGTCCCGGCTTCGAGAATTCCATGGTATTTTCCGTATATTGCGTGGCACCTATGGGCTCAAGTTCCGGAGCCCCGGTGTCGGCCTGCGAAAAGGGGGCACCCAGCAGACAGGCTGTGGATGTGCCGAACAATAGCAAGTGTCGGATAAAGCGTTTCATTATCATGTCTCCAGATAATATTAGAAATTGAGGGATACGAATTCGCCGATAAGTTTGGATGCCAACGGGTGCGAGCAAGTTGTAGGTAACTGGGATGCTGTCCGCCGTAACGATCCAGGCCGTGGCATCCGCGACACTGATGCCTGGAATGGCGGTCTTGATGGCGGCGTATACCCCAGCCACGTGCGGGGTCTTCTCAGATAATTCAAGTCAGCCTGGGAGTTCGGTTCATCCATCGCCTCATAACTCGGACTGACATATCTTGCCGCTCTGCTAAAAGGAGATGCGTCCCTTGGGCCGCTGTGTTAGGCAAAATATGTAAATCCGATAGGATGTGCCGACGAAGGAGGCACATCACTCGCGAATGATGCGCCTCCTTCGTCGGCACATCCTATGACCTGATATACGGCTGGATGTTTTTTATTGCTCTTGAAACGTACTCATCCTTCTCGCCAACCGGGGCAACGTAATGCAATGCTTCCTTGGCGGCTTCTTCGCTCTCAGCGCGGGCAATAATCCATGCGGCTAGATATTGCGACGCGAAACAACCTCCGGCGGTGGCGATGTTGCCCGATGCGTAGAAGGGTTAGTTCAGCACTTCAACCCCAGCTTCTTGTACCCAAGGTTTGGTTGTGAGATCGGTGCATGCAGGAACGTTAGCGAGTATGCCAAGCTTGGCAAGGATGAGCGTACCGGAGCATTGCGCTCCGATAAGCTGGCGTGCGGGATCCAAGCGCAGAACCGACATGATGGCTGAGTCGTTTACGATCTCTCGCGTTTTGATGCCGCTGCCGACAATGACCGCGTCAGCGGAAGCTGCTTCCGCAAGGGTTGACTGCCCATGTACGGTCACGCCGTTCATTGAAATGACCGTGCTCTCCGGACAGCAGAGCGTGACGCGCCAATCTGATTTCTTGACTCGGTTGAGCACGCCAAGCGCCACGAGGGAGTCGAGCTCGTTGAAGCCTTGGAAGGTGAGTATGGCGATATGCATTTTTAATTACCTCTGATTTAGGGTGTGACGCCTAACGTTTGAATTAACCGGCTGGCGCGGCTTTATTGCGCCAGTCCGGGTTGAATGATGGGTTGGGCATTGCTAACAAATTGAGCTAGCAATCGGGGAAGCTGCAACATATTGTCAAATGGCACTTCATCCCCGATCCGATATGACGACGTTTCACCATTTCGCACATACCGGAATGCTTTCATTCCTGCTGCTGCGGCTGCCTCAATCCCAACTTCACTATCTTCTACGACCACGCATTGGCTAGGCATAAAGCCCATTGCATTTGCTGCATATTGGAATAGACCAGGCTCCGGCTTCCAAGAGCCAACTTCATATGAGCTGAAGATATTGTCATCAAAGTAAGGTGCGAGGCCGCTAACTTGCAGCGCCTGACGGATTTTCAAAGGTGGCCCACTTGAGGCAATGCACTTGGGAAAATTCGTGGTTTCGAGCATTTCGAGAACGCCGGGCATAGGTTTCAACTCACGAGAGAAGAGTTCCGCAACATGTTGGCGATAATGCAGTTCAAACGCATCTGGCAGCTTCTGGCAAAGACGGCCCTCAAGATCTGCGAGGATTGGAGCCAGCTTTTTACCACAATACCGCTGGGTTAATGATTCCACTGTGTCATTCAGTTGCGGAAGCAGATCGAGAAACGCTTGATTGCAAAGTCCCTCGCTGTCTACGAGCGTGCCGTCCAAATCAAAGATTACACAGATACCAGTCATTTACCGAGATGCCCAACTATTTAAGTAGACACCTTCTCAGGTGTATAATGCCACACTCACAATCCGTTGGGCATGATTTTATAGTCATCACTACATTGATAGCAACCTTGTTTGTGCAAACTGGAAACACACCTCTAACCCGTAAGGCGGATTCGCCGATAGGCAATCCCCCATAGCCCTGAAATATTGGCATTTTGCTGTCGCAAAAATACCCCACAAATTACCGCACCCAAGCAGGACGGGCTTTATAACCCAATCCAGTCCTGCTTGAGTTTAAACAGGAACCCCGCGCCTCGTTAATGCAGCAGGGACAACAAACTCACCAACCCCCAGGCCAAACCGCCGGCTGCCGGAATCGTCAATACCCAGGCCCAGACAATCCGCTCGATGACGGTAAGCTTAAGCGCATGCGGGTTCTTGGCGAAACCCACGCCCATGATCGCGGTTGAAATGCTATGCGTGGTGGATACCGGCATGCCAAAGTGGGCCGCGGCCACCAGGATGGTCGCCGAGCTGGTTTCGGCCGCGAAACCGTTGATGGGATGTAGCTTCACCATTTTATGGCCAAGCGTTTTGATGATGCGCCACCCGCCTATCGCGGTGCCCAGCGCCATGATCAGCGCGCAGGTGAAAACAATCCAGGTGTCGATGTCTTTTTCCCCGCCATCGGGCTTCAGGAACTCAGCCCAGGCCGGCAAATGATCGAGCGTGCCGGCGCTGTTGGCGGCAAAAATCGCCAGGGCGATAATGCCCATGGTTTTTTGGGCATCGTTAGTGCCGTGGGCAAAACCCATGTAACCGGCTGACAGGAGTTGGGCTTTCCCGAACACGACATTAATCCATTTCGGGCGTGCCATGCGCGCCAGGATTCCGCCCGCGGAATTCATGCCGCTGATGATGGCCATCAGCCCGCCCATGATGGTGACGCCCAAAGCGAAACCGGCAATCGGCGAACTGATCATGGGGATCACGACTTTCCAAAGCAGGCCTTTGTTCTCGGTCCAGACCGCGGCGGTTTTCGACCATATCAGCACGTCGAAATTGTTGTGCCCCGCCGCAACCGCCGCGCCGCACAAGCCGCCGATCAGGGCATGGCTGGAAGAGGAGGGCAGCCCCAGGGCCCAGGTGATCAGGTTCCAGATGATCGCGCCGGTCAGCGCGCAGATCAGGACTTCGGAGGTGATCGTCACCAGGCTGGTATCCACCAGTCCCGACGAAATGGTTTTGGCCACTGCCGTGCCTGAAAAGGCACCGATGAGATTGGTGGCCGCGGCAAGAACCACCGCTTGCGTCGGCGTCAATACTTTTGTGGCGACAACCGTGGCGATCGAGTTCGCGGTGTCGTGAAACCCGTTGATGAATTCAAAAACAAGCGCTGCCAGGATGACAAGCAAGAGCAGAGTCAGCATAGCAACCTTTTTATGAATTTTTCAGGACGATGTGATAGATGACATTGCCGGCGTCTCGGCAACGGTCGATCGCTTTTTCCAGAATTTGAAACAAATCCTTTTTTACCAGATAGCGGATCGGATCGGATTCACCGGCGTAGATATCCCGATACAGTTCAAGGATTTGACGATCGGCTTCCGCTTCGATGGCTTGCAGCTTGTCATTTAATTTTTTGGTTTGATCCAGATCCATCCCCCTACGCAGCAGCCGGACCATTTGTTCCAGGACTTCGCAGGCTTGTTCCAGCATGGCGGCGCGGGTCGTGAAATCCACATCGTCAATGCGAGCTAAGGCCAATGTATAGCGCTCCGCGAACTTTTCCACGACTTTGGGGATTTTGTAAAGGGCGCCGTTAAGGGCTTCAATATCTTCACGATCGAGCACGGTCACAAACGTATTGACCAGTTCCTCGCTGATTTGCATGAACAAATCCTTTTCACGGCGGCGGGCCTGTTTAAACTTTTCCAGTGATTGTTGCGATGCCGGCGTGCTCAGAAGTTCGATCAGGGCCCTGGCCGACAAGCGTGCGGATTCCGCACTGGCTTCGAGAAGGCCATAGAATTTATCGCCTTTGCCGAAGATGGTCTGCAATGAAAACATGTATTTTTGTTCCTACTTTATTAAAAAGCCATAAGGCATTTGTTATTTATTCCATTAATTATCGCATAGCTTCTTCATTAAATCTTAGAAGTTTCGAGCCGGAATTCCCGGCGGCGAACCGGATAAACGCGTCAATGCGGGCTATGCTCCGTTGGGTTGAAGAGGTTTTTTGCGACTGGCGCAATGCCTGGCCTGCCTTGTCTGATGGCCCGGTTATCGCGGCCATGAACCGTTCAGCCGCGCGCCTTATAGGCAAACGCCGGCAATACCAGCAGCGTGCAGATGATCGTCAGGAACAAGCCGATGGACAGCAGCTGGCCCATGCTCGCAAGGCCCAGATGCGGCGTGAACGCCATGCTGACCAGGCTGCACATCGTGGTCAGTTCGCTGAAGACCACGCCTCTTGCCGTGCTGGTCCTCAGCACGCTGTCCTCCTGATCGGGATGGCGCAGGCGGCTCATGATGTTGATGCCGGCATCGACGCCCAGCCCGAACAGTATCGGAATGACGATGATGTTGGCGAAATTGAACGGATTGTCCATGAGCACCGTGGAAGCGCCGGTCAGGATGGCTGTCATGACCAGCGGCAGCAGAATCAGAAGCGCATCCTTGGCATTGCGCTGCGTGAGCAGCAACACCAGGATGATGGCCGCCACTGCGCTGGCCAGCGCCTGCTGAAAGGCATGCACGATGGCGTTGCCCGATTCCAGGTAAATGACCGGCAAATCCGTGGCATGCGGTGCCACCTGCCGGACTTCGGCAATGAATTCCCTCAGGTTTTTTTCATCGTTGAGGTCCTTGCTGGGCGATGCCATGATCCGGTAGACGCCGTCCTTGCTGAGCCAGCGTTCGGCCAGGTCGCGGGGCAGGGTGTCGATCGTGACCGGGTCCGGGTTCAGCCCTTTCAGCAAGGTGTTCATGGTGTCCGGCAGCGTATCCAGCAGGCTGGCTTGCAATTTGTCCAGCCTGGCCTTTTTCTCCGGTCCGGATTCGGACTGCAACAGGGCGATCAGCGACTCCACTTCCTGGAGCAACAGGCGCAGGGTGGCCGAGAGTTCGTCGTCCGGCTTTTCCTTCAAGTATTGGTCGATGGCCCGCTTGAATGCTTCCAGCGCCGCCATGTGGTTCTCGACGCTGTCCGGGTGCGGGGGCGGGAACGTCGTCAGCTGGAGGCCCATGACCAGGGACAGGTTCTCCAGAATGGCCAGCTTGGCTTCCTGGTTCTTGGGGATATAGTCATAAATCGTGATCGCGTTTTCGACCGATTCCAGTTGGCTCAGCTTTTCTGCCTTGGCGAGCGCCTCGTCCTTGCTTTTCGCCAGCACGGTCAGCGTCATGGGCGAGGTATCCTTGGTTTTCAGCAATTCCCTGAACGCGGCGACGGACTCGTTGTCGGGGTCGCGCAGATTGAGCGGGTTGAAATCGAACCGGGTCTGGGTCAGCAGGCCCAGACCCGCCATTATCAGCGCGGCGGCCGCCCACCTGACCAGCATCGCATGCCGGATCGGGAAGAGGTAAACCCAGTCCGGAAACAGATCGTCGGATTTTTCCGCCGGCCCCGAATTCAGCGGGAACAGCCGCAGCAGCGCCGGCAGCACCGTCAACGTGATCAGCAGCGAAATGAAGATGCCCACGCCGGCGATGGCGCCCAGTTCGGAAACGCCGGTGTACTCGGTCGGAATGAAGGCGAAAAAGCCCGTCGCTCCCGTGATCGCGCACAGGGTAATGGGCGGCGCGACCTTATGCACGGCCTCGATCAGCGCCTGCCAGCGGGACATGTTTTTCCGCAACAGCTCCCGATAGCGCATGCAGACTTGAACCGCGTAGTCGTCGCCGATGCCGATATACAAGGCCGCGAACGACACGGAAATAATGTTCAGATGCCCGATGGCCAGCGTGGCGAAGCCGAAAGTCAGCAGCAGGCCCATGGTCAGGACGGCCAGCGTGGCCAGCGTCAGCTTGAACGACCTGAAGCCGATCAGCAAGGACAGGAACACCAGGATAAACGAAAACACCGAAGCCAGTTCGGCGCTGTAAGTCACCGTGGCCAGTTCGTCGTGTTCCAGCACGACTTCGCCGGTCAGCCGGATGTTGACGCCGGGAAACGTCCGCTCGGCTTCCGCCACAATCGCCCGCACCGCCGCCAGCGGTTTCTCGGCCGGCATCAGTTCGTTGAAGTCCAGGTGCGGCTTGATCAGGATGAAGCGTCGGGTGCTCAGCAGATCCTGCTCTTCTCCCAGCATCATCCGCTGCCAGGCCAACTGATAGGGTTCGCCCTCCAGCGCGGCCCGGATCGCCGCGCGTATCTTGTCCAGCAGGGGGTTCAGATCGACCGGCAGTTCTTGTTCGTCCGTAGTGATGGCCTGGCCGAGCAGGGACAGCAGGCTTTTCAGGCTGTTGTCCCGGGACAGCGTGCCGATGAAAGGCTGGGCTTCGGCCAGTTTGGCCGTCAGTTCCTCGACATCGTCAAGATCGGGGTAGAGCAGGGCGTGGCGCTCGAAGAAATCCCCCGCGCCGGGGATGTAAACCGATTGTATCCACTGTTTTTCACGGCCCAGCCGCGCGCCGAGATGATCCAGCGCGCGCGTGGCCTGTTCCGGCGTCCGGGCGTCGATGATGGCCAGGATCGCCTGGTCATCCTGGGGAAAGGTCTCGATGAAGCGCTTCCGGTCTTTCTGGAACGGCAGATCCTTCGACAGGATGTCGGTCGTGTCGGCGTCGATGCCAAGATGCCGGCTCGTATAATACAGGCTGAGCCCGCAGATCAGCAGGGTCAGCAGAATCAGCGTCTTCGGATAGCGCAGCAGCCTGTTGGCCATATTGGCGATGAATTGACCGTAAATTTCATTAAGTTTTTTCATGCGGCACCTTTGTTTTTATTGTCGGGACAGAATCAAGGGCTACTTTGTTGCCTTAAGTAATTTGCCGGCAAGCAGCAGGAATTTGCGCGATTCTTCAAGCAGCAGCACGGACGATGCGACAATTTCGGCGCTCATGCCGTGCCAGGCGGGCGCTTCGCTCCCGGCCGCGGGCGCCGCGGCTGCAACCCGATGAAGCCGCCGCCTATAAATGAACAGCATTCCGGCAAGCAATACCAAAAAGCCCGCCGCCATGCCCGAGGCCGGCATCGGTTGGCTCAGTATATCGCTGCGCAGAAACATGGCTTTGTCGGTTGTAATCATGCAGACCCTTGTTGTTCTTTTTGGCGGAGATGATTGCTAACGATATTGGATGACAGCCGTTAGCGAAACGTTCCTGAATCGTGCCGGAAGCCGAACCAGACAAAGCATTGCGGGCTGGGTTGATAAATCCGGCATTTTAGCTGCCCGTGCCGGGTTTACGCTGAAGCTCCAACCCGGCCTGCAAGGACTTGCGTCACTTCGGTTAAATCAGTACATTGGTCTAACGGATTTATTGCGAGGATATCATGCCGCCCACCCTATTCAAGCCTATTGCCTTAGTCGCGTTATTGCTGGCCAGCGGAGCCGTGGGCGCTGAGGAGCCGATGGTCTTGACGTTGCAGGCCGCAACCGAGCTGGCCGTTCAGGATAATCCCGATCTGGCGCGGATGCTGGCCCGCGCCAAGGCAATGGCGGACATTCCCCCGCAGGCCGGCGCCTTGCCGGACCCCGAGCTCAGCCTCAGCGCCATGAGCCTGCCCGTGGACAACTTCGACACCCGCCAGGAGGACATGACCCAGCTTCTGGTCGGCATTACGCAGGCGATCCCTTTTCCGGGCAAGCTGGCCCTGCGCGAGCAAGCGGCCGCCTATGAAGCGGCGACGGCCGCGCACAACGCGCAGGAAGTGCGCCGGCGCCTGCTCGGCGACGTCAAGGCCGTCTGGTGGCTGATCTTCTACCTGGACCGCGCGCTCGGCATTGTCGACAGCAACCAGTCCCTGCTGCATCAGTTCGTCGATATCGCCCGGACCAAATACGAAGTTGGCGAAGGCCTGCAGCAGGACGTTCTGCTGGCCCAGCTGGAATTGTCAAAGCTGCTCGACCAGAAAATCAACCTGGCCGCCCTGCGCCGCAACGCCGCCGCCAAGCTGAACGCGCTGCTGGACAGGCCGGCCGACAGCGAGCTCAAGCTGCCGGCTGCCGTGGCGATGCAACTGCCGGCCGTGCTGCCGGAGGAACGGCTTTATGAGCAGGCCGAGGCGTCGAGGGCCGTGCTGGAGGGCGGGCGCCAGGACATCAATGCCGCGCAGTCGCGGCTGGAGCTGGCGAAAAAGGACTATCTGCCCGACTTTATGGTCGATGCCTCTTACGGCGCGCGCGACGACATGCCGACGGGCGACCGGCGCTCGGATCTGCTGAGCCTGGGCGTGCGCGTGAACGTGCCGATCTTCGCCGGGCAGAAACAGGCCAGGGCGGTGGATCAGCGCGCCAGCGAGCTGATGGAGCGGAAATACGCGCTGCAGGATCAGCGGAACACGGTCCGCGCGCAGATTTCGCAAAGCTACAGCGATTACCGGCGCGCCAGGGAACAGTTCGTGCTGTTCGAAACCGGCATCGTGCCGCAGGCCCGGCAGACTGTCGCCTCGATGCTGAGCGGCTATCAGGTCAACAAGGTCGATTTTCTCAACCTGGTGCGCAGCCAGATCACGCTGTTCGATTACGAAACCCAATACTGGAAGGCCTTTGCCGAGGCCAACCAATCCCTGGCGCAATTGAGCGCCGCCGTCGGCAGCGATGAGATTTATGAATAATCGGGTTGATAGGGGCCGTGCAGGCTGGATTGATAAACCCCGCTTTGGGCGCCGGCCGTGCCGGGTTTCCGCTAAGGCTCCAACCCAGCCTGCACGTGCGGCTAACGACACTTCAACCAATAGGATTTACGCATTTTCCTTTCTCTTGCAGGCAAGGTCATGCCCGTGTGGGGGCGACTTTAGTCGCCCAGGGCGAATGAATTCGCCCCTACACAGCCCAGGGCGAATGAATTCGCCCCTACACAGCCCAGGGCGAATACCCAGAGGGCATAAATGAATTCGCCCCTACACAGTTGGGTAGGTCCTACAAAGAGATTCAACTAACCCCCGCAAAATGTCAGCAATTAAACAAATAATACTAGCGATTTCAATGCTGGCGTTGGGCGCCAGCGCCGGCTATTGGCTGGCGGGCCGGCAACGGGCTCACGAACCGCCGGCCAGTACGCCGGCAGAACCCGGAAAGCCGCTGTTTTACCGCAATCCGATGAATCCGGATGTGACCTCGCCGGTGCCGGCCAAGGACAGCATGGGCATGGATTACATTCCGGTCTATGCCGGCGAAGAGGCCGCCGCCGAAAAGCCGGGCGCCGTCAGAATCGATGCCGCGACGACGCAGGACATCGGCGTGCGCACGGCCAAGGCCGTCCGGAAAAACCTGTCGCAGGAAATACGCGCCGTCGGGCGCGTGGCCTACGACGAGGAGCGCATCGTGCGCCTGCACCCGAAGACGGAAGGCTGGATCGAAAAGCTGTCGGTCGACAAAACCGGCCAGTGGGTCAAAAAGAATACCGACCTGCTGAGCATTTATTCGCCGCAGCTGGTGGCCAGCCAGCAGGAATACGTGCTGGCCCTGAAAAATCTCGAGGTGCTGAAGCGAAGTCCGATAGAAGAGATCCGGCGCGGCGCCGAGGAACTGGTCAACAGCTCGCGCGAGCGCCTGAAACTGCTGGACGTGCCGGAGCATCAGTTGCATGACCTGACCCACACGCATGAAATCAGGAAGAGCCTGCACATCCACACGCCGGCGGCCGGCATCGTGATCGAGATCGGCGCGCGCGAAGGGCAGTACGTCACGCCGGCCACGCAACTGTACATGATCGCCGACCTGAGCAAGGTCTGGGTGTATGCCGACATTTACGAATACGAGCTGCCCTGGGTCAGGGAGGGCGATCCGGTGGAAATGCGGCTGGCCGGCGTGCCCGGCAAGGTGTTCAAGGGGCATCTGGCGTTCATCTATCCTTATGCCGAGGCCAAAACGCGCACGGTCAAGGTGCGGCTGGTCTTCGACAATGCCGAGCTGCTGCTGAAGCCGGACATGTTCGCCGAAGTCACGATTCAGGCCGGCAGGCGGCAGGAGGCGCTGGTGGTTCCGTCCGAGGCCGTGGTGCGCTCGAGCGCCGGCGACCGGGTTTTCGTCGTGAAAGGCGACGGCCGGTTCGAGCCGCGCATAGTCAGGCTGGGGCTGGCCTCCAATGGCCATGTCGAGATACGCGAGGGCCTGGCCGAAGGCGAGGAGGTCGTGACCTCGGCGCAGTTCCTGATCGATTCCGAGTCCAATCTGCGCGAGGCGACGCAGAAAATGATGGCGCCTGAACCCTTGGAACACGGGCGGCATCGGCATGATTAGCCGCCTCATCAGCCTGTCGCTGTCCAACCGCCTTATGGTGCTGATAGCGGCCCTGATCCTGGCCGTGGCCGGGATCTGGTCGTACCGGCACATGCCGCTCGATGCGATTCCGGATCTGTCCGATGTCCAGGTCATCGTCTTTACCGATTACGCCGACCAGGCGCCGCAGGTCGTCGAGGACCAGGTCACGTACCCGCTGACGACGGCCATGCTGGCCGTGCCGCATGCCAAGGTCGTGCGCGGCTATTCCTTCTTCGGCCTGTCGTTCGTCTACATCATTTTCGAGGACGGCACGGACATCTACTGGGCCCGGTCGCGCGTGCTGGAATACCTGAACTACGTCCGGGAGCGGCTGCCGCAGGGCGTGACGCCGACCTTGGGGCCCGACGCCACCGGCGTCGGCTGGATTTATGAATACGCGCTGGTCGACAGAACCGGCCGCCACGACCTGGCGCAGCTGCGCTCGATCCAGGACTGGTATCTGCGCTATCCGTTGCAGACCGTGCCCGGCGTCGCCGAGGTGGCGTCGGTGGGCGGCTTCGTCAAGCAGTATCAGGTCGAAGTCGATCCGAACGCGCTGCAGGCCTACCGGATTCCGCTGTCGACCGTCATCACGGCCATCAAGCGCTCCAACAACGACGTCGGCGGCCGCCTGCTGGAAATGGGCGAAACCGAATACATGGTCAGGGGGCTGGGCTACATCAAGTCGATCGCCGACCTGAAAACCATCCCGGTCGGCGTCGACGCCAACGGCACGCCCGTGCGCCTGCAGGATGTCGCGCGCGTCCAGATCGGCCCGGAACTGCGGCGCGGCCTCGTGGAACTGGACGGCGAGGGCGAAGTCGCGGCCGGCGTCGTCGTCATGCGTTTCGGCGAGAACGCGCTGGCCACGATCGAAGGCGTGCGCGCCAAGCTCGAGGAACTGAAGAAAGGCCTGCCCGAAGGCGTGGAGATCGTGACGGTCTACGATCGCGGCCATCTGATCGAGCGGGCCGTCGATACGCTCAACGAAGCCCTGATCCAGGAGCTGATCATCGTCTGCCTGGTGATCGCGCTGTTCCTGCTGCACCTGCGTTCGTCGCTGGTCATCATCGTCAGCCTGCCGCTCGGGATTCTGGCCGCGTTCGTCATCATGCGCTGGCAGGGGCTGAACGCCAACATCATGTCGCTGGGCGGCATCGCCATCGCGATCGGCGACATGGTCGACGGTGCCATCGTCATGGTCGAAAACGCGCACAAGCATCTGGCCGAGGCGGCGCACAGGAAACAGGCCGAGCTGACTTCACGCGAGCGCTGGCAGGCCATCGGCAACGCCTCGCGCGAGGTCGGGCCGGCGCTGTTTTCCTCGCTGCTGATCATTACCGTCTCGTTCATCCCGATTTTCGCGATGGAGGCCCAGGAGGGGCGGCTGTTCAGTCCGCTGGCCTTTACCAAATCCTATGCGATGGCGGCCGCGGCCATGCTGACCGTCACGGTCGTGCCGGTGCTGATGGGCTATTTCATCCGCGGTCGCATCATTCCCGAGCACAAAAACCCCGCCAACCGTTTCCTGCATTGCCTGCACGCGCCGGTCCTGAGGCTGGCGATGCGCTGGCGCGGCATTGCGATACTGCTGGCCGTGCTGTTGATGGCGACGACGCTGTATCCCTTGTCGCGGATCGGCAGCGAGTTCATGCCGCCGCTCGATGAAGGCGACATCCTGTACATGCCGACCACCTTTCCGGGCATTTCGATCACCAAGGCGCGCGAGCTGCTGCAGCAGACCGACAAGATCCTGAAGACGTTTCCCGAAGTCGAACGGGTGTTTGGCAAGGTAGGGCGCGCCGAGACGGCCACCGATTCGGCGCCGCTGATGATGATCGAGACGACGGTCCGGCTGAAGCCCAAGAGCGAATGGCCCGATCCCGATAAAACCACCCGGCGCTTGATGGACGAGATGAACGGGGCGATCAACTTTCCGGGCATGGCCAATGCCTGGACCATGCCGATCAAGAACCGCATCGACATGCTGTCGACTGGCATCAAGACGCCGGTTGGCATCAAGGTGTCGGGGCCCGACCTGAATGTGCTGCAATCGCTATCCCAGCAGATCGAGCGGCTCATGAAGACGCTGCCCGAGACCCTGTCGGCCTACGGCGACCGCGCGGTCGGCGGCTATTTCCTGGATTTCGACATCAACCGCGAGGCGGCGGCCCGTTACGGCCTGACCGTCGGCGATGTGCAGGATGTCATCCAGAGCGCGATCGGCGGCATGAACATCACCGAAACCGTGGAAGGGCTGGAGCGTTATCCGGTCAACCTGCGCTATCCGCGCGATTTTCGCGATAACATCGGCGCCTTGCGGCGCGTGCTGGTGCCGACGCCTGCGGGCGCCCAGATACCGCTGGCGCTGGTAGCCGATCTGACGCTCAGGCGCGGCGCCGATGTCATCAAGAGCGAGGGTTCCAGGCCCAATGCCTGGGTTTATGTCGATATCACGACGTCCGATATCGGCGGCTTTGTCGACAAAGCCAGACAGAAACTGGCCGAGGAACTGGAGATTCCGGCCGGCTATACCGTCACCTGGTCCGGCCAGTTCGAGTTCATGGAGCGCGCGGCGGAGCGCCTGCGTATTGTCGTGCCGGTCACGCTGCTGCTGATTTTTCTGCTGCTGTATTTCACTTTCCGCAACTTCGTCGAGCCGTTGTTGGTCATGCTGACGATCCCGTTCGGCCTGATCGGCGGCATCTGGCTGGTTTACGCCTACGGCTTCAACCTGTCCGTCGCGGTCTACGTCGGCTTTATCGCGCTGGCCGGCACGGCGGCCGAGACCGGCATCATGGTGCTGAGTTTTATCGACCTGGAAATTGAGCGCCTGCGCGCGCTGAAACAGGCGCCGCTGACGGCGGCCGAGATCAAAAATGCCGCCGAAGCCGCGACGGCGCTGCGCGTGCGGCCCGTGTCCATTACCGCGATCTGCAATATCGTCGGGCTGATCCCGATCATGTGGGCGACAGGCAGCGGCGCCGATGTCACGCAGCGCATCGCCGCGCCGGTGCTGGGCGGCATGCTGAGCGTGCTGATGCTGAGCCTTCTGGTGTTTCCGGTGCTGTACAGTCTGGTGTTGCAGGTTCAGGAAAGGCGGGCTGCGAAAGAATCGTGAAGGAGGCTTTATAACCCCTTGTGGGAGCGATGCCTTTATGCCCTCTGGGTACACATCACGACTAAAGAATCCACTCTGTAGGGTACGCACCGCGTACCTTTTTGAGTTTGGTACACCAAAAAACCATAAGTTAACGGTACGCGATGCGTACCCTACGGCTTGGAAAAATTCGGTATGTGATAGCTGTCAAGTTTTCAGATTCCGGTACTCGGCCAGATTGATCTCGTACTTTTTCAGCTTGCCGTAGACGGCGCGTGATGTGATGCCCATGCTTTCGGCGATTTTATGGACATCGCCCTGGTGCGCTTTCAGCGCTGTTTCCAGATAGGCCTGTTCGATTCTGGCCAGGGCGCTTTCCTTGATGTCTTTCCAGTCGCTGGCGGAATTTGCCGATGCCGGAAGCTCCAGGTCCAGCTCGGTGATTTCCTTGCCCTTGGTAAACAACAGGCTGCGTTCGAGGATGTTTTCCAGTTCGCGCACGTTGCCCGGCCAGGGGTAGGCGCGGATTTTCTGCATGACTTCTCGGCTGACCGATTCGACTTGCTTGTTATATTTTTTGTTCAGGCGCTGAATGATCAGTTGCACCAGGTAGGGCAGGTCTTCGGGGCGCCCGGCCAAGGGCGGAATGACGAGCCGGACCACGTTGATGCGGTAGAACAGGTCGTGGCGGAACTGGCCCTGCCTGACCAGTTCCTCCAGGTTCTGATTGGTGGCGGAGATGATGCGCAGGTCGACCGCCAGGGTCTGCTTGCCGCCGACCCTTTCCAGTTCGCCCTCCTGAAGCACGCGCAACAGGCGGGTCTGCGCGGCCGGCGACAGGGAGTCGATTTCATCGAGAAACAGCGTGCCTCCCTCGGCGCGCTCGAAATAGCCTTGATGCACTTCCACGGCGCCGGTAAAAGCGCCTTTTTCATGCCCGAACAGCGCGCTTTCGATCAGGCTTTCGGGGATGGCGCCGCAATTGATCGGAATGAACGGTTTCCGGCTGCGCTCGCTCATGGCGTGGATGGCGCGCGCGACCAGTTCCTTGCCGACGCCGGTCTGGCCTTCGATCAGTACCGTAGCCAGCGACGGCGCAATCACTTCGATGGATTGCAGGACTTTCTGCATGGCCGGCGATTTGGCGACGATGGCCGGCTGCTGATGCTTTTTGGCGGACGGTTTGACCTGCTTGCGCCAGATCTGCAGCATGCTTTCCTCGATACGCTCATGCAGGTCATTGATGTCCAGCTTTTCCTTGATTGGCGTCGTATCGGTGTATTCAATGCCGGGGCGGCCCTTGCCGGCGTCGCGATTGGTGTAAACGCAAACCTCGCAGCCGCTGTGATTGCGGGCGATGCTCTTTTTGATCTCAACTTTGGCGTAGCCCAGATTCCTGGCCGCGATGCCGCCGAATACGCTCGAGGTCATGCCGCATAATTCCGGGAAGTTGGTCACGCGGTCGCCGAAAGGGCAGCTGGAATTGGTGACGGTAATGCAGTCCTGGTTGCTCGAGGCCAGCGAGAATCGGCCGCCGATATTGTTCTTGAGCCCCAGGATCAGCTCTATGTAGCTTTCCCGATCGAGCGGGCCGCTTTTGCGCATATCGCAGCGATAGGTTTCCTCAAAAAAGCAGCCGGCCGTTCGGGCGATGTGTTCGATCAGTTGTTCGCAGTGCTTTTGCCCCAGTTGCTCGCTGGCATGCATCAATTCCAGGATGAAAGTCTGCAGAAAAAAAACGGGAGTCAGGTCGGAAAGAGAATTACTGTTCATGAGACTGCTCTGTGAAATCAAATTTCATTCATTGAAGCATGGCTTCGCCAATCGGGTAAAGTAAAAATTTAAATCATTGTATTTGAAAGAAAACATTAGTCAAATTAACTGGCATGGAGATTGCTGATTATTGAATCTCACCTTAAACTAATATGAGTATTTAATTATGAATCAACAAAAACCCCCCTTAGATCCGCATCCTTTAAGTGAATATGTCGCCTGGGCCGGCAGCCGTAACCGCGAACCGATTCTGGGCGTACTGAAGGAAAAACTGCCCAAAATATCGGGCCGCGTACTGGAAATGGCCAGCGGCAGCGGCATGCACATCAACTATTTCGCGCCGCATTTCGAGCATTTGCACTTTCACCCGTCCGACAAGGACCAGAGCGTTTTTGACAACATCAAGAAATTGTCGGCCGATCACAGCAACGACAATATCGCCGATCCGATCCATCTGGATCTGACGGACCCGACGACCTGGTTCAATCCCGGCATGCCGGGCTCGTTCTCGGCCATCTTTTGCATCAATATTTTTCAGGTCGCGCCGATCTCGATCGCCGATGGCATGATGGAGTGCGCCTCCCATCTGCTCGACGACAACGGTATTCTGCTGATCTATGGGCCTTTTCAGGTTGAAGGCCGATTCACGACCGATTCCAACAAGGAGTTCCATAACACGTTGAGTTCCGCCGGCGTTTCGGAATGGGGCCTTAAGGATGTGGCCGACCTGAAAAAGGCGGCTGAAAAGCATGGCCTGGAGTTAAAGGAACAAATCGATATGCCGTCCAATAACTTCTCATTGATATTCGGCAGAAAGTAAACAGAAGCGAGGCTACTCATGAGTAAAATCCTGAATGAGGTTCTGTCAGCGAACCGCGACTATGCGGCCGGATTCGACAAGGGCGATCTGCCGATGCCGCCGGGCCGGCATTTCGCCATCCTGACCTGTATGGACGCGCGCCTGGACCCGGCCAAATACGCCGGGCTTGCCGAAGGCGACGCGCATGTGATCCGCAATGCCGGCGGCCGCGCCAGCGATGACGCGATCCGCTCGCTGGTCATTTCCTACAAGTTGCTCGGCACGCGCGAATGGTTCGTGATTCATCACACCGATTGCGGCATGGAGACCTTCACCGACGAAATCATGCGCGATCTGCTGGGCAGCAGCCTGAAGACCGCCTCGATCGACGAGAACGGCTGGCACGATTGCTGCGAAGGCCCAGGCTCCGCCGAAGGCAAGTACATCGACTGGCTGACGATTAAAGACCAGGCACAAAGCGTGCTCGAAGATGTCATACGCATTAAGTCGCATCCCTTGGTGCCATCCGATATTCCGGTTTACGGTTATATTTATGACGTGAAATCGGGGAAGTTAATCGAAGTGCCCGAAGCAACCGAAGCGGGAAAGTAAAATAGTGCAGCCATGTTCAGCCGTTATTATTGGTGTTGGTCCAGAGCGCGGACTAGGCGCGACACTCGCCAAATATTTTGCCACAAAAGGATTGCACGTCTTTATCGCCGGCCGCAGCGAGGATAAGCTGCAGCGCGTCGCCGACATCATCAGGCAAAAGGGCGGCTCGGTTACCTCCGTGATTGCCGATGCGACTGTCGAGCGCGATGTCGAACATTTGTTCAAGATGGCGCGGCTTGGCGGCTTTCAGATCGACATTGCCGCCTACAATGTGGACAGCAATATCCCGGCGCCTTTGCTGGAAACCGATGAGGAAACCTTTACCCTGCTCTGGCAGCAGAATTGCCTGGGGGCGTTCCTGTTCGGCAAGGCGGCGGTGAATGCCATGAAAGACAGAAAACACGGCACGCTGTTCTTTACCGGCGCAACCGCCTCATTACGGGCCAAACCGCCGTTTACGGCCTTTGCCTGCGCCAAGGCCGGCGTGCGGGCCTTGGCCCAGGGCATGGCCCGGGAATTCTCGCCGCACGGCATCCATGTCGTCCATGCCGTGATCGATGGCGTCATCGACGGCGATCGCGCCCGGCAGCAGTTTCCGGACTACGTCAACGCCAAGGGCAAGGACGGCCTGCTGAAACTGAATGCGATAGCCCGGACCTACTGGGCTGTCCATAAGCAGCATCCGAGCGCGTGGACGCACGAGCTGGATCTGCGCCCGTATAAAGAACCGTTTTAGGAGAGTGTCATGCCGCAAACAAAGAACTGGTCCGTGGAAGGCGATTATTTTGAAACCTGTAACTGCAAAACGGCCTGTCCCTGCGTCTGGCTGCAGCCGCCTACCGAGGGCGATTGCAAACTGCTGGTGGCCTGGCATATCGACCGGGGGCATCTGGACGGGCAACCGCTGGACGGCCTGAATGTCGCGCTGGCCTGTTATGCGCCGGGAGTGATGATAGAAGGCGGCTGGCAGGCGGCTTTGTATGTCGATGAGCGCGCGAGCGACAGCCAGTTGGATGCGATCGTGCAGATCTTCGGCGGCCGGCAGGGCGGGCATCCGGCCGTTCTGACCAGCTTTGTCGGCGAGATGCTGGGCGTGAAAAAGGTGAAAATCGATTACCAGGGGCAGGGCGTCAGCCGGCAACTGACCATTCCCGGTATAGCCCAGGCCGAGATAGAAAGCATCGCGGGCATAACCGGCGGACCGGCGACAATCAACAATCCGCCCTTGTGCGTGGTGACGAGCCATCCGTCCATCGTCAGCCGGTCAAAGCGTTACCATTATCAGGATTATGATAAGGACTGGACGTTTTCCGAGCGCAACGGCTTCTTCTCGGCATTCAGCTACAGGCCTTAAGCACTTGTTCAAAGCGCAAACGCCCATTCTGGGCGCTTTATTGGCGGTCATTCTTGCCGCCTGGGGCTGGCTTTTCCACCAGCACTGGCTGATGAATTCACTGCCGATGTCGCAGATGTGGATGCCGCCATCCGGGACGACAGCCTGGCGTGTTACCGATTTTGCGCTGGTTTACAGCATGTGGGCGATCATGATGGCGGCCATGATGCTGCCGTCCGCCATCCCCATGATTCTGGCTTTTTATCGCGTCTGCCGGCAGCGTGCGTCAATGCCTTATCGGCTCAGTTACCTGTTTGTCCTGGCCTATTTATTAATCTGGTTTCTGTTCAGCGGCATCCTGACGCTGCTGCAATGGCAGTTTCATGGCTGGTCCCTGTTGTCGCCGATGATGGACAACCAAAGCGTCATCCTGGCGGTCGGCGTCTTGCTCCTGGCCGGCATTTATCAGTTTCTGCCGGTAAAAGACGCCTGTCTGGCACACTGTAAGTCCCCGATAGGATTCCTGTTGAATGAATGGCGGGAAGGCGCTTCGGGCGCGATGATCATGGGGCTAAGGCATGGGCTGACCTGCCTGGGCTGCTGCTGGGCGCAGATGCTGGTCATGTTCGCTGTCGGCGTTATGAATCTGCCTGCCATGGCGTTGATTACCCTGATGGTGATTGTCGAGAAATGGTGGCCTGCCAGGTCAGCGCTTATCTGTAAGGCGGGCGGCATCATTTTCATTGCCTGGGGCGCCATGCTATGGGTATTCCAGGGCTGATCATGAACAGCCGGCCGCCGGAACAAACGTTCAGGCCTACAGTCTACGCGTGAACAGCGGCAATTCCTCGCCGGATTGCCCATAGACCGGTCATCACCGAAAAGGCCAGAGCCATGACTCAAAAGACGCGACAACTTGCGCATGTTATTACCGCATTCGACACATCCGACGGCAGCAGCGTCAAGCTCAAGCGTTGCATAAGCCGTACGCGGCAGGATTTGCTCGATCCGTTCATCCTGCTGGATGAATTTGCCACCGACAGCCCCGAGGACTATATCGGCGGCTTTCCCGAACACCCGCACCGGGGCTTTGAAACGGTCACGTATATGCTGGCGGGCTCGATGCGCCATCGTGATCATCTGGGCAATGAAGGGCACTTGAAGCCCGGATCGGTGCAATGGATGACGGCGGCGCACGGCATTATTCATTCGGAAATGCCCGAGCAGGAGCATGGCTTGCTGCACGGTTTTCAGCTATGGATCAACCTGCCTGCCAGTGAAAAAATGAAACCGCCCCGCTATCAGGAATTCGGCCCGGAAAAGATTCCGGTCGTGCCGCTGGCCAAGGGCGCCTATGTGAAAGTGATCGCCGGGGAGTTTGCATCGGACTCTGGAAAAGTAACGGGGCCGGTATCGGGCGTTGCCACCAGGCCGCTCTACTTCGATGTCCTGCTGACCGAAGGGCAGGGTCTTCATGTTCCCGTCGACGAACAGCAGACCGTCCTGATTTATGTTTATGAGGGCGAGCTCAATATCGGCGATCCGGACAGATCGATAACGGCAGGTCAACTTGGCTTGTTAACGTCGGGCACCGATATCGAGCTGAAGGCGCGCGATTACGATTGCCGGTTTTTATTGCTGGCCGCCAAACCGATAAGAGAGCCCGTCGTTCAATCCGGCCCTTTTGTCATGAATACCCAAGAAGAAATTGAACAGGCCTTTCGCGACTATCGCAATGGCACGCTGACACTCTAAAAAACCAGCCGATTTACCCAAAGTCTCTGGCTTAATAGCTCAATCTTTATCTTATAGGTTTCTTAAATATTATAATATGACGGATCAGACGTCTCGGCCGCTAACAATCACAAAAGGAGTAATCATGAAGGCAAGCGTAAAATTTTTGACTGGCATCCTATTCATTATGCTGGCGGCGTGCTCGACCCAAGAAGTCAAAGAGGAGGAGGGCGCCGAGGCACCTGCGGCCACCGAGACGCCAGCTATGCCGGAAGGCACAGTGGAGATGTCCGGTCAAAATCCGCCGCTTACCATCACCAAAGGCGATAAATCCCTGAAGCTGGTCAGAATAATGGACGGCGGCGTCTGCAAAAATGACTTCCAAGGCGCTAAAGGCGTGTTCCTGGTCTATGCGGATGCCGATGACATCGAGCGTATCAAGCGCGAAAAAGGTCCGCAAGTCTTCCAGGAATTCGAAAACAAAATCCAAACCTTCTCGATCAATGCCCTGGAGGAGGCGGTCGAGGCTACTAATCTCGCCGAAGACCCTTTTACCCTGGGAGAGGATGAGGCACAGCAGAAACTGGCCAAACAGCTGACTAAAAATTTTCGTAACGTCGTAGCGGATTCTGTCGAGGGGTTTCAGAGAGAAACGACATTGACCTTGGATGTCGTTCCATTCCCGCCATCGCTTATTTTTTATCAGAAAGGTTGCGGAGCCAGTCAGCTCGAGCAGGAAGCGGAAAGCCCAGTAGGGCCGGGAGGGTAATGAGGCTTAAGATTTATTTCTTAGCCTCATGGAGGATCCCGTTATCAGACTGTCAGTCTGATCGTTTCAGGAATCGACCGGTTTTACGCGCCTTCATCCTGCTTCTGGGGCAGAAGCAAGCGGTTGAGGGGTCGAATTTTGGTATGTTTTAAAGATGAAGACAGTTCCTTGATCAGGAAGTGCAATACAAGAATGCTGAGACTGATCAGGAAATTTATAACATTCATTAATTTATTATTAAACATAAAGCCGTCCTTTTCATTGTTTAAACGGAGGTTAACTTCTTTCACTCGTGTTAACACCGAACAGAGGCGTATTGTTTCTGATAAACCGGGATCACACAATTGGGCTGATTACCTAGGTTATTGTTAATGCAACAAAAATATATAAAAATCAGTCGAATTACTCTGTGATTGGCACGGTTCGATAGTTTTTCTGAATTTAATTGCTGGTTTGTTTTTAAACTTTGGTTTATAACCTGAAATTACTGATTAAATACGAGAGGGGATCATTATGGGCTGGAGAGAGCGCACGCAGGGAGAGACTTATACCGATGCCGAAATAGAAGCGCGGCTGAAAGAAGAGTTGCCGCACTGGTATCTGGAAGGCGGCTGGATACGCCGCAAATACAAAACCAGCGGCTGGAAAGCGACGCTGATGGTCGTGAACACGATCGGGCACTTGGCCGAGGCGGCCTTTCATCATCCCGACCTCACTGTTTCGTATGCCTTTGTGATTGTTAAATTGATGAATCATGAGGCTAAAGGCATTACCGATAAAGACTTTGAATTGGCCGGAAAAATCGAGGAAGTGATCTGCTGGCAGCCTGGCAAGGAAGGCGGCGCTTTATCAGGCACGCCTGATGATCCGCGGTTCAAATATATCAAGTACGATTGAACGCGGCTTGCAGGATAATTCTTCAAAGAAGTACATGATTTCGCAGTTTGATCCACGGAGGTCGAAATGAATGAAGATACTTTTAATATGGAAATCAGAAAATATCTCAAGCAAGTCGGCGTGACATCTCAGCGGGAAATTGAGCACGCTGTTGCCAAGGCCATTGAAGCGGGAAAATTGGCGGGTTCCGAGACGCTCGATGTCTCCATGACGCTCAATATTCCTGCCATCGGCCTGACTTACAATATCAAGGGAGGGATAGAACTGGAGTAGTTCTATTTTTTCCGGATCAGGAATAAAGCTTGCATGGGCTGGATGTAAAACACTATGAACCCTACCGCGTCTTTACTTTCTAAAAAATAAAAGGGTATTTTAATTTTACGGCGTTTGGAGAACGGCTATGACAGAATTAAACCAGCAAGAAAATGTGCAGGAAGCAGTCCGCGAGGCGGTAGATTCGGGTTTCGATATTTATCAGCGGGTTAAGGATATTACCCTGAAAGCGCTAACAGAGCGGGAACTGGATATGGACAATATCACAAAAGTGGCTGATGCGGTCGCCAAAGGCATCGGCGAAGCCATGGGAAGCCAGGGCGAGTATTCCAGGGAGGCGTTTACACAGGCAGTCTCGGCATTGGACGATGCCCTGGCGAAGGCCGCGGAAGCTTCAAAGCTCGCTATTCAGGAAGCGGCTTCCAAAGTCAGCGACTATTCTCAATATGATTTGAACAAGGCGACTGACGACATACAGCGGCTGGAAGAACTGTTTCTGGATACGGTAAGGAGAATTGCCAAGGATGGTAATCAAATCGTTACCGACATTGTCAATGATTTCACCACGCACGCAAGGCAAAGCGGAACGGCTGTCGGCGAGCAGGCTTCCATCGCCATGGATGCGCTGAAAGATCTGCCGAAGTTTAGTACGAGCTCGCTTATATCGAGTACGGTGGCGGCAACTTCCGCATTAGCCGAGATTGGCAGCGGCATTCTGGCAGGCATCGCTGAAAGCCTGCGCTCATCTCAAGCGAAAAAATAAGCATCGGCGGAATACATGCTGTGGCAAATATTAAACGCGGCTAGGGATCTTGGCCGCGCCCAGGATATCGCTACCATACTGATACGTTACGGATTCGGCAGCTTCGTGCGTGTCCTGGGCATGGGGCGGGCGCTGGAGCGGGCGGGAAGAGCGCTGAATTGGCAGCATGTGGAAGAATATGCGAAACTCGAGACGCCGCAACGCGTCAGGCGCGTACTGGAGGATTTGGGGCCTACCTACATCAAGCTGGGGCAAATTCTGGCCACGCGTGTCGACGTATTTCCTCCCGCCTATATTGCCGAATTCGAGAAGCTTCAGGACCAGGCGCCTCCCGTCCCTTTTGAAGAATTGCTGCCGCAGATTGAAGAGGATATCGGCGGCAGCATTGATGATATTTTTTCCTATGTCGACAGGCAGCCGCTGGCGGCCGCATCCATCGCCCAGGTTCATAAAGCCCTGCTCAGGGACGGAACAGCGGTCGTTTTAAAGGTCCGCCGGCCCGGCTTGCGCAAAATCATTGAAGCTGATTTGCGGCTTTTGCAACGCATTGTGGATATCGCCGAAACCGAGGAACCGGAACTGCGGCGTTTTCATCCGCGAAACATATTGCGCCAATTCAACCAGTCCTTGCGCCGGGAGCTCGACCTTGCCAGCGAAGGCAGGAATTCGGAACAGGTCGCTCTCAATTTAAGCGGCGACCTGAATATCAGGATTCCGAAGGTCTATTGGCAGTGGACCGGTGAAAGGCTGAATGTTCAGGACTACATTGAGGGCATACCCGGCAGGGATCTGGAGTCCGTCGAAAGAGAGGGGCTGGATAGAAAACTGCTGGCTGATCGCGGCGCCAGGGCTGTCATGCAAATGATCATGGAAGACGGTTTCTTTCATGCCGACCCGCACGCGGGCAACGTGTTTTATCTGCGCGATAACAAACTGGCCTTCATCGATTTCGGCATGATCGGCCGTTTAACCGAAGAGCGCCGGGAGCAGGTGGTTAGTTTATTGTACGGCATGGTCAACCATGCACCTGCCCGAGTGGTCGAGATTCTTGAAGACTGGTCGGACAATCCGACGGTGGATGAACAGGCGCTCACCGTGGAGATAGAGGCATTTGTTGATCAGTACAGTTCGCTCACGGTCAAGGATTTGAGCCTGACGGACATGATGACCGACCTGATGGCGTTGCTAAGGGATCACAATCTGATTCTGCCGGCGGATCTGGCCTTGCTGATCAAAGCTTATATCACCCTGGACGGCCTCGGCAGGCATCTTAATCCTGAATTCAACACGCTGGTTTTTGCGGCCCCTTATCTTGAGGAAATCATGATGGACCGCTACAGGCCGGAAGCGATCGCCAGACGCGGATGGCGTAATTTGGTCAGCGTCGCCGACATGGTATCCAATTTACCGAAAGACATGCGCAAGCTGCTGCATGCTTCGCGCAAAGGCGCTCTCCAGGTCGATATCAACGTCAGGCATTTGGATTACTACGCCAATAAGAACGATAATGCCATGAGCCGGCTGACCATGGGCATTATAACCGCCGCGCTCATTATCGGTTCCTCCATTATCACCACGATAGAAAGAGGCCCGTTTATATTCGGCATTCAGGCCTTCGCGTTTCTCGGCTTTACCTGCGCAACCCTGGGATTTTTCTGGGTAATGGTTTCCATCTGGCAAAGCAACCGTAAACGCTGACGCTTATTCGCCAGCCTAAGGAATATAAGTGTTCGAACCTATTTCGCATTAGCCGATCCAGGCCGATAATGGCCATTTAAGCTTGCCTTGCAAGAATCCGCGCTCGAACTCCATGAATCAGCTCCAGCTTCGTTAACGGGCTGGAAGGATCAGTCGTGAAACATAATAACTTCTACAGGGGGATTCATGAGCTGTATAAAGAAAATCCCGAGAAAGCTGATCAATTAATTTGGGGAAGGGAAGTCCATCCGATTACCCGAAGGGGATTTCTGAAGAAAAGCGGATTGTGGGCGATGAGCGCGGCATTGGGCGCGCATATTCCATTTGCCGACAATATGCCCGGCGGGCTGATACCGGCCGCTTTTGCCGAGACCGGCGAGCCTTTCCGTATCGCCGGCAAACATCCCGGCCTGATCGTGATAAACGACAGGCCCGTCAACGCGGAAACGCCGGCCCATCTGCTGGACGATTTCATTACGCCGGCCGATAAGTTGTTCATCCGCAATAACGGCATCCCGCCTGAAAATATTGATCCTGCCGCCTGGATGCTGCGTGTCGAAGGCGAATCCATCAAATCGCACGTCCAGTTCAGCCTTGAAGACTTGAAACGGCAGTTCAAGCATTATACGTATCAATTGACGATCGAATGCGCCGGCAATGGCAGAAGCGAATTCAATCCGCCTGTGCCCGAAGGACAATGGACTGTCGGTGCTGTAGGTTGCCCCGAATGGACCGGCGCGCGCCTTCGGGATGTGCTGGAATCGATAGGCATTAAGGAGGATGCGGTTTATATCGGCTATTACGGGCGTGATACGCACATCAGCGGCAAACCCGGCCATGAGCCGATTTCAAGAGGCATACCGATGAGCAAAGCGCTTGAAGATGAAACGCTGATCGCCTGGGCCATAAATGGCGCGGATATGCCCATCATGAACGGCCATCCGCTGAGGCTGGTCTGCGGGGGCTGGCCGGGTTCCGTTTCCGGAAAATGGCTCAGTAAAATTGTCGTGCGCAACAAAATCCATGACGGCGCGAAAATGACCGGGCTGTCTTATAAGGTGCCTTGCCATCCCGTTGAGCCGGGGGCTAAGGTGGCGGAGGAAGCTATGTGCATTATCGAGTCCATGCCGGTCAAATCGCTGATCACGTATCCGAAGGCGGGCGCCATGATCAAGGCCGGCCGGAGACTGCCTCTCAGGGGACATGCCTGGGCGGGAGACTTGAGCGTATCCGCGGTGGATGTTTCCAGGGATTTCGGTATGACCTGGCAGCGCTGCAATCTGCAGGCGCCTAAAAATCGTCTGGCCTGGCAGCATTGGCAGGCGGAGCTGGATTTTCCAGGTCCGGGTTATTACGAAGTCTGGGCCAGGGCGACCGACAGCGCCGGAAGAATGCAGCCTATGATTGTGCCTGGCTGGAATCCGAAAGGCTATCTGAATAATGCCTGTCATCGTATTGCCGTCAAGGTGGTCTAGGCGGAGCAGGCATGGGGTTATCTGTTAGGGTCATAATCTGTTTGCTGGTATTTTTTACCCAGCAATTGATGGCACGGCAGAACATAGATGCTAAAACGGGTTTAATCATCGATCAGGGATTTGATACGGTGAAATCGGAATGCACGGTATGCCATTCGGCAAAACTGATCATTCAGAACAGAGCGACCCGTCAGGGCTGGCTGGAAACGATCCGCTGGATGCAAAACACGCAGGGTTTACGTCAACTGAGCGCGGAAACCGAACAGGCAATACTGACTTATCTGGCAAAAAATTATCCTCCCGAACAAAAAGGACGCCGCGCGAATCCGGTTGTCGAGAGCTGGTATTGGTTAAACGGTAATCAATGATTCTCATTGAATGGTTAATCACATAACCCTCCATCTAATGCTATTTCCCCTTTAGCATCCCCAATTACATCACGGATTAATGTGCCTGGGCATTTTTTAAATGCAAGGGATGAAATCATCGGGAAAGCCCATAAAGGCCATCATAATATATTGCTATTGATCTTGTCCTCCATTTCAAATTGTGTGGCCTGTTTGTTCAAGGGCTTGAATAAAAAATGGCAGATAAACATTCTGTTTCAGTTTCTTAAAAAACCTGAATATTACATGTGTCGATCATAAATAAAGCGTTAACAATAATTAAGTTAACAATTTTTAACTTTTAAGTGCTTTTTGAAATTTTATCTATGGCTTTTTTAGGTTTCTATCTATGGCTTTTCGGAGCGGATTAATTAATACTGTAACTCTGCTAATACTGTAATAAAAAGGCGTTAATAAAAAATTAAGCCGACAATATGAATTTTTAAGCTATTTTTAAAATTTTATTTATGTCTTTTTGGGATTTGATCTATTTATTTTTGAGATGGCTTAGCTGATACTGTAGCTGAGCATATAGTTTAATAAAGCTCAATGAATGGTTGAAGTAAGTTGTATTGCTAGACAGTAATTTTTCTAATAATAACGATATTAAAAATAATTAATATAAAATCCGGCTCTAATATATGTTTTTAAGAGATTGATTGGTGCTGTAATTGTATTGATTATTTAATAAATCCTTAATTAAGAGTTAAATTTAATAATAAGTTGTATAACTCGATTAATTTAAGAAATGGTTAATGAATCAAGACGGCATATATTTAAATATATGCCTATATGAAAGCATTAAGTTAACTACTGATTAACCGGGGTGTTTCTAAGCTGATCATAAAATTGAGGATTAACTAATGATTAAGAAAATTCTTTACATGCTAACACCAGCTCGCGCGGCAACTATCTCAGTTGCTAGTGCGGAGACAATACCATCAAATCCTGTATTACTTACAGCGGGCGAAATGGATCAGGTTACTGCCGGTTTGTCTGCCAGTGTTGATGCGGTGGCTGGGATTTCTTCCGATTTTTTATCGCCCTCAAGCACCAATACTGCTTCCATGGCAACGTTTTCGGCACTAAGCCGAACCTGCTGCCCTTTGATGCTGCTGCCGCCATAGGCGCTGCGTGGCGAGTGCGGCGGAATAGGGCGTTTCCAAAGGTACATCCGTAACGCCAGGTATGGATCTGATGGAAGGTCCATGAGTCGATCGCATTGGCTGAAACACAAATGGATAACATGACTGCTGCTGGTATAGCAAATGTTGCTGCAGTCGCCGCCGTTTATTGCTGGCTCAGACTAATGCCTCAGCTCTTACACTGGTTAAGCAAAATCTGGAAGGCTTGACAGTTTCAGAAGCTGTAACTCCAAAGTGCACTAAATGTTTAAACTACGCTCCGTATTAGATGACAGTGCGGAGCGTTTTCTTTTGCCATGCTAATTTCTCCCAGGCCTATGCTCTTACGGAGATTGCTCAACATTCGATTTACCGCATCAGATATCAACCTGGAAAAGTGGCTCAATTTTGCTGGCCATTTGACGCGCTGGCAGACCGAAGCGGATACAGGGCAGGGCTAAGCCAGGCTAAAGATTACATTCAAAGGTAGTAAGCACCGACCCGTCCTCAGCAAGTGTTTCAAGCCGGACATCGAATCCCCAGAGTCTGGCGACGTGTTTTAGCACTTCATCCGCGCTTTTGGCTAACGGCAAACGGTGGTATTGGGTATGCCGCAAAGTCAATGAACGGTCGCCTTTACGGTCGACGTGATAAACCTGAATGTTGGGTTCGTTGCTGCCCAGGTTATATTGTTCCGACAATACCTGACGGATGTATTGATAACCCTGTTCATCGTGAATGGACGTCACCTCGATTTCTCTTTCCCTGTAATCGTCAAGAATGGAAAACAGCTTGAGGTCCCGAATGACTTTGGGCGATAAATACTGGCTGATGAAGCTTTCATCCTTAAAATTCTGCATGGCGAAATGCAACGTCTTGTTCCAGTCGCTGCCGGCCATTTCCGGAAACCAGTGTTTGTCCTCAGGCGTCGGGTTCTCACAGATTCTGCGGATATCGCTCATTATCGCAAAGCCCAATGCATAGGGATTAATGCCCGAGTAGTACTTGCTATCGAAATGCGGCTGGTAAATGACGTTAGTATGCGATTGCAGGAACTCGATCATGAAACCATCCGTTACCAAGCCTTCATCATACATCTGATTCAGGATCGTATAATGCCAGAAAGTGGCCCAGCCTTCGTTCATCACCTGAGTCTGCCGTTGGGGATAGAAATACTGGGAGATCTTGCGCACGATGCGGATGATTTCTCGCTGCCAGGGTTCCAGGAACGGCGCATTTTTCTCGATGAAGTAAAGGATATTCTCCTGAGGCTCTTCGGGAAAGCGGGCTTCTTCCTCAACTTCATAGCGCGGCACTTCCTTGGTGGGTATGGTTCGCCACAATTCATTCACCTGGGATTGCAGGTAAGCTTCGCGCTCTCTCTGCCGAGCTTGTTCTTCCTGCAGGGATAGTCTGGATGGGCGTTTGTACCGGTCAACACCAAAGTTTTTCAAGGCATGGCAAGAGTCCAGGATGGCCTCGACCTGTTCTTCACCATAGCGTTCCTCACAGTCCGCGATATAGTTCTTGGCAAATAGCAGATAGTCGATAATGGAATCCGCACTGGTCCAGGTCGTGAATAAATAGTTCTTCTTGAAAAAGGAATTATGTCCATAAGCGGCATGCGCGATCACCAATGCCTGCATGGTCATGCTGTTTTCTTCCATTAAATAAGCGATGCAGGGATTGGAATTGATCACGATTTCATAAGCCAGTCCCATCCGGCCTCTTTTGTAACGTTTTTCGTTTTTGACGAATTCCTTGCCGAACGACCAGTGGCTGTAACCGATGGGCATGCCGACCGAGGCATAGGCATCCATCATTTGTTCGGCCGTAATAATTTCCAATTGCACCGGGTAGGTGTCCAATCCGAAATTACCGGCGATACGGGCTATTTCCGCATGATATTTTTCTATCAGCTCAAATGTCCATTCCGATGTTTCTGATAGTGGTCTTCTTGTCATGAGTTTTGCTTCTCAAAAAGTTTACGGAATACGGGATAAATATCGGCGACCCCCGCAATACGCTGCATGGCGAAGTTGCTCCACTTGCCTTTCAGAGTCAGATACTCATGCCAGAGATTCTGATGCCTGTCCTCGGTGATCTCGATATAGGCGTAATATTGCATATAAGGCATGATCTGCTCGGATAGTATTCTCGTGCAGTCTTTTGAATCATTGTCCCAGTTATCGCCGTCCGAGGCCTGCGCGGCATAGATGTTCCATTCGGAGGTCGGGAAGCGTTCCTGAATAATCTTGCTCATCAAGTTGAGCGCGCTGGACACCACCGTGCCGCCGGTTTCCCTGGAATAGAAAAAGGTTTCTTCATCCACTTCACTGGCTTCGGTGTGATGGGAAATAAAGACAACCTGGATTTTTTCATAGGTCCGGGTCAGAAAGAGATACAGCAGCATGAAGAATCGTTTTGCCATGTCTTTTTCTTCGGGGCCCATGGAGCCCGAGACATCCATAACGCAGAACATAACCGCCTGCGTGGTGGGTTTGGGCCTGTCTATGCGGTTGTCGTAACGCAGGTCAAAAGTGTCGATAAAGGGAATCTGCTCGACTTTTTTCTTGAGCCTTTTGATCTCTTCGCGCAAGGCGATAACCACGGTATCGGTTTCGTTGTGGCGTTTGAGTAAATTCTCAAGCTCTGCCTCGGCTTCCGCAATCCTGTCAGTATGAGGCGCACGCATGGCGATACGTCGCCCTAATGCCCCTCGCAATGAACGGAGGACGTTGATATTGGTCGGATTACCTTCGCTGGTATGACCGGCGCGCACTTTTTTGGTCTCTTGAATGGTTGCCAGTTTGGTCTTGACCAGATTGGGCAATTCAAGGTCTTCAAAGAAGAATTGCATGAATTCTTCCCGCGTCAGTTCAAAGACGAATTCATCCAGGCCTTCGCCGCTATCGGAGGCTTGGTTGCCTTGTCCGGTTCCGCCTTCGGGGCGTTCAATTTTGTCGCCCTTGCGAAATTCCTTGTTGCCTGGATGAATGATTTCCCGGTAACCGCCCTTGCCGTGGTGGAAGAAAGGTTCGGAGGTATCTCTTGCAGGGATAGAAACCTTTTCACCTTTATCCAGATCGGTCACACTACGTTCGGTTACAGCGTCGGCAACTGCTTTTTTAATCTGGGTGCGAAAACGGCGAATAAATTTCTGCCGGTTGACGGCACTCTTATTCTTTCCGTTCAGGCGTCTATCTACAATTCGAGCCACAAATTTCTCCTCAAGTTTCAAGACGATTTACGTACTCTTAAATACCATTCGCTGAGCAATCGTACCTGTTTCTCTGTATAACCCTTTTCAACCATGCGATCGATAAACTCTTCATGTTTTTTCTGATCTTCAGGCGATGCCTTGGCATTGAAGGAAATAACCGGCAGCAGATCCTCAGTGGTCGAAAACATTTTCTTTTCGATCACCGTACGCAGTTTTTCATAACTGGTCCAGATAGGATTTTTGCCGCCATGTTTGGCACGCGCCCGCAGGACAAAGTTCACGATTTCGTTGCGGAAATCTTTGGGATTACTGATGCCGGCCGGTTTCTCGATTTTTTCCAATTCGTCATTCAAGGCGCTTCGGTCGAACATCTCGCCCGTATCGGGGTCGCGGTAATTGGTATCCTGTATCCAGTAATCGGCGTAAGTCACGTACCGGTCGAAGATGTTTTGCCCATATTCCGAATAGGATTGCAGATAGGCGGTTTGAATCTCCTTGCCAATAAATTCTATATATTTCTGTGTCAGGTAACCTTTAAGATAAGACAGATACTTTTCCTCAACATCAGCCGGAAACTGTTCACGTTCGATCTGCTGTTCGATGACGTACAGGAGATGAACCGGATTGGCCGCGACTTCGGTATTGTCGAAGTTGAATACCTTGGACAGGATCTTGAAGGCAAAACGCGTGGACAAGCCGGTCATGCCTTCATCGACGCCGGCGTAATCGCGGTATTCCTGATAGGATTTGGCATGGGGATCGGTATCTTTCAAGTTCTCGCCATTGTAAACCCGCATCTTAGAGAAGATGTTGGAGTTTTCAGGCTCCTTCAGTCGTGACAACACGGCAAACTGCGCCATCATTTGCAGCGTGCCGGGCGCGCACGGCGCACTATGCAAAGAGCTGTTCTCCAGCAGTTTGTCGTAGATTTTCATTTCTTCCGAGACACGCAGGCAATAAGGCACTTTAACGATATAAATGCGGTCGAGAAACGCCTCATTGTTTTTGTTGTTTCTGAATGCCAGCCATTCCGACTCGTTCGAGTGCGCGAGAATGATGCCCTGGAACGGTATCGCCGGAAAGCCTTCCGTGCCTTTGTAGTTGCCTTCCTGCGTTGCCGTCAGCAGCGGATGCAGAACCTTGATGGGCGCCTTGAACATCTCGACGAACTCAAGCAAGCCCTGGTTGGCCCGGCACAGGCCGCCGGAATAGCTGTAGGCATCGGGATCATCCTGTGAATACTTTTCCAGCTTACGAATGTCGACTTTACCCACCAGCGATGAAATATCCTGGTTGTTCTCATCGCCTGGCTCGGTTTTGGCGACGGCAATTTGCCTCAGGATGGAAGGGCGAATGCGAACAACCCTGAACTGACGTATATCGCCATTGAATTCATACAGGCGCTTGGTTGCCCAGGGTGACATGATGGTATTGAGGTAGCGTCTGGGAATGCCATAATCTTTTTCAAGAATATCGCCATCTTCATCGATATTAAACAATCCCAATGGCGACTCGAACACAGGAGAGCCTTTAATGGCATAAAAAGGCGTTTTTTCCATGAGTGATTTAAGCCGTTCGGCCAGTGATGACTTGCCGCCGCCGACCGGGCCGAGCAAATAAAGGATCTGTTTCTTTTCTTCCAGGCCTTGGGCTGCATGCCTGAAGAAAGAGACGATTTGCTCAATCACATCTTCCATGCCATAAAATTCCCGGAAAGCGGGATAAATCTTGATGACTTTGTTGGAAAAAATCCGGCTCAGCCTGGGATCATGATGCGTGTCGAGCAGTTCCGGCTCGCCAATGGCCGCCAGCATGCGCTCGGCGGGGCTCGCGTAAGTCAGTGGATCTTTCTTGCAGAGTTCCAGGTATTCCGGAAGCGTTAATTCTTCTTCCTTCAATTCTTCAAACTTTGACGTATAACGTTCAAATATGCTCATCACAACCCCCACACGGTTAGTTCTGTGTTATCAATACGACATCAATATAGACCATGTGTTCACGCATTATCTCCATCGGCACAATTAATTTAAGCTGAACGGGAGGTTTTATGGTTCAGCTTATGCCATGAGAAAATGCTGCAAACTCATGGTAGCTACTTATACAAGAAATAAAAAATTAATGTGCAATTCTTTACGATAATTTGCTTACTTCTAAATTAAAACTAAGGTCTATTGGTAAATAGATAGCCGATCTTGAACAGCTTATAGTCTTTTTAAAGAAGGCAAAGCTTTTCTTCAATCAACCGGCTATTCTTCCTCGTCACTCAGGTATAAGGCCTTGATCAATTCTCTCTCTTCCGGAGCAAGCACGAGCCACGGATGCTCTTTTTCATAGCGGCTCCGGTCGGGGAGCTGCTGTTGCCTGCGATCCTGTATCCGCCGGTTCTCAATGCGCCTTTCCGTTTTACGGCGATCAACCTTTGGCCATGCCAGATAATTTTTCTGTATATGCTCTACCCATTCCAGCGAGCCGAATTCATAAGGGCAGACGCGTCTGTCTGTTTTTCGTCGATCCGTCAATGCGCGCCGTGAGCCCCTGCGCATATCAATTATTTTCATTTCCTAATTACCTTATACTGAGCAATTTTCATCAAGGACAGGCTGATACTTTAGAAAGTTCAACTTATCCTAGCGCATTTAGCGCAAGAAATAAGAGAAGTTCAGCTTGTCGATTCTTTAAGATTACAAATTTTCATAGCGGTTCATATCAAATAGCCCGGCTGTTTCAGGCCGTTCATTCAGGTACTTTTGATTGAACCAGTCATAATATTGCCATATCAATGGATTGTTGCGGCGAATGCCGTAACGATTGTAAAACAAGTCCTTCTCGGCCTCGGTCCGAGCCTGTTTCAGGTGTTCGATAAATTCCGGGAGCTGCTGTTCTGGTACGCTCAAGAATACATTCGGATAACTGCCGAGAAATCCTGGCACGACAGTCAGCGTGTCCTGCTCAGGCTGTCGCCTCAGGCTTTCCGCGAAGATAAACGAGACGTTCGATAATTTCTGATTTCGAATCAATGTGTAGACGTAATCGTTTTCAGGGTCCGCCGTGTTTATACGCAGAAATGATACTTCTGGCAAGGCTTCGATTTCATATCCTTTTAAATCGGCCAATTGACGCATCATGGCATCTGCCCGCTGCTGACCGGGAGAGCCGTTCGCCCTGATGCATGGCTCTTTCATGCAGCGGTTGATCAAATCGGGCTCCCCGCCTGCAGGGCCCAAACGTTGCTGGATTCTTTCAAAAAATTCCTTTTTATAATCGCTGGTCTGATAGTCGATAGCTGTTTCCTCGCTGATGCCGTACAAAGGTTTGTCAAAAACGCTGAACAATTTGGCGTCGATGCCTTGATACCAGGAATCGCGCATCGCTTTCCGATGCTGCAGTGGAATAAACCTGAGAAAGTTATTTTCGGCCTCCATGCGTAACGAATCCATGTACAGGCGCGTGGTCACTTGATGTCCGGCGGTGCCGTAGACATTGAAGCCGGCGACGAGCAGGTAATGGATACGCTCGAATAAAGGATAATCGACAACCCAGGCTGTCAGCGGCGTCTTGCCCACCAATCCTTTGACTACCGTGGCATTGTCAAAATGCCGGAAGACCGTCAGCAAGGCATTGTCATTGTGACCGTCGCCATCCCATATCAGATTGAAATCGACATCGCGATGCCTTAATAGGGCTTTATGAATGAAAGTTTCTTTTTTGGCGACATATTGCCGTTGCAGTTTATTAACGTCGAGCCATGAAATTAAGCCGATTTTTTCGCCTTCGGAAGCCGGCATGCGCAGATAGTGGCTGTTTTCAGCCAGGAATTCGGTGCTTTCCTGCATGAAGTCGCTTTGCGGTTCGATGAAAGCCACCCAGAATTGGTCACGGATAACATTAACCGCGGCCTGGCCCCGGCAAACAGGCCCTTTAATGAAACCGGAGAAGAAGTACTGGGCGTCATCGAGCAGGAATTGATAGCGAGAAAGGGCCGGCAATTCGCTGAAGGTCTTGAACGGGTTGGCGGCCGACTGCGGGTCATAGCCCGGTAGCTTCGTTACCGTGAACTCCGGCTTGAGAAATAGCTCCTGCAGGCGCTGCATTTTGCCGTCGCTCAATTCATAAACAAAATGGTCCTTATCGACAATGGTGGAGGCAATCGGGCGCAGCCGATAATAAAAACGCTCGAGGCCCGGATCGTCAAATGGGCGGATGCTTTTCAGTTCTTCGATCGCCTGGCCCGAAGGCGTTCTGGAGCGGACCAGTTTATAAAATTCGTTGGCCGGATGGCCTTTAAAATGCAAATCCCCTATATACAAATGCTCATAGATATAACGGGCGACCAGTTGCTGCTTTAAGGAAGGGCCGTTAAGAAAGTGTTCCCATTTTTCAATTTCAGCTGCCGCGGCAGGCGACAATGATGGATGAATATCGGTTTTAGCGCCGGCCAGCAGCCAGTTCAAGAGTGTATCTTCCTGATCCTGGGTAAGGGATGGCAAACCGTAAGGCATGCCCCAAAGCGGGTGATCGTATTGGTATTCTTCAAATTCGTCGAGACTGGGGCATTGCAGGGAACGTTCCAGATCAAGCTTTATGGTATCCGGTAATTTTCCACTGGCTGGCAAAGGATTGTCGCGCTTTAACTGCAGCAATTTCGCAATCAGCGAATTGTTCAGATTGGCCTCGGGCGATGGGGCTTGTTCGTTCAGAACGGGAAAGAAGCCTTTCTCCCGCCAGCCCGCGGTCGTGGTTTCATCGATATACAGCCTGGTCGGCTCCAGCGCGATGATTCTCTCGTGGTCATAAACGCTCTTCTTGCTCGCGCCTCGTTCCATGCCTTCAAAAGAGCTTAATTTAAGCTGGCAAGGGGAGTCATAACAGGAATGGCAGGCGACGCAGCGCGAGTCCAGAATGGGCTTGACATCGTTTTGATAGGAAACCTGCCGAAATGGCCGACCAAGGCTGACAGGCTGCGTTTGCGGTTTAGCGCTTGCCTTATTGTTCGCGCTGGCAAAATTTATCGGGTTATATGCAACGATGAGGCTGCTTACGAGGATAAAAAACAAAAGACTGTATAACTTTAAGCCAACAATTCTAATCATTATTAAGTCGCTGAATTCCGTTGTCAGGGGCTGTTGTTTGTAACGTTTAAGCATGCCAGGCAGGAACGCTTATAGCGGCCTGGTTAAGTGCCGGACCAGTACACTGCCGGAAAGGCAGGGCGATCTTGTATAACTAGAGTGATCTGGCCAGGCGATGCAACGCTTCACCGCCATGATTAAACAACGGCCAGCCATCGCCGGTCAATACGGCTTTAATGCCCGGCAGGTCCGCCAGACGCTTGACCGACTGAATGGCCTTGTCCACATCAGTCAGCTTGTTTTCCGGCAGCAGGCATAATTCGCCGCCGACATGGCAGCGGATCAAGTCGCCTGTGATCAGAGTGGAATGTTCCAGAACCAGGGCAAGCTCTCCCGGTGTTTTGGAGCCGTCAAGCTCATAAGCAATCAGACCGGGAACGATCTCATCATTATCATAAAGCCAGCGGTTGCAAGAAAGAGGGAAGGTGTCTTCTTCGGCAGCAGGGCCGCAAAGCATGGCGCCCGTTTCACTGGCAATATGCTCGGCATCGCGGCAGTGATCGCTATTGGTGATGACGATGAGGCCGGCGCCGCCCAGCCTTTGCAGATGGCCGTGATCGTGTTCGGATAAGGGCAAAGGGTCGATAAGGACATTGCCGCCATCGCGGACCCAAAGCACACTGTGAAAGTCCAGATTGCGCTCTGTATCAAATACCGACCAGCCAAACAAATCTTTCCGATGCAACTGTTTCATAGTGACGCTCTTGTTGAACTTTAAAATTCCGGTTGTCGATCGCGCTTATCTGTCCGATGAGGGTAAGGGTTCACCAGAAGTGAGTGCCCAGGCCTTGCCGGTACTTTTTAAATACGCTGCGTTCATTTGCGGCTTGAATAAGCGCATCAGATTTGGCGGCCATAATGAAATCATTGAGGTGAAGCCCTTTAATTTTGTAAGTAAACCAGCAGACCGTCACTTGCCCCCGTTCCGTTATAATTGTGGGATGGTGGCCTTCCTGTTCAGCCAGGGTGCCGACTTTGTTGGTAAAGGACAAGGCTTCTTTAAAGTTGCTGAATCTGAAAGTTCGGGACAAATGCCGGACGCCATCCGTTTCGATTAATATCCAATCCTTTAGCTGCGGCATAAGCTCATCAATATCGTCTTGGGGTAACAAGGGCGCACCGATTTGGCAGACTTCACATTTTTTACTGGCCAGCTCATTCATTGGAAATCCCCTTTTTATTATTGGAACCAACAGTAATGACAAGTTAGTTTTCCGTTTGGTTGCGAATTATTAAAAATAATTGCTGTGTCTATGCAATTGCCGCCATTTTTGCCCTTTCAGGCAATTGTTGCCGGGTTTTTCCTCTTGCATGGGCGCAACCAATAATGTCATCGGGCAGTGAAAACAGCCGAGGCAAATATTCCTCAATTCAGTACTGCGGTCATATCTTTCTTCCTACGCCGCCAGCCAGGGCCATGCGGGCGGGCCGGCCAAGGCTGAATCTGAGCTGCTCTGGGCGAATACCCTAAAAGGCACAAGTACCCTCTGGGGCACAAGTACCCTCTGGGGCACAAGTACCCAGAGGGCATAAATGAATTCGCCCTTACATAAGCGTTGATTGCACCAATAAATCGGAGAGTAATCTTGAGGGGCGTTTATTGATTGCGATGGTCGGTGTTCGATGACGATCGAGTCTTTAAAACACTCCAGAGCGACGATATGTTTGAACGTTTTTCGGTAAGTATCAGCGTAATGGCAATTTCTTCCACGGCAGCGACCGTGCAAAGGATGGCGGCGATTCTGAATGGCCAGGCCGGACCTCCCAGGAACAATAGATACAACGTAAGCGCCGTTGCCGCCGCCGCTAATTTGACCGTCCACGTATGGTAGCTGGTAAAGGAACCGAATTTGGCCATGCCCACGATAGAAGGCAGCAGGTAGCTGCCGATAATCAGAGCAACGTAAATCAGCTCTCGCTTTACCACATCGGGCCACAGCCACCATGCACTGATCGCGATGACTAAATAAATAATGACATCGGCCCAACTGTCGAGCATGGCGCCGAATTGCGTCATCTGCCCGGTCAGACGCGCGGCGATTCCGTCCAGCGCGTCGGAAAGAAAGGACACAGCCAATAAAATCAGAAAATGATTCTTATAGTCATGCCAGGCCAGCCATAACAATACCGGCGCAGCCACAAACCGAAAGCAGGTCAACAGATTGGGCAGAGTCAATAATTCCGGATTGAGCTTCAGATTCATAGTCATAACTGAAAAGTTGCAGACAGCGGGGCATGATCCGACAGCATGCGCCAGGGCAATTGCCCCAGTCGATTGCAGGAGATCGGCTCAAGACCCCGGTAATAAATTCTATCCATTGGTAAAAGTGGCATCCAGACGGGGAAAGTTCTGGCATGGCGCCCATGTAGAGTTTGAAATACCTCTTTTAATTCCAGGTGATCGTGAAAATGCCGCTCAATCAGCCCCATCCAGTCGTTAAAATCGCCGGCTATGATTAACGGCGCGTCATGTGGTATATGGCTGTCTATGCGGTTGCATAACGTCTCGACCTGACGCCGGCGCTCCGTGCCTATAAGACCGAAATGAATGCAGACAATATGTATGATTTTATTGACTGCCGGAACGTGAACAACACCGTGCAAAAGGCTGCGGCTGGCCCAGGGATAGGGCGAAACGTTCACGTTCTCCCAGAATTCCAGATTATATTTGCTGAGAATGGCATTGCCGTGGTGACCCGCACTGTAGATTGCGTTTTTGCCATAGGCATAGTGAGGCCAGTGGCCATGGGCCAGAAACTCCGACTGCGAAAGGTCGGGCCAGCCCAGTATCTTTTTTTCATGCAAACTGTGCTCGCCTTGCGTTTCCTGCAGGAACAGCAAATCCGCACCCGCATCGATCAGCGCGTCGCGTATCTGATGCAGAACGAAGCGCCGATTGCCGATGTTGAAGCCTTTATGGATGTTGTAGGTCATCACGCGCAGTTGGTTTTTAGTCATACAAACTTAAGAAATTGAAAGCGATTTCTGAAACATTTACCCTGATTGAAACCAAAAATCAAGCCGGTATTGATGGGGCCCGGTTGTGTATTCGAACTAATGCCGCTTTTATTGTCCAATGCTTTAAATACTGAGGGGCTAGCGTAAAAAAATACCGAGTCGGCTTTAATTAGGCGTCCAATGGCAGAGAAATCCAATGATTACGATGAGACAGGCTTTTTTTGTTTTCCTGCTGATTTTGGCTTTCACGGTGCAAGCCGAGGTAGATGATGATGGGCGGCAAAAAGCGGCAACGGTCATTCAGCTTGAGATTAATGGCGCGATAGGGCCTGCCATCAGCGACTATATCGGCAGAAATCTCGATAAAGCCGCCGCAGAAGGCGCGGTCTGTGTGCTGTTCCGCATGGATACGCCCGGCGGGCTTGATACCTCCATGCGCGAAATCATCAAGAAAATCATCGCCTCGCCGATTCCCGTCGTCAGTTATGTGGCTCCAGGCGGCGCCCGGGCCGCCAGCGCCGGCACTTATATTCTTTATGCCAGCCATGTCGCGGCCATGGCGCCGGGCACCAATCTGGGGGCGGCCACGCCGGTGCAGATGCTAGGCCCAGATGATTTTGATGATGATAAGGACGATAAGGATGGCAAGGGCACTAAAAAAGAATCACCGGGTAAACCGGATCCCATGACCGCCAAGGCTGTCAATGATGCCGTGGCCTATATCCGCGGACTGGCCCAGATGCGCGGCAGGAATGCCGACTGGGCCGAACAGGCGGTTCGTACAGCGGCGAGCCTTCCTGCGGAAGAAGCACTGGCCAGACACGTCATCGAGTTGATCGCGGCCGATCAGGCCGATTTGTTAAAGCAGTTGCATGGTCGTAAAGTCAATGTGCTGGGTCAGGAAAGGATATTGCACACAGACGGAGCCGTGATAAAAAAAATAGACCTGGACTGGCGCAGCGAACTGCTGTCCGTCATTACGAATCCCAATATCGCCTATTTGTTAATGCTGATCGGCATTTATGGCCTGATCTTCGAATTTTCCAGTCCTGGCGCCATTGTGCCAGGCACCATCGGTGCAATCTGCCTGTTACTTGCATTGTTCGCTTTTCAGTTATTGCCGATCAATTATGCCGGCATGGCGTTAATCCTGCTGGGCATCGCTTTAATGGTTGCGGAAGCCTTCGTTCCCAGCATCGGCATTCTTGGCTTCGGAGGCTTGCTGGCTTTTATTGTGGGCTCGGTGATTCTTATCGATACCGATCAGCCGGGGTTCGGTATTGATCCGGCGATTATCGGCGCCGTCGCCCTGAGCAGCGCCGCGTTTTTTGTCCTGATCTTGGGATTATTGTTCAAATCCAGGCGGGCTCCGGTCGTAAGCGGCAGGGAAGAGCTGATTGGCGCGACAGGCGTGGCGCTGGAAGATTTTACAGATACCGGCATGATCCGTGTTCGTAGTGAAATCTGGCGGGCGCGCAGCGACAGCCCGGTCAGTAAGGAGCAGAGAGTGACAGTGACGGGGCTGGACGGCCTGACTTTATTGATTAGCCCGATCAAAGAGGAGTACAAATGATGATTGCATATTTCTGGTATTTGTTCGCCACTATTCTTTTGGTTATTTTGATTAGTGCCTTTAGAGTTCTGCGGGAGTATGAGCGCGGCGTTATTTTCTTTCTTGGGCGTTTTTATGGCGTCAAAGGCCCCGGATTAATCCTTGTGATTCCGGTGGTTCAGCAGATGGAGCGCGTGGATTTGCGCACTATTGTCATGGATGTGCCCTCCCAGGATGTTATCTCTCGGGACAATGTCTCTGTAAAGGTCAATGCCGTGGTTTATTTCAGGGTCATTGAGCCTGATAAGGCCATTATTCAGGTTGAGAACTTTCTTGAGGCAACCAGTCAGTTGGCCCAGACGACATTGCGCTCCGTGCTAGGCCAGCACGAACTGGATGAAATGCTATCGCAGCGCGACCGCTTGAACATGGATATACAAACCATTCTGGATCAGCAGACCGATGCCTGGGGCATTAAAGTGGCCAATGTGGAAATCAAACACGTCGATCTCAATGAAAGCATGATCCGGGCAATAGCCAGGCAAGCCGAAGCCGAACGTACCCGTCGGGCGAAAATTATTCATGCCGAAGGCGAAATGCAGGCATCGGAAAAACTGATGGCCGCGGCAAATATACTGGCCCAGCAACCACAAGCCATACAGCTTAGATACTTGCAAACCCTGACTGAGATTGCCGGGGATAAATCGTCGACGATTGTGTTTCCGTTGCCGATAGATGTAGTCAATAATCTTATGAAATAGTAAATATCAGAACGGATTTTATTCAAAAGCCTGAAAATTCCAGCCTGATATTTCTATTTCGGGCAACCTTCCAGCTTATAAATCGCGTAACCTTGTGTGTCGATTTGCTGTCTTAAATCGGCGGGGGCTTCCGCGCTGTGGCAAAAGCAGCAATTCTCCTGGGTTACGGTCGCGTCTCCGTGGCCTATACTTTGCAGCCATTCTTTGGCATAATTCAGCGCTTTTTCCTGGTCTTTCTCATCAAGAACCACATCAAAGTGCATAATCCTGCCTTTGGCTGTTTTTGCATAAGTGTCGAATACGTGTGATATAGGCATGACTTAAATCCTGTAAAAAACCGGCGGGATAAGCGCCGGCACAATAACTATGCTTAAATTTAGGATATTATGATCTTTTGATGGCTTGAAGCTCCTGGGTCAGTATTCATGCGGTCTGATGCCGCATGATAGAGAATCCAGAAGGTGTTCTCGCGTAAAATTTATTATGGTATCGATTCGATACGGAGCAAGAATATGTTAAGATGTCTTTCGTTGTCAACTTAATTAACGAATGTTTATATAGGTTCTATGGAAAAAGTTGATGTATTTGAGCTGATCGAACGGATGGCCGCATTGATCCGTTCGGAAGAACGCAAAAAATGTACGGAACTGGGCCTTCAGCCTGTGCATTTGCAGGTATTGGATTATCTATCGCGCTGTAACCGTTACAGCGACACCCCAGCCGCCGTCACTAATTACCTGGGCATGACCCGGGGGACAGTTTCGCAAACACTGCTGCTGCTGGTGAAAAAAGGCTTTATAAAAAAGACATCCGATGCGAATGACCGGCGTATGGTGCATCTTGACCTTCTGCCGGAAGGCGAAGTCATCCTGAAACAGGCCCGGCCCTCGGAATTATTCAGTCAGGCTTCATCGATATTAAAAACGATTGAATTGAACAATTACGAGAAGGTGTTTGTTAAAGCGCTCTCGGCGCTCCAAAAAGCCAATAAATCGCAGTCTTTCGGCTTGTGCAAAACGTGTAAATATTTCACGAAAACTCCGGAAGGTTACAAGTGCGATTTGACCAAAGGAATGCTAAGCCAGAGCGATAGTGAAAAAATCTGCCAGGAACATACCGTTCCATAAGCGATGAAAGCGCGGGATATTGTTGGTCATGCCACATTCTGCCGGCTCAGGATATGGCAGGGCTGTTCCTGTTAAATTATTTCCTTACCTTAATGATTCGTATTGGCAAGCCTTATTATTTTCTGTTCATTATATATAACCTTGCCATTCTCAATTTTAATAACCGATTGATTTAGCAGTAAGTTTAAAACGTCCGTTGCGATTGACGGCGTTTGATTGAACTTGCTCTTTATGCTGTTGACAAGCGTGGCTTCTTTTGCCGGGCGGTTCTTACTGTACGATATCAAATGAGCGCAATAAGCACTGAGCGATTCATTGCTCTCATGGGTGCCCGCTTGCGTATCTTCTTTCTTTTTGCCTACACGTTCGGCGGTACGCTCTTGGCTGATCAACAGTCTTACCGCATGATCTAAATCGGTATCGTTAGACACAATGACAAAATGGGTTTCCCTAGGCAGGCTCTGCATGAGCATGCCGGCAAAGAAGCATATTCCGAAATCCGCGGAGTTCTTGCCGCCGTTCTCCATTTTGACTATCTTCAGCTTGTTGTTATTGACGGCTGCCGACAATGTAAGCAGCCAGTCCAGCGGAATTTTAGGCGTATGGTTCGCGTAGCAGATCACGACCTGGTGAAAAGTTGATAGGTCTTCCTGCAGTTGTCTGATCTGGCTGGGGCAGTTTTCAAGGTCAATGAGTAAAACTTTGGGGTTTTGAGTGGCTTGAAAACTGTTATTCTCGGCGTCGGCTGGCATAAAGTCCTTTTCTTTGGTCATGCTATGTTTGTATGTTGCTGATCCCGGCGATATCCATTGTTCTTACACTCGGATTTTTGCTGGATCGCGAATAATGATAGTTTAGTAGCGGGCACTTGTTTTTCAATGCCCGCATTAACCGTTGGTTGATGATTAGACTAAAGCCCTGCCGATCTGCTCGCCCAGTCTGACCGTCTTGCCCGCTTTGAATTCGGCGTCCCATTGCACTTTATCCTTGCCGAACAAAACGATAATCGTGGAGCCCATATTGAAGCGGCCCATTTCCTCGCCGATTTTCAGGGTAGGCGCGTCTGCCTCGTATTGCCATCTGCGCACGGCGGTTAGGGTGGGCGGCGATACGACGCCATGCCAGACAGTTTCTATGCTGGAGACGAAAATGGCCCCGACCAGCACCAAAGCCATCGGGCCGGCCTCGGTATCAAAAATGGCCGCGACGCGCTCGTTTCTGGCGAACAGTCCCGGCACGGAATTGGTCGTGGCGGCATTGACGCTGAACAGGCGGCCCGGAATGTGCACCATTTCTTTCAGCGTGCCGGTCAATGGCATGTGCAGGCGGTGATAGTCTTTCGGCGACAGATAAATTGTCGTGAAGGAGCCGTTGTTAAAGGGTTCGGCACGCTCCGGACTGCCGCCCAGCAGATCCGTGGCGGTAAAGCTTTTGCCCTTGGCCTGAAAGATCTCGCCGCCGGTGATGGCGCCCGCCTGGCTCACGGCGCCGTCCGCGGGGCAGGCAATGGCGTTTCGGTCGGCGCAGAAAGTCCGGACGCCCGGCTTGAGTTCGCGCGTAAAGAAATGGTTAAAGCTTTTGAAGGCATTGATGTCCTGCTCCAGCGCTTCCTCCATGTTGATCCCGTAATGCCTGATGATCTGACTGATGAACAGGTTTTTCCAGATCCGGTTTTCGGAATGCGTCAGCACACTCATCATCCGGGATAAGGCATGATGAGGCAGAGCGTATTGCGGTAATGTCGTCAGGGCTTCTTTTATGTTCATGTAATGATTACTGTCGGGTATTTTGCCGCTTGAATAAACAGTTCCGCCCCGGTTTGCGGCGGAATTCCGTGTCGTTCGGCAATTTGCGGAATGGGTTCGGCCGTAAGACCTTGACTTTTGACGGCCGCTTTCATGACGGCAATATCGCAGGTGCGGCAGGTCTAGGCCTATCCGGTCAAGGCAAATGGACCAATTCCGGCGCGCGCCAATCGCTGTTCCGGTGTTCCACGACGACTGTCGTGTAAATGCCGCCGCGCACGTTGAATTCGGCGCGGATGCGCATGAAATTGGGCGATATGGCTCTGACGATGTCGTTCAGGATTTCATTGGTGACCGCTTCATGGAAAGCGCCTTGCTCGCGGAAAGACCACATATATAACTTCAGCGATTTCAATTCCACGCAAAGCGCGGACGGCACGTATTCGATCGTAATCTTGGCGAAATCCGGCTGGCCGGTTTTCGGGCACAGGCAGGTAAATTCAGGAATGTCGATGCGGATCGTATAATCGCGGTCCCGTTGCGGGTTGTCGAAAGTTTCTAGGTCTTTGCTGGGTCGTGTTGTCATCGTTGCTTGGTAAATAAAAGTAAATAAAAAGTCGAAACTCAGCTGGATATCGTGAATAATAAGCGGTTATTTTAATTCAAATACAGGGATATTCATACCAGTTATGAAACTGGAAAAAATCAAGCTTTCAGGTTTCAAATCGTTTGTCGATCCGACAGTTATTCCAATCACCGGCAATTTGACGGCGATAGTCGGGCCTAATGGCTGCGGTAAATCCAACATAATCGACGCCGTACGCTGGGTCATGGGCGAAAGCTCCGCCAAGCATCTGCGCGGCGGCAATATGACCGATGTGATATTCAACGGTTCTTCCGGACGCAAACCGGTCAGCACCGCTTCCGTCGAATTGATCTTCGACAACAGCGAAGGCAAGCTGGGCGGCGAATATGCGCAATACGACACCATCTCCATCAAGCGCCAGGTCAGCCGCGACGGGCAGTCCTTGTTCATGCTGAACGGCTCGCGCTGCCGGCGCAAGGATATCACCGACATATTCCTGGGCACGGGGCTGGGTTCCCGCAGCTATGCCATCATCGAGCAGGGCACCATCTCGCGCATGGTTGAAGCCAAGCCCGAAGATTTAAGAGTGCATATCGAAGAGGCGGCCGGCATCTCCAAATACAAGGAGCGGCGCAGCGAAACCGAGGCGCGCATGAAGCATACGCGCGAAAACCTGGAGCGGCTGAACGATCTGCGCGAGGAAGTCGAGAAACAGCTCAAGCATCTGCAAAAGCAGGCTGAAAAAGCCGAGAAATACACCGAACTTAAAAAGCAGGAGCGCCAGTTCAGGCTGGAGCTGCTGGCGATGCGCTGGAATGCTTACCATCAGGCTGCCCAGCAGCTGGAAATGAAGCTTCAGGACGTGGCGGCCGAGCATAACCGCTTGTTCGTTCAGCTGCGCGACATCAATAACAGCCTGGAAGACAAGCGCGTGGCGCACAAGGTTCAGCAGCAGCATACCAACGATTCCCAGGGCGAATACTACCAGGTTGTGGCGGAAGTCAGTGGCCTCGAACAGGCGATCAAGCACAACGAGATGAGCCATGAGGAAACCCGGCTGGAAATCGGCCGTTCGCGCCAGCAGGCCGAGCAGGCGTTAACCGAGCTTCAGGCCGACGTGCAGCAACTCGAAGAAATCAGGCAGGCCTTGGAAGAAGCCGAAGAATCATTGATTGTCGCGGAGGAAAGGCAGGACGAGGTTTTGCAGCTTCAGCAGGAATCGCAGCATCAGCGGACGTCCTGGCAGCAGCAATGGGACGCTTACCGTACCGAAAGCGCGAAATACAAAGAGCAGGCCGAGGTGCATCGGGTAAAAACCGCGCAGCTGGAAAGCCAGAGCCGGCAATTGCAGATCCGTCTCGATAAATTGCATGGCGAGCGCGATGAATTGTCGGCCAGCCAGTTGCAAACGGATATCGAAACGCTGGATGCCGGCATCGAGCTGATCGAGTCGCAGCGCGCCGATCTGCAAAGCCAACTGGAGCAGTTGCACCAGCAAATCCGCGAGCAGCGGCAACAGGTCAAGCACCTGCATGATGAACTGCATGCGCGCCGCTCGGAAATGCACAGTGTAAAAGGCAAGATCACCTCGCTGGAATTGCTGCAGCAGCACGCCATGGGCAAGGACAATAAAAACCTGAGCGCCTGGCTGGAGCGGATGAATCTGACCGGCAACCAGCGCCTGGCCGAATTTCTGGAAGTCGAATCCGGGTGGGAAACGGCCGTGGAGACCGTGCTGGGCAGTTACCTGGAAGCGATCTGTATCGATAGCGTTGAGTCTGTCATGCCGGGACTGCCGCATTTGGCGAATGAATCGCTGACGCTTCTCGAAACCGGCCGCAGAAAACCGGCCGAGACAGATGCGCCGCTGACGCGACTGCTCGATAAAGTGAAGGCGCCGTGGGATTTAAGCGATCTGCTGTCCGCCGTGTACTGCGCCGACAAGGCCGAGGCGGCAAGAAGCCTGTCGGCCGAGATCAAGCCTCATGAATCGATCGTTACGCCTGAGGGGACCTGGTTCGGGCCGGGCTGGCTGAAAATTATCCGCGCCAAGGACAGCAAAACCGGTGTGCTGCAGCGTGAGAAGGAGTTGCGCCAGCTGAAGCATAGGCAGGAAGAGCTACAGTCTGAAATCGTGGGATTGGAAGATCAACTGGAGACGACTGAAGCGAGCCTGAAAGAGGCGGAAGCCAATCGGGAGTCCATGCAGCGGCGGGACAGCAGCCTGGGTTCGGAGTTATCGCTTAAAAACGCCGAATTCAGCGCCTACTCGGCGCGCTGGGAGCACCAGCAGCGCAGACTCGCTCAAATCCGTAATGAAATAGACGATATCGTCCACGAGAATACCGAAAACGCCGCGCTGGTCGCGGAATCCCGCCTGCTGCAGGAAGAAGCCGAACACGCCTTGGCGTCGCTGGAACAAAAAAGGCAAAATCTGGATTTGCTGAATCAGGAATTGCAGTCCCGGCAGCATGATGTCGAGCAATCCGCCCATGAAGCCCGGCAGCAGGTCTACAGCATCAAGGCGCAGGTTGAATCGTTAAAATCTTCGGAAAGCCTGACCGCCAGACAGATTGAACGCTTGCAAGTGCAGCATCAGCAGGCGGTTACGCGGATTGCCGAGCTGGAGAAAAAATTACAGCAAACCCTGGCGCCTTTGGATGCAGAAAAAAAGCAACTGGAGCAACTCCATTTGAACAAGGACAGGCTGGAAGCGGATTTAAAAACGCAACGTCAGACCCAGGAAGAAATCGAAGCGGCGATTGCGCAACTATCGGAAGAACAGGTTCGGACCCAAAGGGCGCTGGACATGCAGAAGGAAGCACTGGATAAAATCCGCTTTGAGCTGCAGGAAAGCAAGGTCCGCCAGCAGACGGTCAATGAACAGCTCAAGGAAATCGATGCCGACGCCGAACAGGTGCTGCAAAACCTGACCGATCAGGCCGAGGAGCAGAGCTGGAAAAGAAAAGTCGACGATTTGACGGCTCAGATTGAGCGCCTGGGCACGATCAACCTGACGGCCATAGAAGAATACAAGTCGCAGTCGGAACGCATGAATTTTCTTAACGAGCAGCATGCGGACCTGATGGAAGCCCTGCAGACGCTGGATCAGGCGATCAGTAAAATCGATAAGGAAAGCCGACTGCGTTTTAAGGAAACTTTCGATAAAATAAACAGCGGGTTGCAGGAAAAATTCCCCAAGCTGTTCGGAGGCGGCCAGGCCTATCTGGAACTGACCGAGCAGGACTTGCTGGAGACCGGCGTCAACATCATCGCCCGGCCGCCCGGTAAAAAGAACAGCTCCATACATTTGTTATCAGGCGGAGAGAAAGCATTGACGGCGGTCGCGCTGGTGTTTTCGATCTTTGAACTCAATCCGGCGCCTTTCTGTTTGCTGGATGAGGTCGATGCGCCTCTGGACGATGCGAACGTCGGGAGATTTTCACGAATGGTTGAAGAAATGTCGGCATCTGTTCAGTTTTTATACATTTCCCATAACAAGGCCACAATGGAAATTGCAAAACAGTTGGCAGGTGTTACTATGAAAGAGCCGGGCGTCTCTCGGATGGTCGCGGTTGATATTGAAGAAGCAGTAAGTTTGGCGGAAAACTAATGGATAAAGAAATATTGAGAATTGTAATTGTTGCAACCGGTTTGCTTGTCATTATCGGTATGTTGCTGTGGGCTTTCGTCAGAAACCGAAAAGCGCAGCACGATATGGGTCTTTATGGGGATGCCTCGAAAGGTGTTAGCGAACCGCTGTCATTCCAGGAGGATGACGACGACTTCAATATTGCGCCTTCGGGTTCTGGTAAACGTGGCGCTTATCATGCGGCAAAATCGGATCACGATGATGAGGACGATGATCCATATTATGAGCCGGAAGATGATGACTATGCCGAGCCGCCCCGGTTCGTTCCCCCCCAAATCATTCAATTCAGCCTGATCGCCAGGGACGAAGACGGCTTCAACGGCGTGGATCTGGTGAACGCATTTGAAATGGTCGGGCTTGAATATGGCAGCTTGAAAATTTTTGAACGGCTGGATTCCAACCGGTTGGTTGATTTTGGCGTCGCCAGCATGGTTGAATCAGGCACTTTTCCGTCCAAGGATCTGGACACATTCTACAGCCCGGGCATCGTGTTTTTTATGCAGCCTGAAGCAGTCGATGATGCGCAGGCTGTTTTTGACGATTACGTGCAGACGATTCAATTGCTGGCCTCGGAATTGAACGGCGTGATCCGGGATCATCAAAGACAACCTTTGACGGAAGCCACAATTCAATTGATCCGGCAGAGTTTGTAAGCGCTGATGCTTGGCGGCGAGCGGCTGGAAACCCGGTTTTGCCGCGCCGATTCCCGATAGGTGCAGATGGAATCAGGCGGGCAGAGAAGGGAACTGGCCCGGCGGCCGAGAGACCACCTCCTTGGGCCGGGGGGCATGTGCATAAGCTCAGCGGTACAGACGGATTTAAGCCCAGGCGCCGGACGAACAATGCGCTTGATGGCTCGGTGATTCCGCTCAATCGGATTATTCAAATACCTGCTTTGGCAAACTTCAATATTGATGTCGGGCTCGTCATTTAATGCGTCAAGGGCCGAGATATTGGCGCCAGTCTTGCCGAAACCGTGCTGGCGGACGGCTTTCTTGAAAAAGCGCGGAGCAGCCTGAGGAAGCCGGCCATAGAGAGCCTCCGGTTCGGGCGTCAAACCCGGCATATGGGTATGGATATGAGCGACGGATAGGCCCCGCGCCTGGGAATCGTGAGCAATTTGATAAACGCCTGCCAGAGAACCGTTGAACAAACGGGAATAACGCCGGAGTTCCTTGTCGGGGCTTATATGAAATTACTGAACCGCAAGAGAGTGCAAGCGGAATTAAGGAATAGTCGAGTGTTTACCGAAGAACAAAAAAAAATACTGTTACATGCCAATATTGACCTGGACGCGCTGACTGAAGAGAGAGTTTTTGAAATCGCTGATCGGCAAGTAGATGAAACTACCCTGTCAGATAACGAATTGGTAGCATTTTTGAAGATTGCTAACGCGCTGTACCGAGGCGGTCATCAGATCATCACAGACGCGGATTATGACTTCACGTTTATAGCCGAATTAAGAGCGCGGCATCCCAAGCATCCTTTCCTTCAGGCGGTCGAGCCGGAGCCCTCTTATCTGGGCAAGACGGTGGATCTGCCGGCCCGCATGCTTTCCACGGAAAAAGCATATAGCTATGATGAAATCAAAAACTGGGTGGCAAGAATCCGCAAGGCCGCCAATGAAATTGGGATAGCGTTTGACGATCTTGTTTTTCGAGTGACGCCAAAACTGGACGGCTATGCCGCCTATGACGACGGCCAGCGGCTTTATACGCGGGGAGACGGCAGGCGGGGGACGGACATTACCCGGGTATTTGACAGAGGCCTGGTTGTCGCGAATAACGGGAAGCGCGGCCTTGGCGCCGGAGAAATCGTAGTCAGGAAGGATTACTTTGAAGAATACCTTTCTCCCTATTTTGAAAATGCACGCAATTTTCAGGCAAGCGTTGTCAAGGAAAAAGAACTGGAGGAGCATGCGGCTAAGGCGATCAAGGATAAGGCGGCCATTTTCCATCCATTTGCATTGCTTCCGCATTGGGAAGGCACATATCAAAAGCTTGAATCTGACTTCGAGAACATCGTCATTTCGATGTGGAATTCTGTTGAATTTGATGTTGACGGCGTAATTCTGGAAATTTGCGATAACGATTTGAAGAAATTCATGGGCGCCACCCGCCATCATTACCGGTGGCAGATAGCCTTCAAGAAGAATGTGGGAAATGCTCAAGTCAAGATATTAAGAGTGCTGCCGCAGACTTCTCGATCTGGGCGCATTAACCCGGTAGCCGAGATCGAGCCGACCCGGTTGAGCGGGGCGATGATCAGACGAGCCACGGCCCACCATTATGGAATGGTCAAGGCGAACGGTATTGGGCCGGGGGCTGTGATTGAGTTGACTCGAAGTGGCGAGGTCATTCCAAAAATAGTGAAGGTCATCACTCCGGCAGAGCCGGATATTCCCGATTCATGTCCCAGTTGCCAGTCCGATTTGATTTGGGACAGCGATTATCTCTATTGCACCAACAATATCGAATGTCCCGCGCAGATAGCGCATACGATGGAGCATTTTTTTAAAACGCTCGGGAATGTCGACGGTTTCGGGTCGGCTACCATCAATAAATTTTACAGCCATGGAATCAGGTCCGTTTTCGAAGTCTATGGGAAAACAATTGCCGATTTTCAGGAGATGGGTTTTGGCGCCAAGCAGTCGGAGAATCTTTACAATGAGCTTATCAGAAGCCGGCGGGAGAAAATCGAAGACTGGCGCTTTCTGGCGGCGTTTGGCGTATTCAGAATGGGAACCGGCAACAGCGAAAGACTGCTGTCCCACTATCGGCTTGAAGACATATTTGATTTGACTACCGAAGATATTGCGGCCATAGAAGGTTTCGCCGAGAAGACTGCGGAAGTTGTCGTTAAGGGACTAAGGAGAATCCAGGGACTTTTTAATTCCATATATGGCTTGGGATTCAATCTTGAGCGGACGCCACTTGAGGCAAAGAAATCCGCAGCAGCGACCCCGATTTCGGGAAAGTTGATTGTATTCACTGGAACCATGGCGCATGGAAACCGCACGGATATGCAGGCTGAAGCCAAGAGATTGGGGGCGAAGGTGGGAAACTCGGTAACTGGCAAAACCGATTTGCTGGTAACCGGCGAAAATGTGGGCGCTACGAAATTAGCTGATGCTGAGGCCAAGGGGGTCACCGTGATAACGGAAGAACAATATCTTGCCTTGATCCGAAATGCCGGGGATTGATTCATGAACAAGCTAGGCGCGGGGACTATCGGCTGCCGGAAGCAGGCGGCTAAGAGAATAGCCTTGACGTCCGCGGGTTCCATGAAGAGTGCCGGAGGCGCATCTATTGCCGAAACCGAGGCGCTCTGCTGACGCGGCAGAGCCGAAATCCAAAGGAAGAGGCTCAAGCGCATTGATCGTTCCAGTGGCCCAAAACAAAGCCCCAAACAGTGAAAATCCGGGCGGCAGTAATGCTTTTTGTTGTCGCTCAACGACCTGGATGCTGACTATCTGATACAGCAGCTCTTCACTAATTGATTTTCGATGATTTTTCTGTGATTATTGTCGCAAATACACTAGCTACACTGGAGAGCCAGCAGGCCTTGCTGCCTGGATTCAAAAGTAACGCTAGCCTGGATGTAATAAAAATAAAACCAATCATCTAGCACTAATTATGGGGGAATCTCGTGCAAAAACAATATAAATCAATATCTACCCCGATCTTACTCGGGCTTTTGGCGTCTCATGCCGGGATTGCCGCAGCAGCGGCCCCTAAGATATGTCCGCCGGGGCTCGAAGCAGATGCCCCAACCGTTCCTCTCTCAATAGAACAGGCGGACATCAATAGCGGCGCTCTCAGCTTCCAGCAGATCAGCAATCACGGCAAATTGCTGTTCGAGGCAAGATTCAATCATTGCGATGGCTCAGGTCGCCCCGAGACGACTGGCGGCGGCGACAAGCGCAACATACCAAGCATTTCGGAAGAGGGAGAACCGATTTCCGCCGCACAGATCGAAAAACTGCGCACTTCGGCGCCGGATTCCGATGCCTGTTCCGGCTGTCATGCGCAGCCTGAAAGTGGGGGAGCGGGCGATTTTGTCGCCAACGTATTTGTTTTGGCTCAAACTCTGGACCCCGTCACTCTCTCGGTAAGCCCGACCAGAAGCAACAGCCGCAACACCTTGGGAATGCACGGCTCAGGACCGATCGAAATGCTGGCGCGCGAAATGACGGCGGATCTTCAGGCACAGCGCGCACGCCTTGGCGACGGCGTGCACACGCTGACCACCAAAGGCGTTAAGTTCAAGGTTAAAATCGCAAACGGGCAAGTCGTGGAAGCAGAAGGCATAGATCACGATCTGATAGTCAAGCCTTTTCATCAAGCCGGCAAGGTCGTTTCACTGCGCGAATTCTCTAACAATGCGATGAATCATCACCATGGCATGCAAGCCGAGGAGCGCTTTGACCTGAATCCGGCCAAGGGCATGGATTTTGATGGAGACGGCGTCGAGCGCGAGTTGACCATCGGTGACGAGACAGCCATCAGCATCTGGCAGGCCCAGTTATCTACCCCGGTGCAGGTCATGCCGGCAAAACAAGAAGATCGTGAGCTCATTAAACACGGCGAAAAGGTGTTTGCCGACGTTGAATGTACCTCCTGCCATGTGCCTTCAATGGTGCTGAACACCCGTTTTTTTGTCGAGCCTAACCCCTACAACCCTGCCGGTAACTGCAAATCCGTTGAAGACGGCTGCCCGAGCTATTCTTTCGACATGACCAAAACCGGAGACAAGCCCAGACTTGAAAAAGGACCGAAAGATACGGCTATCGTCCGCGCTTATACCGATCTGAAACGCCACAATTTATGCGACGATGAAAACAGCCCCAATCCTATCCGCTGGTTTTGCAATGAGCAGCTTGCACAGGGCCGGCCGGATCAGGACGGCAAGCCTGGCACTGAATTCTTTTTAACCCGCAAACTGTGGGATGTCGGCAATACCGCGCCTTATGGCCATCGCGGCGACATCAGCACCATCACGGAAGCCATTCTTTATCATGGCGGAGAAGCCCGCGCCTCGCGCGACGCATTTGCCGCCAAGCCGGTAGAGGATCAAAAAGCGCTTGTGGCATTCTTGAAGACGCTGCAGATCGTGCCGCAAAAAAAGTAAATTCGATATAGCGGCTGAATCCGTTGCCGAACCGGAAAATACCGGTCCGGCAGCGGGCATTCGAGGGCCGATCGATGAATACACCGATTCTTATGGCATTGCTCAAGAGCAGAGCGCTGTTCGCAATATCGTTGCTGTTACAACTTGGCGGCTGCAATTACAGTAATGTCAGGGGCGAATATGACAGACATCTGAAAGTCTGCTCGACAGCCGAAAGCAACGGGCTGATAGACGCGGCTGTCCAGGCCTGCGGTCAGGCGCTGCTGATCGCGGACAATCAGGTGTTTGCTCCCGCGGAAACTTCGGATCTATTGTATCGGTTAGGTTATTTGCAGCGCCAGCAGGAACAATTCAAAGACGCGGAGGCGCTTGTCAGGCGCTCCTTGACCATCGAGCAGCCTCTCGGAAATCGAGGGAAAGTCGCTTCCCGGCTAATTGAACTGGCGCTGGATCAGGCCGGACAGGGCCTCTGGCTGGAAGGCGCGCGCACATTGAAACAGGTGATTCCTTTGCTCGAAAGCCTGCCAGACGGTGATCGTAAAGCGGCGGTCAGTGCATTCAAGTTATTCAACGTACGGCTTGAACTGCGCGGCCATAGCGCGGAGGCTAAAGACTTTAGAGTGGATTTCCCTTGGCTGAAGAAATTTTAGCAATCCATTGGCTATCATCATGAGGAAACAAGTGGAGCAGAGAGAAATTAAAGATACCTATACCAATATCCCTTCAAAAATCGAAATTATTGATTGTACTTTGCGAGATGGGGAGCAGGCGCCGGGCGTCTGGTTTACCCTGGAAGAAAAGCTCAAGCTGGCAAAACTGTTATCGGAAGCAGGGGTCGATGTTCTGGATGCGGGCTTTCCAGCCAGCACCGATGCCGATACCGAGGCCATGCAGGAAATGAAAAGAATGGGGCTGCGCTCAAGCATAGGCGCAACCGCCCGAGCCGTTCGCAGCGATATCATCGCTGCCGAAAGAGCCTGCGCCGACGAGGTGTTTCTGTTTATTCCAACCAGTGATTTTCGCATCCGGCAAACCCTGGGCGTAGATGGGTTCAAGGCGCTTGACATGCTTAAATCCGCGGCTGAAGAGGCGGCCGGCAGAGCCATGGGCGTCAACCTGGTTTTCGAGGATGCCACACGCGCGAATTTCTCATCGCTGATGATCTTTATGAATACGCTGCTTGCCAGTGTACCCGTAAAGAGAATCATAGTTTGCGATACAGTCGGCTGTGCTTTCCCTTACGCCATGGAACGCCTGATAGCGCGCATGCATGGAGCAATCCCCAAGGGCGTCGGATTATGCGCCCACTGCCACAACGATTTCGGGCTGGCCGTCGCCAATACGCTGGCCAGCGTCACCGCGGGGGCTTCCAGTGTTACCTGTACGGTCAACGGCATTGGCGAGCGCGCGGGCAATGCCGATCTGGCGGAAACGGTCGCCGCCTTGGAGCATCTTTTGTTCGTGGAACACCCAATCCGTCCCGATTACCTGCCGATTCTGGCCAGGGAAGTCGAACGCATCAGCGGCATTCATACCAGCCTCACCAAGCCTGTCACCGGCTTCAACGTGTATCGCCACGAATCGGGCGTCCATGTCGACGGCATGCTCAAAAACGTGAAGAGTTACGAGTATCTGCCGTCTTCCTGGACAGGCGCGCAAACCGAATATGTGCTGGGCAAGCACAGCGGCGCGGCCTTGGTGCGCCACCTCTTGAAACAGGCCAATGTCGAGGCGGGGGAAGAAATCGTTCAGCAGATACTCGGCAGCGTGAAGAAGGCCATTGAACAGCGTGACAAGAAATGCCATGAGCAGGCTTACCATGACAGCCTGCGTTTTCGTGTCAACGCCTTGTCAGGCGCAAAGATTTCCGATTTTTTACCCGACTTGCCAGCGATTGATCCGGAGATATGAACGTGCGGGAGACATTGAGCGACAAGGTCATTCGTAGCCACGCCCTGAATGGCACCGGCCGGGAAGACTATGTGCATGCCAGAATAGATGCGCTGCTGGGCCATGATGCGACGATCGCCCTGCTTATCGGTGAGTTTGAGCGGCGCCGGCTGTCTATCTGGGACAAGAGCAAGGTCATTTTCACCAATGACCATTTTTCACCGGCGGCAACGATTGAACGCGCGGACATTTCCGCGAATTTTCTGCGCTTTTCCAGAAACCAGAAAATAGACAATTTGCTGGTGGACAAAGGCATCTGCCACCAGCTGCTGGTTGAAAACCGTCTGTGCCGGCCGGGCAGTTTGATTGTCGGCGCCGACAGCCACACCATCATGGGCGGCGGACTAGGGGCCTGCGCCACCGGCATGGGGTCCACCGATATTCTGTTCGCGCTGGCGACAGGCACGACCTGGCTGCGCAAGCCGAAAACGATACGCGTCATTTTTCATGGCGAACTGCCTGGAAATTGCAGCGGACGGGATATTGTGCTGGAACTGCTGCGCCTGCTGGGCGAGGACGGCGCCCAGTACCGCTGCCTTGAGTTTCATGACCATGCGCTGCCCAAATTGTCCCAGGACAACCGCTTCGCCATTGCCAATATGGCCGTTGAAATCGGCGCCAAGTTCGGCGTCTTTGTTCCCGATGAGATTACGCTGGCTTACTGTCATGCGCGCGATGGGCAAACTCCGGACGGGCTGGTGCTGCCGGATGCCGATGCCGACTATGAATATACGCTGGAGCTCGATCTGTCGGAGCTTAGCCCGAGGATAGCCAAGCCCTGGTCGCCGGCCTACGTAGTGGCGGTCAGCGAGCTTGACAGCCTGCCGATCAGCACGGCGTTTCTGGGCTCCTGTTCCAGCGGCAGAATCGACGACATCCGGGAGGCCGCGGAAGAGCTGGCTGGAAAAACCATTCATCCCGATGTGCGCCTGATCATCATTCCCGCCTCGATCAACGTATTCAAGCAGGCGCTGGATCTGGGCTATGTCAAAACCCTGACCGAAGCCGGAGCCATTTTCAATCAAAGCAGCTGCGGGCCTTGCGGCGGCATAGACAAAGGCGTGCTGGGTTCCACGGATGTGTGCGTTTCCACTTCCAACCGCAATTTTCGCGGCCGCATGGGGCATTGGGACAGCAGAACCTATCTCGCCAGCGCCAGGACAGTGGCCCGGGCCGCGCTAAAAGGCTGCATCAGCGGAGACTTGTATTCATGAACGACATCCAGGGCAGAGTCTGGTTATTTGGCGATAATCTCAACACCGATGTGATCCATCCGCCCAATTGCTACAGCCTGGACCCGGCCGTGGTCAGGCAGGGATTGTTCTCGAAATTCGACCCCACGCTGCAGGCCCGCCTGAAGCCGGGAGATATTCTGGTAGGCGGTAAAAATTTCGGCTGCGGCTCGAGTCGGGAGACTTCGATCCGCAGCCTGCTGTTAAACGACATCGGCGCTATTGTCGCGGTGGATTTCGCGCGTATTTTTTTCAGGAACGCCACCAATAACGGCCTGCCTTGCCTGCAATTTGCCCATGCCGAAGACAGGCAAAAGCTGGCCGAGGGCGAAACTGTGACGGTTTCCTTTACTGACTGGACGCTGACCCGCGAAACCGGCCAGACAATTCCTTTAACGCCGGCAGGTTCCTTTGTCAGAAACATCTGGTCGGCAGGCGGCCTGTTAAATCTGCTGCCGGATTCCGCTAGAGAAGCATGAAGCGGACAGAGCGTTTTAACAAGCCCGAGTACCTCGATGTCATGACCTGGGCCGGAAAATGGGGAGACAGCCTCGAAAAAGCGGTGTCGGCCCGTTTTACCGAACTGACAGGCGTGCCCGTCAGACATCACACGAACATCGGCCTGCGCCTGCCGAGCCAGCTTCACGGCGCGCTTCGCGCCCAGGAACGCCCGCCCTATGATGTGGTCTGGTCGAATGCGGTACCGGCCGTTGAAATGGCGGAATCGGATTACTGCCAGCCGTTCGATGAAGATGGCATGCCATCCCTGGCTGAACTTTACCGGCGCGCCCGGCCGGCCGGCTTCGCGGACCGGCTGGTTTTTCCCTATAGCGTGCATTATGTGCTGGTCTATCTGAAATCGGCCGTCGAGGCTCGCATGCTCAAAAGCTGGGACGTGCTCCTGGATAAAAGGCATGCCGGCAAGATCGCCATTTACCCCAACGGCAAAGGGTTTTATCCGATCGCCCAGGTGCTGGGCGGCGGCAATGTCGAGGACATTCCCGAAAACATGCAGCCGTGCTGGGACTATCTGGCTGAGCTCAGGCCCAAAATAGCCGTACTGGATTACAGCATAGGGATGGAGTCCCTGTTCAGGGCGGGAAGGATCGATCTGTGTTTCCGGGCCCTGCCGAATGCGCTGGGCTTTATTGAAGCAGGCCTCGATGTCGGCTGGACCGTTCCCGCGGAAGGCACCTCGGACACAACCGACGCGCTATGGATTCCCCGGCATGTGCCTGAAGATCGCATCTATTGGGCGGAGAAATACATCGATACCGCGCTGTCAGCGGGCGTGCAGACCGAATGGTGCGAAAAGCTAGGGGTTCTGCCAGCCAACAAGAAAGTCGCGCCTTCGGCTATTTTTGATAAACCGGGTTTGCCGCGCGGCATGGATGAAACCGCCGGATTTCTTTACCTGCCGGACCCTGTGATATGGCGGCATGAAGCCCAGTGGGAAAGGATCTTCGAGCAACTGCCGGTCCAGCCATGCCATGGCTGATCGCTGCCTTAACATTGTGAGAAAAGTCGTGCGCACTCTTTATATGGCGGCATGGCTTATCGGCGGCCCATGGCGTTTTTTCCATCAACGCACGTACTGCAAAGCTGAACTTGGCTTACAGCAATTTTCCCTATATTATTGTCCTTACCAACCTACATGTGTCGGCTTATGATGACAGTGCCAGCTTATGACTAACGAATCTTCCAACAGCAAGTTGTTTCTTCCGGGGCAGGATTTCACGATTCGCCCGGAATGGCGGAGAACAGCACAGCCGCGATATACGCAAGCCCTGGCTTATGCACCGGGCAGGGTGCATTTTTGCGTGTTTGATTTTTCCAAAATGGGGCCAGGCCTGGGGGGCGGAGGGCTCGGCGTGTCCACGTCAACCGCGGTCAATAAAGTGCTGATTTCCAGAAAACGGAATTCCGCTCAGGCAATGACCGCGACGACACAACATCTGGTGCAGCTTTTCAAGGAACTGGTTGATTATACCGGCGATGATATCTGTGTCGAGATACAGGAAAAAATCCAGTTTTCCCACGCGGGCCTCGGTTCCAACGTCAGTCTGAACACTGCCGTGATCGCGGGCCTGAACGCATTGTTCGGCAGTCCTTTCTCCGTGGAAGACCTGTGGGACATCATTACCCGCAACTATGTCGAGAATGCCGCGGACGGCCAGTCCCTTTATCGCGGCCTCGATACCGGCGTCGGCGAGGCCTGCCTGCTGTATGGGGGACTGGTATGGATCGCCGAAGGGGAGGGCATGGGCAATGGACGGTATATCGGCAATGTGGCCACCGATGGACTGTGGATCGTGACGGCGGTAGGCGACATTGGGAGACTGTCCGGCGATGTGCTGAAGGCGTTTGGCGAAAACGCGGATATGTCCGGCAAAACCGAAAGCGAAGTCGTCGCCGGCAAATGCAACGAGTATCAAAAGAAATACGGCGCCGCGCTTCATGCCGTGCTGCACGGAATGCGCGCCGCTCTGCTGAGAAATGACTTGAGCGGCCTGTTGTCGACGTGCTGGGACATGAACGAAGTCGGCAATATGAAAGTTCTGGAAGGCATTTATGAGCCGGCCGTTCTGCATGATCTGGTCAAAGCCATGCGCAATGCGGGAGCCTTGTATGCCGGCATGAGCAGCGCCGGTCCAGGCTTTTTTGCCTTTGCCGATTCGGAGCATAGCGCGCTCAGGCTGAAATCCGTTCTGCAGGATCGGTTTGGCGATTGTTTCAGCAACTTCGCCGTGGGCCGGGCTGGCACAAGAATGAGCATTTACCTGGATTGACGCCCCATCCCCAACTTCAACATCAGACACGTTTAAAATGACACGACAGGCTGATCATAATTTGACCAGGGATTTTATCTTTACCGTCATACAGGAGCAGCTGAAAACGCTTGCCGACCACTACGAGACCATACCCGATGAAGTCCGTTGGTCGGACTCCATCATGACCGACCTGGGCTTTGATTCGATAACCGTGGTCGAGCTTTGCTGCGCTGTCGAGGAAGCTTTACAGATCAAGGAACTGCTGTTGAACCAGTGGCTTAACGAGCAATCCGAAAAAGACGGCGAGCGCTATACGATCGCCTCGTTCGTGGATTTGATTCTTAGCGCCAACGCGCCGCATTGACAGGGAACAATACTTTCATGGAGCAGGCATCAATCACATCGGCGCTTGAGGCAATCGGTACGCCCCATCCCGGCGCGCTTTCCCTGCGGCCGCATGCGTTGCCCGGCACGCTGATCACCCTGTGCGGCATTGACGGCGCCGGCAAGACTTCCACGATAAACGCCATCGCCGATTATATCGGCAGCCAGGGCCTGCCGGTATTCAGCACTTTCACGCCCACCGAGCGAGTCAGAACCAACAGCCTGTTCCGCGCGCTGGTCGATGCCGAAGATGCCAAGGCGCGCAGCCGGATAGACATACTGGGCCTGTGCCTGACCATTCTGGGGGATCTGGTCCAGCACATCAGCGACACCATCGTCCCTCGCCTTGAGCAGGGGCACGTCGTTATCTGCGACCGCTACATCTATACCAGCCTGGCGGAAGTGCACAGCCGGGCGGCCGATGACATACCCAGAACCGTGCTGGCCTATATCGCCCGGCATGTCATACGTCCCGACCTTGCCATCGGCATTCATATCGATCCCGATACCGCCAGAGAGCGCATACGGCAGCGCGAACACGAACGGGACAAACCGCTTGATTTTGACTTTATGAAGGTTCAGGCGGATGCCTATCTCAATGTCGCGCGCGACAATGGGTTGCTCATGATTACGACAGACGCGCCGCTTGAGACTACTTTCGCCCTGCTGAAGCCCAGCCTGGACCGCTGTCTGGCGAAGTATAAAAAATGATTTCAAGCGGTCAGGGCGAACAAGCGCATAAGAAACTGGCCGGAGCATTGTCCGCGCTGTCATGGCTTCGCACTTATGCCCATCAGCGATTGCCTTTCGCCAGCCTTATTCTGCCGCTGGCGCTCAGCTTTCCTTTATCCTGCGTCCTGTACCAGAAGCTCAGCGGCCAGCCCGTTGGCCTCGGGATTGTGCCTGTCGCTGAATGGCTGAGCTTCATTCTGCTGTTTGTGCAATTGCGTCTGATCGATGATCTGGACGATGTGCGCGACGATCACAGCAATCCGGCTCAGCAGCATGCGCTGAAACAGCGTTTGACCGCGCTGCTGATGGTCACGGCCGGCACGCTGGCGGCGTTGAACATGGCCTCCTTGAAAACCCTGTCGGCGGTGATCTGTTCAACCTTGATTTCCTATGCCGGGCCGTTCCTGGTCAAGCGCTTTCTGCCCCCGCATCCGGCCAGCCTGCTTCTGGGATGGCTGGTTTTTGAAGGCGCTCCGGCATCCTTTTTTGTTTATATCTATTTTGCCTGGCTGAGCCATTCTGCGGCGGAGCCGCTCTCGATAGCCCAGATAGCCCCTTCGGCAGGCGTGTTCTGGCTGGCTTACGAGATCTGGAAGTTTTCCCGAAAAGTGCACGTCAATGCCATGCAGCCTTATTTCTTGCCGAAAAAAGGCGTCAGGATTGCGCTGAACTTGCTGCTGCTTTGGGCGATGGCGTGGAGTCTGGCCTTGACCGGCATGGCCGGTTTTACGTCATTCGGACGTTATGGCGCCGGTTTGTTGCCCCTGGTTTTCTTGATCTGGATGAATGGCGCATGGCCCTCTCCTTCAGGGACGGAAAACCGCGAAACGCCCCCGGCGCCAGCCTGGAGCGGCATGAGCTTTCTGGTCGTTTTTGAAATCATGCTGGGCATTGAATTTATTTTTGAGTCGGTACGGTTGTAGATTATGCAAATACTGGTAACAGGCGCGAGCGGTTTAGTCGGCGCGGAAGCCATCGCCCGGCTTCTGAAAGCCGGACATACCGTCGTGGCGCTCGTCCATTCCGTGGCTAATATTGTCGCCAACGACGGCACGCTCCTGCCCAGCCAGCCTTATACGGGCGGGCGGGGCAAGGCGGGCGAGCTGCTGACGGTGCAGGGCGATCTTCAGCAGGATAAGCTGGGATTAAGCGCCGAACTCTATGCGCAGCTTCAGTCCTCCGTGGATAAAGTGCTGCATTCGGCGGCCCTGACCAGCTTCGGGCGTCCCGAGGAACGCTACGAAGCCATCAATGTCGCCGGAACCCGGCGAATGATCGACTTCGCCATGAAAAAGCCGGGCGCCTGCATCCCGTTCATTTACATCAGCACGATGTATGTCTGCGGCGAGCGCCCCGGCGTTTTTTCGGAAACGGCGTTCGACCGGGGACAAAGCTTCGGCAGCCCTTACGAGGCCAGCAAGTTCAGGGCGGAGTCGCTGATCAGGAAAGCCCAGGACGACGGCCTGCCCACGGTCATCGTGCGCCCTGCCATCATCGTCGGCGATTCCGCCGGCGGCGTCATGCGCAAGTTCGACACCATCTATGCGGTTTACCGCATTACCACGGCGGGACTGGTGCGGACCATCCCCGGCGATTACGGCGCGACGCTCGATATCGTGCCGATAGACTGGGTGGCGGACGGCGTGGTTGCCGCGCTGGAACACTTCGACCGCGCGCAGGGCAGGACGCTGCACCTGTGTTCCGACGCGCCGCTGGCGCTGCGTGAAATCAATGATGTCTGCGCCCTGTTTCCCTCTTTCAACGTGCCCCGGTTCGTGCCCGGCCACGTGTTTCACGGCTATGAAATGAAAGGCCTGGAAAAGCGCTACTATGACGAGGTGATCAGCCTGTACGAATCGTATTTTCGCCGGCAGACGATTTTTGTGCGGGATTCGACCCGGGACATTTTCGCCAAGGCGCCGCCCGCGCAAGGCAAGGAATTGCTGCACAAGGTTTTCAGTTATGCCGTCAAGGTCGGCTATTTCAAAAGAACAAACAATGAAATCTAACATGGAGAATGGGGATGTCGCTTGATCATTCGTTTCTGCTGCAACTCTGGGACCAGTCCCGCCGGCATTTGTATGCTCAGCTGGGCCAGCGGCAGCCATCGGCGGTGTTTCTTGAAGGCTCCATTGCCGAAGGATTTGGCAATGAGCGCTCGGATATCGATTTCGTCGCCATTATCGATGACGGCACGGAAATGGCGACCATGCCCTACATCCTGTTTATCGAAAACCGCCGCATTGAAGTCCGTCTGTTGAGCAAAGAACGCCTGCAGCGCGAATTGCTGCAGTTGAAAGAGGCTCTCGAGGCAGGTATCGAGGCAGTGGCGCAGATATCCTGGAACCAGCTGGAACGCTGCCAGCGGTTTATCGGCTGCCTGCCCATTGAAAATGAAGCCTACATCAAATCGCTGCAGGATCTTCTGGGCCAAGAGGGGCTGGGCCGGGCGGTCGCGCTGTGGTTCGAGGATTTTTCCCGGCAGACCGGACGCTACGCCGTGGCCATGCTGGCGCTGGAACAGGACGATTATGCCCGGGCCTGGATAAAGACCTCGGTTTTTCACGCGGCCAAGAGTTTTGTCGCCCAGCGCGGCGAGCGCTATCTGGGCTCGAAATGGCTGTCGTTGCAGCTGGACCGCTCCCGGGTCGATGCAGGACTGGTGCAGCGCTTCTGGGATTTTTATGCCGAAAAGTCGAAGGACGGCAGCGCCGCCGGCTATTTGCAGAAGGGCATCGCCCTGCTTGAGGAATTTGCCGTCCCCGGCGTCGATCTCGACTTTGAAAAAGTGCTCGCCGGCAGCCGCGCCGGCGTCAGTACCTGGCAAATAGGCAGGCATCTGCACATTCTGCGCGATGAGGACATATTCCGGCTAGGCGACGCACCCGCCCGGATATGGCGCAAAGTTATCTGGAATACCCCTTGTGTGCGGATAGCCCATGACAAGCGCGGCGTTTCGGCAACGACGGCAGCTAAAAATTATCTGGCCAATTTCAGCCGCTCCGGCCTGATCGCCCTGTGCTGGCAAGGCGAAGGCGAGATTCGGGCGCGGCAGTTGGGAACTTCATGTCCGCTGTTGGCCGATAAAGGGGCCCTGATATCCTTTGACGGCGCGCGCCTGTCCGCCGACAGCGCAACTGATATTCAGCTGTTGCCGATTCCCGCCCGGCGTCTGGCGGAAGCTGGCGTCGAACTGACCTGGGCGAATATCGGCGTGGAAAATTCCCGCGAGGACTCGGAGGGCGCATTGCGCAGCGGCCAGCTGCGGGTGCTGCAATACACCTTGCAGCGCATGGTGCAGACGGCCTGCATGGTCGCGCTGGCGGGACACGGCATCACGCCGCAGCCCCCGCTGGAAGAAGCCGTTCTCGAAACCCTGCGCTTGCTGCCGCTGAACCCGTCCCTGGCCGAAGCGATTGATCGCATTGAAACCGAATCCATCCATTCCCGCGAGCAAGGGCAGGATCTGTTCGACCTTGCCGAACGGATTGTCAGGGAACTGCGGCAACTGGGCGGCGATGAGCAGTTTCCGGCAAGCTTCGATACCGCGTCGGGCTGGTGCGAAACGGTCATGTACGGTTATGACTGGATCAATCTGGCGGCCCACTTGAACGCGCGTTTTCCGGCCAGCGCGGTGGGCGGTCGGGGTTCCGCCGAAGAGGCCCGGGATCTGCTGGCTTCGAATATAGGTTAAAGCAGGACAGTTTATGGAATATGCCGCGATTAAACCGCTGACGCCGGAAAGCGCTCTCGAAGACATTGAGCGACTGGCCGGAAACAAGGGGAAATCCCTTTACCTGCTGGGCAACAACGGAGTCTCTGTGCCGCCCTGGATCATCCTGGGCACGGACGTCTTCAGACACTATCGGGAAACGGCGGGCCTCGACAAGGCCATTGCCGCGCTTTTGCAGCATTTCAGCGCGGACAATGCCGCCGACATCGCCGCCCAAATTCAAGACGCCGTGCTGTCGACGCCGCTGCCCGAAACGGTCCGCGTTCTGATCGGGAACGCCCTGGCTTCGTTGGGGGAGGGGCCTGTCGCCATCCGCTCTTCCGGCAAGGAGGAGGACAGCAAGGAATTTTCCTTTGCCGGTCAATTTGACACTTATCTGGGCATCGAAGGCCTGGATGACATCCTGAGACATGTGCACAAGTGCTGGGCATCGGTGTATTCGGAACGCTCGCTGCTGTACCGCCACCGCCATGATCTGGGCTTTGCCAATGTCGATATCGCCGTCATTCTGCAGCGGCTGGTCATGGCCGACCGCAGCGGCGTGGTGTTCACTGTCAATCCCGCCAGCGGCAGCGCTGACGAGCTGGTCATCAGCGCGGTGTATGGCCTGGGGGAAGGGCTGGTTTCGGGGTTGGTGGATGCCGACACGGTCGTCGTCGACAAACGCACCGGCGCCCTGATCAGCCAGGTTGTCGGCGAAAAGTCCCAGCAGGTGGGGCCGAACGGCAAAATTAGCGATGTGCCGCCTGAAGCCCAGCAGCGGCTGGCCCTCGGCAGCGATGACATACAGGCCATTTGCGCATCGGCCAGGCAAATCGAACAAAACTTCAAGGCGCCGCAGGACATTGAATGGTGTTCGCAGGAAGGCCGTCTATGGATACTTCAGGCCAGGCCGGTCACGGCTTTTAAGGAGGCGCAGAAAGGCGATTTCCAGATCTGGGATAATTCCAACATCATCGAAAACTATCCCGGCATCGTCAGCCCCTTGACCTTTACCTTCACGCAGAACCTGTATTCCAAAGTGTTCCGGGAGTATTGCCGCCTGCTGCGCATTCCCGAAAAACAGCTCAAGCAAATGGACGGCTTTCTCGGCTCGGTGCTGGGCTATATGAACGGGCGGGCCTATTACAACCTGCTGCATTGGTACAAGCTGGTCGGCACCAGCCCGTTTTACAACCTCGGCCATAAGATGCTGGAAGTCCAGATGGGGCTGGACGAGTCCCTGGACCTTGCCGCCTGCCAGGAAAAAATCAAGCCCTACCATGCCGACTCCCGCCTGGAATACCTGTGGATCCGCGGAGTGAGCGGCCTGATGTTTTTCTGGTACTTTTTCACCCTGAAAAGGCAGGTGCGCAAGTTCCGCGCGGCATTCTACAAGCTGTACGGGACGTTCAATGCCATCGACTACAGGGAACTGCCCGCCGATCGGATCTATGCCTGCAGCAAGCAGTTCGAGCAGGCGATCATCGCCCGCTGGGGCATCATGATTTCCCTGGAATCATCCATCGGCTTGCCATATGGCTTATTGAGGCTCCTCATCCGCCGCTGGCTGCCTGACGCGCCTGACTGGCTGGAAGTCGCCGTGATCGGCGGCATTCATGACATGGAATCCATGGAACCGGCATTGAAGATGGCCGAGCTGGCCGGCCATGCCAGGCAGAATCCCGAGTGGGAGCGGATCATCAGTCAGACGCCGGCAAAACAATGCAGCCAGGCTCTGGCCGAGGCAGGGGCGGATGCGTTCCTGGCCGAGGTTGACGCCTACATCGCCGCCTACGGTTATCGCAGCAACAACGAGCTGAAACTGGAAGAGCCCGATCTGCGCGAAGAGCCCGGCGTCTTGTTCGACATGCTGAAAGTGGCCCTGGCCACGGGCGCCAAGGAGCAGGGCGCGTCGGCGGCCTATGAACGCGACCTGAAACCACTGCTCGATAAGGGCTTGAATCCGGTGCAGCGCTTCCTGTTCAATAGCGTGCTGCGCAAGGTCCAGTCCGCCATTCAGGCGCGGGAAACCGTGCGCTTTTGCCGTTCCAGAACCTTCGGCGTCTTCAGAAACATGTACCGGGCAATCGGCGACGATTTTGCCCGCCATGAACTGCTCGATGACGGGCGGGACATTTTTTACCTGCGCCTTGAAGAATTGAAAGGCTGCTTCGAGGGCACGGTTTCAACGCGTGAGATCAAGCCTTTAATTCTCCAGCGCAAGGCGGACATGGAAGCCTATCGCACGATGAAAGCCTTGCCGCCGCGCTTTGTCACCTTCGGGTCCGTGCTTGGCTGGCTGCGGCAATGGTCAAGCACCGACGATGGACAGCATGAAGCGCATGCGGCCGACGAGGGCAGCCGCGAACTGCGCGGCACGCCCTGTTCTCCCGGCTTTGTCGAAGGACGCGTTCAGATCGTCCAGGAACCCGGCGAGTTCACGGGCGGCATCCTGGCCGCTTACCGCACGGACCCGGGCTGGGTGGCCGTGTTCCCGTTCGCCGAGGCCCTGCTGGTCGAGCGCGGCAGCCCGCTGACGCATGCGGCGATTGTCGCCAGGGAAGTGGGGTTGCCCACGATCGTGCAAATCCCGAAACTGACCCAGATGCTTAAATCCGGCATGAGGATCAGGGTCGACGGCCATTCAGGAACGATCACCATTCTGGACTGATGGCGCTGAAGCAGGCGGTCGTTTATTGCCGAGTAATTCTTATCCATTGATGAAAAAACCGGTTTACGTTTATGAGTGAAACCATTGCCGATATCTTGCTCGCACTGCCGCCTGAGGAGGCTCGCGGCATGCGTTTTATCACCCAGCAAAACGAAGAGCACTATTATCCCTGGTATCTGCTGCGGCGCCAGGCGGAGCGGATTGCCGCCAATCTGCAATTCATGGGCGTCAAGCAAGGCGATCGCATCGCCCTGGTGATCGCCGAACAGGAATATTTCATGCTCGGCTTTCTCGGCGTCCTGCTGGCCGGCGCCGTGCCGGTGCCCATGTCCTCGAATTTTATTGCCACGACGCGCAGCAGGCACAGTTATTTCACCACGCTCAGCCACATCATGCAGGCCGCCGACGCCCGTATGCTGCTGTGCATGGCGGCGCACGAAGCTTTTTTGCGGCAGGGGCTGAGCGAAGCGGTCGGGGAAACGGCGCAGCCGGCCCTGCTGGCCGTCGAGGCCTTGCTGTCGACAGAAGGCGGCGCCTTCAAGCCGCCCAAGATGAAAGGCAGCGATCTTTGTTTTCTGCAATTCACTTCGGGCAGCACGTCGATGCCCAAGGGCGTCATGGTCAGTCATGAGAATGTGATCGCCAATGCCAAAGCCTTCCTTGGCGGCAAGGGCAGCCTGAAAAGGCGCGATGACGATATCACCCTGGGCTGGGTGCCGTTCTACCACGACATGGGGCTGATGTGTTTCGGCCTGGGGCCTTTGGTGGTCGATTTGCCGGCGGTTCTGATGCCCACCGAGCGCTTTGCCAGGCAGCCCTGGTACTGGATGACGGCGATCTCCCAATACCGAGCGTCCATCACGTTCGCCCCGAATTTCGCTTTTGATATCGCCAGCCGCCTGACGCGCGAGCGGCATTTGGCCGGTATGGATTTGAGCCGCCTGCGCGCGGCCGGCTGCGGCTCGGAGCCGATAAACCCGAAGGTCCTGCGCCAATTCACGGCCTGCTTCGCGCCGGCAGGGCTGCGCGCGACGGCCCTGATGCCTTGCTATGGCATGGCCGAAGCCACGGTGGGCATTTCTTTTCATGCGATCGATACGCCGATCATCACCGATCTCGTCGATGCCAAAGCCCTGCGCGGCGGCGAAGCCTTGCCGGCCCATGCCGGCAGCGGGCAGGCTGCGGAAATGATCAGTTGCGGGCACGTCATTCCCGAGCACGGCCTTAAAATCGTTGACCCGGCCGGCCGGACGCTGCCTGAACGCCAGGTAGGGGAGATTTGTTTTTCCGGCAAAAGTGTCACGCAAGGCTATTACCGGAATCCGGACGCCACCCTGGAAAGCTACCGGGACGGCTGGCTGCATACCGGGGACCTGGGCTATGTTGCCGAGGGCGAGCTTTATATCTGCGGGCGGCTCAAGGATCTGGTCATCATTCATGGCGTCAACTACTATCCGCAGGACATCGAATGGATAGCCTCGCAGGCCGAAGGGCTCAGGCCCAATAAAGTGGTGGCTTTCAGCGTCATGCGCAATGGCCAGGAGCGTCTGATACTGTGCATCGAGCCCAACAGCTACAAAAACATCGAGGCGTTCAAGCATTCCCTGATCGAGGCCGTCGAGGAAGGCCTGGGCCTGCGTATCAGCCAGGTCGTCGTTTTGAAATCGGGCGGGCTGCCCCTGACTTCCAGCGGCAAAGTGCAACGGCGCAAAACCAAAGCCCTGTTCGAGAACGGTGAACTGCAGGAATACGAGGAGTCGGATGAGACGGAAAATCTCCCGGCATGATCACGAGACACGACTGGCCTACAACAACCGTTGCCGACCTTTGGGAAAACTAAAAATCTATGTTCCGTTATAACGATCCATTTGTGCAAAATCTGGCTGATCAGATAGCCGCCCTTATTTTAGGCGAAATCACTGACAGTGAGCCTGTCGAGCAGGCCTTGGAGACACTTGCCTTAAGCAATCTGCCCCAACTTTCCGGCTACTGGCAGAAAGCCGGCTGCCGCTTGGGCGTTCCGGATTCCGCCTTTAAAAACGGCAGTGTCTATTATTTCCCGGACCAGCCCGCGGCGAGGGTTTTTCGCACCAGCGGCACCAGTGGCGCCGATAGGGGATCTGCCCGTTATTCTCCCTTGGGGCTGAAGCTGATGGATCTTTCCATCATCGAAAACGCCAGGCGGCATCTTATCCGGGAACTGGACAGGCCTGTCGTCATCCGTTTCGTGCCGACTGTCTCGCAGGCGCCGGAAATGATCATGGCTTACGGCATGGAACTGATCGCCGCGACTTTCGGCGACAAGGCCCGCAGCGCCTCGGTCATCACCGGCAACGGCGTCGATTTCGAGCGCTTGCGCTCGATCCTGGACCAGGCGGTCAGCGACGGTCAGCCGGTGGTGCTGTTGGGCGGTTCGTTCGCGTTCGTCAACATCTGCGACGCGCTGGACAAATTCGGCTGGTCATGGCAACTGCCCAACGGCTCAAGGACGCTGGACGGCGGCGGCTTCAAAGGGCGTTCCCGCGTCGTCAGGGCCGGCGAGTTGAGGGCGGCCATCACCAGAACGTTCGGCATTCCGGCCGAGCAGGCCCTGAACGTCTTCGGCATGACCGAGCTGGCGAGCCAGCTTTACGACGCCAATTGCCGCGAGATAGGCCCGCTTGACGAGCGCCCCAAGCATAACCTGCCGTTTCTGCAGGCGCGGATCAGGGACAGCTATACCCTGAACTACCGCGACCGGGGCGAGGGGCTTGTCGAAATCATGGACGCGTGCCTCATCGACCGCCCGCATCGGCTATTGACCGGCGACCTGGGGCTGGCCTCCGAGGACGGCGTGGCCATTACCGGCCGGATAGAGCGCAGTCAAGCCCGCGGCTGTTCTTTGTCTCTGGAAAGCATCAAATTCTGACTTATGCCTACTAATCGTAATATCGCCTGGATACCGGCCTGGGTAGACGCCGGGCAACTGGACACTTTCAATGCCAATATCACCAATGACCGGGGCGGGCAGCCCTGGCGGTGCGCCAGGCCTTCGAACGGTCACTGGAGCAGCGTCGCAGACGGGCTCAGAGAATCGGCGGCCGTACTGCGCTCCATTGCCATCGCCGATATCGTGGCGGCTATCGATAAAGTCACCGCCAGATGGTGCGACCGGAACTGGTCGGTTCGACAGGCGGCGCGCACAGCCGTGGTCGAGGCCACCGGCTTTTCCCCGGAAGTGGTCGACAGAAGCTTCGATGTCGAATTGAAAAACTATCGGGCTGACTCCCTGTGGCGGGTGTTATACCGCGAACTGGGCGATGCGGCGGCGCTGGACGGTTTTGTGGCCGATTCCAGGCTGCCGGGACGCACTTACGCGATAGGCCCTGAAATCACGCTGGCGATCTTTACCGGCAATGTGCCGGGCTTGCCCGCCCTGTCTCTGGTCAGGGCCCTGCTGGTCAAGTCGGCGATCATTGCCAAGGTTGCCAGCGGAGAGCCTACTTTCGCGGCCCGTTTTGCCGAAAGCCTCGCCGAGGAGGACGCGCGCATCGGCGATGCCCTGCTGATCACCTACTGGGAACGCCATGAGCGCGAACTGCTGCAGACCGTTCTGTCCCAGGCTGACGCCGTTATCGCCTACGGCAGCGTCGAAGCCTGCCGCTCGGTGCGCGAGCTGGCCCGCGATAATCGCATTTATCTGGAACACGGCCATAAATTTTCCGCAGGCCTTCTAGGGCGCGATTATCTGGCCCGCCTGGGCGCTCCAGCGATTGCCGAGCGCATCGCCGAGGACGTGGGCACCTTCAATCAACATGCCTGCATCGCGCCGCAGGTTTATTTCGTGGAAGGCGACAGCGCAGCCGTCCACAGGCTGGGTGATGAGCTCAGCCGGGCCATGCAGGCTTACGCCAAAAAATATCCGTTGGGCAGATTAAGGCTCAAAGATGCCCAAGCCCTGCAATTGCAGCGCGCGGCGCAAGCCTGGAAGGCTGCCGTTACCGATGCCGGCAGCGGCTTGTGGCAGGACCCTGAACTGAACTGGACTGTAGCGGTTGAAAAAAGCCTGGCCGAGCACAGCCTGTCAGGGAACCGTTATATCGGGCTTATTCCCGTGGACAGCCTTGAGCAGGCGCTGAAAGCGCTGCGGCCTTACGGCGAATTCCTGCAAAACCTCGCCTTGGGCGTTGACGAGCCTGAGCTGTCGGTTCTGGCAAGGCGGGCGGCGTTACTGGGCGCCAGCCGCGTCTGTCAGCCGGGGCGCATGGCCGAGCCCAGCATGATGTGGCGTCATGACGGCCATATGTGCATTGCCGGATTATTACGCTGGTGCGATATAGAAATGCACGATGCCTTACATGAACAGGAAGCCCAATAATGCGCAGATTTCATCTCTTTGAAACAGTCGACTTGAACTGGTGGCCGCAGGTTTTGCGTGACGGCGTCACGGACTGGCTGCGGTTCATGATAGACAGCCATAAAAACTTCAATCTCATGGCGCCTAGATTGCGCGACACGCTGAACAGGATGGGGACCAGCCAGATCATCGATCTGTGCGCCGGCGGCGCCGGTCCTTGGCTGACGCTGGAGGCGGAGCTGGCGAAAACCGGCGAGGTGCAAATTCTCCTGACCGATTTTTTCCCCAACGAAAAAGCTTTTCGCTACACGCTGGAACAGTCCGGCGGCCGCATCCGCTTTCATCCTGAACGGGTGGATGCCATGAGCGTGCCGCCATCGCTGCAAGGCGTGCGCACCATTTTCAGCGCCCTGCATCATTTCCGCCCGGCGCAGGTGCAGGCGATTCTTGCCGATGCCGTCAACACCGGGCAGGCCATCGTGGTCATTGAAGGTTCCGACCACCGCCTGTACGGCAGTTTGTTCATGCTGACCATGCCGCTGTTCATGCTGCTGTTGATGCCTTTCGTCAAGCCGTTTCGCTGGTCGCGCCTGTTTTTTACCTATGTGGTTCCCATACTGCCCATTGTCGGGCTTTGGGATGGCACCGTCTCCATGCTGCGCACCTACACGCCCGAGGAGCTGCGCGAAATCATCGGCCGCATTCCGGCGCAGGAGACGTTTTCCTGGGACATCGGCACGCAGGCGATTCCCGGCTCCCCCATAGGCATCACGTATCTTATCGGCATTCCGAATTCAACCGTTTTCTGAGCAGCCATGAATACTAAACCGCAAACAGTGCGCAGAACGTTCCGGCAGTACTTTTCCGAACTGGGACTGCTGCTTGAAAATCCCTTGGCGGGCTTTGAAGTTTACCAGCAACGCTGGGGGGATGTGGTTCCTCTGCCGATTCCCGGCTTGCGCGCCTTTCAGATTACGCATCCTCAGCAGGTCGGCGTGGTGCTGAAAATACCCAATCGGGACCAGATGGCGACCAAGTCCCTGAAAGACCTGCTGGGCAAGGGTCTGCTGACCAATCAGGAGGACGACTGGCACTGGCGGCGGCGCATCATTGCCCGTCCGCTGGGGCCCAAAGCCATCACTACCTATATCGATGATATGTTCCGCCTGACCGAAAACTGGTTGGCCCGGCTCGGTCCGGAAGGCAAGGAGATCAACGTGACGCCCGAGCTGATGGGGCTGGCTTTCGATATCCTGATACACACGGTTTTCGGTGCCAGTATCAAGATTGAAAAAGAAAGCATATTGTCCCTGCTGGAACAGTATATGCGCGAATTCACTCTCGATAATACCGGCTGGCGCCGCTGGCTGCCTCCGTTCATTATCACGCCCGGCCGGCGCCGGCGGCGCTTGGCTATTGCCGGCATGCAGGAGCTGATCCGCGACGCCATCTCGCAGCGCCGGGCCGCGCCTGAAAGCGATGATCTCCTGTATCGTTTGCTGACCGCCCAGGATGAGGAAGGCAACAGCTTCAATGACGAGCAGCTTCGCGATGAATTGCTGACCATGATCCTGGCCGGCTACGACACAGTGGCGCTAATGATTGGTTATGCCTTGTGGCTGCTGGCAAAGCATCCTTCAATTCAGGCGCAGGTTCACGAGGAGCTGAAAGTGAATATCTCCGGCGGGCCCATCAATGCCGATGCCCTTGCCAGACTGCCGCTGTTGAATGCCGTTCTGGATGAGTCGCTACGCCTGTATCCGCCCGCTTACATCATTGGGCGCGAAGCTGACAGGGAGCTCGACATGGACGGTTTCCGCATCAAGCGGGGCGATCAACTGCTGGTGCCGCTGTGGGTGGTGCACCGCGATCCGCGCTGGTGGCAGGCGCCGGACGAATTCCGCCCCGAGCGCTGGTTGAACGGCGAGACCGACGGCCTGCCGGCCAACGCCTTCTTTCCGTTCGGCGGCGGCCCGCGTCTGTGTGTGGGCGGTCATTTTGCCAAACTGGAAGGCGCGATCATTCTGGCGACGATTTTGCGCCACAGCAGAGTCAGCGGAGCAGAGGCAACTCCACTGAATCTGCTGGCAAGCGTCACGTTAAGGCCAGTTGACGGCATGCGGCTGCGTTTTCACAAACATCAGCCTGAATAGGTTCTGCCTTGCCGCCAAGCCTTTCCCTCGGCTCCGGCGGGGCAGTCAATCCTTGTCTATGGGTCTGAGGTTCAGTCGAATGCCTTGCCGTGCCCGTAAGGTAATGCTCGGGATCAGATTGAGTTCGTAGCCTGGAACAGGGCTGATTTCGAACTGTTGCAGAGCCAGTGACAGCACGACCATGCCTTCGTATTTGGCAAAATAGCTGCCCACGCACAGGCGAGGACCGCCGCCGAACGGAAAGAAGGCGTTGGCCGGCAGACCGTCGGTCTCGCCGTTCAGCCAGCGCTCGGGGCGGAATTCGTCCGGCGCCTGCCACCAGCGCGGATCGCGGTGAATCACCCATGCCGGCGCCAGCAGCTGATCGCCTTTTTTGATGGCAAAGCCGCCTATTTCCATATCGCTTTCAGCTTCCCTGGCAACCACATAGGCGGGCGGATACAGGCGCATGGCTTCATCCAGGACGGCATTCAATCGTTGCAGCGCCGGCATGTCCTCCATATTGGCATGGCGGCCGCCGAGTTTTTCTTGCAATTCCTGTCGCAATTCATTTTGAAAATCAGGCCTATGAGCCAGCAGCCATAAGGAATAACTCAGCATTAATGCCGTGGTTTCATGGCCTGCCAGAATAGCCGTCAGCACATGATCACGCAATTGCTTATCGGTAAGATGCTCGCTTTTCTCATCAACGGCCTGAATCAAGCGGTACAGCAAGTCATTATCGGGTTCCGTCTCCTTGCGCCTGGCTATGGCCTGGTAAACGATCTCCTCCAGCTCGCGCATTGCCAGATGACGCCGTTTCCTGCCAGGGGTGCGGATGGCCTTGGGCAGCAAACGCCGCCAGCTGCCGGTATCCAGATAAAATTCATACATATACTCGTCCAGCGCCCTGGCGACCATATTTCTGTCCACCGGAATTTTGGAGCCGAATACCGTGCTGATCAGAATATCGAGCGTCAGGCTCAACATGGCGGCGCTCATGTTGAGATCATGGGCGGAAGGCCTAATCGTATCCATCCAATCCCACGTGATTTTGGCCATCGTATCAATAAACCCTTCAATGACGCGCGGCGCAAACGAAGGCGAAATCAGGCGGCGATGTTTTTTCCACTCAGGGCCGTTATTGGTCAACAGGCCATCGCCCATAATGTCGGATATGGAACGCGTTGTGGCATCCTTGCGAGGCAAGTTGAGTATCGCGCTGACGTGAGTCGGATGAAAAAACTGAATGGCGCGCATGCCAGGCAAGGGCAGAGGGACTATATCTCCCCATTTGTTTCTGGAATGTAAAAATCCATCCAAAGGATTTTTTATAAAACCGAACATTTCCGCAAGATAACTTGCGGAGTTCCTTTGTACGGGACGCACGTCAGGAGTATTCATAACAGATTCCTCAAGGTGACGAGAAAATAAAGGCAGGTTTGGACTTAATCCTGAATCAGCGAATGAGAGGGCGCGCCTTAAAACCCATTGCGTGGTTTTAAGGCGCGGAATAAGCGCTTAGAGTAAGCCAGGGACTGTGTACCGTATTGGCGGCAATAACGGAAAGCAATAGATTGACTTTTATAGGCGCTTAAAGCTGGATTTAATAATAAATCTAGTTTCCGTTTTTATCAGAAAAAGTCAGAACATTGCGCACGTTGTACTGTAACGTTTGACCATCGTCGGTCAAGACGGGTTGGCTGAAGCCGCCGGATACGCCGACTCCAAAGGTTTCACTCCCCAGTTCACACATGATGGGAAACGTGATGATTCCTGGAATTCCTGGACCAGCCGGTATCATAGGCTCCCTTGCCCGGTAGGACAGAATGATTTCCCGTTTCTTTTCGCAGTGCTTGCCTTGATTCTCTTCACATTGATCAGTCAGGATGTTGTAGTTTCCATCCACAAAGAATGTACCAGGCGGCACATAATGGCCCGCCAGATGTCCGCCTAAAACTAGGCCGTTAGGATCAATAACGCGTGCCTCCCAGCCGCCATCACGCACTTCCCAGCCTGATGAGGGTATTTTCTCACCGGAAATCACATAAGCGCGGTAATGGGAAGCTCTCTCGACCCGGTATGGATGAAACCAGATGCGCGGATCGTTATCAGCATCGATGCCAAACTGCTCTTGGAAAAACTGCAGGGCTTTTTGGCGGACTTCTTCAGCTTCAGCATCGGAGCGGTGCATGATGTTGTATTGAAAATCCCAGGCTACGTCTTCGGGTTCAGGACCAGCCTCGCTCAGAGGGATGGAACCGTTTGCCATGAAAACCATCATGGTTTTAAAGTTATCAGGTAATATACCTTTCTTGGGTTCGGCGTGGATATTATCAGCCTGGGCAGTATTAATACTAAAAGCCAGTGCGGCAATACCTAGAATAATTTTTTTACGAGAAAATTTTTTCATTTTTAATCAATTATTGTTTTTTGTTATAGACGTATATTTTGGTACAGAACAAAAATTTAGATAAATTAAGCGTTTCGCATAAAGTTTGTTAGTAATCGATCATCAGTAAAACAATAGATTGCATGATGGAATACAAGCGAATTTCTAGCTATGCACTTAAAATTGCCATGTTCATTATAAACAGAAAAAATTCTATATCTCAATGAGGTTTTGTTATATAAATCAAAACAAATGCGAAGCCTGCAACTCGACAGATTACTTTCCGGTATTTCCAATGCGCATCGTTTTATTTAATTTTTCCTAAGATAAAGACATTCATAGTTTTTCAATCGAATCCCGAGGCACTATGTAATAGGAGAAAACATAATATTCATTCTTAAATTATTAAAATATATATTTTTACCATTTCGCTTCTGTTGCGTTAGCACAGAGCCTCGGTTTCGTTAATACGTGCACCCGACACTCTTCAAGGAATCGGCATGACCGACTTCAAAGACATTCTCTCAGCCAGCGGACGTTCCATTCCTTGTCCGCTTGATTCCGTCAGCTGATAATCACTATAAGCCTTAGGACGGTAAGCATAAATTAATCAAAATGAACTAAGCTCTGGGTGTAGGGGGGCGGTAATTTTATGCGGGTTATTACACACGTTTTTTTACTGTTGCGCTTAAACTACATTTTATTATTTTTAAACAACGGGTATACTATCGGGCAGGGAGATCGTTCTTTGTCGAGCATCGGCATTTGGAGCAGTGCTAGCCGAATAAAAATTAACATGCAAAAGCAAATCAACATTTAAGGATTAATTTATGCAACCACAAGATGAGTACAAACAAAAACAAATGGCACAAGTGCATGAGTTGAGCGTTAAAACTGGCGCTGGAATTGCAGATAAAAATGTTAGGGTAAAGACACACTTATTTGCGCTTGCATTGTCTGGCATGAGCATTATGTCGGCTGCGCAGGCTGAAGAACATCGGAATTATGATTCAGTCACTGATGACCGGTGGTATGTTGCGCCTTTCGGTACATTTATTAAGTCTGGCGGTGACCGGGACGCAAAGGATGGCTGGGGCGGCGGCATGGGCTTCGGCAAAATGCTCAATGAACATTTTAACATCGAGCTGAGAGGCTTTTACCAGGGCTTTGGCGGTTACTCCAATGCCAATACCGGGCAAACCGGACGCTGGGACCTGACCGGCGGTTTAGCGGATCTTCAATATTATTTCTTCCGTGATAAATTCGCGCCTTATGCGGTAATAGGTTTAGGCGGCATGAATACCAGTGTTCCAGGCGATAGCGGTGCATCCATTATCGGCGAAGGCGGTGTCGGTTTTACCTATGAGCTGCACGATAACTTCTTGTTACGTAGCGATGTGCGCTACCGTTACAACAACAATTTCAATGCTCAGCTTCGTCCCGGTACTGACGAATATCATGACATGACCGTGAATGTCGGTTTCGTCGTTCCGTTTGGCGATAAGCCGAAAGCGTCGGCAGTAAAAGCAGAAGAGCCTTATGTGGCTCCGGTTGCGGCAGCTCCTGATTGCTCGACCCAGGATTCGGATGGCGATGGCGTTAACAATTGCCTGGATAAATGCCCTGATACGATGAAAGGCAGCAAGATTGATTTCAATGGCTGCCCGATGAGTATCGAATTAAAAGGCGTAAACTTCGAGCACAACTCGGCCCAGTTGACCGAAAATGCGAAGACTGTTCTGGACGGCGTTGCTGCGAATCTGATTGCTACGTCAGATAAAAAAGATATTGAGGTGCAAGGCCATACCAGCAGCGAAGGAACCAGTGCATATAACATGAAATTATCGCAACGGCGCTCGCAAGCGGTTGCCAAATACCTAAAGAGCAAAGGTGTTACCAATAAGTTATACGCCAAAGGTTATGGTGAAGACTTCCCTGTCGCTGACAACAACACAGAAGAAGGCAAATCGATGAACCGTCGCGTTGAATTAATCTGGATTGGCGATTAATAAAGCCTGAAGCTTAAATTAACTGTCTTTGTGCAATAAAAAACCCGCTTTAAAGCGGGTTTTTTATTGCACAAAGACAATAGAATCCGTTATTTCGTCTTTAAACCCCCCGATAAATTTTTCATCGCCCAGGTTACAACAGATTGATTGTTCCTGAAATTCTGCTGTTGAGCGTTAAGAAAAAGCAGGAAACGCCTCTTTCTGGCCGTTGAAACATTCCTTATGAGACATAACTGAAAATGAACGCCTCGCATTTCGACTATGCGCAAGCTGATTAATGCTAAGGCATCCCTATTGACCCCGCCAGAGAGAGAATTCAGAAAGCGTTGAGCAGGTTGATTTTAGGCTCATTCACAATCCCTACACTTTTTGTCTGCGGTTATCGCTGTCAATCAGCCGATGGATTTGACCGGTAATAGCAAAGATTATCCAGAAGTTTCCATTCTGGAAGAACGGATTATTCAGAAGTCAGCTCTTTCATGAGTGGGCCGATGCACTGGCGCAGCAATTACCATTGCCTAAGATCTACAAACTATTATGGTGTTTCAATTGATTGCAGTAGTTATCGTGCCAAATTGACGAAATTTTCCTGGCTGAGGGCCGGGCTGGCGATTTCCTTTAAAGCGCCATCTTCTCCATAAATAAAAAAAGCTTTCAGCCCTTCCGCCGCAGCCAACTGAGGTCCTTCTTTTTCACCCAGGCACAACAGTGCCGTGGACCAGGCATCGGCCCAGGTAGGATCGTCATGCAATACGCTTACCGATAAGAGATGATGAGCCACAGGTGTGCCGGTCGAAGGGGAGATGATGTGGGAGTAGATTTTGCCACCACTCTCAAAGAAATTGCGGTAGCTGCCCGAGGTCATGATGGCCATGGCGCGGTCGGCCGGTACTTCGATAATGCGCTGCATCTCATGCCGTCCGGGCACCGGTTTTTCTATCGCCACGCGCCAGTGAGCGCCATCGGCTTTCTTGCCGCGCACCTTCATTTCGCCGCCGATTTCCAGCAGATAATTGGTGATGCCCCGGCTTTCCAGCAGGGCTGCCACTTGACCGATGGAATAGCCCTGGCCAATGGAGGAGAAATCGATTTGCACCGCGCCGTCCTTTTTGCGCAGGCGTCCGCCTTTGCTGTCGGCTTCGATCTTGTCCAGACCGATTTTGGCTTTGGCGGCGATGATTTCCTCATCGCTGGGTATGCGCTCCTCATGCTTGAAAAATCCCCAAGCCTCCAACAGTGGTTTTACGGTCAAGTCGTAACAGCCGCGGGATTTGCCGTGCACCACCTGGGCAATGGAAACCAGCTCCGGCAGGGCCGGAGAAACCGTCACCCAGTCGGTACTTTGCTGTTGATTGAAGCGGGATGCTTCCGAGTCATCGCGGTAGTTGGAAAGCTGCACGTCGATCTTTGCCAGCACTGCATCGATTTCTCGATGCAGTGCATTGGCATCAGTGTCTTCGGCCGGGACGAACTTGATATGATAGCTGGTGCCCTGAGCCAGCCCTTCCAGCTCAAGCTCGCCAGGCGCGTTTCCGCAGCCAGACAGCGATAAAGTCAGAAACAGGCTCAGGATGTATTTCATGGAGTACACTCAAACTAAATATCAGGTTCGTATTTATCCGGCAGATACTACAGCGGAGATCCGCCTCGGGAGAAAGTCACTAAAATTACTTGCTGACTTGGGCAATCCAGTCTTGCAGATTGTAATAGTTGGTAATGCGCGCGACTTTGTTATCGCGGATTTCAAAAAAAGCGCCGGCCGGCAGGCGGTATTTCTGGCCTTTTGCTTCAGGCAAGCCCTCGTCGGTTTTCAGGTATTCGCCTAAAACGACAAATTCGGCTGCGGCGCGCTTGCCATCGGAAGTGGCCATGATCACCATATCGACGAGCTGCTCTTTGTAATTGTTGTTCATGCCCGCCATGAACTGTTTGAACGCGTCCTTGCCGATTTCGCGTTTGCCCTGGTTTATGTCATGGATGACATCATCAGTGAGCAGGCTCAGAAAAGTATCCATGTCCCCGCTGTTGAAAGCGGCGTAGTACTGTTCTATCAGTTTGATGCTGTCTTGGTTCATAGTGTTCCTATCGTTCAAGTTAAAAAATGACGCCTATTTTATAATTAAACTGTATTTTTGCCTTATTATTTTGCAATAAATAGTTTTTAGGCCAACGATTGGGGGAGTTTTGATATGGCTCGGCAAACTGACTTACAACCCGTCGCAGGCGGCGGTTTATTGGATCGGCGCTTGTTTTTGAAGCGCGGGCTGTCTTTTTCGGTTGCTGTCGCTTTAGCGCCCGAAGCGCTTGCTTTATCTGGCGATAATGGGCGTTTGCCGTGGATGCAAAAACCGGGCGAGCCTTTTTCCAATTACGGTCAACCTTCTCCGCACGAGCGCAAAACCATCCGCTGGACCATGGGCAACAGCATGGCGCCCGGCAATGGCGTATCCTGGACGCCGCTCCAGGACCTGGAAGGCATCATCACGCCCAGCGGGCTGCATTTTGAGCGGCATCATAATGGCGTGCCGCAAATTGATCCCGATAAACATCAACTGTTGATTCACGGCCTGGTGAACAAGGCGCTGGTCTTCGATATGCAAGCTCTGCTGCGCTACCCGATGCGGTCCTGCTACGCGTTTGTGGAATGCGGCGGCAACAGCAATGCCGGCTGGCGGGACGAGCCTATTCAAACCGCCGCCGGCTATTTTCACGGCATGGCTTCGTGCAGCGAGTGGACGGGCGTGCCGTTGCGGATACTGCTTGACGAAGCCAAGGTTAAAGGCAGGGCGAAATGGCTCATGGCGGAAGGCGCCGATGCCGCTGTCATGAATATCAGCATTCCCTTGGAAAAAGCGCTTGACGATTGTCTGCTGGCCATCTATCAAAACGGCGAACGCATCAGGCCGGAGAACGGCTATCCCTTGCGCTTGATCGTGCCAGGCTGGGAAGGTGTGCTGAACGTCAAATGGCTAAGGCGACTGCACGTCACGAATCGGCCGACCATGGCCAGAAATGAAACGGCGAAATATACCGAGCTGTTGCCTTCCGGAAAATCCCGGCAGTTCACTTTCGTCATGGATACCAAATCGCTGATCACCAGCCCGTCGTTTGGCCACAAACTCGATAAGAAAGGCTTGTACCAGATCAGTGGCCTGGCCTGGAGCGGGCGCGGCAGGATCAGCAGGGTCGAAGTCTCGGCGGATGGCGGTCTGACCTGGGCCGAGGCGCAGCTCCAGGAGCCGGTGCTGTCCCGATGCTTTACGCGTTTCAGGATTCCCTGGCAATGGGATGGCGGGAAAACGGTGTTGAAAAGCCGGGCCATTGACGAGACAGGCTATGTGCAGCCGGAGCGTGATGCACTGATAGCGCAGCGCGGCCGGCACGGCTATTTCCACTACAATGCCATCGTCAGCTGGGAAATATCGCCAGAAGGAAGCGTCAGCCATGTTTATGCGTAGTTTAATGCTCAGTTTTAGCGTCTGCCTTTGTCATGCCGCACAGGCGCAAGGAACCGGCCCCGATCTGGGCAGGCCGGCGCCCGAAACCATGATAGAGAGCTGGAACATCGATGTTTTCCCCGATGGTGAAGGTTTGCCCGAAGGCAGCGGCAATGCTGTCGCAGGTAAGCAGGTTTACGAAACTTATTGTCTCTCCTGTCATGGCGTCGAGGGTACAGGCGGCAGTGCGGACGAACTGGCCGGAGCCCGGCATTCATTAACCGATAATCCACCGGATAAGACAATCGGCACTTATTGGCCTTATGCGACGACAGTTTTCGATTTCACCCGCCGGGCAATGCCATTGAATGCGCCTGGCAGCCTGAGCCATGATCAGCTGTATGCTGTCACCGCTTATCTGCTCTATCTGAACGGGGTTATCAGGCAGACCGAAGTCATGAGCGCCAAAACACTGCCCAAAGTTAAAATGCCAAACCGGGAGGGATTTGTGCGGATTGATGCGGAGTGATCAGTTACCATCTTCCCGCAGCGCCACATCAACGCTACGCTCGTTGGTCCCATCGCCAAGCGCACGGTTATCAAAGTCCGTGATCGATAGTGCCAGGTTTATCGAGCTGGCGTTAAAGGTCGGATCGAGGCCGCCATTGATTGTACCGCGCCAAGCCAAAGTTAAGATCCCCGTTGGGGCCGGTCGATCCCATCGCCACGATCTTGCTGTCGGGCTGGATGGCTACGGCAAAGGCCTGATCAGTAGCGGTCTCAAAGGTTGTGAGCACCCGTCCGAGGAGGCCAAAGGCGGGGTCCGGGATGCCGCTTTGCGCCTGAGATACGCCTGGTGTCATTGTGCCAAACACCACCATCAAACTGACCAGTAAGCCTGGCAGTCCCAAGGTCTTCTTTCCTTTCATAGCGTTTTCTCCCAAAATGAAGAATTGTTCAAATTAGACTAGGCCATTCGAGGGTTTCTCCCATAGCCTCCCGAAATTTTTGTTGCGAGCGGCCTGCGATTTCCGCAAGCGGTAGAGCCAACCGTTGGGCCATGAACCGCCCTTTGGCGAAACACTCGATTTGGCGTGGGCGGAGTGACCCGTTTGCCCGGTTCTGAGAGGCGGCAGCAATATCACTCGCTTACCCGAGGGGGATGATCGCGGACATGCTTCCGCTCGAGCCTAAAGCAAGTCGCGCCTTCCTGCCCAAGCCCCGCGGTGTATCGCAGCATCACGCACTCGCCAGAAAAAACTAGGAACTCCGGTAAAAAAGCGCTCTCAAATCCAGACATTCGCCCTGATTAGGCCAGGAGGTAATCATGAAGACGTTAAGAGACAAAAGGCCGGGAACCACGAGGGCAAGAAAGCCGTTCTATGCCGGGTTGCTGCTGATCGTGTCTTTCATGGGGATCTGGTCGTCGACTGCCTTTGGCCAACTGACCTGCAACATCACACAGATCACAGATGGCAATACGTTCGGTGCTATCATTCAACGCAACAATGCGGCCATCAACGCCGATGGCACCCGCATTGCTTTTCATCTCGATGCGAATCTGACCGGAGGCAACCCTGACCGCAACCATGAAATATTCCTGTTTGACCGCAACACGAACGCCATCACCCAGATCACCAATACGACGAGCGGCGCAGCGCCCACTAACCATGCGCCTTCCATCAACGCTAACGGCAATCTTATCGTCTTCGAGTCTACCGCGGACTTGACCGGGCAGAATCCCGAGCTGAACCGGGAGATCTTCCTGTTCGACGCTGGAGCGCGGACATTCAGACAACTAACCAAGACTGCCGGAGTAGGCCAAGCCTATCTGCCATCAATCGATGGCGACGGCACCCGGATCGCCCTCGAGTCCAATGCCAATCCGACGGGCCAGAACCCGAACGGCAACTTCGAAATATTCCTGGTCGATACGGTGGAGAATAGCATCGCCCAGATCACCAACTCTCCCGCCAGGACCGGCAGCGCCAATGCGTCGATCAGCGCGGACGGGACCCGCATCGCCTTCGAGTCCGATGAAAACCTGACCGGCGCGAACCCCGATTTCAGCCGGGAGATCTTCCTGTTCGATACGGCGATCAACACCACGACGCAGCTCACCAATTCCGCCGGGCTCGGGGACGGCATCGGCAGCTTCGCGCCGTCCATCGACGCGGATGGCACCCGCATCGTTTTCCACTCCAACCGAGACCTGACGGGAAGCAATGCTGACGGCAACGATGAGATATTTCTGGTCGACACCACGGCCGGCACTCTCGCGCAGATCACCAATACCGCCGGCGGCGAGCCTCTCCTTGAGAACTACTCGGCGTCGATCAATGCCGACGGCACCCGTATCGCCTTCGTGTCGGGCCGGAACCTGACCGGGAACAATCCTGACGGCACGCTTGAAATCGTCCTGTTCGATACCGCCGCCAGCGCCTTTACCCAGGTCACCAACGCTACCGCGGGCGGTAGTAGCAGCCCGTCCATCAGTGCCGATGGCACCCGCATGGCCTTTGTGTCGAGGTCCAATCTGACTGGGGGTAACAGTGACGGCTTTGATGAGATATTCCTGGCCAGCTGTGAGGAAGCTGTAGAACTACTCCCGTGACGACAGCTTTGCGGACGGCTTGGCAGTGACCGGCACGGTGAGAGGCCGAGCATTAACCCTCTGGATCGAGGCAGGTGGGCTATAGTCTGATTGAGGGATTTAGGGGGCAGAAGCACGTAGAAGAAAGCGAACGGTCAAGCTGTAACAGCATGGGCATAGGAAGTGAGCAGCCACGCGACTTCTGAGCTGCAAAAAATGAAGACTGCATAACATCAGTCCAGGCTGTGGCCTTGATCCCGAATAGCTGGCATCCGGATCGTCAGCGCGATTTCAAATCTCATATTTCGAGAATGGCTGACTGCTTTACGCATTAACTCATAGTCATCCGTCGGTCGATGTTCTGTAAGTTCAATGACTATAGAGCTAGGGTCAGCGCCAAATCCCTTCAGAAATCTCAGCGTTTCGCCTTTTTGAATTTCGGTTGTGGAAGCACGGAAGGGTTTATGTTTATAAACGGGTTTTAAGTCGGCGTAGCGCTTATCGTGATTTACCGGCGGATGAATTCCGGCCTGGCGCATAAATCAAAGCATTCGGTGGCGGCTGACAGGCGCGATAGGCTGGAAATGGGGAGTAGTGTTTTCCGTAGAGGATGGCGATTGATTTATTCTGCATTGGGAAAATGGTTACTGGAAATTTCTGATAACCAGCAATTTTTGGACGTGTTTATTACAATAATGTGGCAAAAAGAAAAATGCCGCGGAGGTTTTTCTGCAGGATTGAATGGTTAAAGAGTTTATGTATAAGGATGAGCTAATGTTTGAGCAGTGCAATCTCATAAATTTGCTCGGCAATCGGTAATCTTTAATTTAATATGAAAAATTAACGTATGTTTTTGAGGCCTGTTATCCGTAGCGTCAGGCTTTAATCTTCTAATTAACGGACTTAATAAGAGAGAAAATGAACCGAAAATTATCATTGAAACAAACGCGACTCATTGCAGCGCTGGCTGGAACACTGATCATTTCCATCGCTGCCTCTGCGTTTTTTTACAGTCGAGAGGGCGCTCAAAATTCGGCTTTCTTTTCGCAAAATTTATCTGCCACCCCTGATCATACAACTGCCTTGAAAGAGTTGTTCGGTGTTACCGATCCCAGCGGGAAAGTCAGAATCTCGGCTAATGAATTGAGCAGCATCTGGTTCGAGCAATCATTCAACGTGGGCACTGATACGCTTCATGTCATATTCACGAAAACTCAGGAAGTCGACCCGCAAACCGGCGCAGTAATTGATGCGCATGCGCAGGGCGTTAAAGTGGGCGCTATCACTTATAAGCAGGTAGATGATGACTGGCAGGTCATATCGAAGCAAGCAAAATTTGGCGATTTTGGAGAGTGGGGCGATGCCCCGGCAGTGGCGCAAGCGGAAATGCTTCAACTGTCGCCGGATAATATCGCTTTCATGATTGAGACTGGGGGCGGCATGGGGGGATTTTTCGAATCAGGAAAGGCGCTGTTCGCCTATTCAAAAAACGGCTGGCGCGATCTAGGATACGTGCAAACGGATGCGGATAACTCCGGCGCTTGTGACGAATCAGCTGAACAGGCGTCTTTTGATGGAGGCGGCTCGATACCATGCTGGAGTTATACAGGAACCATATCAACGGTCCCCGGCAAGAATGCCGAATATCCCGATTTGCTGGTTACCCGCACCGGCACTGAAAGCGGAGAGGACGGCGTTTCCATAAAACCTGCCAAGAATGTGACTTACATCTTTAATGGCGAGAAATATGTCGACTCTTCAAAATTGTAGAGGCGGAATAAAAAGTATGGGCAGATGCGGCGACGTTTACGCAGTAGCCAAACCTAATGAATAATGTGATCAGCATGAGTATCACTCTTGCTTGTCTTTGAAAGAATATATCAGTGAAAATCCATGTATATACCGGACCAGTTTGATGAACCCAGAATCGAAGTCATGCACGACCTGATTCGGGCTCGGCCTCTTGCCACTTTGATTACACTGTCCACGGGCGGATTGAATGCAAATCACATCCCGTTGCTCTTATCGGCAGAGTCGGCGCCGTTCGGCGTTTTGCGCGGCCATGTCGCTCGCGCCAATCCAATGTGGTTCGATTTGGAGAAAAATGTTGAGGTGCTGGCCGTGTTTCATGGCCCGGATGCTTACATTACTCCTTCCTGGTACGCTTCCAAGCAGGAAACCGGAAAAGTGGTGCCTACCTGGAATTATGCCGTTGTCCATGCCTATGGCGGGCTGCGTGTTGTCGATGATGCCTCATGGATGCGTTCTCAGCTTGAGGCTTTGACTTCATACAACGAAGCGCCTTTTCCCGAGCCCTGGGCCGTGTCGGATGCGCCTTATGAATTTACGGAAAAACTGATCGAGGCTATCGTCGGCATCGAAATTACCGTTACAAAACTGTCAGGCAAATGGAAAGTGAGCCAGAATCAGCCCGAAAGAAACCAGGCCGGCGTCATTTCTGGTTTGAGGGTGTGCGGAAATTCTGAAACCTCATCGATGGCGGCGCTGATAGAGATTTGCGCCAAAAACGCACGTTGACTCATTACTGATAGATGTGGCGACAATCTCGGACGTTAGAGTGGATGAAGAGTTGTCCATAGTATGGACAACTCTTGGTCAGAGAGGATCGGGTTTTAACGCAATCAGTCTTTTTCCCAGCTATCGCGCAGGGTCACTGTCCTGTTGAATACCAGCTTGCCGTCAGCGCTGTCGGTGTCCAGGCAGAAATAGCCAGTGCGCTCGAACTGGTAGCGGCTTTCCGGCTTGGCATCAGCCAGGCTGGCTTCGACTCGGCAGCCCGTCAGTATTTCCAGTGAGTTCGGATTCAATGCATCAAGGAAGTTCTCTTCATTATCCGGATTGGGCACCTTGAACAGACGGTCATATAGCCGTAATTCCGCCGGCAGTGCGTGTGCTTCGGAAACCCAATGTATGACGCCTTTGACTTTGCGGTCCTCCGGATTCTTGCCCAGCGTGTCAGGATCGTAAGTGCAGCGCAGTTCCGTAATGTTGCCGTCGGCATCCTTGATGACTTCGTTGCATTTGATGATATAAGCCCCGCGCAGCCGGACTTCGCCGCCCGCTGTCAGGCGCTTGAATTTAGGCGGCGGCACTTCGGCGAAATCATCCTGTTCAATCAGCACGACTTTGGAGAAGGCTACTTTGCGCTTGCCGAATTCGGGCTTTTGAGGATGATTGCTGATCTCCATGTATTCGGTTTGGTCATCGGGATAATTTTCGATGACCAGACGCAAAGGCCGCAGCACGGCCATCGCGCGGGGCGCATTTTCGTTGAGGTCTTCGCGGATGCAGTATTCCAGCATGCTCATTTCTATCCATGAATGCTGCTTGGTCACGCCGATGCGCTCGCAAAAATCGCGTATCGATTTGGGCGTGAAGCCCGCGCGGCGCAAACCGGCAAGGGTCGGCATGCGCGGATCGTCCCAGCCGTTGACGTGTTTTTCAGTGACCAACTGGTTGAGCTTACGCTTGCTGACGATGGTATACTCCAATTGCAGCCGGGCAAATTCGATTTGCTGCGGATGGCAGGGGGTTTTGAGTTGATCCAGTACCCAGTCGTAGAGCGGCCGGTGATCTTCAAACTCCAGTGTGCACAACGAGTGCGTAATGCCTTCAAGCGCGTCGGAAATGCAGTGCGTGTAATCGTACATCGGATAGATGCACCACTTGTCGCCAGTACGCTGATGATGAACGCGGCGGATTCTGTACAAAGCGGGATCGCGCATGTTGATATTGGGCGATGCCATGTCGATCTTGGCGCGCAGCACGTATTGGCCGTCGGCGAACTCGCCGTCGCGCATGCGTTTGAACAAGTCCAGGTTTTCTTCCACGGACCGGTTTCTGTCCGGGCTTTCCTTGCCGGGCTCGGTCAAGGTGCCGCGATAGGCTCTGATTTGCTCGGCTGAGAGACTGTCAACATAAGCTTTGCCGTCCTTGATCAACTGTACGGCATAGTCGTAAAGCTGTTCAAAGTAGTCCGAGGCATGGCGCAGTTCAGCCCATTTAAAGCCCAGCCATTGCACGTCGCGTTGAATGGCTTGTACGTATTCATCACTTTCTTTTTCAGGATTCGTGTCATCAAAGCGCAGGTTGCAAGTGCCATTGTATTCACGGGCAATGCCGAAATTCAGGCAGATCGATTTCGCATGGCCGATATGCAGATAGCCGTTGGGCTCAGGCGGAAACCGGGTGACGACCTTTCCGTTATTTTTGTTTTCCTTGAGATCGTTGTCGATGATATGGCGGATGAAATTTGATGATGGCAGATTTTCGTTTGTGGCCATGAGGTCTGTATAAGTTGTCGCGTTATGGAAGTTGATTTAATAGTCGGGAATTGTAGTCAGATCCACTAATGAACCGATCGGCAAACTTTCCTATTAAGTATTTTGCATTTCAAGCTATTAGAGGCAATTTGTGATTTGACTGAATCATTGTCGAGCATACTACTGTACGCGCTCACTTTAGTAAAGACCGCGCCGAGCGCGAAAAATGCTTGGCGGGGAACGCTTTATTCAGGCGGGCCTTTATGTTCCTTAAGTTGTTGCAGTACATCAATGCCTTTTTTGCGTTGCAGGCGGATGATTTCCAGTTCGGTTTGATACAGTTTCTTCAAACAGTCATCATCAGCTTGTTCTCTTTTGACTTTGATCTGCTTTTCTTTTTTCTTGAGTTTCTTCAGGATCTTTTTTAATTCCTCGATATGCCGTTTTTTCTTTTTTTGGGCTGGATCAAAAAAGGCTTGTAATTTATGCAGTAGCTTTTCTTTGTTCATGATGGGCAAAAGCCAGGAATTTAAAAAATACCGTCGAGCGTAATCTTAATCTACGGATTGTCTGCCATTACGCATCCACCGCCTGAACAACTTTCTTGATCTCGGCTTCATTCAGGGCTAATTGTTGTTCTATGCCTAAAGCCTTGACATTATCATGTACAAACAGCGTTTCGGCGGTTTTGATCATATTTTTCTTAATGTTATACATATAGGTGCTGTCGTTGATTAAAGACGAGCCGGTCTCAGGCGTGATTTTTTGTTCCCGGATCAGTGTGTCAATGGAGCGGTTCATTCGCATATCCTCGTCTTCAATCATTACCTTTAAAGCATCCAGTGACAATAACGGTAATTCGTTCTCCGAAATTTCCTGCCTGAACTGTTCAATCTGCTGGATCAGCGACACTATCTGATAAGCGATTTTTTTATATTCGTCGATTATGGCTTGGTTTTTCGATGTTCTGGAGCGGGCCCAGTTTTTCTGTAAATGTTTGGTGTCCTTGATGGCTTCCACCAGCGTCCGGTTGGCATCGCGCAAAGAGGTGAGACTGGATGATTGCTTCGCCTGGCTGATAAAGGCAATGATGGCGCTGTAGATGCCCTTTATTCTTTTCTCGTAGCCTGCGTCGATATTATACTCAACGGGTCCGTTATTCTGTTCTATCAGTTGTTTGAGGTCGGATTGGTCCGAGAGGTTGCGTTTGCGTAGGCCAAACGTATGCAGAATGATATGTACGCCATGTTCATATAAATGGATGCTTTCCAGCCTGACCGATTCGGCAGCCGTTTCAGGAAATTCCATGGCGGATGGGTTTAAATATTTGGGCCTGAAAAGGTTGGGGCGTTTCTCTACGAATATTTTTTCCAGCAACGCGACCAGATGATTCATGAAAGGCAACATAACGGCAACGCCGACCAGATTAAACAGACTGTGGAAAGTAGCCAGTTTCAAGGTATGGTCCGTGGCAGCTATGTCTAGCGAGGCAGCGATCATATCAACCGCAGCGGTAAATTCCTTGATGAAGAACAGGGCGATGCTGCCGGCCAGCAGATTGAACAGCAGATGCGCGCCGGCCAGTCGTCTGCCTTGGACATTGGCGCTCAGAGAGCCAATGATGGCGGTGAAGGTCGTGCCGATATTGGAGCCGATGGTCAGCGCCAGCGCATTGTCATAAGTGATCTGGTGTACGGACAACGCCGTGATGATCAGCGCCAATGTGGCATGGCTGGACTGCATGATCATGGTGGCGATGATGCCCACCAATGTATAAATCAACAGTCCTTTTAGGCCCGTCATGGCATAATCGGCCAGCTTGATCGTATTTTCAAAGGTCTCAAAGCTTTCTTTCATATAATGAATGCCGAGGAAAAGAAAGCCCAATCCGGTCAGGATGTAGCCGATGCCCTTGAGCTGCTTGCTGTTCTGGAAACTGCATAAAACGCCGAAAACCAGCATGGGCATGGCGTAAGTGGAAATGTTGACTTTCAAGCCCAGGCCGGCAATTAGCCATGCGCCGCCAGTCGATCCAAGATTGGCGCCGAATATGATGCCGATGCCTGCGACTAAATCGAGTAGGCCGGCGCTGAGAAAGGAGATGGTGATAATCGAAACCAGAGTGCTCGATTGCATCAACATCGTCGATATAATGCCAAAACTGAGGCTTTTCCAGGTCGTATCCGTGGTGGTTTGCAGAATCCGCTCCAGCTTGCCGCCGGTAAAGGCCTTGAAGCCTTGCTCCAGAGACAGCATGCCAAAGAGGAAAATCGAAATGCCTGCGGCAATACCTTTAAATTCATCACTTAGCCAGAAACCGTAAGATAAGAGCAGGATAACTATGAAAAGAAGGGTTTTAGGCATGTTTTAAAAAGGTAGGGCAAAGGCTTAAGTCGCCTTTGCGGGTTTCTATTGAATCGGCGGTTGCTTCGGACCGGTCAATTTGACCTGGACAATATCGCCAACAGTCAACATACCGCACTGATCATGCAGAGCATTTTGCCCGAAGTAGACTTTATTTTGCCACTTTCTGACGCGGTTAAGTGTCGTGAGAGGTTCTTTGCCTATTTGCGCAGTCTTGGGATCTATGGCGGGCACCGGGCAGCGGGAACAGGGTTTGGGAAGCCTGAAGTCAATAGCGCCGATGCGGATTTCACGCCAGCCGTCTTCAGCATAAGCGGGGCAGCCGGCAATGACCAGATTGGGCCTGAAGCGGGCCATTGATAAATCCAGACCCATTTCATGATTTAATGAAACAAGCGAGTTTTCTGAAATAATCAGGAAAGGAAAGCCGTCGGCAAACGAGACTTGGTCTGCGGCATGCGCATAAACAAGGTCGACTTGGCGGATCGCGTCATCAGGCTGATAGACAAGCCGGCAATCGGTATTTAGAAAACGGCTCAGCCATTGATCGGCTTCCGGTGATGCGCTACGGGCATCGCACTGATCGCGCCAGATGGTGCAGTCGATGATCTCGCCGCCTTCGGGCGTTAGCGGCAGCGCCAGGTTTTCCATGCCCGGCGCGGACAGGATTAAATCGTTTTCGGACAATGCCGTTTTAATCAAGGCCATTCGCGGCAGTTTGCGTTGGCTCAGGAATTGCCGGTTTTTGTCAATAAGCATCCATTTCCTGTCATGCAACAGTCCGGTTTCGGTTACGGGCCAACAAGGCACGCTAATGCCCGCCAGTGACTTGACCGGATAAATATACATGCCGCTTAATGTAAATTGTGTCATTCGGATTAAGCCGTCTTTATGGTTATCGCCGCAGGGCGCCAGTTTGCCTTGTATTGCCAGTGCATGCGGTTTACCGAAGCTGTATGAAAATAGGATTTATTTGAATATTAATTCTTTCTGGGTTTCGAGCAAATAATCCCCGAGTTCGTTATTATAACGATCGAATTTAATTCCATATTGATTGTCGGGCTGAGCAGATTTGCGAACCACGATTGCCTTGACTATGAATGTCCTGCCGCTGTCGAATTTAAGCTCCAATGTTATTTTATCACGAATATTGAGTTTTTTATGGCTGCGGATTAAAACGCCATTGCTGCTGATGTCAATTAAGTCAACCGGAATTTCGCGGCCAAAATTAAGCAAACTGTTTTTACTGATAGTGACTTGAATATCTTTTCTTATGTAACGGGTACTAAGGCGATTGTTGATCAATTGATTCTCTGATAGATCAAAGTTAAAAAGATCATTGGCAACTTTTGTATCATCAGATTTCATGGGCGCGATGGTCGACGTTGTTATTATCAAAGACTGTATTCAAGTATTGTTCTAAATCGGCAAATTTCAATGCGACGGCCTGCGTAAACTTTAACGAAAAGCGAAAAAAAGTCGCCGAATCCGTTAAAATTAAAAATCTGTTCGTTTTTATTGCTAGGAAATACCGTGTCTTACAGCCAGCATTTTCGGATAATTATTAAATTTATACTCATTATTCAATCGCTTATCGCAAGTCTGGTTTATGCGGAAGCTAAACAGACGGTCAATATCGCTTATCTGGCGCAAGAACAGAAAGCGCCTCCGCCTTTGTTCAATCTGGACCCTTTTATAGAAAATAAAGGTGTATTGGGGGCGGAACTGGCGATTAACGATAACAATACGACAGGCCAGTTTACCGGACAGAAATTTGTCCTGAACAAATTCATCGTGCCGATTGATGGCAGTGTTGCCGAGGAGTTCAACAAAAACATTGCCGGCAAGTTCCAATTCGTCGTGAGCATGTTGCCGGCCGAACAGATGACCGGCATTGCCGATTTGCCGGCGGCCCAGCAGATGGTGTTGTTTGATGCTGCTACGCGTGATGATGCCCTGCGCAACGAGCAGTGCCGCAAAAACGTGCTGCATATGCTGCCCAGCAGAGCCATGCGGGCTGACGCCTTGGCGCAATATATGATGAAAAAGCGTTGGAACGAGTGGTTTCTGGTCATCGGCCCCAATCCCGAGGATCGTCTGTTTGCCGATGCGATCAGGCGAGCTGCCAAGCGTTTCGGCATGAAAATAGTGGAAGAAAAAACCTGGGAGCATACTTACGATGCGAGGCGCACGGCTCAATCGGATGTGCCCGTGTTTACCCAGGTGGATGACTATGATGTGCTGGTCGTTGCCGATGAACAAGGGTTGTTCGGGGAATATCTCGACTATCGGACCTGGTATCCCCGGCCTGTGATTGGAACTCAGGGCCTGATTGCCACGGCCTGGCATCGAACGCACGAGCAGTGGGGCGCCGTACAGATTCAAAATCGCTTCAAGGAGCAGGCCGGACGCTGGATGGAAGAGCAGGATTATGCCGCTTATCTGGCAGTCAGGGCCATAGGCGAGACTGCCACGCGTACGAAATCCAATGAATTGAAACCGGTGAAGGATTACCTGTTGAGTGAGCAGTTTGCGCTGCAGGGATATAAAGGGAATCCTTTGTCCTTTCGTTCCTGGAATGGTCAGTTAAGGCAGCCGATTTTGCTGGCGGCCCCGAGATCATTGGTTGCCGTGGCGCCGATTGAAGGTTTTCTGCATCCGAAAACCGAACTCGACACCCTGGGTTATGATCAGTCCGAATCAACATGCAAGTGAGGCATTGATATGAAAAGAAATTGTTTGGCACTGCTTTTGGCTATGGCATCAATAGGCTCGGCGCAGGCGGAGACCGTTTTCGTCACGCTGGAAAAAGATAATGCCCTGGCTATCGTCGATCCGGTGGAAGGCAAGCTAATCAGGACAGTGCCAGTCGGCCAGCGCCCGCGCGGCATCGCCATCAGTCCTGACAGTAAGTATCTGTATATTGCCACCAGCGACGACGACACGATAAAGATCGTCGATACAAACACTCTGGCAGTAGTAGGCCAACTGCCCTCGGGCGAGGACCCGGAGACATTCGCGCTGAATCCGGCCGGCGATCGTCTTTATGTATCCAATGAAGATGACAGTCTGGTAACCGTCATTGATACCACCAGCAAAAAAGCCGTAAAACAGATTCAGGTAGGCGTTGAGCCTGAAGGCATTACGGTCAGCCCTGATAGCCGCTGGGTGGTTAGCGCCTCGGAGACGACGAACATGCTGCACTGGATCGATACGAAAAGCATGGCGATTACCGACAATACGCTGGTCGATCCGCGTCCGCGCGCAGTCAACTTTACAGCCGACAGTCAGCAATTATGGGCGACATCGGAGATGGCCGGTACTTTAACGGTTCTGGACGCCAATACCAAACAAATCGTCAAAAACATCCATTTTGAAATACCCGGCGTCACTAACGATAAAATCCAGCCGGTGGGTGTGGTGATCGATAAGGACAGAAACAGAGGTTATGTGGCACTGGGTCCTGCAAACCGTGTCGCGGTTGTTAATGCAAAGACCTTTGAAGTCGAAAGATATCTGTTGGTCGGCCAACGGGTGTGGAATCTGGCCTTCTCTCCCGATCAGAAAAGGCTCTACACCACTAACGGTACTAGTAACGATATTTCCATCATCGATCTGGATGAGCAGAAAGTGACTAAATCGGTCGGCGTGGGGCTTTATCCCTGGGGAGTTGCGGTCAAGCCATGAGTGCGCCTATAGCATTGTCAGTTCAGGATTTAAGCTTTTCCTACGGCCGCAAAAAAGCACTTGATCAGGTCAGTTTCCGGATTCGGCAGGGCGAATGTACGATCCTGTTAGGACCGAACGGCGCCGGCAAGAGTACATTGTTTTCATTGATCACGCGTTTATACGACACCCGTAGCGGCCGCATCGAATTATGCGGCTTCGACATCAAGCGGCAAACACGCAAAGCGCTGGCAAAACTGGGTGTGGTTTTTCAACAGACCACGCTGGATATGGATCTGACGGTGATGCAGAACTTGCGTTATCACGCCGCCTTGCACGGCATGGGCCGTAAGCAGGCCGCGCAGCGGATTCAGGAAGAACTGGAGCGCTTAAACATGTTTGAGCGTCGTTTTGAGCAAATACGCGAACTTAATGGCGGGCATAGGCGGCGGGTCGAGATTGCGCGGGCGCTGTTGCATAAGCCGTCGCTGCTGTTATTGGATGAGCCTACCGTTGGCCTGGATGTGCCGAGCCGCCACGATATCGTGGAATATGTGCACCGGTTGGCCGTCGAGGAACAGATGGCTGTCTTATGGGCGAGTCACCTGATCGATGAAATTTATCCGGAGGATCGTTTGATCGTGCTTCATAAAGGCTGCATTAAAGCGCGGGGCACTGTTGATGAAGTCCAGGAAATTACCCATACCGCGACGATTAAAGAGGCTTTTTACAAGCTGACGCAAGGAGAGCAGGCATGAAGATATTGCATTACTGGCGTGCAATGTGGGGCATCATCTGGCGTGAATTGTGGCGCTTTGTCACGCAACGCGAGCGCTTTATTTCCGCTCTGGTCAGACCTTTGGTCTGGCTGTTCGTGTTTGCCGCCGGTTTTAGAGCGGCATTGGGCCTTGCCATCACGCCGCCTTATGAAACTTATATCCTTTACGAAGTTTATATTACGCCGGGCTTGATCGGCATGATCCAATTGTTCAATGGCATGCAGAGTTCATTGTCGATGGTGTACGACCGGGAAATGGGCAGCATGCGGATACTGATGGTTTGCCCGCTGCCACGAGGTTTTTTATTGCTCAGCAAATTACTGGCTGGTACGGCGGTATCCATTCTGCAAGTCTATGTGTTTTTAGCGATTGCGTGGTTTTATGATATCCGGGCGCCCTGGCAGGGATATCTGTGGATATTGCCGACATTGATGCTGTCCGGATTAATGCTTGGTGCTCTGGGATTATTGTTGTCTTCATTCATAAAACAACTGGAAAATTTTGCAGGAGTTATGAATTTCGTGATTTTTCCGCTGTTTTTCATGTCCACTGCGCTGTATCCTTTATGGAAAATTAAGGAATCCAGTGAGCTGCTGTATAACCTGGCTAAATACAATCCGTTCTCGCAGGCGGTTGAGTTAACTCGATTTGCCTTGTATGAGCAGTTTAACCAGGAAGCTTTTATCTATACATCTGTCGCCTTCGTTATTTTCATGACGGCGGCAATCATTGGTTATAATCCTTCAAAAGGCATGATGACAAGAAAAGGAGGCGGATGATAGCCGAACTTCTCGTCTGAACCGATTTGCTAGTTTGGTCTAAAATTATCTCATCGTCGAGATCAATAAACTTATAGGAGAAAAAAATGGCTTACGCTCAGGATATTAGTGAATTGATTGGCAATACCAGTTTAGTGAAATTGCGGCGCATTACCGAGGCTAGCTCGGCTGATGTGCTGGTCAAGCTCGAATCTCGCAACCCCGGTGGCTCGGTCAAGGACAGGATCGGCCTGTCCATGATCATGGCGGCTGAGCGAGAGGGTAGGCTTAAGGCCGGCGGCACGATAGTCGAGCCGACATCGGGCAATACCGGCATCGCTTTGGCAATGGTTGCCGCAGCGCGCGGCTACCGGTGCATCTTGACCATGCCGGAAACCATGTCGATGGAAAGACGGCAGTTGCTGGCACTGTACGGTGCGGAAATCGTTCTGACTCCGGGGCCTGAAGGCATGAAGGGCGCTATTGCCAAGGCCGAGGAAATCGTTGCCAATACGCCGGGCGCGTTTATGCCTCAACAGTTTGAGAATCCCGCCAATCCGGAAATACACAGACAGACGACGGCAGAGGAAATATGGTCGGATACCGACGGGAAGATCGATGCGTTTGTCTGCGGTGTCGGCACGGGGGGAACGATTTCGGGAGTTGCCGATGTTATCAAAAAAAGAAAAACGGATTTTCAGGTTATTGCGGTAGAGCCCGTGGAATCTCCCGTTATATCCGGTGGTACGCATAGTCCTCATAAAATTCAGGGAATCGGCGCCGGATTCGTTCCCAAGAATCTGAGCGTGGATTTGTTGGATGCCATTGAATTGGTCAGCACGGACGAGGCATTCGCAATGCGCAAGCGATTAATTGAAGAGGAGGGTATTTTAGCTGGAATTTCATCAGGAGCCAGTGTCTGCGCAGCTTTAAGGGTGGCTAAAAAATTAGGGGCAGGAAAAACCGTCGTCACTATCATTCACGATACCGGTGAGCGTTATTTAAGCATGGGTTGAATAGTTTTATCAGTTATTACAGAGTGAAGATAATATCGGTGAATATGTGAAGAATTCTTTCTTTCTGGTGATTCCAGCGCAACAGAGTGATCCTCTGCGTCTTAAAGAATTTTCAAGCAGGGCATTACAGCAATGGATTACCGAATTGCCGACAGCCAATCCCGGTTTAGCCGCCCGTCTGCTTTACGACTTCATTATAGATTGTAATTCCATCGAGATGGATAGTCAGATGAGGCTGGATGCCCTGGAGCTTGTAAGGCCTAGTGTACTTGTTATTGAGGATTATCTTCGTTCAAGACTTATAAAAATGGGATTTCCCAAGGAGGATAATGATAAGAAAATTCTCGATGTACTCGTTTCAATTGAAAAGGAATTCACTATCGGTTACTGGATAGTGCTTAAGGAATTGACTCGGCGAAATGTGAGTTGGTTTCAGGGAAAGAATGTGGCGTTAGCAATTCAACGCTGTATTAGGGGATTAAGCGGTATTGTTATCAATCATTTTCTTATGGGGATGCCTATTCCCGACTGGGTATGGATAGATCTACATTCGCTTTATAAAACTAGTGTCGAATTAAGAAAAGACAGGACCAAAATAGCCAATGGCACAAGCCAGTCCAATAAAGCAAGTACTCCTGAAGAATGTTATAAACAGATTCTGCTGCTCAGTCTTGCTGATCCGACAGGATTAATGCAAAAAGAGATCTTGCTGGTTTATAACTTCATAGAAACCATAGGCAATTTAGTGACTTTAAAAAATGAGGCTATTGCCGGCCAGCAGATGCAATGTATTGTCTCAACAGATGAGGATAAACCACCGCATTATCAGGAAAGTGTGAATACTAAAAATGATCCGGCCGCGCTGTATATGGATTTCACAAAGTTATTTAAGGCTTTACAGAATACAAAGATGTTTATCCGCGCGACCGATGCAAGATTTAGCTCAATGTATGTGTCGAAAAACAATAGTGTAAAGCTATCGTCAGAACTACTTGACTATCTTGAGCAAAGATGGTCAGGAATTGATCTTCAGGGAACTCTTTTTTTTAGCGACAGACTGGATCGATATATCGCTATTGGTTTGGATGCGTCTTTCGATCTACAAAGTTCATCGGAAACGCAGGCAGAAAAAAATTTGGAGTTTTTGGCCCAATCAGGCTCCGGCCGATTACTATCCTGTGTGTTTGAAAAAACAGGCGTTTTATCTGTAGGTAGTCTGATTAGTTTTAGAAAAACAGGTATGCCTGAACAAAAGCGCTCGCTAGGTATAGTCAACAAGATAGTTGTAGCTAAACAAAGTGGAAAGATAGACTTTGGCATGCAATTGTTGACACAGCAATCTATCGCTGTAGTTTACAGGCCGATGGATGCCTCGGAAAAAGATGAGTTACAGAAAGCCTTGCTTTATGCGGGAAATGAGGACGAAAGCGAAAAAATTTATATTATTACCGATACTTGCATGCCAGAAGGCGATATTATTCATTTATTTATACAACAGGAAGGCTTTCCTGTTGTTTTGAAAAACAGAAAAAATATCGGACTAGGTTATTGGCAATTTGAATATCAGCGTTTAACGGAACGAGAAAAACCGGTTCATACTAAAAAAGGCTATGATTTTATTTGATTAGATAAAATAAGGATGCATATAGCACTTGAAAAGTTTTTTCATCGTGGTAAGTTGGCGTATTGATTTGGAAATTTGATAACGGATTGTCGATTCTTATGATTGCTATGGTTGGGTGAAATGAAAGCTCTTGCCTAAATAAAAAATCGTTGACTATTTTTATTTATAATTCAGCAATTTAGTCGGGCAAATATCGCTTTTGGATTATCTGAGCAAGCGGATGATAGTTTGGGCAGAGTCTCAATAAATATAATAAATAAAATTACAATATCGTGAGGATGAAAAATGAGTAACGAAGAAAACATTAGCAAAACTGAAGAGAATGTTAACAAAACCGAAGAAAATGTTAACAAAAGCGAAAGCTCGGTAAAAAATATAGTAGGAAATCTGGTTTCTTCAATGTCGAGCTTAAAAGAAAAAAATCCAAAAGTATTTTTTGGGGCTATTGGAGGCATAGCAGTTCTTCTAATTATTGTGATGGCGAGTGGCGGTGAGTCCACTCCATCCGTTTCTGGACCGGCAGCTAAGAATCTTGTAGTAGGCCAGAAATATGTTTTGAAGAGCCCAAACACCTATGATAAATCATCAACCATCCGTTTGGTCGCTGTGCCAGGAACCATAGCGGCATACGATGATACAGAAGAAGATGACAGAAACGCGGCTTGTAAACATATGCCTCAAGGTACTCCTGTAACTGTCACCGATCTCCAGGATTTTTCCGGAAAGAAAAATGCATTTGCTAAAGTTCAAATGCTGGAAGGTGAATGCCAAGGCAAAGACGGTTGGGTTTTATCAATTAATATTCAATAAATAAAAAACAAAATTTGACATTATTGAGAAAGGCTCTATAATGTACGAATAAATTGAAACGCGGGAATAGCTCAGTGGTAGAGCACAACCTTGCCAAGGTTGGGGTCGCGAGTTCGAATCTCGTTTCCCGCTCCAATGTGTTTAAATAAAGCCGCGAATGTTCGCGGCTTTTTTATTTTACCTTTAAGGCTGCGTAGCAAAGTGGTTATGCAGTGGCCTGCAAAGCCATGTACAGCGGTTCGATTCCGCTCGCAGCCTCCATTTATACAATATTTAAAATGCGGGAATAGCTCAGTGGTAGAGCACAACCTTGCCAAGGTTGGGGTCGCGAGTTCGAATCTCGTTTCCCGCTCCAATGTGTTTAAATAAAGCCGCGAATGTTCGCGACTGCTTCAGTTACTTTTAAGGCTATTGAGCAAAGTGATCATGCAATAGCCCTAAATCTTCAATTTGAAATTTAAAGTCAAACTTTTGTTTCATTAATTCTTCCGGATTGTTTTAAGCAGAATAAATTTCTGCCGTCCATTCCACTTCATTCTCGCGAAGTTCATACAATATCCACTAACTGAGTAATCCATCAAATCGAGCATGATTTGCAAAAACTTCTTGCCAAAGTGCCAGGTTACGGAGAATATGTTGTACGATAAAAATTGCTAGGCACAATCTTTATCCGAATTCAATTACATAATTATTGATGACAGTGTGCATGAATTTAATGCCAATCACCAAAGATTCTGTCAAACTTTGCTAAAGTTAGCTCTGTCTAAATTATTCATAATAATTTCAATAAATTACCACTGACTTGCTCGCTCTCTCGCCGCATTGGTAATTTTGCCAGGTAGAATTTTCTCATCTTAAAAATTTTTCTTACTGATTTATTGGTTGATTGAAAACAAAATATAGACTTAATAAAGAAATGTTAGAATAAATTTGGTTAGGATTTATAACTTTTAACAAAGCAAAGGAAGGAAAAAGATATGATTCCCGTTATCTTATCCGGTGGCTCCGGTACAAGACTTTGGCCATTATCTCGAGGACAGTTTCCCAAACAATTTCTGCCGTTGATTTCGAATCACACTATGCTGCAGGAAACCATGCTTAGGCTCAATGATGTTGCGGGGATGAAGGCGCCAATTACTGTTTGCAATGAAGATCATCGTTTCATGCTGGCTGAGCAATTATGGGAAATTGGCGTCAAGCCATCCGCGATAATATTGGAACCTGTGGGCAAAAATACCGCACCGGCTGTCGCTCTGGCTGCCCTGGCAGCGGAATCCGAAGATGATGTTTTGTTGGTTTTGCCTGCGGACCATGTCATATCGGACCTGGAAGTCTTCCATAATGCTATTGCGCAAGCAAAAGTTTTGGCAGAGCAGGGGCGATTAGTAACGTTTGGTATTGTGCCTACTGAGCCTGAAACCGGATATGGTTATATCAAGCGCGATACTTTACAGCAGGGAGAAGCCTTTAATGTCGCTGCTTTTGTTGAAAAGCCCGATTTAAACACAGCGAGGCATTATCTGGAAAGCGGCGACTACTTCTGGAATAGCGGAATGTTTGCCTTTAGAGCAGATATTTTTCTGCAGGAACTCAATAAATTTAATCCGGATATACTATCGGCTTGCAAGCGCGCACTTGATGCCGCTAAAGTGGATTTGGATTTTATCCGCTTGGATAAAGCGCATTTTTCCGTATGCCCGGCGGATTCCGTTGATTATGCGGTGATGGAGAAAACCGATAAAGCCGTAGTGATTCCATTAGACGCCGGTTGGAATGATGTGGGATCGTGGTCGGCACTATGGGATGTGGCCAGTAAAGATCAATTTGGCAATGCCATTAGTGGCGATGTATTAACGGTTGATACTGAAAATTCCTTTATACGTGCTGAGAATAAATTGGTTGCTACTATTGGAGTACGCGATCTGGTTATTGTAGAGACCGCTGATGCATTGATGGTTGCGCCGAAAGACAGAGTGCAGGAAGTAAAAGATATTGTCGCTCAGCTAAAACAGCTTAAACGCAGTGAAGCGGAATTACATCGTAAAATATACAGACCTTGGGGGCATTACGATTCCGTGGATAATGGCGAGCGTTATCAGACTAAACGCATTGTAGTTAAGCCCGGAGCCCGATTATCTGTACAAAAGCATCATCATCGAGCCGAACATTGGATTGTGGTAAAAGGTACGGCTTTAGTAACCAAGGATGAGGAAAAAATCTTGCTTTCTGAAAATCAGTCCACATATATTCCCTTGGGCACAGTGCATTGCCTTGAAAATCCAGGCATTATTCCATTGGAGATGGTCGAAGTTCAATCAGGTAGTTATTTGGGTGAAGACGATATCGTGCGCTTTGAAGACTCCTATGGGCGTAATTATTAATTCCCTATTTGCAACGTCATGTAGCTGTATATAAATTGTACGGTTTGATTAAACTCGCAATGCGATAAATGAAATTATCGATTTGTCATATAAATTAAGGAAAAAATTAATGAATAAAAAAATTACTAAAGCGGTTTTCCCTGTTGCAGGGCTAGGTACACGTTTTTTACCGGCAACCAAGGCCAGTCCGAAAGAGATGCTGCCAATCGTTGATAAACCGCTGATTCAATACGCTGTAGAAGAAGCTGTTGCAGCCGGTATTGATACTATGATTTTTGTTACCGGTCGTAATAAAAGAGCAATACCGGATCATTTCGATAAAGCTTACGAACTTGAAAAAGAGCTTGAAGCAAAAGGCAAATTTGAAACGCTGAACATGATTCGGGACATTTTACCTGCGCATGTTTCATGCGTTTTTATTCGCCAATCTGAAGCATTGGGACTAGGCCATGCCGTATATTGCGCCAGATCTGTAGTAGGCAATGAGCCGTTTGCCGTTATCTTGGCGGATGACTTGATTGCGGATGCGGGTAGAGGATGCATGGCGCAGATGGTGCGTCTTTATGAACAGAAGCATACTTCTATTCTTGGTGTCGAAAGAGTTGACCCCTCTGAAACAGGTAGTTACGGCATCGTGAAAACGGGAGAATCTTCGGAAGCATATGCGCCTGTTGAGCTTATTGTTGAGAAGCCTAAACCAGAGGTAGCACCATCAAATTTGGCGGTTGTAGGCCGATATATTCTTACTCCGGCCATTTTTGACAAAATTAAAAAGACAGGACGGGGCGCGGGAGGCGAAATTCAATTAACTGATGCGATCGCTGACTTATTACTTGAGGAACAAGTATTGGCTTATGAATTTGAAGGAAAGCGCTATGATTGCGGTTCCAAACTGGGCTTTTTAATTGCAACCGTAGAACATGGATTGCTGCATAAAGAGCTAAAAGATGACTTTTTAGCTTATCTGAAAAATTTGACTAAAACGCAAAAAATTTAAGTCAATGCCATTTACAGGGACATTCTTAAGGACCTGATAGCTAATTATCCATACTTAGTAAAACAAAAAGGCCACGTTAATAGTGGCCTTTTTGGTGAGATAAGTTTCCTTAATCCAGACTCTTTGCGCGTTGCACTAAATTTCAGCGGCATTTGAAAATTTCAATCCGAGAGAGTTATTTAAATTTCAAAAAGTACGCTATAAAAAACAAAGAAAGCGGTGTATAAAGCTTGTCTTTTATTCCTAAGTATAGGAATGCTTGAATTTGGCCGAATCTTTTTGATGTTCTGCCATTGACCTGTTATAGAATCAGCTTATCTAGTACAGCATAATCAAATCATCTGAGTCACGCTCTCAGTGAGATCTTCATGATAAGCTCCTACTAAGAACGTATTGCCGTAAATATGTATAAAAATTTTTTTGGACTTAACAAAAAACCATTCGCTCTAATACCAGATCCAGGATTTCTGTATTTGAGTTCCAAACATAAAAAAGCCTTAACTACACTTAATTACGGTTTAGTGAGCCAGGCGGGTATTACGGTAATTACCGGTGACATAGGTTCAGGCAAAACAACATTGATCAGGTGCATGTTAGGCAAAATTAAAAATCAATGTGCTGTAGGATTGATCACTAATACGCATAGTAGTTTCGGCGATCTGCTGACATGGGTATTGGCTTCATTTAATATCCAGCATGACGCTAAAAGTAAGTCCGAGCGTTATCAAATCTTTGTTAAATTTATAGCCGAACAAAGTCAAAAAAAACGACGTGTCGTATTGATTGTTGATGAAGCTCAAAATATGGATATTGAAACACTTGAAGAATTAAGGCTACTGTCCAACATCAATGTAAGCCCTAATGCGGTACTGCAGCTAATATTGGTAGGGCAGCCGGAGCTGGTCGATAAACTCAATTTGCCCGAGCTCGCTCAATTTGCACAGCGTATTTCCATTGAATATCATTTAAAGCCCCTGAATTTTGAAGAAACAAAAAATTACATAGCACATCGCCTTCAGGCTGCCGGCGGAAGGGCTTCTGTGTTTAAGGAGTCTGCTTGTGCCGCTGTATTTTATTATTCTGAAGGAGTGCCTCGGCTAATTAACAATATTTGCGACTTAGCAATGGTTTTTGCTTTTGCTACCGATACACATGAAATTGGATGGAAAACTATTCTGGAAGTGGTGAATGAGAGAAAAATAAGTGGCATTCATCAATTTACAGGAACAATTTCCCCTGAACTCGGTTTAAGCGAGCGCACCTCTGAGGTGGAGAAGTTCCATAGAGCAATCCTGGAAAAAACAGGTTTTGATATATCGACTTGCTTATCATGAAGAAATTGAAGTCATTTTTGAGCGAGTATTTGCCCTGGCATCCTTGGCGACCGTCTCAGAGAATAAACTCTCGCTCTGAGTCGCTCCATGAAGATAGTTCACCCATATGCGATCGCTATATGGCGCAATTTAAGGAGTGAACCTATAGGAGCATGCGAAACCGAACTATGGCCAATCTGGCCTATAGAATCAGGGGTTACGCATTAAAACCATTTTCTGCTGAGACTGGCTTTTTTGCGCCTCCGAAGAGTAGATGAGCCATATAGTCATTGTTCCATCCTGCGTTTTG
>Ga0196963_10000045_pt1 | contig 185429 bp, 165 predicted proteins | sample S1_5metaG_FD_148600 | JGI IMG/M metagenome (GOLD analysis project Ga0196963, IMG submission 148600) | Soil microbial communities from Anza Borrego desert, Southern California, United States - S1_5 | ecosystem: Environmental > Terrestrial > Soil > Desert | place: USA: California | collected... | reverse complement strand
TACGCGGGGCCCGACGATCCGCGCGCCGCCCAAGACCTCACGCTCTACCGCAACCTCATCGTGAGCGGCGCACGCCCCTTCGCGGGCGCGGGGATGCTCGCGCCGCAGGTCGAGGCCGACGCCGGCTCGCTCCCCGCGTACGACCTTGCGCTCGTGCGCCGCATGTACGGCAAGGACGCGGTCTACACGCTCCAGGTCGCGATCTACTGCCGGGAGGACCGCGGCGTCCCGTCGCCCGACGAACTCGCGGAGATGCGCGCGAAGGCCGAGGAGGCGGTGCTCCTGCTCCGCAAGGACGGGAGCGAGGCGTTCTATTACCACGGGCCGCGGAGCAGCACCGTGACCGTCGGCGTCTTCGGCGAGACGGACTACATCGTGCAGGTCCCGGGCGAGAACGGGCAGATGGTGACGCTCCCGCGCCCGCTCGAGAGCCCGCGGCTGGCGACCGCGCGCGAGAAACACCCGCACAATCTGATGAACGGTGCGGGGCTCAAGACCCGCGGCGGGCTGCAGCCGAGTTTCCTGATCAGGATTCCGGGTTAGAAGCGCTGCGATCAGTCGGCGTTGAACGCGGTCACACCGACCGCGGCCATCAGAAGAACCAGAAAGAGAACAAGTGTGACCGCGCTCGCGGCGAGCGTGATCATCGCCGCGCGCCGGGCGAGCCCATGAGGGTCTCGTCGCGTCGTGCGGCGTGCCCGCGCGAACACGATGAACGGCGCGGATGTTGCCCAGATCAAGTACGCGATCGAGCAGCAGAAAGCCGCGCCGTAGAAGAGCGTGCAGAGGAACTCGACGCGAGTCGATATCACGCCCGCCCCAAGGCAGGCCAGCGCGAACGGTGCGATCGCGAGCGCAGCGCTTATCCGGTTGACGGTCCTTGCGTACAGGGCATTGCGCACCTGCGCCGCGGACATCCTGATGAACTCACCGCACTCCGGGCACGCCGTCCCGCCGCGCGTGCGCCTCAGCCCCGCGAGGTTGTACCCGCAATGGCCGCACACGGCACGGAGTTTCCAAACCCAGTTCATGCCGCTCCGCAACCCGGTTTCCCGGCCGACACTCGCTCAGCTCTTCAACGCCAGCACGGCGACGTAGCTCAAGAACAGCGCGACAAAGAGCAGCGTCCAGCAGATCAGGAACATCCGCACGATCGTGCAAACGCAGGAGAGCACGGCGCGACGCCCCACACCGAAGGAATCGTGAGCGAGCAGCCGGTTCGCCCGCGCGAACGCCAGCACGGGCGCAACGACCGACCAGACCATGAAGAACGCGGCGCTCCCGATCAGGCACGCGACACAAAGCCCCATGACATCGATCTCGTTCCCGCGTCCCGAGCCAGCACCAATCAGAACCAGAAGGCTCACGAGCGCAGCGAGCACGCAAAGCGGGGGCACGGCCGCCGCGACCTTTGTCACCCGGTTGATCCCCTTGGCCTTGATCGCCGCCCGGACTCTCCCGAGGTCCGCCGTCACGACGACGCCGCATTCCGGGCACTGCACGCCGCGGCGGCGCTGCAGGCCGGCGAGTTCGTACCCGCAGTTCCGGCAGTTCGCGCGCAATCTCCAAGCCCAGTGCACACCCCACCATAGTGGTTCGGGCCCCCGTTTGTTCAGATGGACCGATAGCCGGGCCGGATCGCCCCGGTCCGTGAGCCGATACCATGGTCTAGGAGTTCCCCGTGTTCCTCGTCCGACAGTCCAAACCCGAGGACGCTTCCACGCTCCACAAGCTGGCGCGGACGGTCTACTTCATCAACCTCCCCCCGGATGAGCGGATCATCGGGGAGAAGATCTCGCACTCGCAGCGGTGTTTTCGGTCCTTGGTCGAGAAGCCCAGCGGCAAGGCCGACGCGCACAAGAACGGGAAGCCCAAGCGTCCCTCGGAGCGCCTCGGCGGCTACGTCGACGGCAGCGACCTGTTCATGTTCAGCATCTTGGAGCCCGAGACGGGCGCGGTCGTCGGCACGTCGCAGGTGCGGGCGCGGATGGGCGGGCCCGGCGACCCCAACTGGCGCATGCGTGTCTACGAGAAGAAGTTCTTCTCCGCGGGGCTGGGCTTCGGCACGACGCACACGGTCGCGAAGCTCGACGGGGACGAATCGGGGCCGACCGAGGTCGGCGGGCTGATCCTGGACCCGGGCTTCCGCGGGCACCGCATGCGCCCCGGGCGCTTCATCAGCTTCGTGCGTTTCCACCTGATGGGGCTCTTCCGCGAACGCTTCGCGCAGACGGTGATCGCCGAGATGATGGGGAGCGTGACGAGCGCGGGCGAGTCGGCCTTCTGGGACGCCTTCGGCCGCAAGTTCATCCCGGTGACGTATGCGGAGGCCGACCGCTTCTGCCAGCACAACCGCGCGTTCATCAGCGAGCTCCTCCCGAAGGAAGAGATTTTCCTGACGCTCTTCCCGCTCGAGATCCAGAACATCATCGGCGTCGTCCCGAAGGAGACGCTCCCGGCGCGCAAGCTCCTCGAATCGATCGGCTTCCGCTACCGCCACATCATCGACCCCTTCGACGGCGGCCCGCACTTGGACGCGCCCGCGGGCGATATCGCCCTCATCCGCGACACGAAGCGCGCCGTCGCCGCGCGAGCGAGCGGACCGTGCACGAAGGCCGCGATCGTGAGCTTCATCAACGCCGAGGGTGAGTTCCGCGCCGTCGAGACCTGGGTCGACGCCACCAAGGACGGCACCGTCCGCCTCGAACCCCAGGTGTTCGAAGCGCTCGCGATCGAGCCGGGCGCCCAGGTCGGCTGCACGCTCATGGGCAAGTTCGGCCTGCCGCGCGACGACGGGCGAGCCGACGTCGCCGTCCCGGCGCCGCGCGCCAAGCGCGTCGCCGCGCGCTCCGGCGGCAAGGCGACGTCCCGCCGCTCGCCCCGGCCGCCCCGCAACGGATCAAAGCGTCCCAAACGCTGATCACCCCGGCATGACCCGCGCCCCTCAACGCCGCCCATGCCGAGCACCCACCCATCACTCTCGCACGCACCGTCGAACCTGATCGGCGTCGAGTGGGTTCCCATTCCCGGCGACGCGCTGCGTTCGGAAAACCCCGCCCGGCCCGCGGAGACGGTGTGGCAGGGCTCGCCCGACGAATCGCACGTTGATCGCGCCGTTGCTGCGGCGAGAGCGGCGCTCCCCGCGTGGAGCGCGATGGGCTTCGAGGGTCGCTCGCGCGTGCTGCGGCGGTTCCAGGCGCTCGCGCGCGAACGCGCCGAGGCCGTGGCCGCGCTTGTCCGCGACGAGGTCGGCAAGGCGATGTGGGACGCACGCGCCGAGGCCGCGCTCCTCGCCGCGAAGGTGGACGTGACGCTCGACCCGGCCGGCGCGATCAACCGCGTGACGCCCTACGACGTCCCGCTCTCGGCCACGCGCACCGGCCGCTGCGACTTCCGCCCGCACGGCGTCATGGCCGTCATCGGCCCGTTCAACTTCCCGGCGCACCTCCCCAACGGCCACATCGTGCCCGCGCTCGCGCTCGGGAACACGGTCGTCTTCAAGCCCAGCGACAAAGCCCCCGCGGCGGGCCAAATGCTCGCGGAACTCTTCGACGAAGCCTGCCGCGCGCAGGGCGCGCCGGCCGGCGTGGTCAATCTCGTGCAGGGGGGCGCCAGCATCGCCCGTCGGCTGACCGGCCCGGCGGATGTCGACGGTGTCCTCTTCACGGGCTCATGGCCCGTCGGGCGCGCCATCACGCAGGCCAACCTCGACCGGCCCGACCGCATCCTCGCGCTGGAGATGGGCGGCAACAGCCCCGCCCTCGTGATGCACGACGCGGACCTGCGCCTCGCGCTGGTCGAGTGTCTCCGCAGCGCGTTCGTGACGACGGGCCAGCGCTGCACGTGCACGCGCCGCATCATCCTCCACGAGCCGATCGCGGCGAAGTTCCTGAGCGCGTTCGAACGCGCGGCCCGCACGATCATCGTCGGCGACCCGCGCTCGCCCGGCGTCTTCATGGGGCCCATCGTCTCGCGCGCCGCCCGCGACGATGTGCTGCACGCGCAGGCGAAGATGCTCGGTGCGGACGGCGAGGCCATCCTCGAGTCACGGTCGATCGAGAACGCCGGGGGCGGGTGGTTCCTCTCGCCGGGCATCGTCCGCGTGGACGCCTTCACCCGCACCCACGACCTCGCGGAGCACGCGGGGGCGGACGAAGAAGTCTTCGGCCCCCTCGTCCGCGTCTGCGTCGCGCGCGACCTCGATCACGCCATCGAACTTGCCAATGCCACACGCTTCGGCCTCGCCGCGTCGATCTTCACACGGAGCGAGAGCCAGGCGCAGGCGTTCCTCCGAGCCTGCCTCGCCGGGTGCATCAACGTGAACACCGGCACCGCGGGCGCGAGCGGCAAGCTTCCGTTCGGTGGCCTGGGCCTCTCCGGCAACCACCGCCCCGCCGGCGCCTTCAGCGTGGACTACTGCGCGCACCCCGTCGCGAGCATGGTCGAGAGCGCCGGCGACGCGACGCCGCCCGAGGGGCTGTCGATCAACGACGCGTGGCCGGCCTGACCATCCGCCCGTGCGTCAAGAATCGCGCATGACGCCGCGCCACCTGCTGCTCGTCCTCGTCCGCTGCATCGGGCTGATCTTCGTCCTCGCGGCGCTCCCGGCGGCGTACGAGCTCGTCCACGACGTAGCGCAGGCCGTCATGATGCGCGACTACCTCGTCGGGCGGTTCTCTCTTAACGTCGCGTACGGCTACCGCGCGGACGACGAGGACGACTTCCTCCGCCGGATGGGGCCCGTGCTGCAATTCCTCGCGGGCCTCTACCTCGTGATCGGCGCCCGCCGGCTGACGATGCGCATGGCCCGCGTCTTCGACGCCTCGTGCCTCGTGTGCGGGTACAACCTTCGGGGCGTCAGGAGCGACGCGTGCCCGGAGTGCGGCACGAAGTATCGATAGCAATGGGAATCCGATTTCAGCACAGAGACACAGAGAAGATGAGCAGGATGAGAAGAGGAATGCGGGGTTGAAGACGTGGATGCGAGAGACCCGGCATCCGAGTCCTCAAACCAGTTCGTCTCTTCTCGCCGATCTCATCCTCTCTGTGTCTCTGTGCTGAAATCCGGCTACCCGCGACTTACGTGACTTTGGCCAGCCCGCGCTCGATGCACGCGAAGACCTGCGGCCAGTGCTCGTCGCGCATGCACGGCAGCGGCGGAAGCATGCGGATGTGGTACGGCCCGTGCCCGGCGTAGAAGAGCATCACGCCTTCCTCAAAGATCGCCTTGCACGCGGCCTGGACCTTGAGCTTGTGACCGCCGAAGGGCGTGAAGCGGCACATGCCGCCGATGCCGCCGACGAGGTTCTCGCCCCCGCCGCCCAGCGCTTCCACCGGCGGGAACCACTCGGGGTGCTTGGCGATCAGCGCCGAGGCGTGGCGCCGGAAGAGCCCGTGCTGGCGGGCGAACTCGCCCCGCTCGCCGTACCAGTCGCCGTCGCGCAGCCGCTCGATCACCCGCTTGCCGACGCGGAAGCTCGGCCCCTCGCCGGTGAACGTCCCGGAGAGAAGGGCCGTCTTGGGGTTGAACTCCTCGGTCCACAGCGTCGCGCACGCCTGCGTCATCTTGCCGACGGTCAGCACATCCACGTAGTCGCCCAGGTCGAAGTGCTCGAAGGCGAACATGCTCGGCAGGCGGCCGAACGTCTGGATCTCGTCGTCCCAGACCGCGATCTTGCGCGAGTGGCAGAAGTCCATCAACGTCTTGAAGTAGTCGCGGTCGCCGACGTTGAACCCGCCCTCGCCCTGCACGAGCTCGAAGATGAAGCACGCGTGCGCGCCCGGGTAGCGCTCCGTCGTCTCGATCACGCGCGACATCACCCAGTCGATGTACTTGCGCTTCCCGCCCATGCGCTCCGCCGCGACCGCGTCCCAGAACGGGACGTAATCGACGTCCGCGACGATCGGCAGCCCCTCGCGCCCCGCGTGGTTGTCGCCGATGGAGGCCATCATCATCGAGCGCCCCATGAAGCAGTCCTTGAAGGCGAAGACGCGCGGGGTGGGCGCGTGCGAGGCGAGCAGCTTGGCCGGGTCGCCGATCTCGAGGGGCCGCATCGACAGGCGCTGCATGCAGAGCTTGAGGGCGTTCTCATTGGCCATCGCCCCGCCCGTGGCGAGGTACGCGTGCCGCAGGCGGCTGCCGCGGGAGGCCTCCGCCAGCAGCGTCTCGCCGAAGTGGTAGGCCTCGAAGTTGCTCGTGAGGTTGCCGTGCTTCAGGACGTCGTCGATCCCGCCGCGGATGCTTGCCTCGACGAGGTCGGCGTCGGAGTGGCCGAAGAAGTTGACGCCGATGCCGCAGATCATGTCCCACTTCACGCTGCCGTCGGCGAGCTCGACGAGCGGGCCGTTGCCCACGCCGCTGCCGAGGTACGGGTAGAGCAGCGCCCGCCCGCGCGCCTGCGTCGCGCGCCCGAGCAGACCCTCGAAGGTTTCGCGCAGCTCGGGGACGCCCGGCTTCACCGCGGTGACTTTCGCCGACGCGGCCTTCACCTCGTCGACGAGCGCACGCACCGCGGCATCGACGGCGGGCGACGTGTGCAGCGCGTCCCCGACGGTCATGGTGGCCTGCGAGGGCTTCAGAGAGCCTTTGCCTGTGGACGTCGCGATGGTCATGCTGCCTCCGTGGTGCTGAATCTTAGGGGAAGTCCCTTCTCTTCATCGGCATCGGGGGCATCTTGAGGCACAGATCAAGCCAAAGAAGCGCGAGCCCGACAGAGCCGGAAGAGTGTGTGTTCAATCGGCATACGTGCCGCGACGCTGCCATGTTGCACGACGCATCCGCGCGTCCCGGGCCGGGGGTCCCGGCGCGCTACGGTCCCTGTGTGCGGGCCCGGTGTGAACCGGCGCAGGTCGATGATCGCGGTATCGCGCTCCCGCACGTTCCGCTGCGCGTCGTGAGGGCCTCGCCGGCGATGCGGAGCCCCTACGTCGCGCAGGCACGCAGGAACCGGAAGCCGAAGGGCTGGCTGGTTCTGTGGTATCTCGCGCTCTGGCCGCTTCTCTCCCTCGTTGTGTACTTTGTCGCATCCGCCGCGGTTTCCGGGTGGGTCGCTCGGTCCGTCGTCATTCTGATATTCACCGGGTGCAGGCGAGAATTCACGAGGAAAGCGCACCCCGCGGCGTGGGCGCTGACGGCGGCCGGCGCGTCGGCGCATGCGGTTTCATGCTCGGCATGATCCCGGTGCAGAGCGACGGCTGCCAGGTCTGCCCAGAGTGCAGCGCGGCCTGGAGCGAGAAGCGCTTTACGCATACCAGGGAGTTCATCGCGGCGAACGTCGAGTGCGCCAGGTGCCGCACGCGTTTGCCCGGCCCTGGCCGCATCTGCCCGCGTTGCGGCGTGATGGCGGGCGAAGTGCCGGTATAGCCGCGACCCGCGCGACGCCGAGCTTCTTCATTTCCTCTTTTCCACTTTCCCACTTTTCCGCTTTCTTCCTTATGGCCGCCGCTCGTTCCCCTGCCCCACCGGCGGGTCGCTCGGCGTCGGCGGCGCGGCGTCGTCCGTCACGTCCTTGAGCGGCACGGCCTCGTCGATGTTCTCCATCGTGCCGCGCAGGCTCGACAGGTGCGCGTCGATGTGCGTCAGCGACTTCTCGATCGACGCGAGGGAGTCCAGTTGTCGCCGGACCTCCGCGAGGTCGCTCCGGATCGCGGTGAGCTCCGTCCTCGCCGCGGCGATCTCCTCGCGGGTCGTCCGGATATCCCGGAAGATGCAGCCGGGGAGGAGCGTCAGGACGGCGAGGACGGCGACGGCGAGAGGTGCGGTGCGCATGCCTGCATGTGGCGCCCGGCCTGAAACCCGGCATGGGCGTTCTTCTACACTCCCTTCATGCCCAAGACCTCGACCAGGAAGCCCCCGCGCCCCGGCGCGAATCAGACACCGAAGCAGAAGCCCGCGCCCGCGAACGGCGAGCGGGCGCGGCCCGCCGCGCGGCCCGCGCCGCTGAAGGGCGGCCCCTCGCGCATCTCGAGCCCCGCCGGGCCCGGCACGCGGGTCGAGAAGGACACGATGGGTGAGATGACCGTGCCCGCGGACGTCCTTTACGGCGCGAGCACGCAGCGGGCGGTCCTGAACTTCCCGGTTTCCGGCCGTCCCGTGCCCGAGCGCATCATCAAGGCGTACGCGCTCCTCAAGGCCTCGTGCGCGAGCGTCAACCGCAAGCTCGGACGCCTCTCGGATGAGCGCTGCCGCGCGATCGTCGAGGCGTGCCACGAGATCTCCGACGGTCTCTCGGCCTTCGGCGGCGTCGCCAAGCACTTCCCCATCGACGTTTTCCAGACCGGCAGCGGCACCTCGACGAACATGAACGTCAACGAGGTCGTCGCCAACATCGTCTGCCTCCGCCGCCACGCCCCCATCGGCAGCAGCAAGGACAAGGACTACATCGCCGCGGGGGGCGTCCATCCGAACGATCACGTCAACATGGGCCAGTCGAGCAACGACACCTTCCCGACGGCGATGCACGTCGCCGCGGCCCAGGCGATCAACGACGAGCTGCTCCCCGCCGTCAGCGTCCTCGCGGATCAGCTGGACACGCACGCCCGCGCCTGGGACGCGATCGTCAAGATCGGCCGCACGCACCTGCAGGACGCGACGCCGATCCGGCTGGGCCAGGAATTCTCCGGCTACGCGAGCCAGATGCGCCACGCGCAGGAGCGGCTGCACCGCGCGCTCCACACGCTGCGCGAGCTCCCCATCGGCGGCACCGCGGTCGGCACCGGCATCAACTGCCACGAGGAGTTCGGCCGCATGGTCGCGGCGGAGCTGACCCGCGTCACGGGTATTCACTTCTGCGAGGCGAGCAACCACTTCGAGGCCCAGCACGCGAAGGACGCGTACGTCGAGGCCTCCGGCGTCTGCCGCACGATCGCGGTGAGTCTCTCCAAGACCGCGAACGACATCCGCCTGATGGGCATGGGCCCGCGCTGCGGCATCGGCGAGCTCGTGCTCCCCGCCGTGCAGCCCGGCAGCTCGATCATGCCCGGCAAAGTCAACCCCGTGATCGCCGAGAGCGCGATCATGGTCTGCTGCCAGGTGGTCGGCAACGACGCGGCCGTCTCGCTCGGCGGTTTCGGCGGCGTCGGCAGCCTGCTCGACCTCAACGTGGCGATGCCCATGATGGCCGCGAACCTGCTTGATAGCGTCCACCTGCTCGCCCGCGCGATGACGATGTTCAACGACAACCTGCTGCGCGACCTCGAGCCGGACGAGGACCGCTGCCAGAGCCTCATCGAGGGCTCGCTCGCGATGTGCACGAGCCTCGTGCCCGTGATCGGATACGACGCCAGCGCGGCCCTCGCGAAGCAGGCCTTCGCCGAGGGCAAAACCGTGCGCGAACTGGCGTACGAGACGCTCGTCGGCACCAAGGACAAGAACGGAGCGACGATCGACCGCAAGGCGATCGACGAGTACTTGAATCCGTGGTCAATGACGCTCCCGGGCGGCGAAGGCAGCGCGGGCGGATAACTCGGTACGAGCCCCGTGCGCAAGCACGGGGCGATGAACCCGGAGCACCGGAACAATGCGCGTCGGCCCACTCGGCGATCGCTGGCTCGTGGACTGCGAGAAGCTCGGCAGCGACGACTACTCACGCCTCCACCCAACGCCGAATGTTCCCACATTGCGGATTGGTGACGATGTCGGTCACTCGCCTTGCTGGTACACGTTCACAGTTCTCGACGCCGCGGCCCTATCGCCTTGTTGCAGGCTCCTTGTCGTGCTGGACGGATGGCATTATCGGGAGCCGATGCTGCTCGCCGTTGCGCGTCGCGTCTTGGTTGTTACTCCGCAATGGCTCGCGCAGGTGGATCCGGCGAACCGGCGGCTGGTATGGGAGCACACGCCTGGCTGGCCGGCGGTCTACGCCGCATGGCTTCTCGACAACGGCGAGACTCTCTACGTCGGCGAGCTCGGCGCCGCACGCCTGGACGCGAGCGGGAAGGCGCTCTGGCAGCACAACGCGGGCGAAGTCATCGTCGAGTTTCGGCGTGAGAATGGCTCGCTGCACCTTAAGGACTTTGCCGGCGCGAGTACCTCTGTTGACGAAACGACCGGTGGAGCGTCGAGCTGAATTCCGAATGCCGAAACCAGCATGCCGTCTGTCTCTGTCATCCTCTCCACCCGCAACAGCCCGCGCTTCCTCGAGTTCGTGCTTACCGGCTACGCGCGCCAGGACTTCACCGACTTCGAGGTCGTGATCGCGGACGACGGCTCGGGCGAAGAGACGCGCGAGGCGATCCGCCGCCTGCGGCGCAAGCTGCCGCTCCCGATCGTGCACGTCTGGCGGCCGCACCTGGGTTATTACGGCAAGATGTCGATCATGAACCGCGGGCTGCTGCACGCGTCCGGCGGGTACGTCATCGCCGGCGACGCGGATGTGATCCCGCGCCACGACTTCGTGCGCGCGCACTGGGAGATGAAGCGGCCCAACTGCTTCCTCGCGGGCGGCGACTTCCGCCTCTCGCCCGAGGCCACGGAGCGCCTGACGCTCGACGACGTGAGCGATGGCCGCGCGTTCGACTACGGGTTTCTCCGCTCGATCGGCCAGGAGGCGACGCGCCGGCGCATCAAGCTCCGCCGCCGCGGCGCGCTCTCGCGCGTGATCGACGCCTTCAACATCTCGCCCGCTCGCTTCAGCGGCAGCAACGCGAGCGCGTGGCGGGCGGACCTAGTGAGGATCAACGGGTGGGACGAAACCATCCACCACCCCGGCAAGGACGACACGGAGCTGGGCTGGCGTCTCTGGAACGCCGGCGTCAAGTCCCGTCATGCGCGCCACAACACCATCGGCCTGCACATGCACCACGGCATGGGCAATTACTCCCCCGAGGGACGCGCGAGGAACCTCGCGATCCTGGAAGAGACGATCCGCGAGAAGCGCACCCGCGCGCGCATCGGCCTCGCCGAAGCAACCGACGCGGTGCGCGTCGAGCGTTGAGCATTGGTTTCGGCACCCCGACACGGGTTGCCGCACACAACCGGGTACAATCGGCCCTCATGCAGGCCCTGGCGTCCAAGTCACCCCGCACCCGCGTGTTGCAGTCCGCGACGCGCCTTTTCGGCGCACGCGGCTTCCGTGCTGTCGGCGTGGACGATGTCGTCGAGGACGCGGGCGTTGCCAAGATGACGCTCTACAAGCACTTCGAGAGCAAGGACGCGCTCCTGGAGGCGTGCATCCGGGAAGCCGGGGCCCAGTGGCGAACATGGCTGCGCGACGGCGTGGCCCGCGTAAGCCCGGACGCGGCGGGCAAGCCCGCGGCGGTCTTTTCGCTCCTCGAGGAATGGTTCACAGACCCCGAGTTCCGCGGCTGCATCGCGATCAACATGATCGCGGAGATCTCCGACCCCAACCACCCGGCCCTGCGCGCGGCGCTCGAGCACAAGCGCCTCGTACGCGAATACTTGCGATCGCTGTGCGCGGACGCGGGGATGCCCGACCCGGCGCTCGGCGCCGACCACCTTGTGCTCCTTATGGAGGGTGCGATCGTTACCTCGCAGCTCTGGAAGAGCCCCGAACCGGCGCGCCGTGCCCGGCACGTGGTGGAATCGATGCCTCGAAACGCGTTGATGGTTGCGGCATCTCACCAAGACAGACCGGTCAGTCTGGTCTGAGGAGCCACCATGCAACGTCTGAAGCCTGTGGATCCCGCGCTCGTTTCCGGTCCGGTGAGCGCCATCTTCGCGGGGCCGCTCAAAGGCAAGCACTTCAACATCTTCAAGGCAATGGGCAACTCGCCCGCGGCGCTGCAGGCCTACCTCGGCATGGCGGGCGCGCTCGAGCAGGCGTCCCTCTCCGCGAAGGAGCGCGAGGTCATCCAGTTGGCGATCGGCGAGGCCAACAACTGCCAGTACTGCGCCTCGGCCCACACGGCGATCGGCATGATGGCGGGCCTGACCGAGGCCCAGACCGTTGAAGCCCGCCGCGGCACGCTTACCGATCCCAAGCTCGACGCCCTCGCGAAGTTCGCGCTCAAGATCCACGAGAAGCGCGGGTTCGTGAGCGATGCGGACGTCGCGACTTTCCGCGCCGCGGGGTACGACGACGGCGCGATCGCCGAGGTCGTCGCGGCGTACGCGCTCGCGATCTACACCAATTACTTCAACCACGTGAACGAGACGCCGGTGGACTTCCCGCCGATCCCGCATATCTGACCGCCCGACCAGACGGCCGCCACGAGCGCTCATCGCGGGCGTTTCTGCGCGTGCAGCGCCCGGCCGTACCATCCGCGGCGTGAAGAAACACGTCGCCCTCTACCCCGGCTCCTTCGACCCGATCACGTACGGCCACCTGGACGTGATCGCCCGCGGGCGGCGGCTCTTCGACGAGTTGATCGTGGCGGTGGGCCGCAACCCGGGCAAGGACGCGCTCTTCACCGTCGATGAGCGCCTGGACATGACGCAGCGGCTCGTCGACGGGCTCGTGCGTCAGTCTCCCGGCGATGCGCCCGTCACCGTCCGCGCCTTCGCCGGCCTCACGGTGGACGTTGCGCGCGAGGCGGGCGCGACCGTGCTTTTGCGGGGCGTGCGCAACCTCTCCGACCTGCAGTACGAGGTGCAGCAGGCCGTGACGAACCGCGAGGTCGCGGGCCTCGAGACCGCGTTCGTCGTCGCGGGCCAGAGCTTCGCCTACACCAGCAGCAGCCTGATCCGCCAGATCGCGGCGATGGGCGACGACCTCGCGGCCCTCACGAGCATGTGCCCCGCGCTCGTCATCGAGCGTCTGCGCGAGAAGAAGGCCGCGAAGCACCCGGTGCTGGAGCGGCTGCGGGATCCGGGGACGGATTCGTAACGGCCCAGACGCGGCCGCGCAGGGCACACCGCCTCGTAGACTCCGCCGAATGCCACAGGCCTCCATCCTGCTGCCCCTGCTCCTCGCCGCGCTCGCGGGCGTCGCGACCGCGTTCCAGCCCGGCGTCAACGCGAAACTCGCGGTCTTCACGCCCTCGCGCCTGCACGGCGGGCTCGCCAACTTCCTCGTCGGCGCGTTCGCCATGGCCCTCGCGTGCGCGCTCGCGCGGACGCCGGTGCCGCAGCGCGACCGTCTCGCCGAGGCGCCGTGGTGGGCCTTCACGGGCGGGCTCCTGGGCGCGTTCTTTGTCACCACCGCCGTTTATCTCGTGCCCCGCATCGGCGCGGTCAACTACCTCGTCGCGATGGTGCTCGGCCAAATGGTGGGCACCGCCGTGATCGACCACTTCGGCCTCGTGGGCCTCGCGCAACACCCCTTCACCTGGGGCCGCGGCGCGGGGCTCGTCTTGATCGCCGCGGGCGTCGCGTGCGTGCGGTGGTTGTGAAGGAAGAGGCGAAGAGACGGCGTGAAGAGCGGCCTTCCGACGCCTGCGGCATCCAAGACCGCCTCACGGCTCCCCGATGTCCAACGCGACACCCACGACACCTACACCGACCGAACCGCTCCCGGTCCCTTTCCCCGCCGGGCCGGCGCCGGCGGACGCCGCGTTCTCGGCGGGCCGCCTCGCAGCGCACCTGATCGGCATGACGCTCGTGCAGGCCGTATCGCAGGCGGTCGTCTTCATCCTGCCGGTCCTCGCGATCAAGCACTTCGGCGCCAAGCCGTGGCAGTCGCTGCTCATCACCGCGACACCCACGATCTTCTTCACCCTCTCGATCCTCTGGCACACCGCCTTCGCCCGCTGGAAGTTCGGCTCGTACATGATCGCGTACTGGCTTCTCGCGTGCCTCCCCGGCGCGGCGATGGCGCTCGTCAACGGCTACTGGTCGCTCCTCGTCCTCCATCTCATCACGTGCGTCGGCGGCGCGATGTGGCCGCCCGTCTCCGGCGAACTCCTCCGCTGGCTCTACGCCGACCACCTGCGCGGCCGCGCGTACGGCGTGGTCTGGGGCGTCACGATGATCGGCGGCGCGGTCATGGGCTATGGCGTGGGCAAGTGGCTCACCGTCGATCCCGAGGCGTTCCGGATCTACATGCCCATCGCCGCGGCGGTGCAGCTGGTCGGCATCGTCATCCTCGTCGGCCTCAGCAGAGCGACCGGGCACGCCGCGGACCGGCGCGGCGGCTCCCTCGGCGCGCTCTCCCTCCGCACGATCACCGAGCCGATCGTGCACATGAAGCAGGTGCTCAAGGCCGACCCGGTCTTCGCGCGCTACGAAGCGGCGTACATGACCTACGGCGTGGGCTGGATGATCGCGTACTCGCTCCTACCCCTGCTCGTGACGAAGAAGCTCGGTCTCGATTACGAGGAGATCGCTTCGTCGACGCACGTCGCGTACTTGGTCGCCCTCGTCGCCGCCCTCTACCCCGCCGGCCTGCTGCTCGACAAGTTCGGCGCGATCCGCGGCACCGGCCTCTCCTTCTTCATGCTCTGCCTGCACCCGGTCGGCCTCATGGCGGCGCGCGACCAAGAGACGCTCACGATCGTGAGCCTCGCGTACGGCGTCGCCCACTCGGGCGCGAGCGTCGGCTGGATGCTCGGGCCCGTCTCCCTCGCGCCGAGCAAGGAGAAGGTCGCGGCGTACGTCGCGATCCACGCCACGCTCGTCGGCATCCGGGGCAAAGTCTTCCAGGCTCTCGGCGTCGGGCTCTACATGCTCACCGGCGTCTTCTGGGTGCCGCTCCTCATCGCCGCGGCGGGGTACATCTGGGCGGGCTTCCAGATGTTCAACCTCGAGCGCTTCCGGCAACGGCGTGCGGACGAGTCCAAGTGACGGCCGCGTCGCTCGGCACGTCCCGCTCCCGCTACCCCGCCCGCCGCGACATCGCCGCTCTTTACTCATGCCCGATGCCTGACGCCTCCTTCAGAGCGTCTTCGTCAGAATCACGCTCCGGTAGTTCGTGTACGGCCACTGCCAGTGCTCGACGAAGCGGTAGCCGCGCCGGAGGTAGAAGTTCATCAGGTCGGTGTCGGGCTCGGCCATGCTGAGCGCCAGCTCCCCGGCGCCGTCCTCCCGTGCGCGGCGCTCGACGATGCTCAGCAGCATCTGCCCGATGCCCTGGCCCTGGTAGTCCGGATCGACGGCGAACTGGCTGAACCAGCCGACGTCGGGCCGGTGGAACCAGCGGGGCCCTTCTGCCTCCTCCACTTCGTGATACAGGATCGAGCCGACGAGCTTCTGGCGCGTCTCCACGCGCACGCCGGCGGGGTCGTCCAGGTCCGGGAGCGGGATGTGGTGCACGGCGACGTAGCACTCTCCCGAAAAGACGCGGTTGCGCGTCGTGGCGTCGTCCTGGCGGCCCGCGAGGGGCTTGAGGCCCATCGCGACCTGCTTCGCGTACGCGCGGTGCAGCAGCTGCGTGAGCTCGGCGATGGAGTCGCTGGGCGCGAGGCGACGGACGGTGATGATGGGCGCGGCGTCGGCGCCTTGCTGCGGCGCGGGCGTCTGCGCGGGTTGCGACGCGGGGTCACTCATGACACGGGGACGATGTTAGACTCCGCGCGTGAACGATCGCCCGACGCCGTCCGCTCCCGCGCGTGAATGCACCTCGCGTCTCCGCGTCCGCTACGACGAGTGCGACCCGATGGGGGTCGCGCACCACTCCTCGTACGTCCCGTGGCTCGAGATCGGCCGCACCGAGCTCCTTCGCTCTTCCGGTGTCAGCTACGCCGCCCTCGAGCGCGAAGGCGTGCTCATGGTGATCGTCAAGCTCGAGGTCGCGTACCGCAGGCCCGTCAAGTACGACGACGTGGTCGAGGTCCGCACGGCCGTCGTCGGCGGCTCGCGCGTGAAGATCGAGCACCGGTACGAGGTCTCGGTCGTCGAGCGCGAGAGCGAGACCGGCCTCCCCTTTCTGGCCGCCGCGGCCCGCACGACGCTCGCCTGCGTCGGGCGTGAGGGGAAAGTGCGGGAACTGCCGGGGTGGCTGGTGAAGAGCGAGACGGAGACGTAAGAAACGGCGCGGGGAGGGAGAACGAAGACGACACACCCCTTCAAATCCATCAATACCTTCTCAGTCCTGCTCCCTCCACCTGTCCTGCTCTCTGTTCTACCGCGGCCGCTTCCACCCGCTCTCCGGGTCCTTCTCCAGCATGCCCGCGCTCCGCTCGATACACCAGCGGCAGATGCACGCGCCCGGCCCGGGCTCGACATCCACGGCCCCGTCTTCCGGCTTCGCCGTGACCACGGTCCCGCTTTGCCAGTAGTCGCCGCGCTTGTTGAGCAGGCACATCGTGCACGCGACGTGCTCGGGCACGACGACACCCGCGTTGTCGACGAGCACCTGGCGGCACGCCATCGACAGGCACCGCCCGCAGATCAGGCTGCCGCGGTGCCCCTCCACCATCGGCCGGTCTTGGGCCCAGTGCTGGCCGCAGAAGTCGCAGACGAAGTCCTGCGCTTCCATGTTCTCGGGATCGGCGCCTGGTCGCTGCACGGGGGAGCGTAGAGGTGCCGGTCAACAGGGATCAGTGATCGGTGATCGGTGAATGGTCGCTTCGAGTGGCCCGAACCGCGCCGACGCGATCCGATCATCCTGTTGCCGCCATTCGCCGGCCACTGATCCCCGATCACGCGCGCCCGACGGCGTGTTCTTCGTGCCCCGCGCCGAGCTGCGCCCCGGCGAGCTGCCGGTAGAGCCCGCACCGCCCCATTAGCTCCGCGTGCCGGCCCTGATCGACGACCCGCCCCGCGTCCATCACGACGATGCGGTCGCACGAGAGCACGGTGCTGAGCCGGTGCGCGACGACGAGGCACGTGCGCCCCTTGCTGAACTCCGCGAGCGTCTGCGCGATCTGCGCCTCGCTCTCCGCGTCCACCATGCTCGTCGCCTCGTCGAGGACGAGGATCGCCGGGTCGCGGAGGATCGCCCGCGCGATCGCGATCCGCTGACGCTGCCCGCCCGAGAGGCTCAGCCCCTGCTCCGCCACCGGCGTTTCGTACCCCTGCGGCAAGCGGCTGATGAAGTCGTGCGCCCGGGCCCGCTCCGCGGCGTCGATGACCGCCCGGTCCGACGCCGCCGAGCCGTACGCGATGTTCTCGCGGATCGTGGCGCGGAAGAGCACCGTCTCCTGCGTCACGACGCCGATCTGCCGCCGCACGCTCCGCACGCCGACGTCGCGCAGGTCGACGCCGTCGATCAGCACTCGGCCCCCGTCCGGGTCGAAGACGCGGTTGACGAGCGAGAGGAGCGTCGTCTTCCCGCACCCGTTGGGGCCCACGAACGCCACGCGCTCGCCGTGCGCGACGGAGACGTTGACGTCGTTGAGCGCGGGCGCCTCGCGCCCGGGGTACGTCAGCGTCACGCCGCGCCATTCGATGCTCCGCCGGTGGCGGGGGAGCGCCGGCAACGTCCGGTCGTGCCCGGGCTCGGGCGGCAGCGCGATGAGCTCCCGCAGCCGCTCCGCCGCGGGGGTGGCGGTCTGGATGTCGTGCGCCAGGCCCGTGAGCGGCTTGATGCTCGCCCCCGCGACGGCGAGCGCCACGATCGCGAGGATGAAGTCGGTGGGCTCGACGTTCCCCGCGAGGATGGCGCGGGCGGCGAAGATGACCATCACACAGAGCGCCAGCAGCGTGAGCGTCTCGGTGAGCGGGCTCGCGACGGCCCGCGCCGTGCGCACGCGGTTCATCTCCTCGATCATCCGCCGGTTGACGCGCTGGAATCGCCCGCCCTCGAACCACTCCGCGTCGTACGCCTTCACCACCCGCAGGCCCTGCAGGGACTCGTTCGCGACGCGCAGCATCTCGGACTGGCTCTCGAGGGCCGCGCCGCTCGCACGCCGGATGCGCTTGCCCAGCTTGCGGATGATCGTGTAGAGGACCGGCGCCGCGAGGAGGGCCACCAGCGTCACGCGCCAGTCGAACCAGAGGGCCGCCAGCAGCCCCGCCACGCCCTTGAGGGCCTGGATGATCGTGCGCGAGAGGAGGACGTTGAGCCCGTTCGCGAGCTGCGCGCTGTCGTTGATGATCCGCGCGATCGCGTCGCTCGTCCCGCCGGCGATCACCGTCCGCAGCGGCGCCCGCAGCACCGAGCGGAACGCCCGTCGCCGCGCCGCGCCGACCGTCCGGTTCACCACGGTGAGCGACAGGTACGCGTGCAGGTACGTCGCGACGGCCCCGACGACCGCGAGCGCCATCAGCACACCCATGATCCACACCAGCGCCGCGAACGGGTCGTTCGCCGGCATCGCGTCGATCCACCCCCGCGGAACCCTCGCCCACGAAAGCCCCGGCGCTTTGCGCGCGAGCTGGCCGTTCAGCTCCGCCGCGAGCGTCGGCAGGTCCTTGCGCGCGCCGAGGATGTTCTGCAGGATCGGCTGCGCCCCCACCATCCCCGCGCCGAGCGTGAAGGCGGAGAGGCACGCCATCAGCGCCGCCGTCGCGACGCTGCGCCGATACCGGAGCATCGCGCGCGCGAAGGCCCAGAAGGGGTCCCCCTTGAGCGTGGACGGATCGAGGAACGTGCGGGCGTCGCGCAACGGCGGATGCTAGGAAAAGGGGTGCGACGCCGGGCGGCCGGAACCGCCCCGCGGGTCACCCTCCCAGGTTGCCGCCGAAGTCGAACGCCGCCTCGCTCAGGAGGCGCGACGTGAGCGGGCCGGCGCCGACGTTCATGATCGCCAGCGCCGGGCGGTTGTCGATCCGCTCGTACGCCACGACGCCCGGGGTGTTGAGCGCCCCGCCCGCGTTCGCCGAGCCCGAGACCACGATCGCGTAGTGGCGGAACTGCGTGCCGGAGCCGATTTTCGCCATCACCGCCGAGAGGTCGGTCGTCAGGACGTTCACGCGGTTGCGGGCCGCGAGCGTCCCCGTCGCCCCCGCGATGACCGTGCCGTCGCCGAACACATAATTCACCGTGTAATCGAGCGGCGACGCCTCGAAGGGGTTGAAGATGCTCACGCGCTCCTGCACGGTGCCGATCGGCGCGGCCGTGGAATCCGGCTCGTTCGCCCCCTCCGCGAAGACCGCGAGCGCCGGCAGGCGGTTGCGGAACTGTTCGCCCTGCACGTCGCCGTTGGGCCGCACGTGCGTGTACGCCGCCGTCACCGGCACCGTGCCCGACGTGTACGTGATCGCGACGATGTCGCCCGTGCTCAGGCCGAAGTCCACGTTGCTCGTGACGACCGAGTTGGCCAGCAGCAGCACGCTGCGGTTGCTCGAGGTCCCGTCGCTCCGCCAGCCCGTCAGCGTCACCGTCGTGGAGTTGCTCGAGCCGTTGTAGAGCGTGACCTCCGAGAGGCCCGTCGTCTCGTTGCGCGTCGCCAGCGCGATCGCCCCCGCGATACCGCCCCCGCCCGGCGCGCCCTGCATCGAGACGCCCGGGCGCGTCGGCCCGGAGATGGTCCAGTCGCTGAGCGTCACGAGGACCGGGTTGTTCGAGCGCACCCGCGCGCCCAGGATCCCCTCGCTGAACGGCTGCTCGTGCACCGCCAGCCCGCCGCGCTGGTACGGCGCGAGGTACTTCGCGACCGTCTGCACGCCGTCGGGCGTCAGGAAGTCGATCAGCACGTTCGCCGGCTCGTCGGCGGTGTTGTACAGAGACAGGAACTCGATGCTCGACTGGTTGCGGTCGATGCGCGCGAACGTCCAGTCGCGCATGTCCGCCGCCGCGTACTGCGAGGGGTCCAGCAGCGCCGTGGTCGTCCACGAGCCGTGGTCCTGCCGGAGGAACGAGCCCGCCAGCGCGAGGGGGTTGGCGGTCCCCTCGGGCAGCGCGCTCTCGACGATGAGCGCGTAGCCGGAGTTGAGGCGCACCAGCGCGGCCCCGCCCGCGCCGCTGCCGGAGACCGTGATCCGCAGCTTCGTGTTGGCGTTGATCGTCCCCTCGGCGATCGTCTGGTCCCGCGCGCCGTTCTCGAAGTTGTTCTCCGAGCCCGCGAGCTCGTGCCGCGCGACCACTTTGTACCGGGCCGCGACGCCGTTGGGGTTGTAGAGCTCGAGGATCTCCTGGTTCGTGCCGGACCGGAACCCCTCGGGCGAAACGATCTGCTGCGCGAAGAAACCGCCGAAGCCCTGGGGCTTGATCTCCTCCGCGTTCGTGATCGAGACGAGCGACGACTCGCGGACGCCCTGCGTCGCGTTGTAGGAGGACGTCGTCGGCACCTCGCCGCCCAGGCCCTCGAGCGGGCCGGAGAAGGCCGGGTCGTTCTCGACGTCCCGGACCTGGAACGTCTGGATCTGCTGCAGGACGTCGAACCCCTGGATGACGCGCCCGAAGACGACGAAGCCGTTGGTCGGCCCCGACGAGTCCAGGTTCGTGTTGTCGTTGAGGTTGAAGAAGAACTGGCTTGTGGCGCTGTTCGGGTTGTTCGTGCGCGCCATCGCGATCGTGCCCTGCGTGTTGCTCCGCCGGTTCTGCACGAACTCGAGGTTGATCGGGTTGTCCGTCGGCACCTGCGTCCCCGCGCCCAGGTCGTGGTACGCGAAGCCGCCGCCCTGCAGCACCTCGATGCTGCTCCCGACGTCGCGCGTCATGCGGTGGAAGAACGTCTGGTCGTACCGCCCCGTCCGCACGTAATTCAGGAAGTTCGACACCGTGTTGGGCACGATGTCGTTGAACAGCTCGATGTCCACATCGCCGAAGTTGGTCTCGAACCGCACGACCGGCCGGGTCTGGTTCTCGAGATCGGCCAGCTCGGGCAGCGGCGTCCCCGCGAGCAGGGCGCGGGGCTCCAGGGGCTCGACGTGGGCGACGTGGCGACGGGACGAGCGATACTTCGTGCTCAAGCCAACCTCCGCTGCTGAAATAGGTGCCCCGGTTCCCCGGTCAACCCCCGGGCGGGCCGCATTCTACCGCCGCCCCGGCCCCGCCGACCGGCCGCGGAACGGCGTTTGTACGGTGCGCGTGTTCACGGTGCGCAAACCTACACTGTGCACGAATGCAGGATCGCGACTCGGACGCTCACCACCCCCGCCACGCCCTCAACGGCCACTGCCAACCCCATACGAACGGCGCGCTCGCGGGTTGCTCCCCCGCGCCTTCCGCCCGCCCGCCGGTGCGCGTCGCCGCCGTCATCCCCGGGTACAACCGTCGAGAGGACCTCGAGAAGCTCTTCAAGGACATGTCGCGCCTCGACCTGCGCGGCATCGAGCTGTGGTGCGTCCTGGTGGACAACAACTCCCCCACGCCCCTCGACACCATCAAGGTCCCTGACAACGTGCTCGTGGAGCACTACCGCCTCCCGGACAACCGGGGCGGCGCCGGCGGCTTCTCCGCCGGCATGGCCCGTGTCCTCGCCGGGCACGGCCTCAGCGCCCGCTTCGACCAGCCCGACTTCCTTTGGCTCGTCGACAGCGACGCCCGCGTCGCGCCCGGGTGCCTGCGCGAGCTCGTCCGCGTGATGCTCAAGCGCCCGGACGCCTGCGCCGCCGGCAGTGCGCTCGTCGATCCCCTCACCCGCACAACCTACGAGATCGGCGGACGCGTGAACCCGAAAAACGGGTTCTTCATCCCCGCGGCCCGGGGCGACGTGGACCACCGCCGCATCGTCCCCGCCCAGTACCTCGCCGCGTGCAGCGCGCTCGTCCGCCGAGAGGCCGTCGAGAAGACCGGCCTCATGCCGGAGATTTTCATCCACGGCGACGATGTAGAGTGGTTCCTGCAGATGACCCGCGCCACCGGCCAGAAGGTGGTCGGCGCCCCGCGCAGCATCGCGGGCCATCCTCTGTGGAACCGCAAGTTCCAGACGTGGGTTCGCTACTACGTCTCCCGCAACGCCTACGCACCCATCGACGTCATGGGCTTCGGCGCCAAAACCCGCTTCCTCCGTGCGCTCGTCGACGTCCTCCGCGCCCTCGGCCAGACCATCACGGGCATGGATGAACTGGCCGAACTCCACCTGCGGGGCCTCGAGGACGCCGCGGCGAACAAGACGGTGGGCCACCAGGTCCCCGGCGGCATGGGCCCCATCATCCAGGCGACCAAGGTCCGTCCGATGGCCGAGCTCGCGCCATTCATCAAGGAAGAGCTCGCCAAGGCCGGCGCCGGGGCAACGCTGTGGGTCCACCCGATCCTCTTCCTGCGCAGCAAGGACCTCCCCGGCTCGGGCGCACAGTACAAGGCGCTCGGCGTCACGCGCCCGCGCGACTGGCGCTACTGGAACCGCCGCAGCCTCGGCTCGCACATCAAGAGCGACCTCTTCAAGGCCGTTTTCCGCGTTTTCGCGCCCAAGGCCGCCATCGCCGTCGTCCCCACCGGCCAGCCGTCGGGCTGGTTCCGCGGGAGAACGCTCGTCCTCATGACCGCCGACGGCTTCCTTGTCCGGCGCGTCGAGACGATGGACCGCGTCCGCGTCGGTCTCAAGACCACGCTCCGCGGCCTCAAGGCCGCGGTCGCGCTCGCACGCCGCCCGCGCACGTACCACAAGCTGCCGCCCGCCCCGCCGCGGTCCGCGGCGACGTTCGCGGAGGTGAAGGCACCTATCGCGCGCCCGGCGGCGCTGGGCGCGGCGGGGTAAGGCGGTGCCGACCGGCCCCGAGCTCTCGGTTATCGTCCTGAGCTACAACCGGCGCGACGCGCTCCTGCGCACGCTCGCGCACCTCGCCGCCGACGCCGCGACAGGCCGAGCCGAGACGATCGTCGTGGACAACGCCTCCTCCGACGGGAGCGCCGACGCCGTGCGGAACGACTTCCCGGACGCGCGCGTCGTCGCCCTCCCAACCAACACCGGCGTGGCCGGGTTCAACACCGGCGCGGCGCTCGCCCGCGGCCGCTGGCTGCTGCTCCTCGATGATGATGCCTGGCCCGACGCGGGCGTCGTCGAGCGGGCGCTCGCGGCGTACGACGCCGACGGATCCGTCGGCGCAATCGCGCTCCTGCCCGTGCACCCGCGCGTACACGCCGTCGAGTGGCCGTTCGCCACGACGCCCGACGACCGCTTCCCGTTCATGGGTTGCGGCAACATCGTGCGGCGTGAAGCGTGGGACGACGCGGGCGGTTACGAGGAAGCGTTTTTCCTCTACCGCAACGATACCGACCTCGCGCTCTCGATCCTCGAGACAGGGAGGCGGGTGGTCTTTAACCCGGCGTGGCGCGTGTGGCACGACTCCCCCGTCGCCGACCGCAAGAGCGAGCGTTGGCTCCGCCTCGCGACGCGCAACTGGCTCTGGCTCTGCGCTCGGCACGGCGACGCGCCCGAGGCCGCGCTCGCTGGGGCGCTCGGCGTCGCCCGCGCCGTCGTCGCCGCGGGCCCGAGCCCCTCGCGTCTGCTCCGCGTCGCCCAAGGCGTCCTGGACAGCGTGCGGGACGAGCGCCCCCGCCGTCCGGCGCCCGCACGCGGCGCGCTCGGCCGTGTCCTCGAGAAGCGCCTCGCCCGCAAGTGAGAAGGCCCGCGCACGGGCGCGGGCCTTTGTCGTGACCGCCTCGGTCGCTTACTTGCCCTGCGCCGGCGCGTCGCTCTTGACGCGCGTGTAGGTCAGCTCCATCGCCTTGAACTCGGTGCCGTCCGTGTTGACCTCGTACATCTCGAAGACCATCGTGTCCCGGTCCGGGAACCGATCGACCATGCGCGACTTCTTCATCTCTTTGGTCATCGGGTCCATGTATTCGGAGCGCCATTCGATGCTCCCGTCGGCCTTCTTCTCGCCGGTGGAGATCATCATGTTCGTGCTGGTGCTGTCGAACCACACGCTCTCGTACTTCTTGGTCGCGTTGTTGAAGCCGTAGATACCGACGCCCTTGAAGGGGAAGCCCATCATCTCGCCGTCGTAGTCCATCTGCACGAAGCGCCCGCCCATGCCGGGCATGGCCCTGCACGCCGCCTTCGCCGTGCTCTCCTGCGCGGGCATGCCCGGCATCATGAACTTGCACTGCACGTTCCAGTCGCCCACCCGGTTGCCGACCAGCTCGGCGTGCTCTTTGCCGGGCTTGTTCGCCTGCATCCAGGCGTCCATCATGTCCGCGCCGGCCTCGTGCCCCTGCGCCTTCTCGTTGCGCTTCTCGTCGAGCTCCTTGGCCATCTGCTTCTTGGCTTCTTTCGTCTGCTCAACATTCTTGGGATCGACCGGCTTTTTCTCGTCCTGGCCCCGCGCGCCGGCGTTGAGGATGCTCACGCCCAGGGCGGCCACAAGCGACAATCCACGCAGTGTCTTCATTGCTCGTTCCTTTGAATGCGACGCCGCGTGCTCATCGAAACACCGGCCACCGGCCGGGCAAAGACGCGCGTCTGGTCGTTGACCGATTGTTGATCGGATGAGATGACCGAAAACCGTGAGAGGCCCTTTGTTCGGGTCACCGGAACCGGCAAATCATGCGCGTTCAACGGTTTTCGGACGTCGGGGCCACCCGCTCGACCACTTGCAGACCGAACGCGTCCAGCCCGGGCAGCTCGCGGTTCGAGCCCGTGATGAGCCGCAGCTTCGAGAGGCCCAAGTCCCGGAGGATCTGGCACCCAATCCCGAACTCCCTGAGCGGCACGCCCTCGGCCGCCCGCGCCACCTCGAGGGCATCCTCGCTCTTGCTCCGGATCGTCTGGAGAGTCCCCTCGAGGTCGGTTGTGGCGTTGCGCGACGCGGCGTGGCCCGTTGTGCGTAGATAGACGATCGCGCCGCGCCCGTCGCGCGCGATCATCCGCATCGCCGCGTGGAGCGTCTCCCCCGTCGGCCCGCCCGCCGATGAATCCAGATCGAGGAAGACGTCCCCGAGCAGGTTCCGCCGGTGCATCCGTACCAGCGTCGGTTTGTCGGTCGGGCGGTCGAGCCCGAGCGTGAGCGCCAGGTGCGGCAGCGGATCGACGACGCTCTCGAAGAGGACCGCGCGGAAGTCCCCCAGCCGCGTGCGCAGCGGCGTCCCCTCGCGCGGGCCCGTGCGCTTCACGAGGCTCTCGCGCGCCAGGCGGTACTCGATGATCTGCGCGACGCTGCACATCTTGAGCGTGTGCGCCGCGCAGAACTTCTCGAGGTCAGGCACGCGGGCCATCTCGCCGTCGGGCTTCATTACCTCGAGCAGCACCGCGGCCGGGTACAGCCCCGCGAGCCGGCAGAGATCGACGCTCCCCTCCGTCTGCCCCGTGCGCACCAGCACGCCGCCGTCGCGCGAGCGCAGCGGGTTCACGTGCCCGGGGCGCACGAAGTCCTCGGGGCCGTACTGCGGGTCGATCGCCATGCGGATGCACTTGGCGCGTTCCTTGGCCGACACGCCCGTCGTCCCGCCGTAGCGCGGGTGCAGGTCGATCGAGATCGTGAACGCCGTCCCGCGCACGCTCGTGTTGACGCTCCCCTGCGGGTGGAGCCGCAAACGGTCGCAGTCCGCCTCCGTCAGGCACAGGCACAGGTACCCGAGCGCGTTCTGGAGCATGAACGTCACCGCCTCGGGCGTGACGAACTGCGCGGGCAGGATGACGTCGCCCTCGTTCTCCCGGTTCTCGTCGTCCGTGAGAACGACCATCTTCCCTGCGCGCAGGTCTTCGAGTATTTCAGGGATCGGGCTGAAGGGCACGGGGTGAGCGTACGGAGGCGGGTCTTTCTTCGTAGGCCCGGCGTCCCGCCGGGCACCGGATTCCCAAGGCGACCATGACGCGGCGAGGGGGTGACGCGGTGCAGCGCTATGCCTCCCTCGCCCCGTGTCTTCACAGGGAGAGGTGCCCGCGCAGCGGGCGGTGAGAGGTCTTCTCTCGTAGCACGGGCTTCGAGCCGTATCTTGCGCGGTCGATCACCCGACCACCCGGCTCTGCCTTCTTGCAGACTGAAGACCTCTAGGTCAACGTCCGAGATGTTCCGCGCGGCGGCACCGTCGCGCGTCGATGCTCACGAACTCGTCTCAAAGCACGACACCACCAAAATGTGAAACACACCTTTGTGCTCCCCCTCAAAATAATCGTGTCGCGCCGCGGGCGTCGCGCGCATCGTCTTGAGGAAGCTCACCACATCGCGCCACGTCTCCACCGGCGCTGTGCAAACCACACGCAGCGGTCGTTCCGCAACAATCCTCAGCTCGAGATCCGTGCTACCCGCCGGGTGAGCTTCCAGCACATGCCCGCCCCTCGCTAGGAGAACTGCCGGCCGCGGCGGACCGTCGGCGACGCTTTCCAGCATGACGTAAAGCTGACCGAGTTGCATCGCAACGGCCTCGTCGGAACCGAGTGCCAGCAGGACCTCCGTGTCACCGGGGTGCTCGGGCGGAACGACATCCAGAACTGTGTCATCACAAGCGGCCACTGCGTCAGCATACGAGCGGCGTCCAGCGGCGAACACTCCAACTCCACCTTGTCACCGCGTCACCCCCTCACCGCGTCATGAAGACACTGGCCGTCGGCGCCCGGCGAGACGCCGGGCCTACCAAAACAACAACCCCGGGCTCTCACCCGGGGTCGTTCGAACTTCGATTATCCCTCGCGGCGTTACATCCCGCCGCCACCCCCACCACCGCCCGGCGCCGGCGTCGGGGTGGCCGGCTCGCCCGTTTCTTTCGGCTCCACGGCCGGTTCTTCATCGGGCAGTGGGTTCGTCGCGGCCGTCTCCAGCGCGCGCGTCGTCGCGTCCGCGACGCGCTTGGCGGGGATCACCGCCGGCGCCATCATCTGACGCATCGCCTGCTGGTTCATCCCGTCGCCCATGTCTTCTTCGTTGGGAACGACGATCGTCGTCACGCCCACGAGCTTCCCCGCCGCGTCGAACACCGGCGAGCCCATGTCCCCGTCCATGCTCCCGGCGAGCAGCAGCGGCTGGGGCTTGGTCGTCCGCCCGCTCATCCGCACCTCGTGCACCGTAGCGGCCCGGTCGAAGAACTTGCTCATCCGACCGACGATGTACAGGTAGTCGCCCACCTGCGGCTCGGCGGTCTGCTCGAAGTCCGTGAACTTGTACGCCGCGGCGGGCTTGTCGTTGGTCCGCACCCACGCGAGGTTCAATTCCGAGTCGCGGGCGATCAGCTTCGCGTCCACGCCCACCGTGTCGTCGCCCACGAGCACCTTGATGTCCGTCGGCCGGCCCGACATCCCGAACATCTTGAGCATCCCGCCCATCTCGATGTTGTTGACGAGCACGAGCCCCTCGCCGTCGAGCATCACGCCCGTCGTCTCGGTCTCCTCCTCCTGGCTCCCCATCGCCCCCTCGACCTTCATCACGAACTTCACCGTCACCAGCGACGGCGCGCCGGCCTCGGCGATCGACTTCATCATCGAGGGCGCCGCGGCCCCCTCGGCTCCGAACGAGGGCGGGCCGATCGCCAACGCGGCGGCGGCGACAAGCAGGGCGAGAGGACGGGCGTTCATTGCGATTCCTTTCTTGGGTTCGATCGACGTGACTTACTTGGTCTGCTGGGCCGCGGCCTGATCGACCACGGGCTTCCACTCCGGCTCCGCGAACTTGAACTGCGTGCGCTTGCCGCGCAGGACGACGAACGTCACGCGCTCGGGCTGGGCCTTCGCCACGGCCTCCATCGCCCTGCGCCACGAGGCGAGGTCGGTGATCGGCGCCTCGTTCACGCGCTGGATCACATCGCCCGGATAGACGCCGGCGAGCCCCGCCCACCCCGCCTGCTCCCCTCCCTCGACGAGCACGCCCTGGACGGAGTCGTCCCAGCGGTTGTCGTCGCGGTCGAAGAACGTCAATTCGCGCACCGTGATCTCGAAGTCGCGGTTCTCGTCCCGCAACGCCTCCTCGGGCGTCAGGCGCGTGCGCTCCAGCGCGACCTTGAGGTCCGCGGGCTCCCCGTCGCGGATCACCGACAACGTCGCTTCCTCGCCGATCGAGAGCGTCCGCACCTTGCGCTGGAAGAGGCCGATGTCCTGCATCCCGCGGGGCGACACCTTCTCGCCGTTGATCGCCGTCACGATGTCGCCGGTCTGGAGGCCCGCGCTCTCCGCGAGCGTCCCGGGATAGACGCGGGTCACGCGGAAGCCCAGCTGGTCCCCCAGCCCGATCTGCTTCGCGAGGTTCCGCAAGACCGGCTGCGTCGCGACGCCGATCCACGCCTTGGGCAGTTCACGCGGGGGGTCTTCCTTCTTTTCGGGCCGCGGCTTGATGAGTGTTAGGTGGTCCTTCCCGCGTCGATCAAACCGGATCGTCACGAACTCCGGCAGCGGGTCCATCGCCGCGATCTTCTTGTACTCGCTCACGAGATCGTCGAGCGTCTTGACCTCGACGTCGTTCACCGCGAGGATCACGTCGCGCGAGGTGATGGACGGCTCGGCGAGGTTCGCCGGCCCGCCCTGCCGCGCGCCGAGGACGAACGCGCCGTCGGTCCCGCCGAGCAGGTGCGCCCGGGCCATCTTCTCCGTGATCGACGACGCCGTGATGCCGAAGAGGCGCAGGGCGGTCTCGTCGCCGCGCTCCTTCAGGAGACGCTGCGTCGTCACCTTCGCGCTCCCCGTCTGGCCGTCGCGGCGGTAGGTCACGTCGATCGACGATCCGACCGGGCGCTGGGCGATCGCCCGCAGGACGACCGGGATTTCCTCGGGGAAGCGGGCGTTGATCGGCTGGCCGTCGAGCGTCAGGAGGATGTCCCCGGCCTTGATCCCCGCCTGCGCCGCCGGGCCGTCCGCATCGACGCTGTTGACCAGCACGCCCTCCTGCAGCCCGGCGCGCTTCACGCTCTTGAAGGCGACGCCGACCGTGCTCCGCGTCACCTCGCCGCTCTTGATGAGCTCCTCCGCGACGCGCCGCGCCAGGTCCGAGGGGTTCGCGAACCCCATCCCCGCGCCGCCCCGCGTGTTGACGCCCACCACCTCGCCCTTGAGGTTCACCAGCGGCCCGCCGGAGTTCCCGGGGTTGATCAGCGCATCGTGCTGGATCCAGCGGGTGAAAATGTCGGACGAAAAGTCCGCGTCGAACTCCTGGTCTGCGATGTCGTCGCCCGAGATGCTGCTGAAGACGCGCTCGGTGTTCGAGACGATGCCCAGGGTGACCGACCGCGAGAGGCCGAAGGGCGCGCCCATCGCCAGGACCGAATCACCCACGGCCAGCTCGTTCGAGTCCCCCCACACCGCCACGCCCGGCAGCGGCGCCGAGCCGAGTTCGTCCATCTTGATCCGCAGCACCGCGAGGTCCGTCAGCGGGTCCTCGCCCACGAGCGTCGCCGGCACCTCGCGCTTGTCCGAGAGCGTGACGCGGAACGACCTGCCGTCGTTCACCACGTGCTGGTTCGTCACCACCAGACCCTCGGGGGAGACGATCGTCCCGCTCCCGGTCGCCGCGTTCTTCTGCTCCTTGCCGCCCCAGTACGAGACCGTGACGACCTGGATGTTCACGAGCGCGGGGAAGACGCGGTCGCGGGCGGCGTCGATCGCCTCGTGCACCGCCTCGGAGACCTGCCGCCCCTGGTCGGGCGTGGCGGTCTGCGCCTTCTCCTGCCCCGCCGCCGCGGCATGCTTCTTGAGCTCGGCGTCGAGCCGCTCTCGGATCGGCGCGGCGATCTTCTCGTGGAGGCCGGGCTCCGCGTTCTTCGCTTCGCTCTGCCCGAAGGCCGCCGAGGCCAGCACCGCGAGCGCAAGCCCGGCGCCGAGGGTCCGGGTCCGTCCGTGTCCGATCTGCTGCATCATGGATCCCTGAGCAACTCGCACCGCCCTCCCTACCGCCGCCGCGTGTCGGACGACAAAGCCCGGAGGAAGGTGCGTATCATGGTGTACGGGGCCGCGAGGCCCGTGTGTTTGGGGATTGGTGTAACGGTAGCACGAGTGACTCTGACTCACTTAGTCTAGGTTCGAATCCTAGATCCCCAATTGAAGAACGCATCCGCGGCCGAGGCCGCACGACCCGCCGGGGACGGCGGGTTTTTTCGTGGAAGGGGGCCGTCGTGCGACCGCCGCGGCGGGGGCGATGGGCGTCCGAGTTCAGCACAGAGCCGCAGAGCCAGAGAGACGGATCGAGAAGAGAGAACTGATTGGTTTGCAGAGCGGATCGCGAGGAGAGGAACGCCCGCGGCGTCCGCGCGTCAACCCCTACTCCTCTCATCGATCTCTGTGCTCTCTGTGTCTCTGTGCTGAATCGACGTCCCGGCGCCCGCGCCCCCAACGCCCGGTCCGCTGATGCGCGCCTCGGCCGGTTTTGCGCCCGCGGACGCTCCGTTCGGACGGACGGAAGCCGTCTTCGTACCGACGAACGGAGCGTTCGTGCCCACGGAAAGAGTTTTCGTCCCCGCGGAAGGAGTTTTCGTGGGCACGAAAGGAGTTTTCGTGCCAAGCAAAGCTCCTTTCGTGCCCGCCAAAGGAGTTTTCGTGCCAAGCAAAGCTCCTTTGGCGGCCGTCAACGCTCCGTTGACGGACGGCATCGCCCCGATGTCGCCCGGCATCGCCCCGATGTCGGCCGTCAAAGCGGCGTTGCCGGGCGGAATTTCCGTGATGTCCCCGGGATTCTCGGGCCCGGCTGAAGCCGGTGCGGCGACGGGCCGATCATGCGCGGGGGACGTGCGCACCTGCATGCCGATTTGCCACAGAGGCACAGAGACACAGAGAAGAGGAAGAGGGGGTCGGGGTTGACGCACGGGAGCCGTTGGCCACCCGGAGCGTCCCTGCCTCTTCTTCTAACCAAGTCATTCTCTTCGCTCAGTTCTTCTCTGTGCCTCTGTGTCTCTGTGGTGAACGCTTCTCTTCCTCTTCCCCAACGCACCACGCACAACGCACCACGCACCTCCTAACCTCCGCCGCGTGAGCGACCGCCCGAACGCCTTCACATCGCCCGCGACGTGGCTCCGCCGCCTGCTGGTCGTGCAGGAGTCCGGCCTCGCCCTCGTGATCCTCCTCTTCTGCGTCGCCCTCGCGTTGCTCTCGGGGACCGCCGCGACCCTCGACTTCCGCAAGGTCCCCGCGGGCGCGACCGTCACCGAGACGGACGCGGCGATCACTGTCGTGCACGACGGCGAGACGAAGGTCTACTCCAAGCAGGGCGTGGGGACGATGCCCGGCGCCGGCGACGGCTCCTCCCTCGTTGCCCGGAGCATCCGGCCGATCATTGCGCCCGCGCGCACCGGCTGGGAGCTGCGGGGCGCGGGCGACGACCAGTCGCTGCGCCGCACCCGCCTGCGGAACACCTTCCTCAACCTCGAGAACCTCATGGAGGTTCTCGTCAACTCGTCGTTTATCGCCGTCCTCGCCGTCGGCGTGACGTGCGTCATCACGCTCGGCGGTATCGACCTCTCCATCGGCTCCACCTACGCCCTCGCGGCGATCTTCGGGGCGATCGCGCTCCGCTATCCATTCTCCGAGGGCTTCCCGCAAGCGACGCTCGGGGGCGGGCAAGCCCTCTGGTGGGGTGTGCTCGCGCTGGGAGCGCTCATGCTCGTCGGCGGCAACGCCCTCAAGGGCATGCGCTTCACCCACGACGCGGACGCGGGCGTCGCGGTGCGCACCAGCCCGGGCGTGCTGATCTGGGTCGGGCTGGGCCTGCTCATCGCCGCGGGGTGGCAGTTCATGGACGCGATGCAAGCCGTCGGCTCGCGCGTCCAGTCGGGCGAACTCCCGCGCTCGCCCTTGCCTGGGATCAGCGGCGTGATGCTCGCGCTAATCGTCTGCGGCCTTGTCGGGGGCGTCTGCGGGTGGATCAACGGCGCGCTCATCGTCGGCCTGCGCGTCCATCCGTTCATCATCACGCTCGGCACGATGGCGGCGTACCGGGGCCTCACCGCCCTGCCGACCAACGCCCAGTCGGTGGGCTACCTGGCCGATCCGTCGCCCAACGGCCCCTCCCCCGCGGGCTTCCAGGACATCATCAAGTTCACGTTCCTGGGCGTCACGCCCGTGCCCGTGCTGGTGATGATCCTTGTGTGTCTGCTCGGCGTCTTCTTCCTGACGCAGACGGTCCTGGGCCGGCGCGTCTTCGCCATCGGCGGCAACGAGACGGCCGCGGCCTACGCCGGCATCCCCGTCGGGCGCGTCAAGACGATCACTTACACGATCATGGGCGCCCTCGCGGGCGTCGCGGCGTTCCTCTACCTCGGCTACTTCGGGGGCGCGGAGCCCGCGGCGGGCACGGGGTACGAGCTGAAGGCCATCGCCGCGGCGGTCATCGGCGGCGCGTCGCTCTCGGGCGGCCGCGGCAGCGCGCTGGGGGCCGTGCTGGGCGCGATCCTCGTCCAGCTCATCGACAACGGCATGGTCATGCTCCGCATCGACCAGAGCTACAACAACATCGTTCTCGGCGGCGCGATCATCGCGGCGGTCGTCCTCGACCAGCTCAAGTCCCGGCTCGTGCCGACGGGCAGGTGATCTGCCGTAGGCCCGACGTCCCGCCGGACACCGGGCACCCAGCGCATCCGTGACGCGGTGACAGGGTGAGGGGGTGACGCGGTGAGAAGAGCCGTTGCCCTCCCTCTCCCCGTTCTGCGAACGGGGAGAGGTGGCGGCGTCTTCGCCGCCGGTGAGGGGGCTTCTCTTCTTGGGGGCGGGGCCTTTCAGGCCCCGCGGGGGCTGAAAGCCCCCGCCCCGACAAGCGGCGCTCGTTCGCTCGCCCGCTTCGCCTCCGCTCAACCCCCGATCGCTTTCTCGAGCCTTCCCGCTACCGCTTCGAGCAAGACCCGCGCCTCTTCCGGCGTCACGCCGCGCTTGTGCACGACCGCCGCCGTCTTCACCTCGCCCCCGCACCGGTCGAGCAAGGCGAATGCATTCTCGCGCCCGAGCCCGGTGAGCTGGCTCACGATCCGCGCCGCCCGGTCGCGCAGCTTGTCGTTCGTCGCCCGCACGTCCACCATCAGGTTCTCGTAGACCTTCCCGGCGCGGATCATCAGCGTCGTCGAGATCGTGTTGAGCGCCATCTTCGTCGCCGTGCCCGCCTTCAGGCGCGTGCTCCCTGCGATCACCTCCGGTCCCGTCTTGATCGCGATCACGTGGTCCGCGCTCGCGGGTCTCTCGACGCTCGTGCACGTCAGCAGCGCCGTCAGCGGCCGCTTCTCCGCCGTTCGATCTTTCTGCTTGCAGAAGTCCAGCGCGCCCAGCGCGTACGGCGTGGTTCCCCCCGCCGCGATCGCGATCACGCTGTCGTTCGACGTGAGATCGAGGGCCTCGAGTTCCTTCCACGCGCCCTTGGGGTCGTCCTCGGCCCCTTCGCTGCTCTTGCGCAACGCGCCGTCGCCCCCCGCGATGACGCCGACGACGCGCGTCGGCGGCACGCAGAACGTCGGCGGCGCCTCGCTCGCGTCGAGCACGCCCAGCCTGCCGCTCGTCCCCGCGCCCACGTAGACCAGCCGCCCGCCCGCGACGAACCCCGGCTCCGCCGCCTCGATGAAGGCCGTCAGCCGCGCCTTCGCCCGCTTGAGGGCCAGCAGCACCTGGCGGTCCTCCCCCTGCATCAGCTCGACGACCTCGGCCGCCGTCAGCGCGTGCAGCCCGCGCGTCCGCGGGTTCCGCTTCTCGGTGTCAACGTGCGCACGGTCGGGGGGCGTCGGCATGGCGCATTGTGGCCCGCGTTCACGCGTCGTTCCACCGCAAGCCGCACGGCAGTTGCTCGAACGCGAACTCGAGATGAACGACCCGCCGGCGCGACGGCTCGCGCGACTTCTTCGACGCGTGCAGGATCAGAGGGCGCATCAGCACCGCATCCCCGCGGCGCACAACCAACTCAGCTTTCGCCGGATGCCTGTCCCACGCCTCGGCGCTCACTTCTTCCTCTGTCATCATGGACATGTGCGATCCCGGGATCGCGAGCAGCGCCCCGTTCTCCGGCCCGCAGTCGTCGAGGTGGAGACGCACGGTCAGCATCCGCGCCAAAACCTCCGCCGGCGGCTGCACGTGGTGCACGCCGTGCTTGACGGACCACGGCCCGAAGCCCGGCGCTTCAAGCCGCTCGCGCACCGCGATCGTCTTGTCCTGGTGCCACGGCACATCCCAGTTCGCGTCAGGCCGTTTATCGAACAGAATCGCCCGTGCGACGAACGCGCCCGGGCCCAGCACCGGCTCGACCAGCGCCCGCACGCCCGCGTGCCGCTCGAGGGCCGCGAACGCCGGCGCCGCCTTGAACAACCCGCGAACGCCCGCTAGTCCACCAGATGCCGCGAACGCCGCATCGGCGGCCTCGGCATAACGCACAACTTCGGCCTCGGTCAGCACGCCCGTCGCGGTCGCGAAGCCGATGTCATTCAGAAGCTTCGTCAGCACCGTTCGCGGATTCTACCGGCGGACTCGCTGCCCTCAGCTAGTCGCGGAAGTCGTGTTTTCACACTTGATTGAAAGTTCTGAACACTCCGGATACACTCCCCCGTGCACGGGCCCCGCACCATCGTGATCGCCGGCGGCAGCGGATTCCTCGGCATCGGCCTCGCGCGTCACCTCGCCGACACCGGCGCCCGCGTCGTCATCCTCTCCCGCCGCCCGCCCGCGTCCGGCCCGTGGGAGCATGCGCGGTGGGACGGCCGCACCGTCGGCCCCTGGGCTTCCACCCTCGACAACGCCGCGGCTCTCATCAACCTCGCCGGCCGCAGCGTCGATTGCGTCAAGACGCCGGACAACCGCGACGAGATCCTGCGCTCGCGCGTCGAATCAACACTGGCGCTCGGCGCCGCGGTGCGAATGCTCGCCTCACCGCCGCCCGTCTGGATCCAGATGAGCACGGCGCACATCTACGGCGACCCGCCCCGCGTCCTCTGCGACGAGTCCTCCCCCACCGGCCTCGACCTCGCGCCGGACGTGGGCCGCGCGTGGGAAGAAGCCTTCGCCAAGTCCATCCTCCCGTCGCAACACGGCGTCGTTCTCCGCACGAGTTTTGTCGTCGGCCCACGCAACCCCGGCGGCGCGGGCGCGCTCGGCCGGCTCCGTCTCCTCGCCCGCGCGGGGCTCGGCGGGCGCGTCGGCTCCGGCCAGCAAGGCTTCAGTTGGCTGCACGCGCGGGACTTCCACCGCATCATCGACCGCGCGCTCGCCGATGAAACCACGCGCGGCGTCTACATCGCGTCGTCGCCGTCGCCCGTGTCGCAGCGCGACTTCATGCGCTCGCTCCGCGCTGTCGCGGGCGGCCTCGGCGCCCTCGGCCTCGCGCTCCCCGCGCCCGCCTGGCTGGTGCGCCTCGGCGCGCCGCTCCTGCTGCGCACCGACCCCGAACTCGCTCTCTACGGCCGCTACGTCACGCCGCGGCGTCTTCTCAACGAAGGTTTCAGCTTCGAATACCCGGACCTCGCGCCCGCGCTCGCATCAATCTTCGGGCCGCGTTGACCGTGCGAGCGTCACTCCGCCTCGCGCTTCGTGTACTCGAACGCCTGCACGCTCTTCCACGCCTTCCCGTTCTCCGAGACCTCGACGCGCTCGGAGACGCCGCCCTCGCTCGGTGTGTACGTGAAGCGCACCCACGGCCCCTCGCCCGCCGCGGAGACCTCGCGCCCCTCGAACCGCACGCCCGCCGGCTCGATCGCCTTGCCCACGAGCCGCAGCGTCGTCCCCACCGCGTCCGCGCTTGTCCAATGCCATCTCCGGTCCTGCGCGTTGGGCACCAGCATCCCGTCCCACTTCGAGTTGGTCTGCGTGGTGATCGTCGAGTGGATCACGAAGCTCCCGTCGCGGGGGCGCTCCAGCGAGATCCGCCGCGTCGAGCCCGGCGCCTCCCACTCCCCGACGAGAAAGTCCATCTGCTCGCGCAGCGTCGGCCGCGTGCCGATTCCTTCGACAAGCTTCTTGAACCGCTCGTCGTCGCGAAGCGAGTCCAGGTCCGTGTCCTTCGCGATCTGTCCCGTGTCCTTGAACCCCGCGTCGATCGCCCGCTCCAGCCACACCAGCGCCTCGTCCTTGCGCCCCAGCAGCGCGTTCGCGCACGCCGCGTTGTACAGCGCATCGATCCGGATCGCCGGGTGATGGATCTGCGCGCCCAGCAGATGGTGCTTCAGCGCCTCCTCGTGCTTGCCGGTGACGTGCAGCGCGTACCCGAGCCGGAAGTGCAGCAGCCGCATCGTCGCGCCCTTCGCCAGCGCCCGCTCGTAGGCCCCGATCGCCTCCTCCCACTTCTCCTCGTGGAAGGCCGTCTCGCCCGCCTCAAAGTCCGCGGCGAACGCCGGCGGCTGCGGCGCAACGGCCGCCGGCCGCGCCGGCTCCTGCTGCGAACGCGCCGCGGGCGACGACGCCAGCACGGCCCCGGCCAGAATCAAGGACACTCGGCGCATGCAACACCTCCGCGCGGCGTGAGCCGCCCACGAAGAGATGCGCCCGGCGGCCGAATCCGTCAGTCCGTGCCGGCCCGCCTATCTCCCGGTCGCCAGCACGATCTTGTTCCCTTCTGAATCCTGCATGATCGCGAATGTGCCCCACGGGGCCTTCTCCGGCGGCTGCTCGAAGACCACGCCCTTCTTCGTCAGCTCCTCGTACGTCTTCTCGACGTCATCGCACTCCCACGACGTGTTCGCGAACGTGCCGACCCGGTCCTCCTGACCGTCCGGCGTGAAAAGCGCGACGCCCGTCTCGCCCCTGGGCGGCTTCACCTCGATCCAGCGCCTGCCCGGCCCCATCGGCTGGTCCGTCACCAGCGTGAACCCGAGCGTGTTGAGATAAAAGTCCAGCGCGCGGTCCTGGTCGCGCACGCAGATCCCGACGAACTTGATCTTCCGGATCATGGCGGTCCTCCTCGACGAACACCATACCGCGAAGGCCGCGTGTGTCGAGCCCTTCGGCGCGATTCAGCCCCAAGTCGCGCCCGCCGCCACTATACCGAAGTGTGGTATAGTCCCGCATGGAGCAGGTGAGCCTTGACGCCTTCGTCCTCGACGCCTTGATGCCCGACCTGATCGGCCACGACCGCCGCCCCGCGTCCCTCGTCGTCTACCTCCACCTGTACCGCCGCGGGGCGAAGTCCGGCTGGGCCGTGCGCGCCAGCCACCAGGCGATCGCCGACGCCACCGGGCTCTCCCGCAGCGCCGTCCAGAGCGCGCTCGCGCACCTCCACCGCCGCCAGCTGGTGACCACGACCCGCGCAAACCCCACCGCCGTGCCCAACCACCGCGTCCTGCGCCCGTGGCAGCGCTTGTCGCGGTCACACGGTGGGTAAAGTCGTCGAAGATGCGGCAGGGTTTTCACACCACGCTCACCCTCTGGTCCCTCCGCGAGGCCGTCCAGCGCGCGATCCACACCCTCGTCGTCGCGCGTCTGCCCACGCACCGCGCGATGCCCGCACTCATCCGCCTCTGCGAGGAGATCTCGCCCGGCCCGTGGTGGCGCGACATCGCCGCGATCGACTGGAAACGCGGGGCGGCACACTCTCTCCGCGCCGCGAACCGCGCGATCACGCCGAAGGCCGTCACCGCATCCATCGGCGCGCTCTGGTTCGGCACTCCCGATGTACCCGGCCACGAGCCCGTGATCGCCGTCCGGGGCCTGCGCGACTTCACGCCGAACTCCGCCGCGCACGCGTACGGCTCCCGTCCGCTCCCGCTGGGGAAGCGCGAGCTCTCTCTCCCCGCCGAACCGATCGAGCATCTCGAAGCGCTCGTCAACGCCCGTCTCAGAAGGTCCGGCGAGACATTCTCGCAGGAAGACGACGCCGCGATCTACGCGGTGGCCTTCGGCTACACCTGCTTTGTCGCCGCGGAGACCGCGCTCGCGATCTCGCCCAAGCTCTCGCGGCGGAGAACCCCGTTGGGCGTCATGGCCGGCCCGGCGTCGGACACCGGCGATGTTCTCGGCGTGATCGAACGCGGCGCGTGGCGCCCCTCGCCGCAGGGTTGGTATCCGTCGCTCGACCCGGAATGTCGCGAATTGTGATCGCGGCCGCGAATCGAAAGCGCCGGACAGAACGTCGTCACAGAGCGGAGGAGCACGCATGGGCATGGTCTGCGAGATGCACGCGGTGAGCGAGAGCACGATCGAGGAACTCATCCAGGACCCCTCGGGTCTCGAGTCGCTGCTCGCGGGAATGATCAACGAGGACGACGGCGAGCTCACCGACGAGGGCCTGTCGTTCGACCTCGATAAGAGCTGGCACGCCATCCACTTCCTGCTCACCGGCTCGACCGAGGAGGGCGAATGGCCCGAGGCGTTCATGCTCGTCGGCGGGCGGCCGATCGGCGACGAGGAGTACGGCTACACCATCCCGCGCGCCTTCTCCGCCGCAGAAGTACGGGCGATCGCCGACGCGCTCGAAGCCGTTCCTGTCGAAGACTTTGCCTCACGCTTCGACGCACGGAAACTCTCCGAAGCGGATGTGTACCCAGGCATCTGGGACGAACCCGAGCACGACCTCGAAGAGAGCCGCGAGTACGTCGTGACCTACTACGACCAGCTCCGTCAGTTCCTCGGCACGATCGCCCACAAGGGCATGAGCATGGTGCTGCTCATCACTTGAGCCGACCGCCGCGTGCGGAAGTCGTGCTCCCTACGATCCACCGTTCGCTCGGGGCGCGGCGGGTCTTCCGCCGCTGAGATGAACCCGTTGAACCTGATCCGGTTCGCACCGGCGGAGGGAAGCGATCTTGCGTGGCAGCATCGTCGTCTCTGACGATCTTCATACAACTCTTTCGTTCGTGCCGCAATTCGGCGCCTGCGTTGTCAATCTGGACGACGCCCGCTATCTCAAAGCGCGCAGTCCCGACGGCATCACCGTCGCACGCGCATTCAAGGGGATGTGCCATCAGCTGGAATGGAGCTGCGCGGTTCTTTCACGCCGGGTAGCGCCGGTTCATAGCACAACGCTTCCCTCGCGGAAAGTTGCCTATGCCGCGCTCATCCGCGAGGTGAAGCAACTCGAAGCGATCTTGCATCGCGCCAACGCCTCGTTCTGGAAGCAGTACCTGCCGATCCGGTCAACGGACGGCCCGGACATCCTCGCGCTCCGCGCGGACTGTGTGCACGATTGGACCGCTGTCCGCCTGCAGGTGTACCAGTACCACATCCGCCGCGCGTTTTACAGCTTCGACCGCGAGAGCGGCATTCTTTTTCCCGGAGGCTCGCGCCATTGGGTCAAGCTCCATGACGAGAGTTTCTTGAGCATTCTGTTCCCACTCTGGCCCAAAGCAAAACGAGCACGACAATGAACACTCCTCCCCGCCTCCTCCCGCCCCTCAACGGCGCGCGCAACCCCGGCACCACCCCCGCCGTCACCACGCCCGGCTCCTTCGCCCTCGCGCCCGACGTCGGCGGCCCGCTCATGTTCGCCAGCCCCGACACGCCCGGCATGCCCGCGCCCAGCGACAAGACCGCGTGGGACTTTCTGCCGGACGGCTGGAGCGTCCAGCGGTGGCAAAGTGGCGAAGTGACAAAGTGGCAAAGTGCACAAACCGCAAACCACTCTGCCACTTTGCCACTCGGCCACTCTGCCACTTCTTTCCATTCCGCCCGCGGCGACCTCTTCCGCGTCACCTACCCGTCCTCCTTCACGCCCATCACCCAGCTCGAGCACGCGCGCCTCGGCATCGTCACGCCGCAGATGCGCCGCGTCGCCGAGCGCGAGCCTCACTTCGAGACCCTCTTCCCCGGCAAAGCCGCCGAGGCCGTGCGCGACGAGGTCGCCGCGGGGCGCATGGTCATCCCCGCCAACATCAACCACCTCAAGCACAACCTCGACCCCATGTGCATCGGCCGCGCCTCGCGCACCAAGGTCAACGCCAACATGGGCGCGTCGCCTGTCTCCTCCGGCACCGACGAGGAAGTCGAGAAGCTCAAGTGGGCCGAGCGCTGGGGCGCCGACACGGTGATGGACCTCTCCACCGGCGGCGACCTCGACGCCTGCCGCGACGCGATCATCCGCAACAGCACCGTCCCCATCGGCACCGTGCCGATCTACTCGATGATCATCGGGAAGAAGATCGAGGAGCTCGACTGGCCCACCATCGAGGCCTCGCTCCACCACCAGGCGCGCCAGGGCGTCGATTACTTCACGATCCACGCCGGCGTCCGCCGCGCCCACCTCAAGCACGTCAAGAACCGCCTCATCGGCATCGTCAGCCGGGGCGGCTCCCTCCTCGCCAAGTGGATGCTCGTCCACAACCAGGAGAACATCATGTACACCCGCTGGGAGGAGATCTGCGGCATCCTCCGGCAATACGACGTGACGTTCTCGATCGGCGACGGCCTGCGCCCCGGCGGCCTCGCCGACGCCACCGACGCGGCACAGATCGCCGAGCTCGAGACCCTCGGCGAACTCACCGAGCGCGCCTGGCGCAAGGGCGTGCAGGTGATGATCGAGGGCCCCGGCCACGTCCCCTTCGACCAGATCGAGTGGAACGCCAAGGTCCAGCGCACGCTCTGCCACGGCGCGCCCTTCTACGTCCTGGGGCCCCTGGTCACGGACATGTTCCCCGGCTACGACCACATCACGAGCTGCATCGGCGCGACGGCCATGGCCTACCACGGCGCCGCGATGCTCTGCTACGTCACGCCCAAGGAGCACCTGGGCCTGCCCAAGAAGGACGACGTCAAGCAGGGGTGCATCGCGTACAAGATCGCGGCACACGCCGCGGACGTGGCGCTGGGCATCCCCGGCACGCGCGACCGCGACGACGAGCTGACCAAGGCCCGCGCCGCCCTCAACTGGGAGAAGCACTTCGAGCTCTCCTTCGACCCCGACACCGCCCGCGCCTACCACGACGAGGACCTCGACGTGGACACGGACTTCTGCGCCATGTGCGGCCACGACTGGTGCAGCGTCCGCATCAGCAAGGAGATCCAGGAGTTCGCGAGCGGCAAGGCCGAGGGCTTTGAGCGCGTGGGCGCCAACGGCCGCGCCGGCGCGCCCGTCAAGTCCGCCGCGCTCACGCCCGAGCAGCAGGAAATCCTCGCCAAACGCGGCGTCCTTTCACTCGATGAAATCCACAAGCTCGCGAGCAAGACGAAGAAGGCCATGACTGGCAGAGTGGCAGAGAGGCAAAGTGGCAAAGCGACCGACGCCGCGTCTTCACACTCTGCCACTTCGCCACTTGACCACTCCGCCACCTCGGCGAAGCTCTCCTGCCACTCCGACTACGTTGACCCCGACACCGCCAAGCAGCTCCAGGAACAACGCACCGCCGTCGTCCAGCTCGACGTCCGCCCCGCACTCGGCATCGCGAAAGAGGACCGGGTGGTGTGAGTGATTCATAAGGCCAGCACTGCGCTCCGCAGAACGCAGAGCTGAGACCGGTGTTTTCTGTGCTCGCTGGATTGGTCTCCGATTCGCAAGCGACAGGTTTTCATTGGCGAGTGCTGCGGTACTGTCCGCCGAATCGCCGAACTGGGTGCTGATCGCTACCCTGTGCACCATGCTCACGCGCCACGCTGTTCATCTAGCAGACGCAAGGAACTTGTCATTCATTCCGAGCGAGAGCACGCATCTCGTGGTCACCTCGCCCCCATATGGCGCGCTCATTCACTACTCAGACGGACCCAACCAGCTCGGCTCGATTCAGTCGTACGAGCTTTTCCTTGACGAACTCGACAAGGTATGGGCCGAGTGCTTCCGCATCCTGGTGCCGGGCGGACGCGTGGCGTGTGTGGTCGGAGATATTTGCCTATCCCGGAAACGCGCTGGCCGTCACCACGTGCTCCCGCTCTCGGCCGACATTCAGGTACGTTCCCGTCGCATCGGCTTCGACAACTTGACACCGATTCGGTGGATGAAAGTTGCAAACATCAAGCTCGAGGCTTCAACATCGAGCGTGTTTCTAGGCAAGCCGAATCTACCAAACGGCGTTGTCAAGAACGATGTCGAGAGCATCCTCTTCCTCCGCAAGCCGGGCGGGTACCGAAAGCCGACGGCTGCGCAGGAAAAAGCGAGCTTTATCCCGACCGACGATTACCGCAGGTGGTTTGCGTCGGCGTGGACAGATGTCAAAGGTCAAATCCGACGGGACCATCCGGCGCCTTATCCGGTCGAGATTCCCCGACGACTCATCCGCATGTTCAGCTTTGTCGGCGACACCGTCGTAGACCCATTCGCAGGAACCGGCACGACGGCACTCGCCGCAATGGAATGCGGCCGCAATTCCGTGTCAGTAGAAATCGAAGCCAAGTACGTCAAGCTCATCCAGAACCGGCTGGACGCCGCACCTCTAGCCTCGACCGTGGACTACTACTTGGCGCAGCCGCTGAAAACGCCTGCAGTGGCGCGGAGGGCGTGAGTGCACTACAAGCTGCTTCAAGCGTTTAGAGAAGTGTTTGACGGACAGAAGTACATGCACCGGCAGTCGCATTTGGGCGACCATGTAGCTTCGTTTCTATACGAGGACCTCGTGGACCTTGGTCGCTCGACGAAACTGGTGTCCAGAGTCCAAACGGGCCGGGCAGCCGTCAATGCGGCAAACATCACTGTGGGGAAGAAAGGTCGTCGCGGCGACGGAACTTTCGGCGAGGTAGTCCCTGGCGTTCAAGCCATCGCAGTACCCGGCTTTCTCGTGCCGCGTGGACGGATTGCGGCGGTCGAGATCGGTGCGGAAACCAAGATTCTTGCAAAGGCGATGATCAAGCAGATCGACCGTGTCATTGGTGACCTCGGCCGGCAAGTGAAGCAGTTTCGCGCGAATAGCCCACGTTCCATTTGCGTCGCAATCGTTGGCGTAAATTGGGCTCCTCACTGTGTTTCGTTCGAGGGTACCCGGGAGTATCCGACGGACGGCAAAAAGTTCAAGCATCCGATTCAAGAGGCGGCAGATGCCGAGGACCGGCTGAACCGACACGTGCGCAGCGCGTTCAATGAATTTCTCGTTCTACGTTTCAGCGCGTCGAATCAACCCCCGTTTCCATTCCAGTGGAAGGATGAAGCAGAAACCAAGGTTGAGTACGCTGCTGCTCTAGCGAGGATTTCGGCGGAGTACGACGCCAGATTTTAGCCTACGGACCTACTCACAGGCGTTTAGCCACCCTTCAGCAAGTGTCTGCGCAAGTACCTTGGCACGAGCGATCGGAACCTGCCAATCACCCATGTGACAACCACGCCCGCGCAACTCCCCCCGTGCCAGTTCTGCGGATACGACATGAACGGCGTGGACGGCGCGTGCCCGGAGTGCGGCCGCCCCGTCTACCGCTTCACCGACCGCGCGCGAGAAGTCGTCGCCCTCGCGAACCAGCACGCTATCTCGTTGCTGAGCCACCGCGGCTTGTCCCCCGTGGTTGCGCGGCGCGCCGCGCATTGGAGCTCGTGGCTTCGGCCGCTTCCACGATCCATGCTCCGTCCGCGGCACGTCCTCGCGGCCCTGGCACGCGGCCCGCACGGGCTCGGCTACAACGCGCTTCTGTTCTGCCGGGTCTACCCCGCCGCGGTCGCCGATCGCGTCGACCTCACGAGCGTGCACCCGCTCAAGCAGCCGCTCATCCCCGAGGCCAAGCTCCCCGTCAACAGCGCGTTCCGCGCGATGGTCAATCACGCGATCGAAGCCTCCTTCGCTCTCGGCCACACGTGGGTCGGCACGGAGCACCTCCTGCTCGCGCTGATCGCCTCCCCGGAACGATTCGTGCGCCGGGAACTTGCCGCCGCGGGCGTGACGCGCGAGGCGGTCTGTGAGTACATCCGCCGGAACGCCGAGGCGATCGAGCAGGAAGCCACGGCCGCCAACGATCAGAACCTCTCCGAGAGCAACCGCGCCCCGACACCCGAATCGCAAGGCTGATCCCATGCACCCCCTCCCTCCCCAAGCCCAGATCTTCCAGATGGTCACCGGCTTCGCCGTCAGCCAGGCGATCTTCGTCGCCGCGAGGCTGAACATCGCGGAGCTCCTCGCCCCGGGGCCGATGCCCGTCGAGCAGCTCGCGGGCAAGACCAATGCGCACGCCGATTCCCTCTACCGCGTGCTGCGCGCCTTGGCGAGCGTCGGCGTCTTCACCGAGGTCTCGCCCCGCGTGTTCGCCAACACGCCCCTGAGCGATTGCCTCCGCCCCGGCGTCCCCGGCTCGCAGCACGCGGGCGCCCTCATGATCGCCGACCACTGCTACCCCGCCTTCGGCGAGCTCCTCCACTCCGTCCGCACCGGGCAGGCCGGCTTCGACAAGCACTTCGGCGAGCCCCTCTTCGACCACCTCGCCAAGCACCCGGAGGAGGGCAAGCTCTTCGACCAGGCGATGACCTCCGTTCACGGCGCGGAGACGCCGGCGATGATCGAGGCCTACGACTTCAACGCCTTCAGGACGATCGTGGACGTCGGCGGCGGCAACGGCTCGACGCTCCTCGAGATCCTCCGCGCCGCGCCGTGCGCCAAGGGCGTCGTCTTCGACCTCCCCGGCGTCGTCGAGCGCACCGCGCCGATCATCGCCGCGGCGGGCCTCTCCCACCGCTGCACCGCGCGGGGCGGGAGCTTCTTCGAGGCCGTCCCCGCCGGCGCCGACGCCTACCTCCTCCGCCACATCATCCACGACTGGGACGACGCCAAGAGCGCCCAGATCCTGCGTCGCTGCCGCGAGGCCGCCGCGCCGGGCGCGAAGGTGCTCGTCGTCGAGAGCGTCATCCCGCCGGGCGACGAGTTCCACCCCGGCAAGTGGCTCGACCTCGTGATGCTCGCCGTGCCCGCCGGACGCGAGCGCACCGCGGCGGAGTACGAGAAGCTCCTCGCCGCCGCGGGGCTCAAGATGAGCCGCATCGTGCCGACGAAGTCGCCGGTGAGTGTGATCGAGGCGGTGGTGGCGTAAGCACAGCGAGCTTGATATGAGCGACGGAACCTACACGAGCATCCGCAATGAGTGGCCGATGATCTGTCGCATCGGCGGTTGGCTCATGCTCTCCTTCGATGTGCCGCTCAACAAGGACGTACGCGTTGATTGGATCAAAGCGCGCGATTGGCTCATCGCCGAGTACGGCGCGACGTTCAGCAAGGCGTGGATGTGCCCTGTCAGCGGCGTTTGGACCGCCGACTTCACGTGCCGGACCTCGGCGGGCGACGCCAACGCGCAGCTCTACGCGGACGACTTCCCCGACGAACTGAACGTCCGAGTGAAGGACCCATCAAGCGAGCACCTGATCCACGACGTCGCCGCGAAATTACTCGCGACGCGCCCCGACCTCGGCGACATGAAGTCGATGGACGTGCGCACGTTTGGCGTGTGGATGAAGTCGCTCGGCGGTCTCGAGGACTTGAAGCGAGAGAAGAACGGACAGTGATGACCTGAAAGGGCTTCCGGATTGGGACAACGCGCGGGGTCGGTGGTCTAGGCGCGAGCCCGGAGCGGTTGAGGGCGCTGACGGAGAGGCGCAGCGCATCCGCCTAGCCGGCGTGGGGGATTGGCGTCGGACGTGCGGAACCCGCCCCGCCCTCGGTGCAACTTGAGCGGCTTCTCACACCACCGGCACGCGCGCGGACGTAGAGTTCTCCTTTGTTCCCGGAGTCATGATGCCCAGAATCACGCCGCTGCCGCCGGACCAGGCCCCACCCGATGCGCGCGCCGTGTACGAAGACTTTTATCAGCGCATGGGGTTCCCCGCGCCGCCCAACTTCATCCTCACGCAGGGGCACGCCCCCGCCGTCGCTCGGGGCACATGGGGGATCGTGAGCAACGTGCTCGTGGGCGGCAAGTTGTCGCGCGGCCTGAAGGAGATGATCTTCGTCGCGGTGTCCCATGCCCGCGGCTGCCGCTACTGCGAGGCGGCGCACATCGCCTGCTGCCGCATGTTCGGCGTGAACGTGCACATGATCGAGAGTCTGGTGAAGGACCCCGCGATGTTGCCGGACGACATGACGCGCGACGCGGTGCTCTTCGCGGTGAAGTGCGCCCAGCGCCCGGCGGACCTCACCGACGAGGACTTTCAGTCGCTGCGTCGCCACGGCTTCGACGAACCGAAGATCCTCGAGGTCATCGCGATGGCCGGGCTCGCCGTGTACGCCAACATCATGGCCGATGCAACCGCGATGCAGCCCGACTCGATGTTCGACCGGCTGTAGCGCGCCGCCCCGGCGGGCCGTTGCGTAACAGCGGGCTGAAGAGCTACTGAAGTTTGATTTATCTGGAACGCCGGACGCTTCCGGGCGGTGGCGCGGCCGCGCCGACGCTGTAAGATGCCGCCGTGCGCCTGCGCCGCAGGCACCATGAACGGAGCGCACCGGAGGAGCACCGCATGACCGCCGCGACAAAACCCATCCGCCTCGCGGGCCGAACGCTCGGCAGGCACAACCACGTCTGCGCGTTCTTCAACTCGCGCGAGGAGCAGCACAAGGTGCTCATGCCCTTCTTCAAGGAGGGGTACGACCGGGGCGAGAAGATCTTCCACATCGTGGACAAGCGCCTCCACCAGGACCACCTCCACGCCTGCGACGCCTGCGGCATCGACACGGACATGGCGGTCGCGAGCGGCCAGCTCGAGGTGCGGCACTGGGAGGACGCGTACCTCAAGGACGGCTACTTCGACCGCGAGCGCATGGTGCGCATCCTGCGCGAGACGCTCATCGCCAACCGCGCGAAGTACGGCCTGACGCGCCTCATGGGCAACATGGAGTGGGCGCTGGAAACGGTGCCCGGCGTGCAGGACATCATCGAGTACGAGACCAGCCTCAACTACGTCCTCCCCGACTTCCCCGACCCCGTCGTCTGCGTCTACGACCTGAACAAGCACAGCGCGTCCGTGGTGATGGACATCCTGCGGACCCACCCCATGGTCATCATCGGCGGCGTGCTCCAGGAGAACCCGCTGTACGTCCCGCCGGACGACTTCCTGCGCGAGCTCAAGGAACGGCACGCCGCCTGACGCCGCGGAGGAGATGTTGGGCGTGAGCGACGAGTCAGGATCGATCGCGGCGGCCGAACGTTCGGCGTCCCAAGTCGGGATGCGTGAGCTGGTCGCCATCTCGACGTTGCCCGCGCTCTGGTCAGGGGCGCAGCCGGTGCGCATCGCGGAGAGCCTCGCCGCGGCGTTGTTCACGACGGCCTGGCCGCGCGCGATGCTCGTGGTGCTGACGGGCGATCGCGGCGAGCCCGGGGCCAGCGTCGCGCAAACGGGACGCTACCGAACCGACGCGGCGTTGGCGGAGCGGCTGGCCGGGCAGGTGTTGTCGTGGGCCCGTGGGCACGACCCCGACGAGCTGCTCGAGGTCGTGGGCTGCGCCGAGGAGCGGCTGACGTTCAGCGTGCGCGGCATCGGCCACCACGCGGAATTGGGCGTCATCGCCGCGGCGTTCGAGCCGGGCGTGCGCCCGGACGCGATGCAGCACCTGCTCCTCAACATCGCCGCGACACAGGCGGCGACGGCGGTGCAGAACACGCGGCTGCTCCGCTCGCTGGAGCGAACGGCCGCGGAGCGCGAGCGGGCGGCTCACCTCGCGGAGATGCGCGAGCGACGGCTCAACGAGGTGTTCGACCGGGCGCCCGCGTTCATGGCGGTGTTGCGCGGGCCGGACTTCGTCTTCGAGCGGTCGAACGCGGCGTTCGACGAGCTGGCGGGGCACCGGCCGCTCGTGGGGCGTGCCGTGCTCGACGCGTTCCCGGAGGTCGCGGACACGCCCTTTCCGGCGCTGCTGCGGGAAGTGGCACGGACGGGAGAGCCGTACGCCGAGAGAGAGGCCCGGGTGCGCCTGGTGCGCGGCGGGAAACTCGAGGAGCGTGTGCTGGACTTCGTCTACCAGCCGCTCCGCGAGGCCGACGGGACGATCTCGGGGGTCATCGTGCACGGGGTGGACCTCACGGAGCGGGTGCGGGCCGAGGATGCGGCGCACCGCGTGCGCGCCGAGTCCGAGCGGCAGAAGCGCCTGTACGAGGCGATCCTCAACAACACGCCCGACCTCGCGTACATCTTCGACCTCGACCACCGCTTCACGTACGCCAACGACGTGCTGCTCAGGATGTGGGGCAGGACGTGGGACGAGGCGATCGGGAAGAACTGCCTCGAGCTGGGCTACGAACCATGGCACGCGGCGATGCACGACCGCGAGATCGACCAGGTGGCGGCGACCAAGGCGCCGATCCGGGGCGAGGTGCCGTTCACCGGGACCTTCGGCCGGCGCATCCACGACTACATCTTCGTGCCCGTCATCGGCGAGGACGGCCAGGTGGAGGCGGTCGCCGGCACCACGCGCGACGTCACCGACCGCGTGGAGATGGACGACAAGATCAAGAAGCAGGCCGAGGCGCTCGCGGAGGAATCTCGCCGCAAGGACGAGTTCCTGGCGATGCTGAGCCACGAGCTGCGCAACCCGATGGCGGCGGTGCGCTCCGCGGTCCACCTGCTGAAGGCGAGCGAGAAGGGCGCGGCCCCGAACCCGATGCAGCAGAAGGCGCGCGAGGTCATCGAGCGGCAGGTGGGGAACCTCACGAAGCTCGTGAACGATCTGCTCGAGGTCTCGCGCGTCATCAGCGGGCGCATCCGTCTGACCAGGCAGACCGTGGACCTCCGGGAGACCGTGCGCCACGCGATGGAGACGGTGCGGTCCCTGATGGACCAGAGACGGCACGCCGTCTCCTTGTCGGCGGGCGATGATCCCCTCTGGGCGTCGGGCGACGCCACGCGCCTCGAGGAGGTGTTCATCAACATCCTGACAAACGCCGCGAAGTACACCGAGGAGGGCGGCCGGATCGAGATCGTGTGCGCAGCGGTCGGGGAGGACGCGTGCGAGGTGCGCGTCCGCGACAACGGCATCGGGGTCGACGACAAACTCAAGCCGCGGATCTTCGACCTCTTCACGCAGGCGGACCGCACGCTCGACCGCGCGCAGGGCGGGCTGGGCATCGGGCTCTCGCTCGCGCAGCGGCTCGTGACGCTCCACGGCGGGACGATCGACGTCGAGAGCCCCCCGCCGGGCGCGGCAAAGGGGAGCGAGTTCCGCGTGCGGTTGCCCCGGGCGGAGCCGCCGGCGAGCGCCCCGGGCGCGGTCCGCCCCGAGGAGCGGTGCGCTCCCCGGTCGGGCCGGCGCGTGCTGCTGGTGGACGACAACGTCGACCAGGCCACGATGCTCGCGGGCGCGCTGCAGGAGCTGAGCTACAGCGTGCAGACGGCGCACAGCGGCCCGGACGGGCTGAAGCTCGCGCAGCAATGGCGGCCAGACGTCGTGCTCCTCGACATCGGCCTGCCCGGGATGGACGGCTACGAGGTCGCCCGCCGGCTGCGGGCCGACCCGGCGCTGCGCGGGGCGCGGCTGCTCGCGATCACGGGGTACGGACGCGACGCCGACACCGCGAAGTCTCGCGAGGCGGGGTTCGACGCGCACCTCGTGAAGCCGTGCGGCGTGGAGCAGATCGAAGCCGCCATGGCCCGCGCGGCTCGGAACTGATCGCCGGGGGGCTCACTCGCGCACGCTCACCGCCGCCCCCGCCTCGATCGCCCCCGCGATCCTCGCCGCGTCCCAGTTGGTCAGGCGGAAGCAGCCGTGGCTGCCGGTCTTGCCGATGTCCTGCGGGCGTGGCGAGCCGTGGACGCCGTACCGCGGCCGGTCGAGGCCGATCCACGCGACGCCGACGGGGCAGCGCGGCCCGGGCGCGATGCGCAGGCGCCTGGTGACGTTCGTCACTTCCGGCCAGTCCTTGGGGTCGAACGTGTAGTCCGGGTTCGGGATGACGGTCGCGACGCGCAGCTCCCCCACCGGCCGGTCCTCGGGCTTCAGCGCGATCGAACAATGCGTGAGCATGGCGAGCCGGTCGTGCGCGTCGAAGCCGAGAACGAGCTTTTCGCCCAGCAGGATCTCGAGGCGCGCGAGTTTCGGGAATGGCGCGTCGCCGACGGCGGGGAGGACGATCGCCGCGCCGACCGAGAGCGCGTTGACGTCCACGCCCGGGTTGAGTTCGTCCACGAGGCGCGCCGAGCACCAGCCGCGCTCGGCGAGCAATTCACGCATGTCGGCATACCCCGAGACGACGAGCGCCGCCCGCTGGTTCCAATCCTCCGGGATCGGGCCGGTGATGAGGTCGACGTCCGCTTGGGTGACCGTCACGAGCCGGCACCACCCCGGCTGCGCCGCGGCGGCATCGTTCTTGGCGAGCTCGCTGAGCGTCGCTTCGTCCACGACGCCGGTGACGGGCAGGCCGCGCGAGCGCTGGAAGTGCTCCGCCGCGAGGCGCGTCTTGCGGCCGGGGACGCCGTCGATCAACCCGGGCGAGAAGCCGGCGCGGGCGAGGAGCGTCTGCGTGCGGGCGATCGTCGCGCGCTCGGCGTCGAGGGCCGCGATGCGCGGGATGCTCGCCGCGGCGGGCTGGAGGCGGCGTTGCGGCACGGGCGGCGTGGGAACCGGCACGGCGGGCTCGCGGCGCACCGCGGCCTGCTCCTGCTCCGGGATCGGCGGCCCGATGCGCGGCGCGGGCAAGGGGTGCTGCTGCTGCGGCTGCAAATTCGGCGCGGTCGGCTCCTCCACCGGCGGGAGGGGCTCGGCCTCCTGCTCTTGTTCCTGCTGGGGCGCGGGCTCAATGTCCGGCACCTGGGCGAGGCAGGGGGACGCGAGGAGGGCGAGCAGGCATATCACGGAGGCGGGCGGCATGTGGTAAGGATCGGTCCGATCAATCCGCACGCTCCGATTTCGCCTGCGACCGAACGAGCCCCGAGCGCAAGCTCGGGGCGGTGACCCTGTGGGCTGGCGTCGTCCGCGGCTGTGTGACGTGGCGATGGCCGACGCGGCGGGTTCATCGCCCTGTGCTTGCTCACAGGGCTCGTACAGCGCCCGAGACCGATGTCAGTACAGCTTGTTGAAACGCTCCAGGAAGTCATCCTCTCGCACGCGCTTTGCGTGCGGATAGACCGCGGCGATGTGTGCGTTCAGCTCTTCCAACGAGCGGAACTCCGAACTGATGGCTGTAGCAGAATTGATCAGGCCGTACGGACGTCCTCGGTTGCTGTCATACTGCAAGGCGAAGACATCGGGTTATATCGCGGCGATACGGATGCGCACGTAGTTCGGACGGTCGCTCGTGCCGCCGTCGTGCGGCATCAGGACCGTTCCATTCCTCGCGATGTAGTCCGTGTACCCCTCCATGTTCCGCAACTCCACGCCATTCCCGAGCTGGACCGTCATCGTGGAGCGCAGCCGGAAGGCGACGCCCGCGAGGCAGCCGAAGAGCAGGACCAGCCCGACGACAGCGGCGATCAGGAACCGCACCCACGGGCGCATGCGGGGTTGTACGCCGCTATCCGGTGGTGGTTCGCCGCCTCTCGGCGTGCGCACCGGTGCATGGCGGTCCACCGGGCGACCGCACTGCTTGCGCACAGGGCTCATACGGCGTGCACTTCCAACACCGCCGGTTTTCCGGTATGCTGTGCGAACGGAGGGCACAGGATGATCCTCGGCGCAGAGATCGCTATCACAGTCATGGGGCTCATGATGCTGTTCCGCGGCAGGGGCATCGGCAAGACCGCGGTCGCGCACCCGCACTACCGCTGGCTCGGCGCGGCGTGCCTCACGCTCTTCCCCATGGTCTTCCTCCTCGGCATCGTGGCCGCGGTCGTGCACGGCATCTCGAACCCGAGCGCCACGGCCGATGAGATCACCAAGGCCATGCGCTGGCCGGTCACCGGCATCGAGTTCGCCGTCGTCCTCCTCTACGCCATCGGTGCAACGCTCTGGGACAAGCGCATCCGTCGGCGCGTCGAGGAGCAGGCGGCTGCTTCGTAGTATCCTCCCGGCATCGCTGCGATCACGCAGCGCGGCACGAGGAGTTTTTCCATGCCCCAGTCCGATCGCGAACTGATCCTCACCTGGTGGAACGAAGCCTGGAACGAAGGCCTCTGGGCCGCGGCGTGGGGCAAGTCGGTCGAGGGGCTGACGGCGCAGCAGGCGGCGTGGAGGCCGCCGTCGGCGCCCGGCGTCACGGGCGAGCGGCGCTCGATCTGGCAGATCGTGCTGCACCTTGTCTTCTGGCGCGAGGCGTCGCTCCACAAACTCGCGACGGGCGAGAAGCCGAGCGAGGAGGAGATCGCGCGGGGGAACTTCCCGGCGATCACCGACGTCTCGGAGGCGGCGTGGGCGGATGCAAAGCGGCGCTTCGCGGAATCGCACCGGCGCATCGCCGAAATTCTCGGCGATGAATCGCGCGACATCGGCCGCCTGCTCTACCTCCTGCCGCACGACGCGTACCACATCGGGCAGATCAACACGCTGCGGGCGATGCAGGGGCTGAAGCCGATCGAATAGATGAGGATGTGGGGAGGGGAACAGTTGAGGAGGTGAAGTGCCGATGCGCTCTTTCACCCGCTCACCTCCCCACCTGCTTACCTCCTCATCTTCACGCCGTACGCTCGCGCATGACCGCCCCAGCATTCACCGGCTCGATCCCGCAGAATTATCACACGTACCTCGTCCCGCTGATCTTCGACGCGTACGCGAAGGACATGGCGCGGCGGCTCGCCCCCGGGCCCAACGCCCGCGTCCTCGAGCTCGCGTGCGGGACGGGCGTCGTGACGAAGGAGCTGCTGCACGCGATGCCGGAGGACGCACGGCTGACGGCGACGGATCTGAGCCTCCCGATGCTCGAGATCGCGCGAACATTCGTCGGCCCCGACCCGCGCGTGACCTTCCAGCCCGCGGACGCGTGCGCGATCCCCTTCGGCGACCGCTCGTTCGACCTCATCGCGTGCCAGTACGGCGTGATGTTCTTCCCGGACAAGGACAAGGCGATGAAGGAGGCGCGGCGCGTCCTCGCGCCCGGCGGGCGGTATGTCTTCAACGTCTGGGGCTCACTCGCGCAGAACCCGATCGCGCGCATCGGTCACGAGACCGTGGGCCGGCTCTTCCCGAACAACCCGCCGACGTTCCTCCACCGACTGCCCTTCGGGTACTCGGACAAGAAGGAGCTGGAGCGCGTCGTGCGCGCCGGCGGCTTCGCGCACGTCGAGGCGCAGACGGTGGAGTTCCCGTGCGTCGCGCCGAGCGCGGAGGACGCCGCCCGCGGCTTCATCGAGGGAACGCCGGTGGCCGTCGAGCTGAGCGAACGCGGCGTGACGGACATGACGCCCGTCCGCCGCGCCGTGACGGAGGCGCTGGCGAAGGAGTTCGGCGACAGGCCCTGCCGCGCGACGATGAGCGCGGTGGTGGTGACGGCGAGCTGAAGATGAACAGGTGAGCGAGTGAAGAGGTGAACAGGTGAAGCGCACCGCTGCGCATCACCTCCCCACCTGTTCACCTGCTCACCTCCTCATGAGCGCGCCGCGTCCCCCGCTCTCCCCTTCCCCGCGTCCTCTTCCATGAGCCCGCGTTGGCCCCGGCTTCACCGCGGCGGGGTGCCGCGGCGCACACCTCTCTCGCACACGGAGGATCACCATGCCGCGCAACGACGACACCGCGAACCCGCTGAAGGACCAGAACCAGAACAAGACCACCACGCGCGAGAAGGCCGACCAAGCGCAGACGGGCGACCTGAGCACGCCGACGCGCGAGACCGTCACGGGCCAGGGCGGCTCCCCCAAGGGGCAGCGTAAGGGGCCCGACGTCGATCACCCCTCGCAGCAGGGCGGCGTGACGCCCGGCCGCGACGCTACGGCGAGCGAACGCTACCCGCGTCCGGGCACGAAGACGCGCGGGCCCAGCCCGGCCGACCTGCCCAGCAGCGAGCGCACGGGCACCGCGCCCGACCGGTCCGGCGGCCCGACGCGCCCGGGGCGGGACACGAGGAAGGGGTGAGGAAGTAGAGAAAGGGCACGGAGGCACGAAGGCACGGAGGGAAAGAAGCGAGCCAGGGAGCAGGCGAGTAAGGGCGGAGGAGAAGCCGCGCGGGTGATTTCGTGAAACTCGCGACCCACCCGGTCAGTACGATTGGGCGGGGGATCGATGTCGCGAACCGTCCGCACGCTTGTTCCTCTCGCACTCGCCGCGATGGCGGGCGCTGCCGCGTCGTGCAACGCGCCCCCGAAGCGCGAACCCGCGCCGTTCGCGGCCGCGTTGCCGTCCCCGGCTGAACCGATCCCGTGCGATTACCCGGGCATCCACAACGCTGTCGCGTACCACGACGGGTTTCTCTCCGGCAGCGTCCCCGAGGGGGACGCGGGCTTCGACACCCTCAAGGCGATGGGCGTGCGCACGATCATCAGCGTGGACGGCGCCGAGCCGGAGGTCGCGAAGGCCGCGGCGCGCGGGATGAAGTACATCCACCTGCCCATCGGCTACAACGGCTTCGACGAGCAGCGCAGGCTCGAACTCACGCGCGCGACGCGCGACGCGATGCGCGACGGCCCGGTGTACATCCACTGCCACCACGGCAAGCACCGGAGCGCCGGCGCCGCCGCGGCGGTGGTCGCGAGCCTGGGCTGGTCGACGCCGGACGAGGGCGTTGCGCGGATGAAGGTGTCTGGCACGGCGCCGCGATACAAGGGCTTATTCGCGTGCGCTGCGGGGGCGACGGTGCTCGCGGCGAGCGCGATCGACGCGGCGCCGGCCGTGTACCCGAGCGTGTCGCGACCGGCGGGGCTGAGAAAGGCGATGGTCGAGATGGACCACGCACTCGAGCATCTCAAGTTGATCGAGAATGCCGGGTGGAGCCCTCCCGCCGACCACCCTGACCTCGTCCCGGCGGCGGAGGCCGGTCGCCTCGCGGACCTGCACCGACTGATGGCCGACGGGAAGCACCGGGGCCGGCGCGACAACGACTTCATCAAGCTGATGGCCGAAGGGCACGCGCTCGCGCAAACGCTCGAGGACATGCTCGCCGCAGGCGAGAGCGACGGCGCGAAGCTCTCCCGTCAGTTCAAGTTCATCGCGGCTTCCTGCAACGAGTGCCACGCGGCGTATCGGGACTAACAGCGACAACTTGCGCAAGCCGCACGGCGCCGTTTCCGGCGCCGCCCGGTGGTCGCCCGCGCCCTCTCCTCCTTACCGTGCGAGAGGTCCCCGCGGGGTTTTCCCGCGGTACGCCGCGCGCCGCGCCGCGGGCGTGCGCGGCGCGCGGGGCAATGGACGCGCCCGCGCCGATCCGGCCGCGGGCGCGGCTGTGATTAGCCGCCCTTGACCTCGATGCGCCGCGGGCGGCGCTCGGCGAGCTTGGGCAAGTCGAGCGTGAGAACGCCCAGCTCGTACGACGCGCCGAGCTTGTCGGCGTCCACGTCCTCACCGAGGCGGATCTGACGGCGGAAGTCGCCGACGCCGTACTCGCCGTGGAGCGGGGTGATGCCGTCCTCGTAACGGTGCGGCACGCGCGCCTCGATCGTGAGGACGGACTCGTTCAGCGTCACGTCGATCTGATCCGCGGTCGTGCCCGGCAGGTCCACGCGGACCTCGTAGCGATCGTCGAAGTCGTAGAGGTCGAGGGCCGGCCGGTAGACGGCGGCGCTCATCTTGTTCTGCGGCGCGCACTCCTGGCGCGCCGGCGCGTTGGACGGGCGGCGCTCGATGGCGGTGCCCGGGTTGGTGTTGTTCTTGCTCATGGCTTCATCTCCTTTCGTGTTCGCCGCTCCCGGGGCGTCAGGAGCCGGACGGGAGCGCCTTCACCTCGATCCGGCGCGGCCGGGCCGACTCCGCGATCGGCATGACCACGCGGAGGACGCCGTTGTTCAGCGTCGCCTCGACGCGCTCGGCGTCGATCTCGACGGGCAGCGACACGGTGCGCTCGAAGCGGTGGACGCCGCGCTCGACGCGCAACGGCGTGGCGCCCTTGGGCGCCTTGTCCGGCCTCTGGCCGCGGATGGTGAGGTCGGCCTCACCGGCGAGGACGTCGACATCCTCCATGCGGAAACCGGGGACCTCGGCCTCGGCGACGATGCTGTCGCCCTGACGCCAGATGTTGAGCCCCGGCCAGGCGCCCTGGCTCTGATCCGTGAACGGCGGGAGCATCGAGGTGGTCGCCTCGAAGAGGCGGTCCATCTCCTCCGAGAGACGGTCGAAGACTGGATTCCGGAATGTCATCGGGAACATGGTGCTGAGCATACTTCCTCCTTTTGTTTCAGTTCGTGTTCGCCGTCGTGCGTTCGTCATGCTGCGCGGACGCGGACGCGCCGCTGGCCCGCGCGGCCGGCCATCTTCCGGAGCGTCACCGTCAAGACGCCGCGGCGGAACTTGGCCTCGGCCTTCTCCGGGTCCGCCTGGGCCGGCAGGGCGACGGTGCGTGAGAAGGACCCGTACGAGCACTCGTGGCGGCGGTAGCCGTCGCCGGCGTCCTCACGCTCGGTGCGCTTCTCGCCGCGGATTGTCAGCAGGTCGCCGGCGAGCGTGACTTCCACATCCTTCTCGTCGACGCCCGGCAGCTCGGCGCGGACGGTGATCTTCCGGTCATTCTCGGTGACGTCAAGCCGCGGCCACTGGCCGAGGCTGTCGATCGCTCGCTCGACGCGATCGAGGGCGGTAAAGACGTCGTCCGGCCAGCCCGCCCACGCGGTGGGCGCGGGCGCGCGGCGCGAATCGACGGCGTGGACCCGCACCGCGTCGTCGCGGCGTGCGGGGGCGTTGCGGCGGTTCGCCGGCAGGATCGCGCCGACTTTCTGCTTCAGGTGGTTGATGGATTCGCGAACATCGCCAGAGAACTCATTGGCGGTTTCACGAACCTTTTCCATCACGGTCATCGTGAACCTCCTTGTGTTGTAATTCCGTGGGATGTGTCGCGCCCGGGAGCGCGGCGGAGATGACATTACAAACGCCGTGCCGTTCCCCGCGACGCCGCTGGAGGGACTTTGCCGGTCATTTTGGCAGCCGAGCGGCGGCGACGGTGCCCGGAGCGACAGCCGGACGCCCCGCGCTCGGGCGGTGGTCGCCGCGGGGGAGGCCGAACCTTTATCGCGGTCTGTGTATAGCAACACGGGGCGCCCGTGTACTTCCCCGGGCGGCCGGGAGCTTGTTATGTCGATCGATCTTGCTGCAACGGGGCTTTCGGAGTCCCAGAAGGCCCAAGCGCTGGCGCACTGGGACCGGCGCTGGCGGGCGCTCGAGCGCCGGCTCGCCGCGTTCGATCCCGAAGAGCGCTCCGTCCGCCTGCTCCTGAGCGCTCAGCCGCCGTGGTGCGAGGCGCGGGTCGTGCTCATGCTGCCGACGGGCACGTTGACGGCGCGCGGGCGGTCGCGCCTGGAAGAGCCCGCCGGCGCGGTCGACGAGGCGGCGGACAAGGTGCTGACGGAGCTCCACGGACACAACGCCTCGCTGCGGCGCGCGTTCCTCTTCGACCGACGCAGGCGCCGGCGCGGCGACCTTTCCGGCATCCTGCCGGTGCTGAAGGAGTGCCGGGAGCGCGGCGACCGGGAGGCGTTCGACGACCTGCTGCGGCCGGCGCTGCGCGAGCTGCGCGAGCACGCGCGGCGTGAGCTGGTGCTCGCGCAGCTCGAGAACATCGTGCCCCCCGGGTCGCTCTCGGTGAGCGCGCTCCTGTCGGAACTCGTCCAGCGGGCGTGGGAGCGGTTCGAGCGCCGGCCGCCGGGCGTGCGCCTCGAGCTCTGGCTGACGCGCGAGCTGCATGATGCGCTGGACGGGCGCGGCGCCGAGACGGCGCCGCCGCCGGGCGCGCGCCTCGCGTCGGACGACGCTCGCCTGAGCGCTCGCGAGACCGACGGCGGCCCGCCGCGCCCGGGCGCCGAGCGGCTGACGCTGGCGGACGTCGTGCCGGGCGGCCGCGCGGGCACGGCGTGGGACCGCGCCACCGACGACGAGCAGCGCGCGTGGATTCTCTCGCGGCTCCGCGGCTTCCCGCGCACACGGCGGCGGGCATTCACGCTCTACGCGCTCGAGGGGTGGAACGACGACGAGGTGGCCGCGATCCTCGGCCGCAGCCCGGAGGACGTGCTGCTCGACATCGACCGAGTGCGCGACGCCCTGATCGAGCGGCTCGAGGACGATGAGGCCGGATTCATCCTGTGACGAACGGGGCTCTGCGCCGACGGTCCGACGCTGCGTCGCGGGCGGACATTTCTGACATCCGCGTACGCCCCCCGCCGCATGGTCTGCCGTGCCGGCCCAACGCGCCCCGCGATCGGAGCGGGCGGGGCGCCGAGGCACGCGTTCCAAGAAGGAAAAGGAGTCGAAGACATGACCAGCAAGACCAGCATCGCGTTTCTCATCGCCTCGTGCGGCATCGCCGCCGGCGCTTCAGCGCAGATCGCTTTCACCGCGGGCGGCACGCTGCCCGCGAACCTGCGCCCCAGCGGCGTTGCGATCGCCGACTTTACCGGCGACGGCCGCAACGACGTCGCGGTGACCGTCGACAACCCCGACCGCCTGCTCGTCTACCCCGGCAACGGCGACGGCACGTTCGGCGCCGCGCTCTCCCGCCAGCTGCCCAGCGGTTCGGGCGCGGGCGACATCGCCGCGGCGGACTTTGACGGCGACGGCGACGTCGACGTCGCGGTGGCGTACCAGAACCTCGCGCAGGTGCAGATCCTCGTCAACGGCGGCGCGGGGACGTTCACGCTCGGCGCGACGGCGGCCGTGGGCGCGAACCCGCGCGGCACGCAGGCGGTGAACATCGACGGCGACGCGGACATGGATATCGCGGTGGCGAACCGCGACGGCAACACCGTGTCGGTGATCACCAATACCGGCGGCGGCCTCGCGGTCGCGACGCAGCCCGCGGGCGTCGAGCCCCGCCAGCCCGCGTTCGGCGACCGCGACGGCGACGGCGACATGGACATGGCGGTCTCGTCGCACGACGACCGCACGGTGCGGCTCTTCAACAACACCGGCGGCGTCTTCACGCCCGCGGGGACGCTGAACGTCCCGCCGAGCACGCGCCCCGAGGGGCTCGCGTTCGCGAACATCAGCGGCTCGCCCCTGCCGGAGCTCGTCGTCGCGACCTCCGACGACAACCTGGGCTTCGTGACCGTCTACCCCAACAACGGCGGCACGTTCGGCGCGTTCCAGAACTACAACACGATCGGCTTCGAGCCGGGCCCCCTCGTCGTCGCGGACCTCGACCTCGACGGCGACACGGACGTGATCGCGGCGAACGAGGACACGAACAACATCGCGGTCTTCACCAACAACGGCGGCTCGCTCGGCACGCCGGCTCTTCTCGCCACCGGCACGAACCCCACGAGCATCGCGGTCGGCCGGCTCAACGCCGGGCAGCTGCCCGACATCGCCGTCGCCAACCGCGACAGCAACAACGTCAGCCTCTTCATGAACACGGGCACGGAGCCCACGCCCGGCTGCGACTCGATCGACTTCAACGGCGACGGGCTCTTCCCCGACAACAACGACCTGCGCGACTTCCTCGCCGTCTTCGCCGGCGGCGCGTGCCCGACCGGCACGTGCGGCGACATCGACTTCAACAACGACGGGCTCTTCCCCGACAACGAGGACATCTTCGCGTTCTTCCGTGTGTTCGGCGGCGGTGCGTGCCAGTAAGACTCCCCCTTTGAGCACGCTCCTCTGCAAGTCGGCTGCGCACGCCCGGGCCCTCCCCGGGCGTGCCGCCGTTCCCCGCGGCGCAAGCCACTCCCCGCGGCGCAAGCCACCCTCCGCCGCCCGACCACACACGACGGGCGGCGGAGGGCTCGCGGGGGTGGGCTGCGGGGACGAGTTACGATTGAGCGGTTGCACGTGAACAGCGAGAGCGCACAACACGGTTCGGGCGGCGGCCGGAGCGAGGTGACCATCCTCCTCGCGCGTGCGCAGGCCGGCGACGGCCAGGCGACGGACGAGCTCTTCCCGATCGTCTACAACGAGCTCAAGCAGCTCGCGCAGCACTTCCTCAAGGGCGAGAGCAAGGCCCAAACGCTGCAGGCGACCGCCTTGGTGCACGAGGCGTACCTGCGGCTGGTGGGCCCGAGCGACGTGGCGTGGGAGAACCGGGCGCACTTCTTCGGGGCCGCGGCCCGCGCGATCCGGCGCATCCTGACGGACCACGCCCGCGAGCGCAACCGCCTGAAGCGCGGCGGCGGCGTCAAGCCGGGCCAGCTCGACGAGCAAGCGGTCTTCGCGCGCGAGGCGAGCGGCGTTGACATGGAAGCTCTGGACGGCGCGCTGAACAAGCTCGCGGCGATCGACGAGCAGAAGGCGCGGGTCGTCGAGCTGCGCTTCTTCGCGGGGTTGTCGGTGGATCAGACCGCGGCGGCGCTGGGGGTCTCGCCCAGCACGATCGCGCGCGACTGGCAGTTCGCCCGCGTGTGGCTGCACCGCGAGCTCGAAGCCGCGCCCGGGGGTGGGGTGTGACGCAGGGACGGGAACCGAAGGACGGACCGACCGCGGCGGAACGGCTGCGGCGGGCGGAGAAGGTCTACTTCGAGGTGGCGCCGCTGCTGCCCCACGAGCGGGAGCCCGCGATCGCGCGGGCGTGCGGCGGCGACGCGCCGCTGATGGACGAGGTGCGTGCGCTGCTGCGCGCGAGCGACGAGGTGGGCGGCTTCCTCGAGGAGCCGGCGCTGGGCGGGCAGATCGGCGAGCTCGCGGAGGTCGCGGGCTTCTCCGACGAGGTGCTCGGCAGGACGCTGGGCCCCTACCGCGTCGAGCGGCGTATCGCGACGGGCGGCATGGGCGCGGTCTACCTCGCCGTGCGCGCCGACGGGCAGTTCGACCAGCAGGTCGCGATCAAGGTCGTCAAGCGCGGCATGGACAGCGAGGAGGTCCTCCGCCGCTTCGCGGCCGAGAAGCGCACGCTCGCGGCGCTCGACCACCCGAACATCGCTCGGCTGCTGGATGCCGGGCTGACGCCCGACGGCCGGCCGTACCTCGTGATGGAGTTCGTGGACGGGGCCCCGATCGACGAGTACTGCGACCGGAAGCGGATGGGCCTCAAGGACCGCCTGCGCCTCTTCCGCCTGGTCTGCGACGCCGTGCATGCGGCGCACCGTGGCCTGATCATCCACCGCGACCTGAAGCCGGGCAACATCTTGGTCTCCAAGGAGGGCGTGCCCAAGCTGCTGGACTTTGGGATCGCGAAGCTGCTCACCGAGGACGGCGCGCACACCGTGCCGACGGACCAGCGCCTGACGCCGGAGTACGCGAGCCCGGAGCAGATCCAGGGCGAGCTGGTGACGACGGCGAGCGACGTCTACTCGCTGGGCATCGTCCTGTACGAGCTGCTCACGGGCATGCGCCCGTACCGCTTCGCGACGCGGACGACGGACGAGGTGCGGCGCGTGGTCTGCCTTCAGCAGCCGCCGATGCCGAGCCAGGCGGTGACATTGCGGTTCACGCGGATGGGCGCGGGGACGGCGGGAACGCCCGCGGGGCAACCCGGCGGGCCGAGTTCCCCGCGTCCCGGGGCGTCCCCGGACGCGCCCCCCGACGCGCCCCCCGACGCGCCGAAGACGCGGGGCATCTCGCTCACCCGCCTGCGCAACATGCTGCGGGGCGACCTCGACACGATCGTCATGACCGCGCTCCGCAAGGAGCCCGAGCGCCGGTACGCGAGCGCGGAGCAGCTGAGCGCCGACGTGGGCAGGTACCTCGCCGGCATGCCGATCACGGCGCGGCGGGACACGCTGCGCTACCGCGTCTCGAAGTTCGTGCGACGGCACGCGATCGGCACGGCGCTGAGCGTGCTGGCGGTCTCCCTCCTCGCGGGGGCCGCGGCCGTGCTCTTCCTGCAACGGCAGGAACTGCAGGCCAAGGTCGCCGAGGTCTCAGCCGCGAATACGCGTCTCTCCGAAACACGCGACTTCCTCGTCGGGATGCTCTCGCAGGGTGAGACGGGCCGCCTCGGGCCCAGCGCGCCGCTGTCGGAAGTGATGCAGAACGCGCTGGTGCGGCTGCGGGAGTCGCCCCCGGAGGACCCGCTGACGCGGGCGAGCTTCCGCCAGGCGGTCGGCCGCTGCGCGATGTACCTGGGGATGCTCAAGGACGCGCGTGAGTTGCTGGCGCAGGCGGAGGCGGAGTTTCGCGCGGAGCTGCCGGACGACTCCGACCCCGTGATCGACACGCGCCAGGACCTCGCAGTGCTCGCGTACTTCGAGGGGGACGCGGCGGCCGCGGAGGCGACGCTGCGCACGCTGCTCGCGGAGGAGCGCGCGCGCAACGGCGGCGTGGCGACGACGCGGGAGGCCGATCTGCTCAACAACCTCGGCGCGGCCCTGCGCGTGCAGAAGAAGGGGGACGAGGCGCTCGCCGCGCAGCGCGAGGCCCTGCGCGCGAGAGAGGCGCTGCACGGAGCGGAGAGCCTGCAGGCGGCGGAGTCGCACAACAACATCGCCACCGCCCTCTTCGTGAAGGGCGCGTACGCCGAGGCGATCTCTGAGTTCCGCACGGCGATCGCGCTGCGAGAGGCGAAGCTGCGGCCCGACCACCCGCTCATCGTGCGCGTCAAGAGCAACCTGGGCCTCGCGCTCGTGCGCGACGGGAAGGCGGAGGAGGCCGTCGCGCCGCTGCGCGACGCGTACGAGTCGTGGAACGGCGCGTTCGGGCATCTGCACCCGGGGCGGGTCGCGGCGGGGACATCGCTCGCCGAGGCCTACCGCAAGCTCGGCCGGCACGACGACGCGATCGCGCTCCTGCGAGCGATCCACGCCTGGCAGACGGAGCACACGCCGGGCGACGCGGGTCCGCTCGCGGCGACGGAGGCGAACATCGGCGTCACGCTCGCCGCGGCGGGGCGTGACGCGGAGGCGCTGCCGATCCTGGAGCGCACGCTGCCGCTCGTGGAGCAGGCCAAGCTCGCGGGCGTGACAAAGGCGGTGACCGATGCACTCATCGGCGTCTACGAGCGCGCGGGGCGCACCGAAGACGCGGCGAAGCTGCGCGAGAAGGCGGCACCGGCTCAGAAAAAGTGATCAGCGGCGGCGCCGGCGGCATGCGAGGAGCGACGCGACCGCGAAGGCCGAGACGCCGCCGGGCGAGGGGATCGCGAAGAGGAAGTCGAAGGTCTCGGTCTCCTCGGCGGAGGCGACCGACATCTCAACCTCGAACTGGATGCTGTACGTCCCCGGCTGGAGCATGCCCGAGACGTTCACGCTCTGGGGCGGCGCCGTCTCGTCGATGCGGAAAATGTTGGTCCCCGTGCCGACGTTCTCCAGCTCGATCTCCCATTCGTCCTCGGGGTTGTCGCTCGGGCGCTGGGAGGCGAGGATCTGCCAGGGCGTCAGCTCCGTGATCGTGAACGTCACGAACACGAACGCCTCGGCCTCGCCCACCTCAAGATTGCCGTTCACGTTCAGCCCGCCCGCGCCGGTGAGCGACCCGGTCGCGATGATGGCGTTGGGGTCGAGCTGGCAGTCGATGGACGTTGTCCCCTCGTTCTCCGCGGGGCCTGTCGGGGTCTGGAAGATCACGGACGAGGTGAGCGTGGTGATGAACGGGCCGAAGTCCTCCGCGGCGTCCGTCAGGACCTGCTCGTTGACGCTGGTCGCGACCTCGACAAAGCGGTTCTGCGAGGTGTAGATAAGGTCGCCGCGCGCCGCGATCGCGGCGAGCGAACCCCCAAGCACCCCGCACAGCACGGAAGACGCACGCATCCGCCTCAAACATGCGCCACGCCCAGCCGGATGCCAACAAAAACGGGGAAATTCACGACGCGGGCGAAGGGACCCCCTCCATTGTCGGGGTGCGGAACCGGCCATCTCCGCCGCTTGGCCAGCCCGCGCTGTTCGACCGACGAGGAGGGCTTCCGCGGCCCGACACCGTGAAGTCCGGTTCAACCACCGCTCCGCTCATATGCAGGCGGGCGGGCGATTCTCAAGCATGGGCTTCTTGGACGCCGCTCCTACCAACGCGCGTCGCGGCGTCGCGCGCATGAGCACCCTGCGGATTCACACATCCCCGCCGCCCATGCTTTTCCGCTTCTTCCGCGAGCGCGCGCACGCCGAGCGCTTCTGCGGGGGCGAGCTCCGCTTCGGGTCGTACGACTACTACGCCAACGCCCCCGAGCCCGAACGCCGCGACGAGGAGGAAGGCAAGGCGGAGGTGCTGCACCCGGGGCGCGGCAGCGTCGGGCGCCGCGGCGACGGCGTCGAGCAGACCACCGTCATCGATACGTCTCCGGCCTACCTGCTCTGCCTCACGAGCGCCGACACGGCGGCGCACGCCGATATGGCCCGCCGCTGGGGCCCGTTCCGCGTGACCATCGCCGAGCCCGAGGCGGTGTTCGCGATCATCGCCGACGGGTTTCGCGCGTTCCCGGGCGCCGTGGGCCCGCTCGAGTGCGGCGCCGTTTTCTACGAGGACGTCGTGCCGACGGGCACGGAGCCGCCGAGCGAAGAGGCCCGCGCCGCCGCGAGGTTCAGCAAACGCCTGATGTTCGCGCCCGAGTGCGAGTACCGCGTGGTCAAGACGATCGATACCCGCGACGGCCCGCGCCCGGACTTCATCACGCTGCGCACGCCCGGCGTCTCGCGCCACTGTGTCCTGCACGATCTGCGGGCGCGCTGACCCGGCGCCGCGCCGCGTTCGGCGCTCCCACCGTGCTCATCGCTCGGCCCGGTGTCCGCGCCGGCGCGGGCGAATGATGCTGCGGCAACACCGGGCACGCGGCATGCGCACCCGGCCATTCCCGAAGGAGAAACCATGAGCGTCCTTGCATCAGAAACCGCGAGCGCAACCGGCGGGCGCGACGGGCGGGCGACGAGCGCCAACGGCAAGATCGACCTCGCGATCTCGCCGCCCGGATCGAACGGGGCCGGCACCAACCCCGAGCAGCTCTTCGCGGCGGGGTACGCCGCGTGCTTCGGCGGCGCGATCGGCGCCGCCGCCGCGCAGGAGAAGGTCCCCCTGCGCTCCAAGGACATCAAAGTGACGGCGACGGTGGATCTCCACAAGGAGAACACCGGGTTCTTCATCTCGGCCACGCTGAACGCGGAGCTGCCGGGCGTCGATCAGGCGAAGGCCGAGGAGCTCGTCGCCAAGGCGCACACGATCTGCCCGTACTCGAAGGCGACGCGGGGCAATATCGAGGTGACGCTGCAAGCCAACGGCAGGACGGTGCGGGCATGAACCGTCCCGGCGCGGGCGTCCAGCATCCCGGTGTGCGGGCGCTGAGCCGACTCTCAGCGCCCCACGGGGTGCGTGCGGCCGGGCCGACGATCAGCAGCCCAGCCCGAAGGCCGTCATGAAGGCCGAGTGATCATCCGCGTTGAAATCTCCGTTCAGGTCGATGTCCGCGCGCGGGTCGTGCAGCGCGAACAGCGCATCGAACGTATCGAAATCGGCCTCCGTGAGTTGGCCGTCCAGGTCAACGTCCGCCGCGCAGTACGTCCCGCCCGCGGCGGTCAGCGCCAGGATGTATGCGACGCGGTCCTTGCCGCTCAGCGTCCCGCTGTCGTTGAAGTCGGAGCACAGACCCCGGTACCCAGCGGCGTTGATGTACCCATTCATGAAGAGCACGTAGTCGGCGTGCGTGAGCACACTGTCGTGGTTCAGGTCGAGGCTGCTGAGCGGCGGCGTGAAGACGAGCTCGCCGAACCCCGCGGTGTTGGCGGCTGCGAAAATGCTCGGGCCGCTGGAGGTACCTTCTACGCCAAAGTCCGCCCCCGTTATGACCCCGATGATGACGAGATTGCCCCAGCAATCCTCGATGATGTTCGGTCCGCCGGAGTCATACTTATTTGGTCCGCATAGGCAGCCATTCGGGTTCTTGGCGCCCGGGTATTGAATGTTCTCGGACCGAGCAAAGGCGGGATCACCATTGGTTGCCAACAAGGTCACGGTTGCCACTCGAAGGCGCCCTCTTTCGCCCTGTGCGAACTCCGGGCCAGTCCACCCCCAGCCGGCCACGACGACCGGCGTTGTGAGCGAGCGGTCGGGGTGCAGCGCGACGGGGTAACGGTTGTGCGCGACCCGCAGAGGCTCAATGTGCGTCACCGGGGTCTCGAGCACGCCCAGCAGCGCATCCGCCGACACGCTGTGTCCGGTGGAGACCGCGATGGAAATCCATCGCACCACGCGCACGTCGTGGAACCACTGCGGATTCTCGATCGAGCCCAGCTCGCCGCTCGGGTGACGGCGGAAGCGGACCGTGTAGTAGTAGTCCGGCGGCTCGACATAAGGCGAGGACTGACCGCCCTCGTTGGTGACACAGTGCGCGGCCGTGAGGACAAGGTCAGGGGCGATGAGCGTGGCATTGCAGAAGAGGTTGTGTTCAGACGTCCACTGCGTCAGCGTGACGCCGCCAATCGCGTCGAAGCGGCGGTCGTTGGCCGCGGGTTCCTGCCCATTGACGATGGCGCGGGCCGCGGGAGCGGCCGCGAGCAAACCAGCGATGATCGCGAAAAGACAGAAAACTCGGCGCATGGCACGGCTCCTCAGATTGGATGAATCAATCAGCATCCGAGTTCCTTGTTCGCGAAGTCGAACAGCAAGAGGTCGGCTTCGTTGCAAACACCGTCGCCGTTCAAGTCTGCCGGCGGGGGATCCGACGGGTACTTGTGGCACGTGCTGAGATGAGCTTGGTAGAGAATCCGGTCGTTCCGATCGTCATCCAGTCCCACCTTCCCGTTTCCGTTCCAGTCGCTCGTCCAGGAGAAGGGGCACGGGAATGTGGGCTTCAGCGTCTGACTCGGCGCCCATGACGCGGCCTGATCGAACGCTACGACCAACCCTGTGTTAAGATAATTGGAGCCCGGAAACGCGTCGCCGGACGGGACGCCGACTAGAGCATGGCCCGCGGCCGCCCCCACGCTTAAACCCTCCGAGTCCGCCAGCCCGGTCCCGCCGGTATTCAGCCGCTGGAGCGCTCCCCAGGTACCGCCGCTCGACGTCGCGACAAACGCCGCGCCGCGCTGGAGTCCGGACTCGGCCTCGAGGGGCGCACCGGCAACCAACAGCCCGTCGTCGAGCGCAACCGAGAACCCCAGCCCCCCGCCGGGTTCTGTGTCGGATGTAGAGAGCTGTGCCACCGGCGTCGCCGCACCGCTGGAATAGTTGTACAGGTACGCGGCGCCGCGCGACAAAGGCCCCTGCCACGGCGAACCCACCGCCAGTTGTGTTGAGCCCCCGGAGGGGCGGGCCGCAAGAGAAAAGCCGAACTGAGCTCTGGGGGCTGCGTCGGCGGCGTGGAGCTTCAGACGCATCGTCCACAGGCCACCAACCCGCTCGTAGACATAGACCGCGCCGGCGTCACGACCGCCGTCGTCATCAAGCGGCGCTCCGACGAACACGAGGCCACCGGAGGCCGCCAGTGAGAATCCGAAGTGGTCGTCGCAGCCCGCGTCGGGAGCGGTGATCTTGGCCGTCTGCACCCACGTCACACCGTTCGAGCGCTCGAAGACGTAGACGGACCCCGAGTTGCATGTTGTCCTGTCGGGGGCCTCGGGGTCGGCGGCATCGTCGTCGTAATCCGCGCCGATCAGAATCATGTTGTCCCCGATCGCCACCGCCCGGCCGAAGTGGTCGTCGCGGGCAGCTTCCGCAGCCGTGAGCTTGGCCCCTTGGGTCCACGCGCCGTTGATTCGCTCAATCACGTAGACCGCGCCACCGAGGTACGCCGCGTCGCAGTCGTCGAGCCCGCCGATCGCCGCCAGACCGCCGCGGATCGCCACCGCGTGGCCGAAGCGGTCCCCGGCCTGCTCGGTATTCGGAGTCCATCGAAATGCTTCGACCCATTGGCCCGAAGCGTTGCGGTCATAGAAGTGCGCGCCGCCCGCCCGAACCAGACCGAGCTGATCGCCGATCTGAGCGATGTAGCCGGCCGCCCAAGACCCTACTACCGCCACGTTGCCGTCCACAGCCATGGCGCACCCGTAGGCTGAACCTTTCACCGCCGCTTTCTGCCCCCACGCCGGGACGGCGCTTGTGGCCACCGCGGCGCCGACCAGCCACGCGGCCGCGTGCCGCGCGAGCGAGGATCTTGCGCCGAGCCTGCACCCTTCGGTCGCTCGGGGCGTGAGCGACGAGGAATCGTTCAAAACCCGCGGACTCGCGCCAGAGGAACTCGCGGTCTCGTACCGATTAGCCAATCCGGACATGGAAACCTCCTCGCGGAACGAACAGCGGAATGCGCGCGGCTCCGGAGCGGCCCGAGCGCTCGCACACCACCCCCGACATCTCGCTACGCGGCGCGCGGGGGTCGCGCTGCAGGGCTCTCGAGAAAATCAGCCGGTACACCGACACAGCTTTGGAAGCCGGCGGGTCCAGAACCCAAACCGCGCAAACATTGCCGCTGGTGCTCTGCACCGTGCGAATGGAGTGCGCCACACGCAGGGCTCACCGGCGTTCCGCGCCCGCTATCGCGCTTCCGTTGGGACACTTGCCGATTGAGCGCCGCACAACACCGGTTGAACACCACGTCGGGCAAACTCGCGGCGGGCCATGGTGAGGCGGCGGCACACCGCGCCAAGCCACACCGCAGGCGGACACCGTGAAGCGCCAAGCCCCGAAAACTCTGCGGTTATGGCGGGGTGCGGCGTCGGGTGCGGCCCGGTGGTACGCGGGAATATGCCCCCAAAGGACTCGAATCTTCGACCGGCTGATCAAGGGTCAGCTGTTCTAGCAACTGAACGAGGAGAGCTGGAAGTCGCCGCCGGATGGGCCGCAATTCTCTCGTTCATGGGGACAAGAGAGGGGTTCGTGGAAGGCAAACAAGAGACACCGTACACCCTTCCGTGCGGGCGCTCGGGCTTGGACGTCCGGTCCTGCTGACCGTCTGGTTAAACGGGGCTGGGATGGCTTACCGGCGGCGGCGGATGGCCGCGATGCCGAGCACGCCCAGCACGGCTGCAGCGCCGGGGGCCGGCGCGGCACTTGCGCCCGGCCACACGTGAAGGAGAAGCCATGACCGTCCTAGCAACAGAAACGCGAGCACGACCGGCGGGCGCGACCGGCGCGCAACGAGCACCGACGGGAAGATCAATCTCGTGATCTCCCCGGGGATCGAACGGGGCCGGGACGAACCCGGAACAGCTCTTCGCGGCGGGGTACTCGGCCTGCTTCGGCGGCGCGATCGGTGCCGCGGCTGCGAACGAGAAGGTGCCGCTGCGGGCGAAGGACATCGCGGCAACGGCGACCGTCACGCTCCACAAGGAGGACGGCGGGTTCTTCATCTCGGTCGCGCTGAACGCGGAATTGCCGGGTGTTGATCAGGCGAAAGCCGAGGCGCTCGTGGCGAAGGCGCACGCGATCTGCCCGTACTCGAAGGCGACGCGGGGCGACATCGAGGTTGCGCTGCGGGCGAACGGGCGGCCCGTGCGACCGTGAGTGCAGTTCTTGATAAAGCTCGGCGCTCCAGCGCGCTTCCCGCCCAATAGGTCGTGCGAGACCGCCGCGGTCGCGCCAACGATTCCACAGCGACCGGGCGATTTAGAGAGAACCCGCGCGTCCGCGCTGCGGCATGCCAAATCGACTTGTGTTCCATCAGTAGATTTCATATCATGGGCCCCTCTGTGGAGGTGCCCATGCGCGTTTCCGATGCGTCGTTGTTTGCCTTGGCCGCGTTGTGCTCTTTGGCTCATGCTCAGCCATTGGGAACCGGGTTCACGTATCAGGGCGAGCTGCGAGTTGATGGCGAACTGACTTCGGCTGTCCATGATCTTCGGTTCCGGCTGTACGACGCCCTGCTGAACGGCGTCCAAGTCGGGTCCACCCTCTGCGCTGATAATGTGACAGTCACGGAAGGCACCTTCACGGTGCACCTTGACTTCGGCCAGCAGTTCGCCGGTCAGCAGCGCTTTGTGGAAGTCGAGGCGCGCGCGGATGCCGGCCAAGACTGCTCCGACATCAGCGGTTTCACGGTGCTCGCGCCACGGCAACCGCTGACTGCCGCGCCCAACGCTCTCTACGCACTGACTTCGACCACGGCGAGCACCGCCACCACGGCGGGCACCGCGACCAATGCCACCCAGCTCAACGGTCAGACGGCAGCGTTCTATCAGAACGCTGCGAACCTCAGCACCGGCACGATCCCGAATAACCGTCTGGGAGGGACTTACACGAGCGCTCTCACGTTCTCCAACTCCGGCAACGCGTATTCCGGCAACGGTGCTCTCCTCACATCGCTGAACGCGTCCAACATAGCGTCCGGAACTTTGGACCTGCTTGGAATGAGCACTGCTCAAACTCAGATCATCCGCGGAATCAATCAATCTTCAGTGGACAATTCTGTGGCGATCTGGGGCTCGTCGCCTGCCGCGACAGGTGAAACCATCGGCGTCAAAGGCAGTAGCGGCAGTTCGTCCGGCGTTGGAGTCTTCGGCCTCTCCACCAGTACTACCGGCTTCGGTGGCTATGGCGTGCGAGGGGAAACTCGCGGCCTCGGCGGCAGCGCCGTTCGCGGTGACGCCATGGCCACAACCGGGTCTGCGAACGGAGGTACTTTTATCACCCTCGCGCCCAATGGCGTGGGCGTTTCAGGACATAATTCGGCCAACGGCTCTGCTGGTGGTTACGGCGGTTACTTCGAAGCTGATGGCATGCTTAGCACGGGCGTGTACGGGGAAGGCGGCAACTGGGGGGGCGACTTCGAGGGGCGGGCGGCTTGGGCCGGTGGCGTGCGGGGTCGCTCCACCAATACGGAAACGGGAGTTATCGGCTACGGGGGCTACTTCGAAGCCGTCAATGGGTCTGGCATCGGTGTTTATGGTGTCGCGTCCGCGCCAAGTGGTGGTACGTTCGGCGGTTACTTCGAGTCGATGAGTACTGTCGGAACGGGCCTGTACGGTGAGGGTCGATACAAAGGTGGCGAGTTCGTGGTGGGCAATAGTGGACTCTCGTCCGCGTATGGGGTCTATGCCCGAGCCGTCGGGAGCGGCGTGAGGTACGGGGTCTACGCGATATCCGAGAGCTCAACGGGCCGCGGTATAAATGGCGTGGCAGCCGCGGGCACCGGCATTAACTACGGAGTTGCCGGGCGCAGCCATAGCACCACGGGGTACGGGGTTTTTGGCGAAGCGATCGCGACGAGCGGTCAGAACTTCGGCGTGTATGGCGAGACGGAGAGCACGAACGGCACCGGCGTTTTTGGGATTGCCAACGCCACCACCGGAGAAAACTACGGGGTGCGCGCTCAGGCCGCCAGCACCGCTGGGATCGGCGTCTACAGCCAGGCGACCGCGAGCACTGGTACGACCTTTGCCGGGATCTTCCAAGCCGCCAGCACCACCGGTCGCGGCGTCTTTGCGTGGGCCAGCGCCACGAGCGGCGGGACCTACGGTCTTTTCGGACAATCCGACAGCCCCACCGGTTACGGCGTCTTCGCGTCGGGCGCATCCGGCGGCACGATCAAGACCTTCCGCATCGATCACCCCGATGCCCCGGCCGAAAAGTACCTCCTGCACTACAGCACCGAGTCCCCTGAGGTGCTCAACGCCTACTCAGGCACGGCGGTACTCGACAGTGCGGGCGAAGCGGAGGTCGAGTTGCCGCGCTACTTCGCCAAGATCAACAAAGACCCGCGGTACACGCTGACGGCGGTCGGCGCGCCGATGCCCATGCTGCACGTCGCGCAGAAAATCAGCGACGAGTCACTCGCGATCGGCGCCAGCCTCGAGCCCGATCAAGCCGCCCCGCTCTGCACATTCAGGATCGCCGGCGGGGCACCGAGCATGGAAGTCTCCTGGCGCATCGAAGCGGTGCGCAACGACCGCTGGGTCCAGCGCCACGGCGCCCCTGTCGAGATTGAAAAACAGGGCGTCGAGCAAGGAACATATCAGCACCCCGATCTGTATAACAAGCCGCGCGGGAGCGGACTGGGTATGACGGGGGCGGCAAGTCGATAAGAGGCAGTTGTTGCCGAGAGAGTGCAACGCGCTCGGTCGCGTTTTCATTACAGACTGCTGACCCGCGACGCCCACTTGGACATAGCGATCGGGCCGAATCCGCCGTCCGTGCGCGGATGAGCCGGATTCTCAGATGGAGCTCGGCACTGCAGCGCGTTAAGCGCCCAACAGGCCGTGCGCGTCTGCCGTAGAACCCGAAAGGCGAACGGGCCGGCTGTTCTCGTCATGATCCGGCCGTCGCGATTCCGAGCGCTACGGCCGTCGAAGCAGGTTGTGCATCGTCAGCAGCGCGGCTGGACCGGGGTGCGTGGCCGGGAGCACGCCGCGGGTCGCGTTGTTGGGCTTCGCGGCGCTCGGAGCCGCCGCAATTTGCGCGGCGTCCTGCGAAAGTGCCCCCCGAAGGACTCGAACCTTCGACCCGCTGATTAAGAGTCAGCTGCTCTACCAACTGAGCTAGGAGGGCTGGATGTCGCCGCGGCCGCGGGTCCGTGCTCCCTTGGTAAAGGGGGCCCGCGAACCCGACGCCGATCGGTGAGCTACTTTATTCTGCCTACGGTCGGAGTCCAGCGGCGAGTTGACTTGCGCGGGGGCTCGACGTAGGGTTTTGGCCCGGGGCGCAGCGTCCAAAGCAGTGTCCTCGCGGGGTTTGACGGTCGAGTTTCACGCGCATGAACGCCCGGAACCGGGCAGGAGTCGGCGATGCTTCCCCCACAGAGAGTCAGTCACGGACGCACGCGTCGTCGCCGCAACCACCACGCGCTGGAGCCCGTGCACCCCACCCTCTGCCCCCTGACGGGCCTCCCGAAGATGCACCACCGGCCGTGCAAGGCCTCGGGGTATGTGCGCGCGGGCCTTCAGATCAAGGTGCCCAAGCTCAAGATCGGCGTGAGCAAGTAAACTCTTGCCGGCCGCCCGGGCCGGACCAGCCGTTCATGGGCGGGGGTATCGCTTCACGCGGTGGACGCCGCGCTCAGGTTGCATGAACCACGCATCGACCCAGGCCGGAGACGTGCGCGTGGCCCAACGCGGGATGCGCGTCGGCATCGACATCATGGGCGGCGACCACGCGCCCGACGCGATCATCAAGGGCTGCGTGATGGCGCTGCCCGACCTGCCGGCGGGCGACACGCTCGTGCTGGTCGGGCCGGAAGGGCTCATCCGCGAGATGCTCGCGGAGCGGGCGATCAAGACGGACGACCCGCGCATCGAGGTCGTCGATGCGCCGGACGTCATCGAGATGGGCGATTCGGCCGCGAAGGCCGTGCGCCAGAAGACCGAATCGTCGATCGTGAGGATGCACCAGATGGGCGGCGCCGGCCACCCGCGGCGGTGCGACGTGGTGCTGAGCGCGGGGAACACCGGCGCGTGCGTCGCCGCGGCGATGCTGCACATGCGCCGCTTGCCGAACGTGCTGCGCCCGGGGATCGCCGTGACGATCCCAGCGTTCAACGGCCCGTTCATCCTGACGGACGCCGGCGCGAACCCGGAGCCGAAGGCGGAGCACCTGTGGCAGTACGGCGTGATGGCCGACGCGATGGCGCGGCTGACGCTGGGCCTGGCGAGCCCGCGCGTGGGCCTCATGAACATCGGCTCCGAAGAGGCCAAGGGCACGGGCATCATCAAGGAGACGCGCGACCTCCTGAAGGCGACGCCGGGCCTCAACTACATCGGGTACGTCGAGGGGCGCGACCTCTTCGAGGGCGTGGCGGACGTGGTGGTGACCGACGGGCTCGTGGGCAACACGGTGCTGAAGGCCGCGGAAGGGATGGCCAAGAGCCTCTTCAAGGCGATCGGGCACGAGCTGCTGACGCAGGACGCGGCGCTGCTGCCGCGCTTCGAGCCGGTGGTGAAGGCGATCTACGCGAAGAACGATTACCACGAGCACGGCGGCGCGCCGCTCCTGGGCGTGAACGGAGCGTGCTTCATCGCGCACGGCTCGTCGGAGGCGCGGACCATCCGCGCGGCGATCCGCAACTGCCGGAACTTCGTGCGGCTCGGCGTGAACGAGGCGGTTGTGCGCCGGCTGGCCGAGGTCGCGCCCGTGCTGGAATCGGTCGTGGAGCCCAAGCCCGAGAGGGCCAGGGCGTGACGGTCCCGCGCACTCCGGGCTTCGGCTTCGGGCAGGACTCGGGCACCTTCGCGGGCCGGGTCGGGGTGGAGATCGCGGGCACGGGGCACGCGCTGCCCGAGCGGGTGCTGACGAACGCCGACCTCGAGAAGGTGATGGACACGAGCGACGAGTGGATCGTCCAGCGGACGGGCATCCGCCAGCGCCACATCATCGACCGCTCCAAGGGCGAATCGACGACGACGCTCGCCGCGCGGGCCCTGTCGGGCGCGCTGTCGAACGCAGGCATGACGGCGCGGGACCTCGACCTCATCATCTGCGCGACGATGACGCCGGAGATGTCGTGCCCCGTCGTGAGCAACCGGGTGAGCGCGCTGCTGGGCGCGGGGCAGATCGGCACCTTCGACCTCGTGGGCGCGTGCTCGGGGTTCGTGTACGGGCTGAACGTGGCGCACGACCTGGTGCGCGGCGGGGCGTACCGCGCCGTGGGGCTCGTGGGCGTTGACACGCTGAGCCAGTTCATGGACTACTCCACGGAGGGGCGCGGCACTGCGATTCTCTTCGGCGACGGGGGCGGGGCCGCGGTGCTGCGGGCGACGCCGGACGTGCGCAAGGGCATCATCGCGCAGGCGATGCACAGCGACGGCGAGGCTTGGAAGGAGATCTACATCCCGCGGTGCGCGCTGGACTTTCCGCCCGGCGTCACGCCCGACCCGGCAAAGCACAACCGCGTGCAGATGAACGGTGCGGGCGTCTTCAAGTTCGCCGTCCTGAAGTTCCCGGCGCTGATCGAGGAGACACTGCAGCGCGCGAACCTGACGCCGGCGGACATCGACATGTACGTCTGCCACCAGAGCAACCGGCGCATCCTCGACGCGGCCCGCGAGCGCTTCGGCCTTCCGCCCGAGAAGCTCTATATCAACATCGACCGGATCGGGAACACATCGGCCGGGAGCGTTGCGATCTGTCTCGATGAGGTCCGCCGCGCGGGGCGCGTCAAGCCCGGCGACAAGGTCATGTTCCTCGCCTTCGGCGCGGGGCTGACGTGGGCGAGCAGCCTGTGGCAGATGTGAGGAAGAAGCGAGAGAGCGAACCAGCGAGCGAGGGCAGAGAAAGGATGAGGAGGTGAACGGGTGGGGAGGTGCGGAGGTGATGGAAGAGCCATGGCCGCCATTCACTGACCACCCCGTTTACACGCGGTGCCCGGCGGGACGCCGGGCCTATGAAGAGAGCCGCCCCGGAGCGGCGGACCACGCGAAGACCCGTACGATCCGGGCATGTCCACGAATCTGGCCGCGCTGATCGACGAAGAGCTTCCGGCCCTCCGGGCGATCAGGCACGACCTGCACAAGCACCCGGAGCTCTCGTACCAAGAGAAGCGCACCAGCGAGGTCGTGCAGCGCGAGCTGCGCGAGCTCAGGATCGGGTTCAAGGCCGGCGTGGGCAGGGGCACGGGCGTGGTGGCCTACCTCCCCGCGACCAACGACGCCGACAACGCGAAGGGCGCCGTCGCGCTGCGGGCGGACATGGACGCCCTGCCCATCACCGAGCGCACCGGCAAGGCGTACACCTCCGGCACGCCGGGCGTGATGCACGCCTGCGGGCACGACGGGCACACCGCCATCCTGCTGGGCGCCGCCCGCGTGCTCTCGCGCGTGGACCGGCCCCGGCCGGTGACGTTCCTCTTCCAGCCCGCCGAGGAGGGCGGCGGCGGCGCCGCGGTCATGTGCGACGAGGGCGTCCTCGACGGCGACGGCAAGGGGGGCGTGGGTGCGCCCGTCCGCGCGGTCTACGGCCTGCACGGATGGCCCACGATCGAGGTCGGCAAGGTCGCGAGCAAGGCGGGGCCGCTGCTGGCCGCGACCGACGACTTCGAGGTCGTGATGCAGGGGACGCAGAGCCACGGCGCTTACCCACACTTCGGCGCGGACCCGATCACGGCGAGCGCGCACACGATCGCGGCGCTGCAGACGATCGTCTCGCGCAACGTCTCGCCGCTGGACGCGTGCGTCGTGAGCGTGGGCGCGATCCACGCGGGCACGGCGGACAACATCATCCCGGAGTCGTGCTCGTTCATCGGCACCGTCCGCACCCTGCGGCCGGAGATGCGCCGGCTCGCGAAGGAGCGCTTCTTCGCGATCGTGGAGAAGACCGGCGCGGCGCTGGGGTGCAACGCGAAGATCGCGTGGAACCCCGGCTACCCGGTGACGATCAACGACCCCGACGCGGCGGAGCGGTTCTTCGCGGTCGCGCGCACGGCCTTCGGTGCGGCGAACGTGGAGATGATCGACCAGCCCACGATGGGCGGCGAGGACTTCGCGTACTACGGCCAGCGCGTGCCGGCCTGCTTCTTTCTGCTCGGGCTGCGGCCGCGCGGCGCGAGCACGTACCCGACGCTCCACCAGCCGGACTTCGACTTCAACGACGACGCGCTGCCCGTGGGCGTGCGCATGATGTGCGAACTCGCGCTGCGCGGCTGAGCGCCGCGGCGGAGACAAGCGCCGAGCCACCGCATGACCGCGCACACGACAACCACGGCCGCCGGCACCGTCGAGGTCAAGCCCGACGCGGCTCATCACCACGCGCCCCTCGCGCTCAGCGTCATCATCCCGTGCCTGAACGAGGCGAAGACGATCGCGGGGTGCGTGGACGAGGCGAGGACGCTGGTGCGGGAACTCGGACTCCCCGGCGAGGTGATCGTCGCCGACAACGGCAGCACCGACGGCTCGCGTGAGACCGCCGCCGCGCACGGAGCCCGCGTCGTGCCCGTGCCGGCCCGGGGCTACGGGGCGGCGCTGCGGGCGGGGATCGTCGCGTCGCGCGGGCGCACGATCGTGATGGGCGACGCGGACGGGAGCTACGACTTCCGCGAGGCGTTGCCGATGGTGCGGACGCTCCTGGAGAGTCGGTCGGACCTCGTGATGGGCGACCGCTTCGGCGGCAGGATCGAGCCCGGGGCGATGCCCTTCAAGAACCGCTACCTCGGCAACCCCGTGCTGAGCTGGATCGGCCGCACGCTCTTCGATTGCCCGGTGCGCGACTTCCACTGCGGCATGCGGGCCTTCACACGCGAGGCCTTCGACCGCCTCGACGTGCGTTCCCAGGGGATGGAGTTCGCGAGCGACATGGTGATGAAGGCGTCGCTCCGCGGCATGCGGATCACGCAGTCGCCCATCACGCTGCGGCGCGACGGGCGCGACCGGCCGCCGCACCTGCGCCCGTGGCGTGACGGGTGGCGGCACCTGCGCTTCATGCTCAGCCACTCGCCGCGGTTCGCTCTCCTGCTGCCGGGGCTAGTGCTGCTAGCGCTCGGGCTGAGCGCGGCGCTCTTTCTCTCGACGGGCGCCCGGCGCGTCGCGGGCGTCGGGCTCGACATCCACTCCCTGATCGCCGCGTGCTTGGCGATCCTGCTCGGGCACCAGTGGCTCCTCGCGGCGTGCGTCATGCGGCTGCATGGCGTCGCGACGGCGATCGGGCCGGCGAAGGGCTTCGCGGGGTGGATGCTCAACCGGCTGAGCGCCGAGCGACTGCTCCTGACCGGCGGCGTGATGGTGCTGCTGGGACTCGTCCCGATGGGATGGCTGATCGCCACGTGGGCGCGCGCGGACTTCGGGCCCCTGGATACAGGCACAACGCTCCGCCCCACCATGCTCGGCTTCACGCTGATCGCCCTGGGCGGCCAGACGGTGATGAGCGGCGTGGTGGCGAGCATGCTCTCGCTCGCACGCGGCAGGGATGAGGCGTGACGGGGCTCGACCGGTTCCTTCAACGCTGGCGCGTCCGCGTCGCGCTCGCGCACTTGCCGCCGGGCGCGGACCTGCTGGACGTCGGCTGCTACGACGGCGCGCTGGTCTCCCGCGCCCTCGCGCTGCCCAAGGACCGGCGCCCGCGCAGGGCCGTCGGCATCGACCCCGCCGCGCCGGGGGACTTCCCGGGCCTCGATATCCGCCGCGCGAACCTGACGAGCGCTGGCTTCCGGGACGCGGAGTTCACGTGCGTCGCGCTGCTGGCCGTCTTGGAGCACGTGCCCGACGCGCCCGCGTTCGCCCGCGACCTTGCGCGCGTGCTCGCCCCGGGCGGGCGCCTGATCATCACCGTGCCGAGCCCGCGCGTGGACGCGATCCTGGCGGTGCTGAGGGCTGTGCGCCTCGTGCACGGCATGTCGCTGGAACAACACCACGGCTACGACCCGCGCCGGACGAGCGCGGTCTTCGAGGGAGCCGGGTTCCGCCTCGCGACGCACCGCACGTTCCAGCTCGGCCTCAACAACCTCTTCGTCTTCGAGAAGCGCTGAGCCAACACTTGGGCATGCCCCCGGAGACGGCATCACGCCCCGTGCGCGTCTGGTGGGCCTTCGCCGCCTTCTGCGTCCTCAAGTTCATCCTCGTCTCGCACGACGAGGTGATCACGATGGCGTGGGACGACCTCGATAACGCGCGCAACGCCCAGTTCTGGCACTACGGGACCCCCTACGGCATCAACGCCTTCACCAAGCAGCCGGGGCTGTCGCTCTTCGCGGGCGCCGCCACCGTCTTTGGCCTTCCGCTGCGCCTCGCGTACGAGCTGCTCTGGATGAGCGCGAGCGCCTCGGTCCTCGCGGCGCTGCGGACGGTCGGCGTGCACCGGTCCGTCGCGCTCCTCTGCTCCCTCGCGGTGCTCTACCACCCCTGGACGTTCGGACTCTTCGAGCGCTTCCTCGCCGACGCGCCGTACGCGGGCTGGTACACGCTCTTCATCGGCCTCCTCACCCTCGCGGCCTTCGCCCCCACGACGCGCTCGGCGCTCCTCCGTGCGCTCGGAGCGTCGGTCGCAGGGGCGTGGGCGATCAACACCCGCCCCGAGGGCGCGCTCGTCTACCTCGTGCCCGTCTGCGTCGCGGCCGCGGCGTGGTTTGCATCGCGGGAGAAGCCGGCACGCCGACGCGCCGCGGGCGTCTGCCTGCTCGCGGGCGCGATCGTCTTCGGCTCGGCGGCGGCCGCCGCCGCGGGCGTAAAGGCCAAGACCGGCGTCTTCATGGCGCACGAGCTCGCGATGCCGGGCTTCAAGCGGCTGTACAACGCGCTGCTCGCGATCGAGCCCGACCACCCGCACGCAAAGCTGCCGATCCCGCGGGACGTGCGCGAGCGGGCCTACGCCGTGAGCCCGACGCTGGCGACGATCCGCGAGGCGATGGAGGGTCCGACGCTCGAAGCGTTCCAGCCGCTGGTGTACGGCGACACCGGCGTCAAGGGCGAGCACGGCGCCTGGGCGGTGTGGGCGCTGCGCGACGCGACGTTCAGGGTGATCCCTGTCGATGCCGTGGTGCGAGCAAAGACGTACAACGACTTCTGGAACAAGGCGGCGGATGAGGTCCGGGCCGCGATCGGGGACGGGCGGCTCCCCTCGCGTTGGGTGCCGATCTCCTTCGTGCAGCCCAACTGGCCGCAGCTCGCGCGCGAGGCGCCGACGAGTTTCGGCAGGTATTGGAAGATCCTGACGCGCGACCCGGTCCCCCGCGCTTGGCCGGCGGACGTCGGGCCCGACCGCGCCCCCTTCGACCTCATGGGCCTGCGGCGGTTGTCGCTTGTTGACCTGCGCGAGCAAAGGCCGGTGGGCCCCTCGCTCTGGCACCGGCCGCGGGTGCACGGGGCGCTGATGATGATCCAGGAATCGCTCCAGGCGCTCTACAACACGGTGACGCGCTACGGCGCGTGGTTCCCTCTCGCGGCGTTCCCGGCGCTCGCGTGGCTGGCGCTCAAGGGCCGGGCCGAGCGCGGCCCCGTCGCGATCCTGGGCGTCCTCCTGACGCTCATTCTCGCGCGGCTCGCCCTCGCCGTGCTCCTCGACGCCTGCGGCGTCTGGGCGCAGCACCGCTATGTCCTCGCGATCGCCCCGCTCGTCCACGTCGCGCTCTGGGTGAGCGTGGCGGGCCTCGTCAGCGCGGCGCTCGCGGCAAGGCGGCCGACGCCTCGATGAAGACGTCCACGGCCTGGCCGGGGAAGAGCGGCGTGTCGGGCGGGGCCGTCACCTCGAAGACCACGTCGATCACGCGCGTGTCGACCCGCTCGACGTTCGCGCCGGAGAGGTCGGTCTTGGGGCGGGCGTACGGCTCGATGCGTGTCAGCCGCAGCGGGACGTCGCGCTGCACACTGCCGCGCGTTCGGGCGACCGCCTTGGGCTCGTTCCCGACAAGGGCGATGTCCTCCTCGTCCACCTGGGCCCGCACGCTGAGGCGCGAGAGATCGCCGAGGATCATGGGCGGACGCGACGCGTCGGTGGTCGCGTACTCGCCCGGCTCGACGCCCCGCCGCAGCACGACGCCGTCACGCGGGGCGCGGACGACGAGCCGCCCCATGAGCATCTCGAGGGCCGCGACCTCGGCCTCGCGCTGCGCGAGCTGCGCCCGCGCGATCGCGAGGTCCGGTTCCCACCCGCCGGCGCGGGCCTTGGCGAGGTCCGCCTCCGCCCGGGCAAGGTCCGCCCGCGCCGCCTCCGCGGCGTACCGCACGCTCGACACGTCGCGGTCCGTCCCCGCGCCGCGTGAGACCGTCTGCTCCGTCAGCCGCAGCTGCTCATCGATATCGGCGACCTGCGCTCGCGCCCGCGCAACCGCGGCCTCGAGGGGCGGCAGGTCCTCGGCCCGGGGCAACGCGTGCCACCGCGCGATCTCGGCCTTTGCGCTCTCGACGGACGCCCGCGCACGGATCAGGTCGGCGCGCAGGACGCGGGTATCGAGCTCGAAGAGCGGTTCGCCCGTCTTGACCGCCCGGCCGACCTCCGCGTGCACGGCGGCCACGAGCCCCGCCTCCGGCGCGACGATCGCGACGTCCCTGCCCGTCGGCTCGACGATGCCCAGGGCCGCAACGCCCGACGCGAAGGGGTTCACGGACGCGGGGCGTGCGAGCGGGAGCTCAGCCTTCTCGTCGCGCGCCGAGCTCACGGCGACGATCGCGACGGCGAGGCCCAGCACGGCAAGCAGGATCGTCACCCAGCGCGTCATGCGGAAGGGTAGCGATCCCCATCGCCTATCCGGCCGCGATGCGCGTCAATACCCCAGCGCCCGCAGCGTCCCCGCGCGGTCGCGGTGGTACGCCATCTCCGGCGAGTTCGAATGCGCGAGATGGTCCGACGCGGTCATATACAAAGCCGACGCCGAGCGCCGGTCGCCCTTGGCGTCGAAGATCGCCGCCATCTCGCACAGCAGCCCGGGGTCGCCCGTTTGCTCGTACTCCGCGGCGAGCGTCGCGAGGGCCGCGCTGTCGTCGCCCAGGCGCACCTGCCACGCGGCCAGATCGATCGGCGCAAGGCCGTCGCGCCAGCCCCGGAAGGCCCGGACGCTCCCCCAGCAGGCAAGACCGGCGAACGCGACGATGGAAACACGGCGAAGAACCGAGCACATCTGATCTGCTCCTTCCGCCGGTACGCGGCCGGCGGCGGTATGTCCCGGCAATATGCGCCGGCGCCACGCCGATGCAAGCGGCCTTGAAACAATGGCCGCCGTGAGGGCGGGGAGTGCGTCGGGCGCGCAGGGTTTAACGCCTCCGCCGCCGGTTCTCGGGCGCTCGCGGGGGCGTCCATACGCTTGGGCGTGTTTACCGGGCTGATCGAGCACGTTGGGAGCGTGCACAGCCGGCGCTCAACCCCCGCCGGAGAGCGGCTGGCTATCGATGCGCCCGCGCTCGGCGGGTGCTCCGCCGGCGAGTCGATCGCGGTGGACGGCGTCTGCCTTACGCTCGCCGCGGAACCGACCAACGGGCTTCTCGCCTTCGACGTTGTCCCGCAGACGCTGGCGCTGACGACGCTGGGCTCGCTCGCCCCGGGCGCGCGCGTGCATCTGGAACGCGCGGCGACGCCCGCGACGCTCTTGGGCGGGCACATCGTGCAGGGGCACGTGGACGGCGTGGGCGAGGTCGTGAGCGTCACCGACCGCGGCGAGTGGCGCGTGCGCATCGCGCCCGGCAACGGACTAATGCAGTACCTCGCGCCGCGCGCGAGCGTCTGCGTGCAGGGCGTGTCGCTCACCGTTGCGGGCCTCGACCCGGCCGCGGGGTGCTTCGAGGTCGCGCTCATCCCCACGACGCTCGCGAAGACGACGCTCGCGGGGCTCACGCCCGGCTCGCGCGTGAACATCGAGTGCGACGCCGTCGCCAAGCAGGTCGTGCACTGGCTGCGCAACTATGCCCATCAACCGGAGGCCGTGTGATCACGCTCGGCGTCGACCCCGGCCTGCGTCTCACCGGCTACGCGTGCATCCGCGTGGCCGGCCCCCGCTGCGAGATCCTCGAGGCGGGCGTGATTCGTCTGCGCCGGCGCGACGAGGAGGACCCGAAGGCCGCGCCGAGCGTCTCGCAGCGCCTGGCGGAACTCGACCGCGAGTTCCGGGCCCTGCTCGAGCGACTCACGCCCGAGTCCGTCGCCGTCGAGGGGCTCTTCGCGCACCGCGAGCACCCCGCGACCGGCATGATCATGGGCCATGCCAGGGGCGTGCTCCTTCTCGCCGTCGCGCAGCGAGGGCTACCGCTCGTCGAACTCAAGCCGGCGGCGGTCAAGAAGTTTTTGACCGGCTCGGGCCGCGCCGACAAGGGGCAGATGCAGCGCGCCGTGCAGCATCACTTCGGCCTCGCCGAGGCTCCCACGCCCGCGGACGTCGCGGACGCGATCGCCATCGCCCTCTGCGCCAGCGAGCGCTCGCGTCTGGGGCTGCCGGCACCGACCGCGTCCGGCGCCCGCAAACGCCGCAGGACGCTGCCGGCCGATGTGCTCGCTCGTTGAGCGGGAACGGCCGAGTTACCGAATTGCCATATCAAACTGCGCCGGCGGACGCTCCGTTCGCCTCCCATCCGGCCATTTCGGACGCCGGCCATTTGGCCGCGCCGCCCCGCGCCTTTATGATCGTTCATGCCCGCCTCCGACGCCCCTCTCGCCGCCCAGGTCCTCATTGTGGAGGACGAGCCCGACCACGCCGACGTCATGGCCGACGCCCTGCGCAAGCCGGGCCACGTCTGCACCGTGGTGACGGGCGTCAAGGACGCGCTGGAGGAGCTGCGCCTGGGCGCGTTCGACGTCATCGTGACCGACCTGCGCATGCCGGCCGACGCCGGCGCGGCGGTCTCGCCCCCCGGGCTCGCGCTGGCGCCCGTGGGGCCCGACGGCGCGGACGCGGGCCTGCGCGTCCTCGAGGCGGCGCGCCAGCTCCAGCCCCAAAGCGAAACAATCCTTGTCACCGCGCACGGCGACGTCCCCACCGCCCGCGCCGCCTTCAAGCTCGGGGCGTACGACTTCATCCAGAAGCCCCTCGACCTCGAGGTCTTCCGCAACCTCGTCAACCGAGCGGCGCAGACCGTCCTCCTGCGCCACCACAACACGCGGCTCCAGCAGCAGGTGGACCAGGCCGGCTTCGAGGGGATCGTCGCGCAGAGCGATCCCATGCGCCGCGTCCTCCGGCAGATCAAGGTCGTCGCCCCCTCCACAATCCCCGTGCTCATCACGGGCGAGTCGGGCACGGGCAAGGAGGTGATCGCCGCGGCGGTACACCGCAACTCCCGGCGTGCGGGCGGTCGCTTCGCGGCGTTCAACTGCGCGGGGCAATCCGAGAGCCTGCTCGAGGACCAGCTCTTCGGGCACGTCAAGGGCGCGTTCACGGGCGCGGACAAGGACCGCGCGGGCGTCTTCGAGTACGCCGACGGGGGGACGCTCTTCCTCGACGAGATCGGCGACATGCCGCTGGCGATGCAGGCCAAGCTCCTGCGCGTGCTGGAGTCCGGCGAGGTCGTCCGCCTCGGGAGCAATGAGGCGCGGAAGGTGGACGTGCGCTTCGTGAGTGCGACCAACCGCGACCTCAAGCAGATGATCGGTTCCGCCGCGTTCCGCGAGGACCTCTTCTTCCGCATCAACGGCGCGCACGTGCACCTGCCGGCGCTGCGCGAGCGTCGCGAGGACATCCCCGCGCTCGTCTCGTACGCCTGCGAGCGCTTCGCGGGCGAGCTGGCCGAGCGGCCGGAGAAAACGGTTGTGCCGGGCGTGACCGACGCGGCGATGATGCGGCTCACGAGCTACGCGTGGCCGGGGAACGTGCGGCAGCTCCTCAACGTCGTGCGCACGATGGTCGTCGTCTGCTTGAGCGAGCCGCGCCCGCAGGGCCAGCCGCCGATGCTCGACACGCGCCACATCCCCGACGACGTGCGCAGCGACGGGGACGAGCCGGACGCGACCGCCGGCGCGAGCCTCGCGGGCACGAGCCTAGAGCAGATCGAGAAGCGGGCGATCCGCGAGACCCTGCGCCTGACGCAGGGGAACCGCGAGCACGCCGCGAAGCTGCTGGGCATCGGCGAGCGGACGCTCTACCGCAAGCTCAAGGAGTACGGGCTGCGGTGAGCCGGCTCAGCGCCGGCGCTTCCGCGCGAGGATCAACGCGCCGCCCGCGCACACGGCGATCGCGCCGGGGGCTGGGATCGGCGGGATGACGTGGATCGTGGCGGGAACAAACGAGACGGATGAGCGGTAACTCCCCAGGCTATCGTCGCTGGGGCTGTCATACCAACTGATGAAGCGTCGGTTATCTGCGCTGCCGACACCGCCGGCTCGAAGCATCGACCACTCGCCAGTTGTCAGTTCTAACGTGCGTGCGCCACTGTCCGCGCTGAGTGTCACGGCCTGACGCAGCAGCACGTTATCCTGCGTGCCCGCAATGAAGTAAGGGTGCGACTCCGAACCGTTCCACTGGAACTGGCCCGCGCCGACACCGCGCGCGACGCGATTCCCGTCATCAACCGTCCAAGGATCACCGTCCTCTCGCGGCCACATCGACACGAACGAACCAGCGATCCGGAGCCACGAGCCCGACGGGGCTCCGCCCGAGCCACCAGCGTGTGTAAACGAAGTCATTCGATTCTGGTATGCATTTATCATGCCGGGGGTACCAAACCCCGCCCTGCCGTAATCGTCCAGCGCGCTGGAACCAACCGCTTCGGCCTTGTCGAGCATTCCGAACGCACCGACCGCCGGTTCCCCGCTCTGCCCTCCGTTCCTCCATGGCGCCAATTGATCAACCGACTGACCGTCGTTGTCCCAGTTCGAGATCGTCGGCTGGTACCGCACGCCGCCGAGCGCGAACACATTCGTGTTCGCGCCGGTGTACGACACCGTCACCCGCCACTCGACGCGGCTGCCGGGCAAGACCGAAATCTCGTTCGTCCATCCGCTCCCGTCCCACACTTGGAACCGCATGACGGATTCCAATGGATAGGGTTGTTGTGCGGTGCAAACCGATGCCAGACCGATCGCGCTGAGAATAATAAATGTGCGCATGGAATCTCCTTGCACACATATAAGGTAGCGGAGGCCACTCGGTTGCGGGAATCACGAACTGCGATCACGAAGCCTGTGGTCGCCACCCCTGCGCGATCGGCCAGCGCCGGCCCGCGCCGAAGGCCACGCTCGTCACCTTGAGCCCCACCGCCGCCTGCTTGCGCTTGAACTCCGCGAGGTCGATCATCCGCGCGACGCGCGCCACGAGCGCCACGTCGTAGCCCGTCGCTTGCACGATCGACGCCGGGCTGCGCCGCTGCTCCACATACAAATCGATGATCGCATCGAGGACGTCGTACGGCGGGAGGGAGTCCTGGTCCGTCTGATTGGGGCGCAGCTCCGCGCTCGGGGGCTTCTCGATCGTCCGCGCGGGGATCGGCGGTCTCTCGAATCCCAGCTCGCCCGCGTGCTCGTTGATCCAGCGCGACAGGGCGTAGACCTGCTGCTTCCCCACGTCGATCAGCACGGCGAGCCCGCCGTTCATGTCGCCGTACAGCGTCGCGTACCCCACCGCCATCTCGCTCTTGTTCCCCGTCGTTAGCACGATCGCGCCGGTGCGGTTGGAGATCGCCATCAGCGTCGTGCCGCGCAGGCGCGACTGCAGATTCTCCTCCGTCAGGTCCGGCATCGACGCGCCGAGACGCTTGGCCCCGATCTCGTCGAAGGACCTGTCGAGCTGCGTCCGCATCGCTTCGAACGAATGCCCGATCGGCGCCACGCGGCATTCGCCGCCGACGTTCGCCGCGAGTGCCAGCGCGTCCTCCACCGAGTGCGTCGATGAATACGGCCCCGGCATCGCGACGCCGAGGACGTTCTCGCGCCCGATCGCGGCGCACGCCAGCACGTACGTCAGCGCCGAGTCGATGCCCCCCGAGAGGCCGATGAGGGCCCTGCGGAAGCCCGTCTTGCGCAGGTAATCGCGCACCCCTGCCACCAACGCGTGATACAACAGCCCGCACTCGTCCTCCGGCGGGAGGGGCGCGCGGGCGTTGCCCGGGATGTCAACGACGACAAGATCATCACCGAACAACGCCCCCGCCGCGGCGAGTTCGCCGCCGGGGGCGTAGGTGTACCGGTGACCGTCGAAGATCAGCTCGTCGTTCCCGCCGAGTTGGTTGACCGACGCGACCCACACGTTGTGCCGCCGCGCGTGCGACCGCAGGATCTCGCGGTGCTTCACGCCCTTGCCCAGCGCGAACGGGCTCGCGCTCGCGGAGAGGATCACCGAAGCACCGGTCTCGACGAGCGCGCGCATCGGGTCCGCGCTGCTTCTGTAGCGGAGCGCCACGCCGGCGTCCTCGCCTCGCCAGAGGTCCTCGCAGATCGAGAGCCCGACGCGCACGCCCTTGACGTCCACGACCACCGCGCGCGACCCGGGCTCGAAGTACCGGTTTTCATCAAAGACGTCGTACGTCGGGAGGAGTCGCTTGTCGTAATAGTCCACGTACGCGCCGTCGCGGAAGACCACGAGCGAGTTCGCGCACCCGTGCTCCGGCTGGGACTGATCGACGGGGAGAGGCGTCCCGAAGACCAGCGTGAGCCCCTTGCCGGCCGTCTCGCCCGCCCGCTTCGCCTCGCGGGCGCACGCCGCGACGAAGCCCTCTTGGAGGAGCAGGTCCTTGGGCGGGTAGCCGCTGAGCGCGAGCTCGGGAAGGAGGACGCAGTCGGCGTCAGCGTCTCGCGCCCGCTCCGCCGCCGCGGCGATCAACTTGGCGTTCCCGGCGAGGTCGCCGATCGTCGGGTTGATGGTCGCGAGCGCGAGCCGCACACCGGAGCGTACGCAGCGGCGGGAGTTCATTTTTCAGCACAGAGACACAGAGAAGAAGAGATGGATGAGTCGAGATGAATTGGCTTGAAGAGGCGGATGCTGGAAGTTCTCGCATCTACCTCTTCGAACCCACAATTGCTCTTCTCTTCTTGCTCAACTTCTCTGTGTCTCTGTGCTGAAATCAGTCAACCCGCCGCGTCCTCCCGCACCACCGTCATCGTCCGCCACTTGCCGGAGAGGAACCTCGCGAGGAGGTACGCGCACAGCAGCGCGATGTACGACGCGGCCATGATCCACGGCCCGACCGACTCGAGCCCCGGCGCGAAGCGAACGATCAACGATCCCCCGAGGACGATCACCGTCCACGCCATCACGATCGTCGCGACGCCCGGCCAGAACGTGTCCCCGGCCCCGCGCAGCGCGCCGGAGAGGACCATCGCGACGGCGTCGAAGAGCTGGAAGGCCGCGGTCGCGATCAGGAACGCGCTCCCCAGCCGCACCAGCGCGGCGGCGGTCTCCGGGTCCGCGTCGGCGGGGACGAAGAACCCGATCAGCCTCGTCCGGAAGAGGACGAAGCACAGACCGCACAACCCCATGTAGACAAGGGCAAGCCGCACGCCCATCCACGCGCGGGCCGCCGCGAGGTCGGGGCGTTTCATGCCCTGGTACCGCCCCACCAGCGCCGCGCACGCGGCGGAAATGCCCACGGCCGGCATGAACGAGAGGGACATGTATTGGTGGGCGATCCATCCGGCGGTCGCATGAACCTGCCCGAAGTGGCTCACCAGGTGCACCATGAAGAAGCCCCAGCAGATCATCTCATTGCCGAACATGAGCCCGGCGGGGAGGCCCTTGCGCAGGATCTCGGCCACGTGCGAGCGCGACCACCGCCAGCCCGAGCGCGTCGTGTACAGGGCGTGCATCGACGGGCTCAGGAAGACCCCGAGGGGGATCAGGAACTCGACCAGCGTGGCGAGCACGGTCCCGACGCCGCTCCCCGCCACGCCCATCGGTTCGATGGAGAAGACCGCCGCGACGGCGTGGGCGGCCCCCGCCACCGGCTGCATGATCGATCCGAGCCAGTTCTCTCCCATGGGGGGCGTGGGGCCGTCGCCGTAGCAGAAAACCATGCTGGCAAAAAGGTTGAAGATGTTGGCGGCGACGCCGGCGGCCATCACCACGCTCGGCCGGTGCATGCCGTAGAAGAACTGCGAGACGCAGCGGGCAAAGAGCGTGAACACCGCGCCCCAGAGGAGAATGCGGCCGTACTCGGTCGCGAGCTCGGCCTGCACCGGGTCCACACCGGCGGCACGGAAGATCGCCGGGAGCGCGAAGGAGAGGGGGACGAGCACGAAGAGCCAGTACAGGGCCGACAGCCAGAGCCCGTTCCACAGGTACGCCGGCCCGCGGTCCGCCTTCCCCGCGCCCAGGTTCTGCGCAACAAAGGTGTTGATGATCATCAGCGTGCCCGCCGCGACCGACAGCGGGACCCACGCCGCCAGACCCCCGTTCCCCTGCGCGCCGACGTAGACGGGCTCGGGCCCGATGCGCGATACCAGCCACTTGTCGGTGAACTGCATCAGCGTGTACGACGTCATCGTCGCCACGGTGGGGCCGGCGATGCGCAGCATCTCGCGCAGCGGATGCTCGTCGGTGCGCGCGCTGTCGTCCGGTCCGGGCATAAGCGGCGATTCTAAGGCCGCGCGCTCCGGCGCAAGATCGCGCGCACAGAACAGCGCACTTTCACGCCAGGCTTACGTGCGCGCGAGAACTTTCCTCATGCGGAGCGCCGGCTCGGGCGGCATCGTCAGCCGGCCGCGGCGCGACGCGTACACCAGGAGCATCATGATGCCACGCGGTGACAAGTCTTCGTACTCGGACAAGCAGAAGAGGCAAGCCCGGCACATCGAAGAGGGCTATCGGGAGCAAGGCTCGAGCGAGGACCGCGCCGAGCGCATCGCCTGGGCGACGGTGAACAAGCAGACCGGCGGCGGACGCCGGGGCCGCAGCAGCGGCCGCAAGGGCTCGCCCTCGGGCGGCGGTCGCGCCGGCAGCAGCGGCTCCGGACGGGGCGGCAGCGGGAGCGGCGGACGCGGCGGTAGCCGCTCGTCGTCGGGCCGCGGCTCATCCTCACGCGGCGGACGCTCGGCGCAGGGCGGCTCGCGCGGCAGCAGCGGCGGCGGCGGACGCGGGTCGGGCCGCAGCGCCAGCGGCTCGTCGCGGAGCAGCTCGTCCCGCAGCAGCTCATCCCGCGGGGGTTCCCGCAGCGGGAGCTCGGGACGGGGCGGCAGCAGCGGAGGGAGCCGGGGTTCATCCTCGCGCAGCTCCTCCGGCCGTTCGTCGTCGCGCAGCGGCTCCTCGAGCGGCGGTTCGTCCCGGAGCGGCGGCTCCTCACGGAGCAGTTCGTCGCGCGGCGGTTCATCCCGTGAGGGCTCGTCGCGTGGAGGTTCCCGCGGCGGTGGCGGCACTGGTGGCGGAGGCTCGTCCGGCCGGTCCTCCTCCCGTAGCGGCAGCGGTTCACGCAGCGGTGGCGGCGGGGGCGGCGGCGGGGGCAATGGCGGCAACGGCGGCGGGAACGGCGGCAACCGGGGCGGTGGCGGCGGCGGGAACGGCGGCGGGGGCGGCTCCTCCGGCGGCGGTTCTTCCGGCTACGACAACGGTTGATGAACGCGTGTTGTTCCGACAGTTTCCGGCATGCGTTCGACCGGCATGGAATGACTCCTCGCACGCCCGCGGCCGACCGGCCCGGGCGTGTTTTCAGAGGAAGAGACATGGATTGAGGACGCGCCCCGGAGGGGCGGACCACCGCGGAGCGGCGACAAAGAAAAGCCCCGGGCTCTCACCCGGGGCTTTTGTACCAGCGTTTGATGCCCGATGCCCTCTTAGAGGCAGGGACCGCCGCCGAAGACGCTGAAGAAGGCTTCAAGGTCGAGGTTGTCCGGGAAGAGCCCGTCGTTGTTGAAGTCAAGGTCCCCGCACGTGCCGGTGGAGCACGCGCCCCCGCCGAAGACGTCCAGGAAGTCCTGCAGGTCCTGGTTGTCCGGGAACAGCCCGTCACCGTTGAAGTCGATCGAGTCGCAGCCGCCGATACCCGGGAAGATCACGAGGCTCGGGCCGCGGTAACGGTTGTTGGTCATGCCGGCGTAGGTCGCCGCAACGGTGTCGTTCAGCGGATTCAGGACGAGCGTGAGGCTGCCCGAGCCGCTGGCGATGTCCGCCGCGATCGCCTGCCCGGCCGGCGTCGGCGCATCGGCGTCGAAGAGCAGGTAGGACTCGGTCGTGCCCGAGCCGGTCGCGTCGCCGAAGAGGCCGTCGTTGAGGCCCCGCTGGAAGAGGTACGCGTCGGCGCTGAGGCGGTCGGCGTAGTCGGACGCGAAGTTCCCGAAGACCGCGTTGGGGTTGGTGGCCGGGAAGACGGGGACGCTGATGTCGATGGTGTCGTTGTTGGTGTGGAAGATCTCGACGTTGTCGGGGTCGCCCGGGAAGCCGCCCGAGGTGAACGCGCTGTTGTGCTGCTGGAGGAAGAGGTACACACGGTCGGGGTTGGCGACGCCGAAGACGCTGTTGTCGAAGCGCAGCGCGCCGTAGCTGGCGTTGGTGCCGGCGTTCACGCCCTGGATGTTGAAGAAGAACTCGCCGTTGGTCGTCGGGCGCACGCCGTTGACCTGCACGGTCGCGTTGAGCGGGGTCTCGACCACGATCGCGCCCTCGCAGACGTCGGCGGTGCCGTTGGCATCGACGTCCGTGAGCGTGCCCACCTTGAAGTCCCAGCAGTCGATCACGCTGTTCGCGTTGCAGTCCTGGCCGGGCGCGGGCGCCTCGCACGAGTCGAGGAGGCCGTTGTTGTTGCACGCGTCGAAGCGGCCGCCGACGCCGCCGATACCGCCCGCGGCGTTGATCTCGCAGAAGTCGAGCGTGCCGTTGGCGTTGCAATCGAGCGCGGGGTTGCCGGCGATCTGGCAGGCGTCGAGCGTGCCGTTCGCGTCGCAGTCGGTCCCGGAGCTGAGCTGGCAGGAGTCGAGCTGGCCGTTGCTGTCGCAGTCGAGCGAGCCGCCGACGCCGCCGACGCCGCCGTTGGCGTTGATCTCGTCAACGTCGCAGGTCGTGTTGTTGTTGCAGTCCGTGCAGCCGCCGCCGCAGGGGTCGAGCGGCGACGCGCTGTTGCGCGCCGCGGCGGCCGCCGCGGCGAAGTCGGCGCCGTTGTTGTCGGTGTCGGAGCACCCGTCATTGCCGCGGAAGATCGCGTTCGCCAGGCTGGGAGACGGCGCGGCGGCCCCGCCCTCAGAGCAATTCGCCGTGCCGTAGCCGACGAAGTCGCTTGTCAGCGAATCGGGCGTGACGCAGCCGGTGCCGGTGATCGTCACCTGATCCTTGCGCAGGGCGAGCTTGCCGCTCGTGCCGGAAATGTTGGTGGTGCCGGTGGCGTCCGGGGTCGGCAACGCCGCGCCGTTGGCGCCGTTGCTCGCGAGCTGAACGAGGTAGTAGCCGCCGGCGGGGATCGAGCCGCTGAGGTTCGTGCGCTGCCACGACGTCCCGGCCGCGGAGGCATACTGGATCGACCAACCGGTGACGCTGATCGGGCCGGCGGTCGGGTTGAACAGTTCAACGTAATCGTTGGTGTACGCCGCGCTGGCGCTCCCGCCGCTGCCGTACACCTGGCTGATGACGATCTGACCGTGGGCCGCGCCCGCGCTCGCCGCCAGCAAACACGCGATACCGATGCTCTTGCGCATGAACCTGCTCCTGTGATGCAAAGCCTTGAACCCGCACCGCGCCCGCCACCGCGCGGAGACACCGACCCCTGCCCCGGGACACGCCCCGCGGCAAACCGTGCACACCAGCGGCACTCCTGCCGTTGTCGAGTGGGAAGAACCCAGCTCCTCCGGGCAAAGGGTATGAGTGCGGCCTCACGCGTCAACGCTCCCGCCCGGGCTTCGCGCAAGACTAGCGCAGAGCGGTGTGTTTCAAGACGTGCCGCGGCAAGTGGTTGGGTTTTCAACACCCGATAATCTCGGCGGGCACTCCGCGCCCCAACAATCATCGCTCATGGCACGCGGCGTTCACCGCACCCCGCATCCGGACGCGACCGCCGCGATCGCGCGGGGGCTCGCGAGCGTGCTGCGCGGCGGGGACGCGGTCGAGCTGCGGGGCGAACTCGGCGCCGGGAAAACCACCTTCGTGCGCGCCCTGGCCGGCGCCGCGGGGATCGACGATCGCATCGTCGCCAGCCCCACCTTTGTGCTGGTGCACGTCTACCCCGCGCCGGACGGCGGGCCTCTCGCCGCACTCCGCGGCGTGCGGCTGGTGCACGTGGACGCCTACCGCCTCGCGGGCGCCGACGATCTCGACGCACTGGGGTGGGACCAGTGGTTTGAGGCGACGGGCGCGGTGCGCGACGATGCCGTCGCGCTGATCGAGTGGCCGGAGCGGTTGCCGCTGCGGCCCGCGGGCGCCGCGGTCGTGCGGATCGAGCACGCGCCGCGCGACGGGGCGGAGACGCGTCTCCTCGCGATCGAGTTGCCCGACGCGTGGCTCGCGCGCCCGGGCGTGAAGGACCTGCTCGAGCGGCCACCGGCAGTCTGCCCCACCACGCGCGTCTGGGTCGCGCCCACCGAGCCGACGTACCCCTTCGCGAGCGCGCGGGCCCGCGACGCGGATCTCTACGGGTGGCTCACGGAGAAGCACACGCTCCCGCGGCCGGCGAAGCCCGAAGATGAAGCGGCGGAGTGACAGAGCAGTCAAGCGGCACCGCGCTTGGCCCCTCCGCTCGGTCGCTTTGCCGCCGGCCACATTGTCACGTCCAAAAGAACCACGGCCCCGCCCTCGCGGCGGGGCCGTGTGGGAGTGTGTCCGCGCGTGGGCCGCGGAGACGGTTAGCGGAGGCACGGCCCCCCGCCGAAGACGCTGAAGAAGGCTTCCAGGTCGGCGTTGTCCGGGAACAGGCCGTCGTTGTTGAAGTCGATCGGGTCGCAGTTGTACCCGGCGCCCGCGCAGGGCGCGCCGCCAAAGACGGAGAGGAACTCCTCGAGGTCGGCGTTGTCGGGGAAGAGCCCGTCGTTGTTGAAGTCGATGCTGTTGCAGTAGAGATAGCTGGTCGCGAAGATGTCGCCGAAGGCGCCGGAGCCGCAGCTGTTGGCGAACTCGACGCGGTAGTACGCGTTGTCCGCGCTCGTCGTGGGATCGATTTCGATCTCGCGCGTGCCCAGACCGGTGATGCGTCCGCCCTCGTCGTCGGCGATCTCGGCGCCGTCGCGGAACCACGTGTACGCCATCGGGCGTGTGCCCTGCGCCACGACGCCGATGCCCATGCCGCAGGGGCCGTCGGGCTCGACGCAGCCCGAGCCGTTGCCCGCGAGCCACCAGAACGGCGCGAGGCACTGGCCCGTGTCCCCGTCGAACGCCCACGCGTCGATGTGGTGGATCGAGCCCGCCAGGCCCGTGCCCGCCGTGAAGCCGACCCACGCGGAACCGAAGTCGGCGCTGAATTCGTCGGTGTCGAAGACGGGCGCGCCGCCGCCGCCCACCAGGGGCACGGCGCCGAGGTCGATGTCCACGCCGCACGCGAAGAAGTCGTCGACGTAGACGTCGAGCCGGCCCGGGAGGTTGTTGTCCGGGTCCGGGGGTGTGTACTGGACCGTGGCGACGTGCGTGCTGTTGTCGAGGATGTTGATCCCGTCTCCGATCGCGGAGAGCTCCGCGCTCGCGAGCGACGCGTTGTCCGGGTAGTCGATCTGGTGCGCGAAGTTCATCGTCTGGATGGAGACGTGCGGCGTTGGAGCTTCGCCGCAGCAGCTCCACGTGTCGAACTCCACCGCGATGCCCTCATTGATCGAGACGAACGGTCCGCCGTCGTTCGTGACGCCCGGGCCGTAGCCGACGCTCGACCCGCCGCCGCCGCGCGCGACGGAGCCGTTCGCGTCGTTGTGGATCACGAACGCGAAGCCGTCGCCGTGATCGCCTTGCCCCTGCTCGATATGGAACGTGAACGTGGTCACGAAGCCGCCGTCAATCTGCTGGCGCGCCGTGTGCCACATCGCGCCCGACTGGTCGCCCGCGGTCGTTAGCCTGTACGTGCCGTTGTTGGGATCCCACGCCGCCGGGCCGACCGCGCTGACTTCCGGGCTCTGCCCGAAGAAGTACGCGTGCTGAAAGCCCGCGAACGCGGTCCCCGCGGCCGCGGTCACCACCGCGGCCATCATCACCTTCGTCATACGCACCTCCCTATGAGCGCTCACGAGCCGCTCGGGAGGACGTAGCGGGCCCGCGGGGGGCGCTGACAGAATTCAGCGCACGACGCACGTGCCGTCGGGCCGGCACCCGCCGAACCAGCGGACGCGGTTGCGGGCGAACCAGGCGTACGAGCGGTCCACGAAGGGGCGGAGGACCGGCCACGCCGTCCACCCGAGCATCCATCCCCGCCCCACCGCGCCGTAGACGCGCCGGAAGACCTCCATGCCGTTGATTACCGACCCGCCGGGGAGGATGGCGTGGATGGAGCCCGCGACCTGCGGCCAGGAAAGCCCATACCGCGCGGGGTCGAACCCGGGCCGGGCGATGTCCTCGATCGCGACCAGTCCGCGGCCCCGGTCCAGGCGCTGGATGAACCGCCCCTCGCGCCGGCAGGCGGCGCACTGGCCGTCGAGAAGGATGCGGATGGGCTCTGGGCCGCTCATGCCGCATTCTTCGATACCGCGGCGGGCGGAGCGGCTCATGCGAAGGCCCGAAAACGCCGATGCATCCCGTATGGACGCCGCGGCGGTCTCATCCGTCAAGAACCTCGAGCTGGGCTCGCGCATCGCGGTCGCGGTGGCGAAGAAGTCGATGAACGCGCAGAAGCAGCAGGCGCAGGCCGCGCTCTCGCTCCTCGAGGGCGCGGTGAAGTTCGCCGAGCAGGCGGCGTCCGCGAGCGCCGATGGGCGGCTCGACGTCACCGCGTGAGCGCGGCGATCACTCCTCGTCGAACCCGCGGTCGATCATCGCCTTGAGGGCGGCGCACGCCTTCTCCGCGTCCGCGCCGACCGCCTCGATCTCCACTTCGCTCCCCTGGCTCGCCGCCAGCATCATCACCTGCATGATGGACTTGCCGTCCACCTCCATGTCGTCGCGACGGACCTTGATGTCGCTCGCGAAGGTCGAGGCGAGGTCGACGAACGACATCGCGGGCCGGGCGTGGAGCCCTAGCCGGTTGACGATCTTCGCCTTGACGCACGTCTTGTCCGCCACGAAGCTCCCTCGCCGGGCGCTAGATCGCGCGCCGTGTCTCGTCCGTCTCCGACAGCACCGCCAGCAGATCTTCCTTCGTCTGCGCCGCGCGGAGGTGCCGGCGGAACGACACGCGGCTGATGCTCCGGAAGATCGTCTCCATCGCCTGCAGGTGATCCTCGGGGCTCTCCTCCGGGCTTATCAGCAGAAAGACCGAGTAGACCGGCTGGCGGTCGCGGGCGGAAAAGTCAATCCCCCGCTCCGACACGCCCACCGCCAGGAGGAGCCGCTTGACGGCCGGGTGCTTCGTGTGCGGCACCGCGACGCCGCATCCGAAACCGGTCGAGTCACGCCCCTCCCGCTGCAGCACACGCTTCACGACGTCCGCCTCCAGCGTCGGCGGCAGCGACCCGGCGTGGACGAGTGCGCGCACGAGTTCCGCGACCGCCCCCTCGCGGTCTCCCGAGGCGATCGCCGGGACCACCGCCCCCGACGCCGCCAACTCGCCCAGCTTGAACACGCAAGCCCTCCCGGTCATGGACGCTGGTGGTGATGGTTCTTGAGCTGGTCCTTGTACTCGCGCAGCTGCCGCTCGCCCTTCTCGACGACGAGATCGAGCGCCGCGTAGGGATCGGCGCCGGTGGCGTGGGAGACGAAGTCGGCGTGGTCTTCAACGTCCAGGACGAGCTCCACGTTGTACTCCTGCTTGTGGTTCGGGGCCGTGGGCTCGATCCGCACGGTGATCATCTGGAGCTTGTCCCCCAGGTACTTATCGAGTTTCCCCGCCTTGGCGGTCGCGTACTGACGGATGGCGTCCGTCAGGTCCATATTCCGGCCGACAACGTCGATCCGCATGAAGTCCTCCCTTGGGCCCGACGCGCGAAGGGTACGTGAGGCCTCCGCGCTCCCACCCGCGGCGACCGTCGTCACCAGAATGAAAAGAGGCCACCCGCGAGGATGGCCTCCGAACGACGTGGGCCAGGGCAGATTCGAACTGCCGACCTCACCCTTATCAGGGGTGCGCTCTGACCAACTGAGCTACTAGCCCGAAAAGTCCGACGAACCCCGTGTCCGGGGCCGCAAGTATATCCCGTGGGTCCGCCAAAAGGCCACCGCCGGAGATTGTGCTTGCCCGGCGTGAACGCTCCGGTTATAAACGGCTCGCCGGGCTCCGGTCCGGCTGGAGAAGACCATGCGCGGATGGATGATCGGGTTGGCGTGCGCTCTGGCGCCGGGAATGACCGTGTTTTCACAATGGACGGTGGTGCCGGCTGCGCCCGCGGAGATCGCGGCCCTGCCGGCGTTCGTGCGGGCGGAGGCGGGCGCGGTTGTGCGGATCGACTGGGACACGTTGGACGCCGCGCTCGCCGCGGCCCCAGCCGATGATGCGGGCGCCCAGGGGGCTCCTCTCCTGCTGCCGATGCCCGACGGGGGGCTGGCGGAGTTCCGCGTCTACGACTCGCCGGTGATGGAGGCCGCCCTCGCGGCGAAGTTCCCTGAGATCAAGACGTACCGCGTCGAGGGCGTGACCGACCCGCACGCGCGCGGACGCATCGACATCACGCCGCACGGCCTGCGCGGCTTCATCCGCACGGACGCCGGGAGCGTCTTCATCGATCCGTACTCGGCGCAGCAGCGCGAGTACGCGAGCGTCTACTTCCTGCACGATCAGCTCACGATGCATGCGCGCGGCGGGTGGGCGTGCGGCGTCGGTCACGAGCACGGCGAGGGGGACGTGGCCGGGGAGGCTTCGCCCGACGCCGGTGGCGAGCCGGAGGGGCCGGGGCTGGTCGTCCGCACCTACCGCATGGCGATGGCGTGCACCGGCGAGTACGGCGCGTTCCACAGCCAGCTACAGGGGCACACGCCGAACGCGACGGACGCGCTGGGAGCGATCGTCACCGTCGTCAACCGGTGCAACGTGACGTTCGAGGTTGACCTCGGCGTCCGCTTCCTGCTCGTCGCGAACAACAACCTGCTCGCGTTCTTTGATCCGGCGACGGATCCGTACCCGGACTCCGACCCGGCGTGCATCTCGAACCCCGCGGCGGACTGCTCCGGCCTGTATCACAACGTGAACCAGAGCGTCATCAACAACATCATCGGGTTCCCCAATTATGACGTCGGTCACGTGCTGACGCGCATCCGGGGCGGGGTCGCGAGCCTGCGCTCGGTGTGCGGCAGCAACAAGGCGCGCGGCGTCTCGGGCATCCCGCGCGCGGGCGATCTTGACCCGGTCTCGGCGCTGGTGCCGATGCACGAATTGGGCCACCAGTTCGGCGCGAACCACACCTTCAGCGGGGTGCGGGGGCGCTGCAACGGCGGGAACCTCAGCGGGGCGACGGCGTGGGAGCCGGGCTCGGGCTCGACGATCATGGCGTACACGGGCGCGTGCCCGGTGGACGGCGGCGTCGGCCCCGGCAGCGACAACATCCAGCTCTACGCCGACCCGTACTTCAACAGCGGCAACATCGAGGAGATGCGCGCCTTTCTCGCCGGGCCCAACTCGCAGTGCTCGGTCTCGATCCCGACGAGCAACACCGCGCCGGCGATCACGTCGATCCGCTCGGGCGTGCTCGTCCCGCCGCTGACTCCCTTCACGGTGTCGCTCGCGGGCGCGGACGATTCGGGCGCGTTCTTCACCAACTGGGAGGAGCGCGACACGGGCCCCGCGCGGCAGCTCGAGGCTCCCGACAACGGCGCGTCGCCGATCTGGCGCTCGTGGCCGCCGAGCGCGGACGCTTCTCGCATGTTCCCCGTATGGAGCGACATCGTCGGTCAGACCCGGACGGCGGGCGAGCGCTTGCCGGAGATCCCCAGCACGCGCCGGCTGCGCGCGACGCTGCGCGACGGCTCGGGCGGCGTGACCATCTCGCCGCCGGTGGAAGTGGTGGTTGCGGGGACGGAGCCGTTCACGGCCACCGCGCCGGCCGCGGCGGTGCTCGGCGCGACCATGCCCGTCGCTTGGAACGTCGGCGCCACCGCGTCCGCGCCGTTCGGCGTCTCGACCGTGCGCATCGAGCTCTCGCCCGACGGCTCGCCGAGCTTCCCGATCAACCTCGGCGATTATCCGAACACGGGGAGCGCGACGGTCGGCGTGCCGCCCGGCCTCACCACCAACACCGCGCGGCTGCGGATCACGCCGCTGGACGGGCCGCCGGGCGGGCACGCCTTCTTCGCCGTCTCCAACCGCGTCGTCATCGGCCCGCTCTGCGACCCCGTCGACTACAACAACGACGGGCTCTTCCCGGACAACCAGGACCTCATCGACTTCCTCTCCGTCTTCAGCGGCGGCCCCTGCCCCACCGTGACGTGCAACGACATCGACTTCAACAACGATGGGCTGTTCCCGGACAACGCGGACATCGAGGCGCTGTTCGCGGTCTTCGGCGGCGGGGCCTGCTGAAGACAGAACACAGAGCAAGACAGAGGGAAGAAAAGCAAGACCGAGAAGAATGAAGATTGGGCGAAGGGAAGAGGCGCACGTGCGCACTCTTCAACCCCATTCATTCCTTTCTCCGTGTTCCTCTTCTTCGCTCTGTTTCGCTCCGTGTTCGCCTTCCCACCCGTACCGTTGCGCATGCGTACCGCATCCTTGCTCGTTCTCCTCGCCGCCGCCACTCCCGCCCTCGCGGGCGTCGAGATCCTCGTCACCGACCGGGGCAACGACTCGGTCTGGTTCATGCACGACGACAACAACAACGGCGTGATCGATGAACCGGGCGAGTTAACGCGGTGGTACGGTGCGGGCAACGCGTCCGGCCAGCCCGCGGCCCTCAACCCGAACACGATCGCCTACCACAACGGCCTCTGCCTCATCGGCGACCAGGACTCGAGCGCACGGCGGATCTACTGGACGCGCGACCTGACAGGCGATGGTGACGCGATGGACGCGGGCGAGGCGGGCGTCTACGCCGACATCACGGTCGCGGGCGTCGGGCAGTACTTCGCCTTCCCGACGGGCGCGGCCTTCGATGAGAACGGCGTGCCCTTCATTGTCAATGCTGGCAACGGCTTCGGGCCCGACGCGGTGTGGCGCGCCGCGGACGGCAACAGCGACCTCGACGCGAACGACCCGGGGGAGACGACGTCGTTCGTCACAATCAACGGCTTCGGCACGACCAACGGCGCGTACTCGCCGCAGGAGATCGCCTTCGGCGCGGAGGGTGCGCTCTACCTCCGCAACTCCTCGGGGAACGCGACGGTCAACCGGCACGGCGTCTTCCGCTACGCCGACGGCGACGGGAGCGGCGTCATCGACCAGCCCGGCGAGGAGACCGTCTTCTTCGGCGTCGGCAACGCGGACGGCGTCACGCTCAGCGCGGGGTTCGCGGTCGCGGTCGATCCGCGGCGCGAGCGGTCCTTCTACTTCCACATGCTGGCCACGGGCGGCGTGGACCAGCTCTTCCGCCTGCGCGACCTCAACGCGGACAACGACGCGATGGACGCCGGCGAGGCGGCGCTCGTCTGGCAGACGGGCGAGGACGGCTTCTCGTCGATCGACGCCGCGCCCCTCGCGGACGGGAGCGTCCTCGTCTCGGACAACAGCGGGGCCCGCGTCGTCCGCCTCACGGACCTGACATGCGACGGCGACTTCGACGACGCGGGGGAGCGAACGAACTTCTTCGCGAACACCACCGGGGCGCTCGTGGACGCTCGCAACATCGCGGTCGTCACCGACGCGACGCCCGGCTGCGACTGCCTTGATTTCAACAACGACGGGCTCTTCCCCGACAACGCCGACCTCGAGGACTACCTCAGCGTCTTCGGCGGCGGGGCGTGCTCGAACGATCCCCACTGCGCGGACCTGGACTTCAACAATGACGGGCTCTTCCCCGACAACGCGGACATCGAAGCGTTCTTCCGGGTCTTCGGCGGGGGGCAGTGCTAGAGAAAGCGGCAAGTTGGCAAAGCGACAAACCGGCAAATCAGAGGGGAGTCGACGTTCTTCTTTGCCGCTTTGCTCATTTGCCGCTTTGCCGCATTTCTCCGCGCCGCTCCTGCCCGCACCGCCCGAATCCTGATCCCGCCCGCGCCCCCTTGGCGCTTTCAGTCTCGCGGGCTCCCCCCGCGCCCGGAGGTTCCCATGACGATTCGCGCGTCCGCGGTTGCTCTCCTTGCCCTCGCCGGTTCCCTTGCCCACGCCCAGACGTGCGACCTGACCTGGCTCCCCGGCGGGCCGGGGCGGACCGTCGGCGGCACGGTCAACGCCCTGACGAACTTCGACCCCGACGGCCCCGGGCCCACGCCCTTCCTCCTCGTCGCGGGGGGCGAGGGCGTCACCGTCGGCGGCTACGGCGCGGAGAAGGTCATGGCCTTCGACGGCGACCACTGGGCCCCCATCGGCGCGACCGGGGGCGGGGGCGCGGTCAACGCGCTCGCGGTCTGGAACAGCCAGCTCATCGCCGCGGGGGCGTTCTCCTCGATCGGCGGGGTCACCGCGACCAACGTCGCGGTCTGGAACGGGACGGCCTGGGCGCAGATGGGGATCTCGGGCCTCTCGGGCGGCGACGTGCGGGCCCTGGCGGTCTATCAGGGGGACCTCTACGCGGGCGGGACGTTCACCGCCGGCGCCGGGCCCCTCTTCCGCATTGCGCGCTGGACGGGGACCTTTTGGACCAACGTCGGCGGCGGGATGGTGGGTGGGACGACGCAGATCAACGCGATGTGCGTCCAGAACAGCGAACTCTTCGCGGGCGGGAACTTCACGACCGCGGGATCAACCGCGGCGACGAACCTCGCGTCGTGGAACGGGACGGCGTGGACCGCGCGCGGCAACCCGGATAACACCGTCTACGCCCTCGCGCCCTGGTCGTCGGGCACGACGCCGCACACGCGCGTCTTCATCGGCGGGCTCTTCAACAACATCGGCGGCATGGCGGCGAGCAAGTGCGCCTCGATGAACCGGGACACATTCGGCACGATCACGTGGTCGGCATTCTCCCCCGGCGGTATCGCGCTCGCCTCCGCCTGCCACGCCCTGCACATCCGCAGCTCCGGGCCCAATGGCTTCCAGGTCAACGCCGTCTGGTCGCAGACCAACCCATTCGGTCCCAATCCGCAGAACGTCTTCCGCTGGGTCCCGGCGTCATCTTCGTGGACGCAGCTGGGCTCGACGGGCGACGCCCGGTGCCTCGGGAACAACGCGGGCATGGTCGGTGGCTTCAGCACCGGTTTTCCGTCGAGCGTCATGCAGTGGGACAACACCAACTGGGTCGCGTTCGGCGGCGGCGCACCGGGGCCGATCCATGCGATGGTCGCCGCCGGCGGCGAGGCCGTCGCCGCGGTGGACGATCCCGCCGATCTGAGCCCGTGGGCCGTGACTGTTCAGCGTCGCAGCGCGTCGACGGGGGACTGGACGGTCCTCGGCGCCGCGGATGGCGCGATCCACGCCGTCGCGGTGATGCCCAACGGGGACGTCCTCGCCGCGGGCTCGTTCACGAACATCGGCGGTGTCGCGGCGAACCGCGTCGCGGTCTGGAATGGCGCGGCGTGGGCGCCGCTCGGGAGCGGCATCGGCGGCGCGGGCGCGAACGTCTTCGCGGTCGGCGTCCTGCCCAATGGCGATGTCGTCGCGGGCGGGCAGTTCACGACGGCCGGCGGCCTTGGGGTGACGAACATCGCGCGCTGGAACGGCTTCGCGTGGTCGGCGATGTCGAGCGGCATCTCCGGCACGGTGCAGTCGATCGAGGTCGCGCAGAACGGCGATGTCTACGTCGGCGGCCAGTTCCAGAACGCCAGCGGCGCGCTCGTGAACAACATCACCCGGTGGAACGGCGCGAACTGGCTGCCGCTGGGCGCGGGCACGAACGGCGGAGTGCTCGCGATCGAGCAGATGCCCGACGGCGCGTTCGTCGTGGGCGGGGTCTTCACCACGGCGGGCGGCGCGCAGGCGATCAACGTCGCCCGCTGGAACGGGAGCGCGTGGAGCGCGATGGGCGACGGCCTCTGGCAGGGCGGCATCTACGACCTGCAGAACGTGAACGGCGAGGTCGTCGCGAGCGGGCAGTTCCAGAGCTCGGGCGGCCAGAACGTGCGCGGCATCGCCCGCTGGGACGGCGCCTCCTGGCAGCCCTTCGGGGAGGGGCTCACGGGCGGCCCGACGAATTCGATCGCCCGCGCGATCGCGGTGCTGGGCGACGGCTCGCTCGCCGCGGGCGGCGACTTCACGCACGCCGACGGCGACGTCTCGGCGTGGTTCGCCGTGTGGGGTCTGCCGGCGGGGTGCTGCGACGATATCGACTTCAACAACGACGGGCTCTTCCCGGACAACTTCGACCTCACGGACTTCCTGAGCGTCTTCGGCGGCGGCAATTGCTCGGGTCAGCCGGCGGGCGCACCGCCGTGCAACACGGACATCGACTTCAACAACGACGGGCTGTTCCCGGACAACGCGGACATCTTCGCCCTCTTCGCCGTCTTCGGCGGGGCGGGGTGCTGAAGAAAAACGGCAAAGAGGCAAAGCGAAAGAGCGGCAGATAAGAAGGTCACCGAACCTTCTTGTCTGCCGCTTTGTCACTTGCCGATTCAGCTACCCACCCCCGAATCCGAGCCGCTCCAGGTACGCCCGCACCTTCGCGTACGCACGCTGCTTGCGCACGTTGACGTTGCTCGCCGCGATCCCGAGCTTCGCCGCGAGCGTGCGGTCGCTCTCGCCCAGGGCCCAGCTGCGCAGCAACCAGCGCTCGTCGTCCGTCAGGTCGGGCAACTCACCCGGTGTGTCGAGCGCGCGCCGCACGGCGTCGAGGAGCGCCGCGTGCTCGCGGTCGAACGAGGCCGCCTCCGACGGCGCGCCGATCAGGCGCGTGTAGCGCTCCATCGCCGCGTCGCGCCGCCCCGCCGCCCGCAGGTGCTGCAGCCACACCTTCTGGGCGATCGCGTACGCGAACGTGGTGATCTGCGCCCGCGCCGGGTCGTAGCGCCCGGCCCTCAGCGCCCCCCACAACCCCACGAGAGATCGCTGCGCCAGGTCGTCCGCCAGGTCCGCGCGCTTCCCGCCGCTGCGCTCGACGAAGAGCCGCCGGAGCGCGGGGCGCAGACGGTCCTCGAGCTGCGCGAACGCCGCCGTGTCGCCGCCCGCCGCGGCCGCCGCGAGGGCGCGCAGCTCCCGCCGCGCTTCGTCCGCGCCGGGTCTTCCCGCGGTTTGCCCGTCACCGGTATCCATTACCGAGCAGCACGATATCGGAGAAAGAGCGTGCGGAACCCCACGTGAACAGGCACCCCGGGCTGTTCGCCGGCCCGGGGCCGGCGCCCCGTCCGCGGCCGCAAGCTCTGCGGGTTTCTGGGCTTGGGCGCCCCGGCCCCGGCCGCCGACCGACGCGTGCGGAGGAGGCCCCTTACGCTATTTCATGGTGACCACCTCGGAATCGCCGGCGGCGTCCCGCGGCGTGCAGGCCACGATCAACCCGTTCGGCAAGATCATCGCGGACGGCATCACGTTCGACGACGTGCTCCTCCTGCCGCGCCGCAGCGGCGTCATGCCCGCGGAGGCCGACACCTCGGCGAGCCTCACGCGGACGATCCGCCTCAACATCCCGCTCCTGTCCGCGCCGATGGACACGGTGACGGAATCGGCCCTGGCCATCGCGCTGGCGCAGGAGGGGGGCGTCGGGATCATCCACAAGAACCTCCCCGTGGAGAGCCAGGCGCGCGAGGTCGCGAAGGTGAAGCGCTCCGCCAACGGCGTGATCGCGGACCCGATCACCCTCGGGCCCGCCGATACCGTGCAACGCGCCAAGGAGCTGATGCGCCAGCACAACGTCAGCGGATTCCCGGTGACGGAGGACGGCTCGACCAACCTCCGCGGCAAGGGGGCCGTGCTGGGGATCATCACGCGGCGCGACCTCAAGTTCGTCGAGGACAACTCGATCACCGTCGGCGAGGTGATGACGCGCGACGGCCTGGTCACCGCGCCCGCGGGCACGACGCTCGAGCAGGCCGAGCTCATCCTCAACCGCAACAAGGTCGAGAAGCTCCTGCTCGTGACGGCCGAGGGCCGCCTCGCGGGGCTCATCACGATGCGCGACATCGAGCGCTTGAGCCAATTCCCCCGCGCGTGCCGCGACGCGCGGGGCCGCCTGCGCTGCGGCGCCGCGGTGGGCGTCGATCAGTACGACCGCGTCGAGGCCCTCCTGAGCGCCGAGGTCGACTTCCTCGTTGTCGACACCGCCCACGGCCACAGCGAGAACGTGCTCCGCACGGTGAAGACCGTCAAGCAGATGCCGGCGGTGCAGCGCGCCGGCGTGCAGGTGATCGCGGGCAACATCGCCACCGGCGAGGCGGCGCAAGATTTGGTGAACGCCGGGGCCGACGCGGTCAAGGTCGGCATCGGGCCCGGCAGCATCTGCACCACCCGCGTCGTCACCGGCGTCGGCGTGCCGCAGATCACCGCGATCATGAACGCCGTCGCGGGGCTCGCCGCGATCGGCAGCGACGCGCCGGTCATCGCCGACGGCGGCATCCGCCACAGCGGCGACATCCCCAAGGCGCTCGCCGCGGGCGCCTCGTGCGTCATGATGGGCTCGCTCTTCGCGGGCCTCGACGAATCGCCGGGCGAGATGGTGATCCACCAGGGCCGGCGGTACAAGAGCTACCGCGGCATGGGGAGCGAGGGGGCCATGAACGCCGGCAGCGCCGACCGCTACCGCCAGGCCGACAAGGTCGGGCGCGACGGCAAACCGGCGCAGAAGTTCGTCCCCGAGGGCGTCGAGGGGCTCGTGCCCTACCGCGGCTCGCTCGCGGAGGTCGTCTACCAGATGGTCGGCGGCCTGCGCAGCGCGATGGGCTACTGCGGCTGCAGGAGCATCGCCGAGCTGCGCTCGGACGCGCGGTTCATCCGTGTTTCGGGCGCGACGGTGATCGAGAACCACCCGCACGACATCCTGATCACGAAGGAGTCGTCGAACTACATGGTCGATCGGAAGTAGCGCGGGGGCGAAGGTAGAAGAGTTCAGCACAGAGACACAGAGAAGATGAGCAAGAAGAGAAGAAAAGACCTGGTTTGAAGACGCGGATCAGGCCGCGTTGGGCGTCCGTCTCTTCAAGCCGGTCAGTTTGCTCTCATCAATCTCATCTTCTCTGTGTCTCTGTGCTGAAGTCGAACTCCTAACGCCCCGATCGCGCCTGCTCGGACTCGATCCACCGCTCGATCCGCGACTCCAGCACCGGCAGCGGCAGGGCGCCGCCGAGCAGCACGGCGTCGTGGAAGCGGCGCACGTCGAAGTGCTCCCCGAGGTTCTCCATCGCGCGCCGGCGCAGCTCCAGGATCTTGAGCTGCCCGATCTTGTACGCGCACGCCTGCCCCGGCCAGCCGATGTAGCGGTCCGTCTCGCTCACGGTGTCGTGCTCGGTGATCGCCGAGTTCGCGCGCAGGTACTGGATCGACCGGTCGCGCGTCCAGTTCATCGAGTGCATCCCCGTGTCCACCACGAGCCGGCACGCGCGCCAGACCTCGTCGGACAGACGCCCGAAGTTGTCGTACGGATCGACGTACAGCCCGCGCTGTTCGGGGCGCAGGCCGGCGGGATCCATCGCGTTGCCGATCTCGCCGCCCGCCATCTCCAGGCCCAGCCGCTCGCTGTAGAGCCCCCACCCCTCGACGAAGGCCGTGTACCCGAGCAGCGTCCGGAACGGGTGCTGCCCGTTCGTCTCGGCGAGTTCGTCCGCCAGCGAGATCTGGAAGTGGTGCCCCGGGACGGCCTCGTGGATCGTGAGCGAGATCGCGCTCGCCTTCGTGCGCTGGCGCATGTTCGTCGTGTTGACCATGAAGTAGCCCGGCTGGCCGCTTCGCACCGAGCCGTTGTAGTAGTACGCCGCGGGGCTCGTCTTGGCCGCGAAGCGCGGGATCTCCCGCACCCCGTACGTGTTCCGCGGGAGCGTGCCGAACAACCGCGGCAGCTCGGGGTCGATGCGCTTGGCGATCTCGCGGTAGTCGGTCATCATCCGCGCCGGGTCGTCCCACGAGAAACGCGGGTCCTCGCGCAGCATCGCGACGAACGCGCCGAACATCGCCTCGTCGCTCGCGAAGCGCTTGTTGTCGCCGAAGTCCGTCTCACGGATTGTGGCGATCATCTCCACCTTGAGGGCCGCGACCTCGCGCAGACCGATCTGGTGCACTTCGCTCGCCGTCAGCGGCGTCGTCGTGTGCCGCCGCAGGGCGTAGTCGTACGCCGCGGGGCCGTCGATGCCCTCGGAGATCCCCACGCTCTCGCGGCACCGGGGCACGTACTCGTCGGCGATGAAGTTGGCGAAGGTGTCGAAGGCGGGCAGGACTTTCTCGCGGATCGCCTCGCGCGCCCGCATCGCGAGTTCGTCGTCCTGCGGGCTGCTCAGAAAGGGCGCATAGAACGGGCTCTTCGTGGGGTCCGCGAAGATGTCGGGCGTTGCCTGCTCCTGCAACTGCCCCGCGACGCGGCCCATCACGACCTTCGGCGGCACGCGCCCCGCGGCGACCCCGGCCCGCAACTGCTCGGTGATCCCCTGCAGGTACGCGGGGATCGCCTCGAGACGCGCCACGTACCCCTCGCGCTGCCTGCGCGTGCGCAGGGGCGTGGTCTGGCCCAACTGCGGCAGGTGCGTGTGCGGGCCGTCGAGCGCGTCTATCTGCAACTGCTCGGGGTGGAACTTCGCCCCGTCGATCGTGAGCGTCAACTCATAGTCCAGCAGGTCGGCGTTGAGCGCATCGTCCTCCGTGAACCGGGCGCGATCGAGCGCGCGCAGGCGAGCGCGGCGGTCCGTAATCTCCGCCAGCCGTCGCTCGCTCGCCGCGACGCTCTCGTCGCGCAGCTTGTCCGCGTAGTCGTCGATGCCACGCTTGCTCGCGCCGATCGGGTCTTCGCGGTCGCTCCACGCCACGTGCTCGTCGAGGATCGCAAGCAGCGCCGGGTTGAGCGCCGGGGCCTTGACTCCCGACGCAGCCCGATCCTGCGCCGCCGCACACACCGATCCCGACGCCACCAACACACCGGCAACGACCGCAAGAGCCAACTGTCTCATGCGGGAGGCTACGCGGGAACACAGAGATAGACGGAGAGAAGAGGAGGAAAACAGAGAAGAGAAAGAACCGAGTTCAGAAGGGGCGCCCGAGTGTGCTTCCACTTTTCAATCAAGTCCTCGTCTCTGTCTTGCTCCTCTTCCCTCTGTCTTGCTCTGTGTTCTCACTTCGCCGGCCGCGCCAGCGAGTCGATCATGATCAGGTCCGGCAGGTTTAGCTCGCCCTTCACCTGGCCGTACTGCTCCTTGATCGTCTCGCTGTCGCCGACGAGCACGAGCACGCACTTCGAAGGATCGATCGCCTGCGGCGCGAGGCGGTTGAGCGCCGCGGCGTCGAGCGACTGCACGGCGCTGATATCCGCACCCACGCTCCCCCAAGGCAGGCCGCCGGCCGTTAGGTCGATCGCGAGCGACGAGATCCCCGAGACCGTCGAGAGGGATTCGCCGATGGCGTCGAGCGTGATGCTGCGAGCCTTGAAGGCCTCGTCGGCGCTGATGTCGCCGGAGGCGATGCGCCGCAGCTCGCCCACGAACTCGCGGAGCGCGGCGCCGGTGACGCCCGACTCGACCGAGCTCGCGGCGGTGAAGACGCCGGTGGACGGGTGCATCGGGAAGGCCGACCGCGCGCCGTACGTAAACTTGTTCTTCTCGCGCAGGTTCTGGTTGAGGCGGCTCGTGAAGCTGCCGCCGAGCACCGTGTTGAGCATGCGCCGCTGCACGCGCGAGTCGTCGCGCAACGCGACGCCGGGGCCCGCGAACATGATCATCGTCTGCACCGCGCCCGGGCGCTCCACGAGGCCCACGCGCAGACCCGGCCCCGCGTCCGGCACTTCAAAGCTCGCGGCGCGGGGCGTCGGCGCCGGGGCGTTCGCGCTCCATCGCCCGAGCGTCGCATCGAGAATCTGACGGGCCTCGGCCTCGGTGACGTCGCCGGCGATCGCGATTGTCATTTGCTCGGGGCGGATGATCGCCGCCATGGCTGCGCGGAGCGAGTCGAGCGTGAGCGCGTCGATCGTCTCGGGAACGCCCGCCGCGGGCGTGCCGTACGGGTTCGTCTCCGAGAGGAGCATGCGCATCGCGGCCTTCGCCGCGGCGATGCGCGGCTCTTCGTCGGCCTGCCGCAGGCTCTCGATCTGGAGCGACTTCACGCGGTCGAAGTCCTCCGGCGCCATGCGCGGCGTCGCGATCGCCTCCGCCGCGAGGCCGAGCGCCGTCGGCAGACCGCGCTTGAGAGACTCGATACTCACGCGGAAGGTCTCCTGCGTGTTGTCGGCGCCGAAGGTCGCGCCCGCCGCCTGCATCGCCTGCGCGAACTCCGAGGCGGTGCGGTTCACCGTCCCCTGCGAGAGCATTTCGGCGAGGAGCGCGCTGCGCCCCGCCTCCTCCGGGCCGTCGAGCGCGGTGCCGGGCTGGAAGAGGATCTCGACGCTCACGAGCGGCAGCCCGGTGCGCGGAAAGACGAGCGCTTTCGCGCCGTTGGCGAGCGTACAGGTTGTGGGCGCGGGCGGGTTGAAGGCCTTGGCCGCGAAGTCCGCGGGCCGCGCGTCGCGCCCGTTGGCGCTGCGCGTCGGCTCCTCGGGCAGCACGCGCTGCACGAGGCGTGCGTCCGGCCGCAAGACCGCGGCGGCCCACGCCTTGCACGACGCGACCGTCGCGTTGCGGTAGCGGGCGAGGTCGCGCGCGAGCCCGTTGGGCGTGCCCCAGAAGTACAGGTACTGGTTCAGCCGGTCGGCGCGGGCCTCGAGCCCCTGAAGCGACGAGAGGAGCGTCATCTCGATCACGTTCTGCCGCTGCGAAAGCTCCTCGCTCGTCGGCCCCTCGCGCACGAGCCGCGTGAGCTCCTCGTCCATCACGGCCTCGACGCGCGAGAGGTCGGCGTCCGGCAGAGCGAGGACCTCGACGCGGAAGACCGAGCCGAGCGCCGACGCGTCCTGGAACGCGGAGACCTCCGCCGCGAGCTGCTCGCGGACAACAAGCCGCTCGTAGAGCCGGCTGTTCTCGCCGTCGCTGAGGACGCGGCCCAGGATGTCCATCTCGGCGTCGCCGTCGCCCATCTGCCCGGGCGAGTGGTACGCGAACGCGACCTTGGGAAGCTGGACCTTGTCGAGGCTCGTGACGCGGATCGTCTTGTCGAGCCGCGGCGTCGAGGGAGCCGCCTGCGGCGCGACGTTCCCGCGCGGGAGGGAGCCGAAGAGGCCCTCGATCATCGGCTTGACGGTCGCCGGGTCGAAGTCTCCCGCGACCACGAGCGAGCAGTTGTCCGGCACGTAGAAGGTCGCGAAGAAGTCCTTGACATCCTGGACGGTCGCGGCCTCGAGGTCCCGGTGCGTGCCCATGACGCCGTTGTGATAGGGATGGCCCTGCGGGTAGAGGAGCTGGTAGCTCGCCTCGTACGCCTTCACGTACGGCGCTTCCTCGATCACCTGGCGGCGCTCGTTGCGCACGACGCCGCGCTGGACGTCGAGCTTCTCCTGCGTCATCGTCAGGCCCATGTCCTCGAGGCGGTCGGCGTCGAGCCACAGGAGCGTCGGGAGCAGCGAGGACGGGCCCGAGGAGAAGTAGTTCGTGCGGTCCAGGCTTGTGCTGGCGTTATTCGCGCCGCCGCCCGTCTCCATGAGCACGTCGAACTGGTTGTCCGGCACGCGCTTCGTGCCCATGAACATGAGGTGCTCGAAGAGGTGCGCGAAGCCGCTCCGCCCCGGCGGCTCGTTGCGAGCGCCGACCCGATACCAGAGGTTGACGGCGACGCGCGGGCTCGCGTGGTCCTCGTGCAGGATCACGTGCAGGCCGTTGGGGAGCGTGTAGTGCTCGTGCCTGAGTTCCTGGGCGGGGGCGAGGGTGCTGACGAGGCACGCCGCGGCGGCGAAGAGCGCGAAAGGCTTCATTGCTTGCTCCATATCCCGTGCGAGCGGGTCGAGATGATACGAAGATCGAGGAATTGAACGCGGAGGACGCGGAGCGACGCGGAGAAAGAAAAACACCGACCGCCGGCGGCGATCGGTGGTCCGAGGATGCAGAATGTCCGGCGTTCGGTGGCGTGCGCCGGTCAGGCCTCGACGTCGAGCGTCGTGGGCGTCGTCGGTGAGGGTGTCGGCGCGGGCTGCGCTGCTGGCGGCGTCGGAGCCGGGACGGGAGCCGGCTCCGTCGGCGGCGTCTGCTCCTGCGGCTTCACGTACCCGAACTTCGTCGCGAGTTTCATCGCCCTCGCGGACTTGGCCATCAGCTTGTGGTAGCGCTCCGGGTCCGACTCCTTGAACTCATCGGCGCGCGTGGCGAGGCGCTCGGAGCGGGCGGCGAACTTCGACGCGAGGCGCTCGCGACGCGACGACCAGCCGCCGTAGCGGCCGTTGCTCTCTTCGCGGTGGCTGCGCTCGAAACAGTCGCAGCGGCACGACTCCTGCGCCGGTGTCCCCGGCGCGGGCGTCGGCGTGCTCGGCACCGGCTGCGGCTCTACCTGTGTCGCGGTGGTCGTGGTGATGCGGGGCTGCGTGGCCGTGGCGGCGGTGTCGATTCTCATGCCTGAGCCATCGGCGGCAGCCGCGTCGGCGTGCACGAACAACGGGCGCGCGTCTCGAAATCACGGCGCAAGCGGTGCGCGAAATGTCCGTCTGTACGGGCGCTCAGCCGTGCCGCACGCCCCACGGGAAGCCGTCGATGCTGTCGTGGGCGCGGCGGTCCTCGTCCGGGCTCTTGGGGTCGTACGCGTGCGTGACGTAATAGAGAAGGCCGGCCGGAGCATCGCCGACTGTCGCCGCGCCGTGCCACAGGGGTGGCGGGATGACCACGACGCCCGGGCGCTTCTCGCCGGTGACGAGCAGCCACGACGCGCCGTCGTCCTCGCGGTGGACGCCGACCTTGATATGCCCGACGAGGCACATCCAGAAGTCCGTCTGCAGGCGGTGCCGGTGCCACGCCTTGATCACGCCCGGGTACTGCACGCTGAAGTTGATCTGCCCCTGCGGGCTCATGACGCCCTGCATCTGGTTCATGAGCGACCAGCCGCGGTCATCGGTGAAGTGCGTCGCGGGGACGAAGATGGGCTCGCGGCCGTCCTTCGCGGCGTTCCACGCGGCGGGGAGGTCGGCGTTATGCCAGGCTTTGGGAGCGGTGGGTTTCATGGGATGAACAGGTGAGCAGGTGAAGAGGTGAACAGGTAAGGATTACCCGGAGCGCTGTCGCGCGAGCTTTGCAGAGATCGGGAAAACCCACTTATCAGCGTGCGTGATCATACCGACCAGCGTCGCGAGGATGGCGTCGTACTCCTTAAACAACCGCACCGCGGCGGTTCGCTCTAAGTAGCCACACTTCACGGCGTAGTCGATCCAGTCTTGTGTCTCGGCGGCTTCGGCTTCGGCGTCGTTCAACTTGCTGACAAACGCCGCCTCGTACCGACGTTTCCGCCACGCTTCAGCGATGCAAGTTGTCACGGAGCGCGATGACCGCCGCATCTCATCGGTCAGGGAATACGTCTCTTGCCGCGGAAATTCCTTCGAGAGTTCAAACAACTCCATGGACGCGGAGAACGCCCGTTTCCAAACATCGAGATCCCGGTGTGTTCGGATCTGCTGCCCCACCAGCTCACCTCTTTACCTGCTCACCTCTTCACCTGTTCACCTGCTCATGCTTTGCCCGCCGCGAACAGCCCGCTCGCGCTCAGCTCCAGGTGGTTCGCGCCGCTCTCGGCGACGTACTTGCTCGCGCGGTGGAGGCTCTCGAAGGTCCCGGCGTCCGTCCACCATCCCTCGAGCACGTCGCAGGTGAGGTCGCCGCGCTGGAGGTAGTAGTTGTTCACGTCGGTGATCTCGAGCTCGCCCCGGGCGCTGGGCTTGAGGTCCTTGCAGACGGTGAAGACGTCGGCGTCGTAGAAGTAGAAGCCCGTCACCGCCATGTTGCTCGGCGGGTCCTTGGGCTTCTCGATGAGGCGCTTGATCTTCTTCCGTGACGCATCCCCGTCCCACTCCACGACGCCGAAGCGCTGCGGGTCGGGGACTTCCTTGAGGATGATCTTGGCGCCGCTGCGCTGCGTGAAGAAGTCCGCCGCGGCCTTGCGGATGCTGCCTTCGATGATGTTGTCGCCCAGGACGACGCAGATCTTCTCGCCGTCGGCGAAGTCCTCGGCGAGCTTGAGCGCGTCGGCGATGCCGCCCTCGCCCTCCTGGTAGGCGTACGCGAGGTGGCGGAGGCCCAGGTGCTTGCCGTTCTTGAGGAGCTTCAGGAAGTCCCCGGCGTGTTCGCCGCCCGTCACGACCATGACCTCGTTGATCCCCGCGTTCACGAGGCACTCGATGGGGAAGTAGATCATGGGCCGGTCGTAGACCGGCAGGAGGTGCTTGTTGGTGACGAGGGTCAGGGGGCGGAGGCGCGTGCCCAGACCGCCGGCGAGGATGATGCCTTTCATGGACGCTCCTTCGGGGGGCGGGATCGTACGGGCGGGCCGCGCGTTCCCCGCCGTGAGATATCGGTCATTCCCGGGCCCGGGTCAACCCGGGCGTCTTGCACGGTCTGGTATGCTGTGGCGGTGCCGGCGACGCCGCCCATCTGCCTGACGTGCGGGTACGCCCTCCGGGGCTTGCCGGCGGGCGTTTGTCCGGAGTGCGGGCGAAGGTTCGATCCGGGTGATCCGAGGACATACGGGCCAAGGCCGTCTGTTCCGTGGCGCGTGCTCGCGAGACTCTCTCCGCCGCGGTGGCTGCATTGGACCGCCGCGCTCGTATTGGCGGGGAGCCTGCTCGTCGCGTCGTCGCCGACAGGCCAACGCGATGACTACTGGACATTGTTCGACATGGTGCTCATCGGGTTGGCGGTTCCCGTGTGGGCGGTCTTGTTCGGAGCGATGTGGATCACGCGGCGCGTGATGCAGTTCAACCGTGAAGAGATTCCGCCAAGACGATGGTCGTGGCTCGTCTTCCCGTTGCTTGTCGGGACGTACATGACGCTACTGATCAATGGAACCATCTTCCACGCACGGTGGGCGTTCGCGAAGGATGACTTTGAGGCCGCTGCCGCGGCGCTCGAGCGCGGCGAGTCATTGACGCTCCCGGCGTGGTACGGGACGTTTCATGTGCGCTCGGCACACATCGCAACCGATGGAACCGTGACGTTCGGCCTGTCGGGGTCGGAGTGGTATTCCGACGGCGCTGGGTGGCTTGAACGCGGCGTCGCCGCGCCGTCAGGCTCGCCGTGCAGCGCGGGGATCGGCGACGACTGGTGGCTGCTGTGGGACAACACGTGATGGCGGATGGTCCGGCGCCCATGACGTGCCTCGGCTGCGACTACCCGCTCGCGGGCGTCGCTGCGAACGCGTGCCCGGAGTGCGGGCGGGCGTTTGATCCCGCCGACCGGAAGACCTACGGGCCGCGGATCCTCCAGAAGGCAGCCCGCGTTCTGCGGTGGAAACCGCCGTGGTGGCTGGTCTCAGTCTACCTGCTGTTCACACTGGCGACGCTGGGGCTGCATGCTTCCCCTGACTCGACGCTGCGCGGCGCATCGGGCGGACCGGTCGTGTGGCTGGCGACCACCGCCTTCATCGCGGGCATCGCGCTGCCGACCTTGCTCCTGCTCTGGCTCGCCTGTGCGCTGAACGAGGATCCGGCTCGGATGAGCCCGCGTTGGTTCGTCGTTGTCTTCATCGCGGTGGCAGGCTTCGCGACGTGGAAGAGCAGCCTGGTGTGGCACACACGTTGGCTGCGCGCCCAGCCCGCTTTCCTCGCGCTGTCGAAGCGCAGCCCTTCGACGTGGAAGCCGGGCTGGTACGGCAGCTTCTACGTCGAGAAGGTCGTGAAGCAGCCGAACGGAACGGTCGATCTCGAGCTCGGTTTTCCGGACTTGTACAGCCGCGGTCCGGCGAGCTTCTCTTTCGTACCGAACGGAAGGCTCCCGGTTGACCACGGCGGGCACCAATGGAATCTAGACGACGGATGGTGGATCCAGTGGACCTCGAAGTGACGCGATGGCGCACGCGCCGGAAAGGCGCGGCATGACCGTCCAGCCCATATGCCTGGGCTGCCGTTACCCGCTGACCGGGTTAGCGGCCGGTGTGTGTCCAGAATGCGGAAAGGCATTTGATCCGGCTCGCCGCAAGACGTACGGGCCGCGGCGGCTCGTCGGGCCGCACCGTGTGCTCGCGTGGCAGCCGTCGTGGTCGATCTTCGTGGGCTACTTCGTGCTGAGCGCCGCGCTCATCGTTCCGAATGCATCACCGAATGGGTACTGCGACGACCTGACCTCCGGCGTCGGATCCGTGTGGAGAATGGCGTCCTGGGTCCTCATCGCTCTTGTCGCGATCGTCTTTGTCACCGCGCGTGTCTGGACGCTTCTCGCCGGTACCGGAGTGTCAGCGCGTCTTCGGTGGCTCCTGCTACCGCTGCTCTTCTTCGGATGGTCGGTCACATGGGAGCGCGGCTGGCTTTGGCGGGCGCGCTGGTACTTTGCGAAGGACAACTTCGAAGCGCTCGCAAAAACACCGCCGTCCCGCTGGGAGACCGGGTGGTACGGAACGTTCTACGTCACCGATATCCGGCCGAGCGACGACGGATCGGCATGGCTGGAGTTAGGATTCCCCGACTGGTACGGTCAGGGCCCCGCACACCTGTTCTATGACTCGAGCACCATCGGACGCATCGACAACGGCGGCCCGAGGCAGGAGTTCGGGAACGGCTGGGGGATCCATTGGAACCCGACGTGAGCGCAACGGGCGCCCTCATCCCGACCGCACCGGACATGGCGCAGTGTCTTGGTTGTCGTTATTCGCTCGCCGGGTTGCCGGCCGGCGTTTGCCCGGAGTGCGGACGCCCGTTTGATCCCGCTTACTGCGAGACGTACGGGCCGCATGCGATCCCATGGGCCCATGATCTCATGCGTCTCAAGCCGCCGCGGTGGCTGACGGCCGCGTACGTCGCGGCCGCCGGCGTCGTGTACTTCCCCTTCACCTACCCGCCGCGCGACTCTCTCGATCTATTCGACGCCTGGCCGGAGTACTTTGTGAAGATGTCGGTGGTCGTGATGGCACTCTTTGCCGCGGCCTTCATCGCCGCGCGGATGGCCATCGCTTGGCGGCGTCAGCGCGGCCGGCCGAGCGCGCAGTGGCTTGTGTTCCCGCTCGTGTTGCTCGTACTGCACCTCAACTGGAGTTGCGGACTGGTCTTCCGTGCGCGCTGGGCGCACGCGCGGTCGGAGTTCATCGCGCTGGCGAAGACGCCGCCGTCAACGTGGAAGCCGGGCTGGTACGGCACGTTCCGCGTCACGCACGTCACGAGTTATCCCGGCGGCACGCTCAAGCTCGCGCTTGGACTTCCCGACTCGTGGTCGGGGCCGTTCGAGCTGTGGCGCGATTGGGACAACAGCGAAGCGCAGGGTTCCAATTCGCTCGACGGGTGGTTTGTTGTTGCGCGGTGAGAACAGCGGCTTACGCCGTCGCGCGTCGAAGGTCAGCGAGGTCGAGGACGAAACCCGTGAGCACCGCGCTCGGGACGCTCTCGCCTGAGACCGGCGCCGAGACGAACTTGCCGGCCTCGAGCCGCCAGCAGTGCACCGCGAGCGTGTCGGGATCGATCGCCCAGTACTCGCGCACGCCGAAGCGCTCGTAGTCCTCGCGCTTCGTGGTCAGGTCGAAAGGCCGGTTCGACGGCGACAGCACCTCCACGATCATGTCCGGGGGCGTATCGATCGGACGGCCCTTGGGGGGCACGCGCGACGCGGCGTAGAAAACAATATCGGGCGCGTACACAAGGTCGGATGCGAAGCGGATGTCCACCTCGGCGATGACCTTGCCGAGCTTGCGCTCAGCGGCGTGGCGGCGCATGACGAGCGTGAGGTACGACGCGACGTCCTGGTGGCCGTACGAAGGGCGTGGCGACATGATGACGATCCCGTTCACGAGGTTGTAGCGGAAGCCGTCGTCGTCGAGGGCGAGGTACTGGTCGGCGGTCATGCGCAGGCCGATGTACCGGGGCTCTGCGAGTTGGCCTGCGGGCGCGGGGACGGCCATGGGGAATGGTACGGTCCGCCACACCGCAATAATCCCCCCTCATGCCCTCCGACCCGCGTGAAACGCCCGCGATGCAGCAGTACGCGCGGTTCAAGAAGCGGTACCCGGGGTGCGTTCTCCTTTTCCGCATCGGCGACTTCTACGAGATGTTCGACGACGACGCGGTGCAGGTGAGCAAGGCCATCGGCCTCACGCTCACGCAGCGGACCGCCGGCGTGCCGATGGCGGGCGTCCCCCACCACCAGCTGGAGACGTACCTGCGGCGGCTCACCGCCCGCGGGTTCCGCGTCGCCGTCTGCGAGCAGTTGATCGACGCCTCCGCGGCGAAGGGGATCGTGCCCCGCGCGGTGACGCGCGTGATCACACCGGGCACACTGGTAGACGAGAGCCTCCTCGAGAGCGACGCGGCCGTGTGCGTGGGCGCGGTGGCGATCGCGGCGCAGCGGTGTTTGATCGCCGTCGCGGATGCGTCCACCGGTGACTTCCTACTGACAGACTGCGCGCCCGACGCGCTCGCGGACGAGCTGGCGCGCCGACGCGTGCGCGAGGTGCTCTACGCCGACGACAACACGGGCAAGGCGCCGGATGCCGTCGCGCGTGCGTGCGCCGCGATCGGCGCGGGGCCGGTGGCCCGCCCGGGGTGGCACTTCCGCCCGGCCGAGTCGCTCGAAGCGCTGCGCGGCGTCTTCAAGGTTGCCACGCTCGCGGGCTTCGGGCTGCGCGACGACGACGCGCTGGTGGGCCCCGCCGGCGCGCTCGTGCGCTACCTGCAGGAGACGCAGACGGCGGGCGAGGAGGAGTCGCGCGAGTTCGCGGCGCAGGGCTTGGCGGTCCGCCGCGGGACGCTGGCGCACCTGCGCCCGCCCCGGCGGGACGCCGCGGGCGCGTTCCTGGTGATCGACACGGTGAGCCTGCGGTCGCTGGAGGTGGAGCGCACGCTGCGCGAGCCGGTCGGCGCACCGCAGGGCGCGGCGACGGACGGGACGCTGCTCGGCGTCTTCGCCCTCGCGGGGGCGGGGAAGGGCTCGGCGCGGACGCCGATGGGCAGACGGCTGCTGCGGGAGTGGATCTGCCGGCCGCTGCGCGACCGCGCGGCGATCGAATCGCGGCAGGCGGGCGTGGGGCTCCTGAAGGAAGACCGGGCGCTGGCGCAGCGCCTGGGCGAGGCGCTGGCGCCGATCCAGGACCTCGCGCGCATCGGCGGGCGCGTGGCGCTGGCGCGGGCGACGCCCCGAGATCTCGTCGCGCTCGCGCGGAGCGTGGTGGCGGCGCGGGCCGTGGCGGCGCACGTCGCGGGCACGCCGGCGCTGAGCGCCGTGCGCACGCGGCTGTGCGCGGCTCTCGATTGCATCAAGGACCTGCCGGAGCGCATCGCGGCGCACGTCGTCGATGACCCGCCGCCGCACCTGCGCGACGGTGGCGTCATCCGCGACGGCGTGGACGAGCGGCTGGACGAGGCGCGGCTGTTGGAGCGCGACGCGGGCGCGTGGCTCTCCGCGTACCAGGCGCGGTTGATCGAGGAGCACAAGCTCCAGAGCCTGCGCGTCGCGTACAACAAGGTCGCCGGGTACTACATCGAGCTGCCGGCGGCGCAGGCGCGGACGGCGCCGCCCGAGCTCAAGCGCACGCAGACGCTGCGCAGCGCGGAGCGGTTCACGACGCCGGAACTGAGCGACTTCGAGCGGAAGGTGACGACGGCGCAGGCGCGGGCGCTGGAGCGCGAGAAGGAGCTCTTCGGTGCGCTCTGCGACGCGGGGATCGCGTGCGTCGAGCCGATCGGCGCGCTGGCGGACGCGCTCGCGGAGCTGGACGTGCTGCTCGCCTTCGCGGACAAGTCGCAGTCGCGCGGCTGGACCATGCCCCGGATCGCGGAGGAGCCGGTGCTGGCGATCGAGCAGGGGCGGCACCCGGTGCTCGACGAGACGCTGGGCGGCCAGTGCGTGCCCAACGACTGCGGTTTGGGCGGCGATAGCGCGGCGCTCGCGCTCATCACCGGCCCCAACATGGCGGGCAAGAGCACGTACATCCGCATGGTCGCGCTGCTCACCATCCTCGCGCACGCGGGGTGCTGCGTGCCCGCGGCGTCGGCGACGGTCGGCGTCACGGACCGCGTCTTCACGCGCATCGGCGCGGACGACGCGCTGCATGCGGGGCAGTCGACGTTCATGGTGGAGATGGTGGAGACGGCGAACATCCTGCACCACGCGGGCGGGCGGTCGCTGGTCGTGCTGGACGAGGTCGGCCGCGGCACAAGCACGCTGGACGGGCTGAGCCTGGCGTGGGCGATCGTCGAACACCTTGCCGGCGCAAAGGAGCCGCCCCGCACGCTCTTCGCGACGCACTACCACGAGCTGACGGACCTCGAGGAGCGCATGCCCGGCAGGGTGCGGAACCTGCACGTGGCGGTGCGCGAGTGGCCCGCGGGGGACGACCACGCGCAGATCGTCTTCCTGCACCGCATCCTGCCGGGGCGGACGGACCAGAGCTACGGCCTGCACGTGGCCCGGCTGGCCGGGATACCGCGGGGTGTCGTCGATCGCGCGGGCGCAGTCCTCAAGAGCCTCGCGGTGCACCACGCGGCGGGCGCGGAGCCGGAGGAGAAAGGCAAGCGCCGCGCGGAGACGGCGGCGATCCCCGGGCGCGACGACGGGCAGCTGGCGCTCTTCACGCAGTTCGTGCCCCACCCGGCGCTCGACGCGCTGCGCGAGGTGAAGATCGAGGAACTGACGCCGCTGCGCGCGTTCGACGAGCTGCGGCGTCTCGCGCGCCTCGCCGCCGAGACAAACGGGCGTTAACTGGCACGAACGAGAATCCGGGCCGGGGACGTTTCCGTCTTCCGGCCCGGAGGGGGTCTCGAGCGGCGCCCGCCGCGAGGTTCAGCAGGTCCCGCCGCCGAAGACGTTGAAGTACGCCTCGATGTCCGCGTTGTCGGGGAAGAGACAATCGTTGTTGAAGTCGATGTCGTCCGAGCAGGGAACGCCCGCGTTCCCGCAGTTACCGCCCCCGAAGACCGAGAGGAAGTCCTCGAGGTCCTGGTTGTCCGGGAACAGGCCGTCGTTGTTGAAGTCGATGCCGTCGCACCCGACGGAGTTGAAGAACAGGACGGCCCGCGTCGCCTCGTACCGCACGCCGCCTGTCACGCCGGGCGGGAGATTGACGTTCGCGAAGACGCCGCTGCGGCTGTCGTACCGCATGACCGTGAACTCGTCGCAAAGACTGGGCGTGTAGCCGAGGATGAACGAGACGTTGAGCGTGCCGTTGAGGCTCGCGTGGCCGTTCACGTCGATCACGTCGCACTGCTGCTGGAACTCGCTGTTGTAGCCGGCGGTCTCGAAGAGGTAGGTGGACGTCGGGGCCATCGCGAAGCCGCCATTCACGCTGAACCCGCCCACCCCGTCGTACGGCCCGTCGGCGCCGCTACGGTCGTCGGGGTCGATGGTTCCCGGGCCGTTCAGATTCAGCACACCCGAGGGGCAGTTGATCGTTCCGTGACCCCTGAGAACCGCACCGGGGTTGATGTGGAGGCCGTTCACGCTCGACAGCGTGCCGCCGTCCATGTCGGTCAACGCGGCCGCGACGACGCTGTTGCTGTCGAGGAGCGTGATGGCGTGAGAGTTCAGGTGCATCTGCGTGGCGGTCTCGAAGATCACGCCGTCGGTCATGGAGCTATTGCCCATCGTCATGTTTGCAACCGCGATGACCTGCGTTCCCACACGGAATTCGACGCGGGCGTTGATTGCGCCGGCGCCGGCCCAGCCGCTGATGGGATCGCCGTTCGTGAACGTGAACTTCGTGCCGCCGCAACCCCCGAAAGGGTTGCTCAACCGGCCGTTGATCGTGATGCCGTCGGTCCCGGTCGCCGTGACGGTGCCGCCGCCGGCAATGAAGGCGATAATGCCGTCGATCGTGCCGGTGCCGACGAGGTCGCCGTTGGGGACGATTTCGAGTCCATTGGGGGCAACGATCCGCCCGCCGTTGATCGTCACGGAGTCCACCGTGGCCAAGTTCTGATCGTGAAGCGTCAGGGTGTGCGCGCCCACGGAGACGGTGCTCCCGACCTGGGCGTTGAAGCCGTCCGACGCGGAGACCGATCCGACCGTGAGATCGCCGCTCACCAGCTCGAGCGTCCCGCCGCTCTCGATGCGCGTGCGGGCGTTGATCGTCGCGGCGCCGGCGATGTTGGTGGGGCCGGACAGCGAACCGCCGTTCCTGACGATGATCTGAGCGGCGTTCAGGAGGCCGCCGTCCTCCACCTCGAGTTCGCCGCGTACGTCGAGGGTCGCGTTGAGCGCGTTCAGATTGGCGCCGGTCTGCGCGACCTCGAGCACGCCGCCCGGCCAGATGACGCACGGGAACGATCCTGTCACGTTCATCGTCCCGCCGGCGCTGACGGACAGCCGGCCGCTCCCGCCGGCGTTGCTGCCGGACCCGCCGACGTCGAAGCGAAAGACCGAGAGCACCGAACCGGGGCTTTCGACGAGGACGAATCCGTCGGACCCCGGCAGCATGCCGACCTCCAGCACGGCCGCGGTGACCGCGCCGCCGAGTTCGGCCTCGAGACGGCCCTGGCCCGTGAAGCCCACGACGAGGTTGCTCGTGGTCACGGTGAGCGTCGAGCCGACCCCGTTCACGGTCATCCGCCCGATGTCGTCGGTCCCGTCCCCGAGGAACAGGTTCGCGGCGCACGTGAGGTCCGAGCCCGTCCGCACGTCGAAGTCGACGGCGTTCGCGCCGGCGCCCGAGCCCAGGCGGAGGGAGTTGCCGCTGAAGCTCGGCAGCGTCCCCGACGCGCCGCTCCGCATCGTGACCACGGGGTTCCCCGCGCCGCCGGGGATCGCGAGGAACGCGCCGGTGGTGTTGGCGAACGTCCCGCCGTTGATATCGATCGTGCCGTCGTCCAGGTCGAGCGTCGCGCCCGTTCCGATCTCGATGCTCCCGGCATCGACGTTCGCATCAACCTCGGTGTGCAGGACCGCCGTCCCGCCGTCGGGGTCGCCCGCGACGAAGAGCGTTCCGCCCACCACGAGATCGCCGCCGGCGTTGACGTTCATCGTCGCGGCGCCGGCCGCGGCGCCGCCGGTGTTGCGGCCGAGGAGAAGATCACCCGCGACGTCGAGCTTCGCGCGCGTCGGGATGACGCCGCCGAAGCCGGCGATGGTGACCGCGGACGTGGACGCCGAGCCGTTCGAGACGACGAGGTCGCCGGCGAAGTCGGCGAGCCCGCCGTTCGCGATGCTCACCGTGGCGTCGCCCCCGGCGCCGAACCTTGACTGCGAAGCGCCGTTGACTTGCAGCGTCGAGCGCACGAGCGGGAGCGTGCTGGTCGCGCCGCTGACGGTGAGGCCCGCGACAGAGGTGCTGCCGCTCCCGAGAAGGAACTGGTCCGGAACAACGACGAGGCCGCCCGCGGTGATCGCGAGCGTGCCGTTGCCGTTGGAGCCGACGGTCATGTCGGACGCGGCGCCGGTGACGGCAAGGTCCGCGTCGTCATCGTTCACGTTGAGCGTGCCCGCGCTGCCGGTGTTCTGGCCGATCGTCACGGCGCCGCCGACGTTCCAGAGACCCGTCGTCAGCGTCACGCCCGGCGCCTCCCCGCTGTTCACGCCGACGCTCAGCGCCCCGCTCGTCGTGTGCGGCGCGGACATCGTGAGCGTCACGTTGTCCTGGTTGAACGTCATCGCCGTGCTCGCCGGCGTGGCCGCCGCGAACGTCACGCCGTAGCTCTGCACGCCGGCGGTGGTGTTGAAGACCAGCGTGTCCGCGGCCGCCGGCACCTGCGCCGGGCTCCAGTTCCCCGCCGTGCCGGCGGACCCGCCGGCGGCATTGGTCCAGTTCAGGATCGCGCCGTGGGCGACCCCGCTCGCCCCCACGATCGTCCCCGCCGCGATCGCCAGCGCCGCGGCGGACCGCGCGCCCATCACCGATCGCCCCGCGTACCTCATCCCGATTGCCATTCGAGCCTCCCCGACGGCGCCGCCTCGCCCGGCACAGGCCGGGCGACCGACGCGCGTCAATAACGTGGTGTCACCGCTCACGCGGGAACGGCCGGGAGGAAAGGCCACGAATCCGGTATTTTTCGAGCGGCGTGGGCGGAACGAGGTCAGCCGCAGGAGGGCAACGCCGCGGCCTCCCCGGCCCGGCCGGTCTCCGCCAGGCGCCTGGCGAGGGCGTCCCGCACGCGGCGGCAGACGGCGCGGCTGTCGGGATCGGCGTTCTTCGTCGCGACTTCAAGCGCCCGGCGCAGGAACGCCTCCGCTTCCGCGTGCGAGCCGGCACGCAGCCGGTGCTCGCCGAGGTGCAGAAAGTTGAGGGCGCGGATGCTCGCCTCCGGGCCGACCTCCCGAAGAACGGATTCGGCTTCCTCCAGCGCCGCGAGGGCCTCCGGGTCACGGCCGAGCGCGAGGAGCGACTCGCCGCGTTGCGTGAGGTACGGGCCGATGCGGACGGCCGGGTTCCTCGAGGCGCGGATGTCGGCGATGATGAGGTCGATGTACCCGAGGGCCGCGCCGTGATCGCCGAGCGCCTGGTTGCACTGGGCCAGGCCGTTGAGGGCGAGGCTGCGGAGGACGGGTTGGCCGCTCGCGTCGGCGATGCGGAGTATGCGCGCCATCACGTCGCGCGCCGCCGCGTAGTCGCCGAGGTCCTCGTGGCACCGGGCGACCTCGCCGAGGATGTCGCCGACGGACGGATGGTTCGGGTCGAAAGCCGCCGCCGTGTCGGCGACGAGTCGCTCGCCCAGAGCGAGCGCGTCGCCGGTCTTGCCGCTCTGGCGGAGCGTAGACAGAAGCGCCCGCCGCGCGCCGAGCATGCGCGGGTGGTCCGCGGGGAGGAACCCGGCGCGGATGGTGATCGCCTCGCGCACCGACGCCTCGGCCCGGGCGTAATCCCGTTGACGGCGCTGCGCGTCCGCGAGCGTGATCAGCAGGTCGGCGATCGCGCCGCGGTCGGGGGGTGCCGCCGCGCGCGCGGTCGCGAGGGCGTTCTCGAGGATGGAGCGGGCCTCGGCCACGTTCTCGGGCTTGTGGCTGCGGACAAGGTTGAGCGCAAGGTCGGCGAGGCACGCCGGCGCCCGGGGGCTCCTGTTCGCGACGAGCACCGCGCTCGCGGCGCGCAATTCCGCCGCGGCGTCGGTGATCTTCCCGAGGAGCGAGATCGTGCTTGCGTGCTGCCAGCGGGCCTCGGCGGTTTCGGCGTGATCGGGCCCCAGCCCGCGCTCGAAGACCGCGATCGCCCGCTCGACCTTCTCCGCGGCCTCGGCGGCGCGGCCGTCGGCCCGGTCCACGCGCGCGACGACGAGCAGCGCGCGGGCGTGCTCGAGCGATCCCTCGCCGTAGACACGCCCCGCCAGCGCGAGCGCGGCGTCGGCGTGCTCTCGCGCCTTGTCGCGCACGTTGACGCCGAGGTACGAGCGTGCCAGCGTCGTCTGCGTGCGGAGACCCACGCGGGGGTCGTCGGCGAAGGCCTCCGCGGCGCCCGCGGCGGCGGTGTCGAGCACGTCGCGCACCGTGACGTCACGGCGGCGCGCCACCTCGGGATCGGCGGAGAGGAGCATCGTCTCGAGAAACTCGACGACACGCTCGGCGGACGCCTGGGCCGCGCGCGCCTCGCGCTCCCCGTCGCGCGCGCGGACGAGGCCGACGCCGGTGCCGACGACGCCGGCCGCGAGCAGCACGAACGAGGCGGCGAGCGCGGCGGTCAGCGCCCGGTTTCGCCGCGCAAACTTGCGCGCCTGGTAGATCGTTGTCGGCGGGCGGGCGGCGATGGGGAGATCATCGAGGAACCGCCGGACGTCCGCGCCGAGCTCCGCCGCGGACGCGTAACGCCGGTCGGGATCCTTCTCGAGCGCCTTGCGGACGATCGTGTCGAGGTCGGCGCCGACGCCGGGCGCGGCGCGGGAGAGGCGGGTCGGTTCCTCGCCCGCGATGACCGCCGCGGCGTGCGTGATCGGCTTGCCGCGCACGTCGTACGGCAGGCGGCCCGCGACCAGCTCGAAGAGAATCACCCCCAGGGCGTAGACGTCGGTGCGCTGGTCGATCTCGTCGGTGTCGCCCCGCACCTGCTCGGGCGCCATGTAGGGCACGGTGCCGACGATCTGCCCGGCGCTGGTGAGCATCGTCGCCGCGCCGACGTCCGCGTCGGTGAGACGCGCGACGCCGAAGTCGAGGATGCGGGGCTGCGGCGCGCCGGCGGCGTCGACTTCCACAAGAATGTTCGCGGGCTTGAGGTCGCGGTGCACGACGCCTTTCTGGTGGGCGTGCTGCACGCCGTCGCACACCCGGGCGAAGAGGTCGAGACGGGCGCGGAGCGGCGGGCGGTGCTCCTCGGCGAACTTGGTGAGGGTCCGGCCGCGGACGAACTCCATCGCGAAGTACGGGACGTCGCGGCCGTCGGGGGCGCGGGCGGAACCGGCCTCGTAGATCTGCGCGATCGCGGGGTGTCGGAGGCGTGCGAGGGCCGCGGCCTCGTGCTCGAAGCGGCGCAGGAGCGCGGGCGATGAAAGGCCGGCGCGCATGACCTTGAGCGCGACGTCGCGCCCGGGGTTCGCCTGCCTCGCGCGGTAGACGGCGCCCATGCCGCCGCTCCCGACTTCCTCCAAGACCTCGAAGGCGCCCAGTCGAGCACCGATGAGCCCGTCGGCCGATGTCGCGGCGTGCCAGGCGAACACGCCCGCGTTGCCCGCCGGTGTCGAGAGAAAGCCGCCGGCGGTCTCGTGGGAGGCCAGCAGGACGAGGAGCTCGTCGCGCAGCTCCGGCGGGCACTCGCGATCGACGAACGCGCCCCGCGCGGCGCGGGGAAGGCCCTCGCAGCGTTCGAAGAGGTCTCGCAGCGCCGCGAGCCGGTCGGCGGTCATGCCCCGACCCGCCCCGCGCCCGCGGCCAGTTCCTTGTGCAGCCACGCTCGGGCGAAGCTCCAGTCGCGTTTGACCGTGCGCTCGGACGACCCCAGCGCCTCGGCCGTCTGCTCGACGCTCAGGCCCGCGAAGAAGCGGAGCTGCACGACCTCCGCGAGACGCGCGTCCATCGCCCCAAGGCGTGTGAGGGCGTCGTCGAGGGCGACGATATCAACCCCGCCCGCCGCCGGATCGGCCTCGAAGTCCGCGACGGTGACGCGGTCGCGGTCGCCGCCCCGCTTCTGCGCGGCGCGGGCCCGGGCGCGATCCACAAGAATGCGGCGCATCGCGAGAGACGCGGCCCCGAAGAACTGCCCCCGGCTGCGCCACGGCGCACGCTCCCCGACGAGCCTCAGGTACGCCTCGTGGACGAGGGCCGTGGGCTCGAGGGTCGCGCCGGGCGATTCCTCGGCCATGCGGGCGCGGGCGAGGGCGCGGAGCTCGTCGTAGACCAGAGCCATCAGGCGCTCGCGCGCGCCCGCCTCGCCCCGCTCGAGCGAGGCGAGGGCGTCGGTCACGGTCTCGTCGCCAGGTCCGCCCACGCTGCACCTCGGCGCTCAGTGTACCGGATGCGTCAAGGCGCCCCACGGATCACGAATCACGAGGAGCGGACGCCGCAAATGAAGAAAGCCCCGGGCATCCACCCGGGGCTTCCCATAAACGTCAGGGTCCTCTTTACTTCGACCCGTCCGGCACGACCTCGGCCGTCTCCCCCGGCATGCCCGGATCGGCGAGCTTGGCGAGGTAGATCTCCACGCGCCGGTTCTGAGGCGTATTGCCGTTGGCGGTGTTCTGCACCGCCGGGCGGAACTCGCCCCACCCCGCGGCCATCATCCGGTCGTTGGGCACACCCATCGAGCCGAGCACGTCGATCACCGCGATGGCGCGGTGCGCCGAGAGGTGGCGGTTGGTCTTGTGCTCGCGCGCCGTCGTCGGGTTCGCGATGCGCTGGCTGTCCGTGTGGCCCTCGACGATGATCTCGTACTGCGTGGCCGCGCCGCTCTTGAGCACGTCGGAGAGCGCCTGCAGGCCCTGCTTTGCGGTGTCGCGGACCACGGCGCTGCCGGAATCAAAGGTCAGGTCGCTCGAGACGCGGAGCATGCCGCGAGCGCTGTCGAAGGAGAGCAGATTCGGGTACTGCGCCGCGAGCTGGTCGAGGCGGTTGCTCGTCTCGGCGTCGAGCGGGCCGAAGGAGAGCTGGCCCAGTTTGCCCTGCATCGAGTTGTAGTCGGACAGGGCGCGATCGAGCTGCGCCTGCAGTTCCGCGTTGCGGCGCTGCAGGTCGGCGAGCGTCCCCTCGCCCTTGCCCATGCTGGAGCGCAGCTGGTCGAGGGCGATGCGAGCCTCGTCGCGCTCGCGCTTCAGCTCCGCCGCGCGGTTCTCCGCGGACTGATTGGCCTCGTAGAGGCGGTCGTACTCGCCCTGGCTGATGCAACCCGTCAGCCCGCACGAAACGACCAGCGCCCCCGCACCCAGAACGATCGACTTCCACGCTGCCTGCATGTCCCTGCTCCCTTGGCCGCGCCCCACCGCTTTGCGCGTCGGCGGCGTCCGAGCCGCACGGGTCGCACACGGGCATCCGTGGCCATCGGCCCATCGTACCCGCCCCGCGCGACCGGGTGGCGCAGTTTGTGCGCGGAATCGGCCGCGACAGGCCATTTCCGCGTCCGTACGCTGGTTTTGCGTGGAAGACCTGTCGCTTTTGCACCCCGGTGAGCGGGTCCGGATTGATGCCGACGCCGCGGCGGACGGCGTCGGGACGCTCATCGCGCCCGCGTCCGTCATCGTCGAGGGTACCGCTTCAGGATCACTGCGCCTCCGCGCGTGCGGCTCGCCGCGGGAGGTTGACGGGGCGGCGGCGGGAGCGCGGCGCGTCGATCGGAGCGGCTGCGTGCTCCTGCCCGCCCTCGTCAACGCGCACACGCACCTCGATCTCACGCACATCGGACCAAAGGAGTATGAGCCCGCGCGCGGCTTCATGGGCTTCGTCGCGAACGTGCTCCCCAACCGGCTGAAAAACGAGGCATCGATCGCGGCGAGCGTCCGGCGCGGCGCGGAGCTTTCCCGCGCGGGCGGCGTCGTCGCGGTGGGCGATATCGCGGGCGTCGTCGAGGGCGCGCCCAGCCTTGCGGCGTCCCGAGCGCTGGACGCGACAGGCCTTCTCGGCGTGTCGTACGTCGAGTTCTTCGCGATCGGGAACGGCGAGGAGCGCAACCTCGCGGCGTTGGGGTTGGTGATTGGTTCCCCGGAATGGCGAGCGTGGCGCGGCGAGCGCGTGCGCCTGGGCGTCTCGCCCCACGCGCCGTACACCGTGAGCGCTCACGCCTTCGAACGCGCGCTCGCGATGACCGAGTCGCCCGTGTGCACGCACCTCGCCGAGAACGCGGAGGAGCGCGAGTTCATCGGGCGAGGGGCAGGGCCGTTCCGCGACTTCCACGACCGGCTGGGCCTGTGGAACGACACGACCGCGCGCAGCATCGGGCGCGGGCTCGATCCGATCGAGCACATGCGCCCGGTGCTCCGGCGTGGAACGCAACCGATGCTCCTCGCGCACGTCAACGACTGCGACGACGCCGGTCTCGCGACGATCGCCGCGAGCGGCGCGAGCGTCGCCTATTGCCCCCGCAGCAGCGCGTACTTCCTCAACCACGAGTCCTTCGGCCCCCACCGCTACCGCGACATGCTGCGCGCCGGGATCAACGTCTGCCTCGGCACGGACTCGGTGATCAACATCACCGACGGAACCGCCGCGGGGTTCGAGGCACGTCTCTCGACGCTCGACGAGGCGCGGTTCCTCCTCGGGCGTGACGGGACGAGCGCATCCACGCTCCTCAAGATGGCGACGGTCAACGGCGCCCTGGCCCTGGGCCTCGACCCCGCGCTTTTCACACTCTCTGGCGGACCCAAACATATGGCGGGGTTGATCTGCGTCGAAGCCCCCGGCCGCGGCGGACCGCTTGATCGGGTCCTGAGCGGTACGACACGACCGCAATTGATCCGGGGCACCGGGTAGAAGATTTCAGCACAGAGACACAGAAGACGAGGAGGAAGAAGAGAAAGACCTAGCTTGGAGACGTGAATGCGAGAGACGCTGGCATCCGAGTCTTCGAAAGCCAGGTCATTTCTTCTCAGCGGTCTCATCTTCTCTGTGTCTCTGTGCTGAATATCGTCTACCCACCACCCCCGCCGCGTTGCAGTGCCTCGCGCTCCTCGCGCGTCAGCGGGCGCACCAGGAACCACCCCCGCTCCCGCCAGCCGCGCTCCATCGCCGTCGCGTCCGACGTCCACCGCGCGACGCGCTCCGGCGCGAGGCGCGGGTCGAGGAAGCCCGAGCGCGAGAGCCGATCCAGCTCCGGGAAGTTCACGAAGACGTGCTCGATGCCCGCGTCGCGCAGGCGCCTCGACGCGCCGAAGGCGTCGCTCCCGTCGCCGAGCGCCGCGGCGAGCGCGCTCTCGTCCCACGCCGTTGCCCAGCGCACGGGGCCCGTGAAGTAGAGCGGCGTCGAGTGACCGATGAGCAGGAGGGTCTTCGCGTCCGTGACCACGGTGTTCACGACGTGCTCGGGCGACTGCTGCTCGGCGGGAGCGCCGCCCGGCTTGGTGAGCGCTCCGACCGGAACGATGAGCCCGGCCGCGACGACCTGCGACGGTTCTCTCGCGACCGTCAGCACGAGCGCGAGCATCTGGGCGGCGGCCGCCGTCCCCGCGATAGCCTTCGCGAAGGCGAGTCTCGGCGCCATCGCCGCGGCGGCGAGCGCCACGAGGACGCACGCGGTCGGCAGCGTTGGGAGCAGGAACCGCGACTGGATGTGCGTGAACGCGAGCCACGCGACGAGCTGCGCGAGGAGGCCGGCCGCGAGCACTCCGACCACCGCCCGCGCCGGGCGCTCGCGCCGCCGCGTCCACACCGGGAGAAGAACGGCGAGCGCGACCGCGGCGCAGAGCAACAGTCCCCACTGCGGGTTCGTTACGCCCCGCCACGACACGCCCATCGGGTCGGCGGTATCCGGTATCACGGCCAGCCGCAACCGGTCCGACCATGAACCGGTGAACTTGTGCGCCGCGGCGTACCGCGACACCTGCTCGGCCGTCCAGTGGCCCGTGCCGCCGGACGCGTTCGCGAAGATCTTCGCCGCGAACGGAAAGACCGGGTTCCCGCTCGCGAGCCAGTTCCGCACCATCCAGGGCGCGAGCATGAGCGCGCCGATGAGCGCGCCGATCACGGCACCGCGCAGCCACTCCCGCTTCGCGGTGACGGCGAGCAACCCGACCGCCACAGGCCCTCCGACCATAAAGAGCGCCGTCGGTTTCGCCGCGCACGCCGCGCCGACGAGGATCGCGCACAGCGCCCACCGGTGCGCCGGTGTCATGTCCATGAACAATGCCCGCCCGCACGCCGCGAGCATGAGCACCAGCGCCATCTCGTTGTACGCGAGCGATCCCGCCACCACCGCCCACGGCGTGAGCGCGGACAGCGAGAACGCAAGCGGCCCCGCGCCGGGCCACGCCGGGGCCATCCGCTCCGCGACGAGCGTGCCGACCCGCCCCGTCGCCAGCGCCGCGCACACGCCGACCATCGCGTGCAGCATCTGGGCGCTGCGCAGCCCGAGCCCGTCCCCCGCGAGCATCCCGTCCGCGCCGGGCGCGCCGAGCTGCGCGACGTGCAGGAACGCCGCCTCCAGATAACTCGGCAGGAACGAGTAGACGTTGTGCTCGAAAGGCCGCACCGCGCCGCTTCGCATCCACTCTTGCGGCAGCGTGAGGTGGTACGAGAGGGCGTCGAACCCGCCGAACTCGCCGCGCCAGACGAATCCCGGTGTCATCGTCGCCGCCGCGAGGAGAAGCCCGCACGCGGCAACACCCGGCAGCGCCCACGGCGACCGGAGAAACACCGCCGCCCCCGCAGGCCGCACGCGCATCCCGAATCCCACCAACCCCGGGACGAGCGCCGCCCACGCCACCATCGTTCCGGTCGACCCGCCGAGCAGGCCCGCCCATCCGAGCAGGTGCGTCGCCGTCAGTGTGACGGCCAGGCCCGCGCCCGTCTCAAGCGTCAGCGAGCGCTTCCCGACGAGGAGCCGCGGCAGGAAGAGCGCGCCGAGCCCAGCCGCCGACGCGAGGTAGACACCGGCCAGCGCCGCCGCGCCGACGCCCCGGAGCAGCACGCCCGCGAACCCGGTGAACCCCGTCCCCGCCAAGACCGGCAGGGCGAGCAGGCCCGCCAGCAGGCACAGAAGCGCCGGCATCGACGCCCGGAGCGCCGGTGCCGTGCGCGGGATTTCGAGGGTCGCCGGTTCGGCCACGCGGCGAACGGTACACGCCGTGTTGCAGGGGCCTAGGCGGCGTCGCCGTGGAACAGCCGCCGCAGCCACGCCACATCCGCTTCGCTCAGCGGCGGGTCTTCCGCCGCGGCGACGTTCATGCCCGCCTGCTTCGCGTCGCGGAAGCCGGGGATCGTGGAGCAAACGTTCCGGTGCGCGAGAACCCAGCGCTGCGCGACCGACGAGAGCAGCCGCGTCGGGTCCGCGGCGGGCCCGAAGCGTTCTTTCACGAGCGCGAGCTTGTCGCGCACCTCGCGCAGCGTCCGCGGGTTGAAGTCCTTGCGGCTCGCGCGGTAGTCCCCCTGCTCCCACGCCGGCGGCCTGTCGGGGTCGAACTTGTCGAGCAGGATGCCCTGGTCCAAGGGACCAAACGCGACAAACGAGCAGCCGTGCGCGTCCATCAACCGCTGCATGCGCGACCCGGGCCGGAGAGAGCCGTCGAATCGCAGGTTGGCCTTCGCCTGCAGGACGTCCGGCTTCACGACCGGGACCACGCGCTCGAAGTCGTCCTCGCCGTAGCCGCTCTGGCCCACGGCGCGCACCTTGCCCGCCTCCACCAGGTCACGCATCACCCCGGCGGCCTCGTGCAGATAGTCCTTGGACCCGCCGTCGTACCCCTGCCCGACGAACGCCGCGTGGTGGAAGTAATAGATGTCGATGTAATCGACGCCGAGGTTGCGCAGACTCTGATCGCATTGGTTCCGGATGTGCGCCGGGTCGTAGCCGTGCGGCGCCGTGCCCTTGAAGTGCCCCACCTTGGTCGCGATCACCTGCCGGTCGCGGCTCGCGCCCAGCTTCTTGAGCGCGGCGCCGAGCGTGCGCTCCGCGCGCCCGTTGCCGTAGACGTCCGCGTTGTCCCAGTGGTTGACGCCCGCGTCGAGGCCCGCCCTGATCCCCGCGAGCACGTCGGTTTCGTTCACGTCCGCCCAGCCGATGGGCTGGCCGTTCGCGCTCGACCAGTTCGGCCCGCCCAGCGTCCAGCAGCCGAAGCCGACCTCCGAGACCTTGACGCCGGTGCGGCCAACCTCGCGGTATCGCATGCGCGAGCGTACGGCCTACCGCACCAGACGCGGCAGCACCACCTCGATGAAGAGGTACGCCGCGGCGCCAAGCGCGACCATCCCGACGATGATCTGCATGGCCATCACCGCGGTGTCCCGCGCCAAACGCCGCAGGTCGGGGACGCGGACGGCCTTGTACGTGAACGCGACGAGGATCGCGCACGGCACGAGGAGCAGGTACCACGAGGCGTGCACGCCGAGCGGATCGATGAACGGCCGGTACGCGAGGAACGTCACGCGCCACCCCCGGCGCCCGCGGGCTTGAGCGTCGGCGTCGGCGAGGACGCGATCTCGCGCCGGCGCGTCGGGAATCCCGCGTCGATGATCGCGATGAGGTTCAGCATGCCGGCGAGCGCGGTGAAGAGCGTGCCCAGCTCGTTCACCTTGCCGACGGACTTGACGTTCGGCTTCTGCAGGCCCGTGCGCGTGCCGGCCTGGCCCGAGGGCACGGCCTTGCCGGGTTCCGGAGCGCTGTTGGGGTCGCGCAGCTCCCCGGGGTACGCGCTGCGGTAGCGCCGCAGCCGGTCGTCGTAGACCTTGAAGCGCGACTGGTGGACGTAGTCCGTCGCGATCGCGACAGGCCCCACGAGCGCCTGGCCGAGAAACCACACGCCGTCCTCGCGCCGGTCCACGACGTCGATGCCGCCGATGAGCACCCCGCCCGCGAAGAGCCCGAGCACGCCCACGCCGATCGCCAACCCCCGGGCCCGCTCGCCGCGCGCCGCGTGGCCGAGCCCCGGCAGGACGCACGCCGCGAAGAGCGCCAGCGGCTCGAATGAAACGTCCGGTGTGGAAGGGTTCATGCGTGGGATCGGTCGCGCGTCCGGCGCGGCGGGCGGCAGTGTACGTCTCGCCGTCCGTCCGTCGCGGGCGCGGGGAGGTCGCGGCGGGGGACTTTTCCCGGCGCATGTGCCTGCCTACGTTCGGCGGCGCGTGGCCGGGGTATTTCGCCCCCGGCGTGCAACAGGAGAGCGCCGCGTGCGAATCGCGGCGCGCCGGCTCGTGCCGGCGCGTGCCCGAAGGACGAGGAAGGTGCGACATGACGACCGCCGCTGAACTGCTGAACACGCCCGCGCCCGGCCGAGCCCTCCTCGCCGAGAATGCGCACGGGCCCCACGCCGCCCCGCGCTGGGCCGGCGACGACGCCTGGCTGGCCGCCCCCGCCGCCATGCCCGTCGGGTACGACGATGACGACGATGACGAAGATGAGGAAGGTGACGGCGTTTTCGGCGAGGACGAGGGCGAGGGCTTTGCCGAAGAGGGTGAGGATGAGTTCGAGGAGGACGAGGACTTCCTCGACGACGACGAGGACGACCTCGACGACGACTTCGAGGGTGACGATGATGGTGATGACGACGACGAGGAGCTCTGATCGTCCCGGGTAGGGACGTCGGGGCCCTCCCGGAGACGCCCCGCCCATGCCCGACAAGAACGCGACCAGGAACGACCGCTTTCCCTTCGACGACGGCGCGGGCGTCGGCCACTCGGCCTCTACACCGGCCGCCCCGGCCCGCCCCGGTGAGCAGGCGTTCCCGGGCGTCGTCGACCGCCGGCTCGGGCTCGACCGCCGCGCTATCAACGACGCGAAGAACCCCTTCGACGCCGCCGGCTTCGAGCGCCGCCGCGGCCCGGGCCGCAGGCTGTCGGACTTCTCCCGCTCCGCGGAAGAGGGCAACCTCACGAAGGAGCAATTCCTCTTCCTGATGGCGATCGACGCGTTCAAGAAAGCCAACACCTGCGCGTTCCCGACGTGGACGGACGTGCTCGAGGTGATCCGGCTCCTCGGCTACCGCAAGACGATGCCGATGGAGATGACGCTCAACAGCGCCGAGGACTGGATGGAAGCGCCCGGCGCCCCCAGCGGCGTCCGCCCTCCGCGCTGGGCCGACCACACGCAGCGTCAGAAGCAACGCGACGCGGCGTGAATTGTCTGGAGTAGGCCCGGCGTCCCGCCGGGCACCAGCGGCCTCTCGCGTTCTGGACACGGGGAGAGGGAGAGCGGGAGACACGGGGAATGTGGGGCAGGCGTCCCGCCTGCCACCGCCCACCCGTCGCCAACGAGCCCCACGCGCGAGCGTGGGGCGATGAACCCGCCGCGCCGTCACACACCGCGTCACCCGGTCTCTGTCGTCTCACCTCCCCACCTGTTCACCTCCTCATCTCGCACGGGGAGAGATGGCGGCGCAGCCGCCGGTGAGGGGCCTCACGTCTCGGCGTGAGCTTCAAATCTGCTAACCCACCGCCTTCGATGCACTATTCAACAGGCGCTTCTCGCCAGACGGCGGCGAGGACGTCGTCATACTGCGCGGGGTCGAAGTACCTCGAGCTCGCCTCGTATCGGAACGAGTCGCCGCGAGACGACAGCGGCACCGGCCCGTCTTCCCACGACCGCGTCAGCGTGCTCGCCCCTTCGATCCGCCACCGCTCACGTGCGGTCAACCCTTGCTGTGCCGCGTCGATCACCGCATAATTCAGGAACACCATCGCTTCGCTCAGCGGCATTTGGTAACAACTCCCCATCCAGCCCAGATCACGCTGGCTTGTGCCACACCAGTTATAGAACTTTGGTTCCGCGAGCAGCAGCGCCCGCCCATCACCGAGATCGCGGGTCACGACCACACCCTGGAACGTGGCGACGCGGAGTGCTTGATCAAAGCTGGACGAGGACACGTCGACGGCCCGCACGATTCCCGCGGGTCGGAGCACGCGTCCACTTTCCAATGTCAGCGCACCATCCTTGACCGCGACGACACGAATCGGATTGATGAGCGGATTCTTTCGCTTCCAATGCGATTGGAACGCGCCGGCGTTCCACACCGCGGCGAACACGAACAGCCCGGCGGCGAACGCCATGACGGCGATGCCGAGCCGGCGGGCCTTCTTCACTTTGGCGTCGTCATCAGCCTTTGCTTCGTGCTCCACCACGGGAACGTACGCCCGGCGGCCGGCGCCGGGTTCATCCGTGCGTCCGCTACGCTGCCCCGATGCCCGCCCGCATCCGGCTCAAGGTCTGCTGCATCGCCTCGGTCGATGAGGCGCAGCTCGCGATCGCCGCCGGGGCGGACGCGCTCGGACTCGTCGCGCGCATGCCCAGCGGGCCCGGGCCGATCGATGACGACCTCATCGCGACCATCGCCGACACCGTCTGCCCGCCCGTCGCGACCTTTCTGCTCACGTGCGAGGTGGGCCCCGACGCCGTCGTCGACCACGTCCGCCGGACGCGCGTCAACACCGTGCAGCTCGTGGACGACGCCGTCAAGCCCGACGTCTACGCGGCCCTGCGGAAGGCCGCCCCCGCCGTGCGCATCGTGCAGGTCGTCCACGTCCGCGCCCGCGATTCGGTCGCCCTCGCGCTCGCCGCGGCGGACCATGTCGATGCGCTCCTCCTCGACTCGGGCAACCCGCACGCCCGCGAGCTCGGCGGCACGGGACGCACGCACGACTGGGTGCTCAGCCGCGAGATCGCCGAGCGCTCGGCGCGGCCGGTCTTTCTCGCCGGCGGGATCGGCCCGTCGAACGTCGCGGACGCGATCGAGCGTGTGCGTCCGTTCGGCATCGACTTGTGCTCCGGTGTACGGACGAACGGCGCGCTCGACGAAGCGAAGCTCATCGCGCTGACCGCCGCGATGCGGCGGTGACCGTCCCGGCGGCGCCTTCTACTTCCCCCGCCGCGCCTCGATCCACGCGCCCACGACGCCCACCGCCACCGCGAAGACGCCCAGACCGCCGCCGAGCACCGTGCCCGCCGCGGCCCCGCGCACGCGCCCGATGTTCTCGTACCGCGAGTCCCTCAGCTCCGCCGAATCTACAACCACCGTGACGTTCTCGTTCCCGTGCTGATCGATGAAAACCTCCGGCGCGTTGCGTCCGGCCCACGCCCCGAAGAGCCCGCCCGCGAACATCCCGAGCAGCGCGGTCGCGAAGACGATGGCCACGGCACGGATCGTGTACTTCATGGTTCGGCCCCCCACAGGAAGCGCGGTCTTCCCGGCCGAGCCCCGGCCGGCCACGACCGCCTTGTCTCCATCCATCGGTAGAAAGCCTCCACCAGCACCGCCAAAACCCCGAGACCGCCCCCGAGCGCGACGCCTACCGCGGACCCGAGGAACCGCGCCGTCCCCTCCGGCTCGACCCGGATCGGGTCTCCGGGCATCGCGAGGATGTGCTCGAAGAAGTCCGGGGCCGTCCGACCCGCCCACTGACCGAAGACGCAGCCGGCGAGCATCCCGACCGCCGCCGAACCGCACACGACGATAAACACCGCGCACCCGCGCCTGGCCATACGGGACGTACTTCGGCCCCTCTCACCCGGTTCGAGCAGTCAGGCGCTTACCGGTTATGGACCCTCGCCGCCGTGTGGCGCGTGAAAACCGCCTTCGCCCGCTCCTCGCCGAGGCAAGCTTCGAGCAATGACAGGGCGAGCGCCGGGTACGGCGCGAGCAGGCACGCCGTCCGGTTCAGGTACGACGCGCCCCACTTCCGCCATCGTTTCCCGGAATGCGCCCGCAATTCCGCCGCGGCGTCGAGCAACGCCACGGCGACGACCCGCGCGTCACGCTCACCCAACCCGACCGCGGCGCGGAGCAGCAGCTCCAGCGTCGTTGCCCTCGACCGGAGCGGCGTCACGCCAGCGCTCTTCGCCAGCGCATCGGCGAGCACTCGCTTCGCGTACTCAATCCGGCCCCGTGCGGCGGCCGCCTCGATGACCCATGCGAGCACCGCGACGCGCTGGTACGCGTCGTTCCCCTCCGCCGCGGCGGAGCACGCGCGTGTCAGAACGTCATCGACTCGCTCCTCCGGCGCCGACTCCGCCACGCCGGCCAGCGCCTGCGCGCGGTACCACGGGATCTCGATCCCGCGCGCGACCTCGAGCGCGTCGGCCCACCTCGTGCGCGCAAGCTGGCACGCCCGGGTGCGCAGCGTCGCGCAGTGCTCGGCGTTCTCCCACCCGGGTCTCCGCACGGATCATGGTAACATTGGAGTCGCCAATCAAGCGCGGTGGATCGGACTTCTGCCTCACAACAGAATTCTGCAATCCGGCTGAGGGCGTGTTGCGCGAGGGCTTGCATGGCAACGACGACCATCGACCAACTCCGCGACCTCATCCGCTCACACGGCCTGACGGCCGCAGAAGAGCGGATCATGAACCTGGTCCGTCCCTGTGTGCGGCTGCGTCGCACGCCCGTTGATCAGGACTCCCTGGGCCCGTCAGACTCGCGCCTCGGCGGCGATCCACACTTGCCGATCGGATTCGAGTGGCCGTTCCGCAAGCGCCTTCCCCTCGCTCACATCGCCACGATCCGGCTGTCGGACGCCGCTCCGTTCGATACGAACGGCCTGTTGCCCCCCTCGGGCCTTTTGTACTTCTAGTACGACGTCGCCGAGCAGCCGTGGGGATTCGACCCGAAAGATGCCGACGGCTTGCGTGTAGACTACATCGCGGACGAGAATGCGCCGCTGGTATGGACGCCGATGCCGGTCGATCGAATCGACCCGTCCGCGGACCGCGGATTCCTCGATGACACGCCGCGCGCGGCGTGCAGGGTCCGGTTCGAAAGCGGGCTCACGCTCCCGAACTGGGAGTGGCTGCGCGAGCACGGGGCTGCGGACAGCGACCTCGCGGACAGCGACGCGTACGGAGAGTTGGCGTCTTTGCTGACCAAGGAGCCCCGGAACTACCTTCTCGGGCATCCGCATCCGCAGCAAGGCCCGATGGAACGCGAGTGTCAGTTGGTGAGCAACGGCCTCTACTGCGGCGACGGATCCGCGCACGACGATCCGCGCCGCGCGGAACTCGAGGCGGGTGTGCACGATTGGCGACTCCTTCTCCAAGTCGATACGGATGAAGATGGTCCGGGCTGGATGTGGGGTGACATGGGCACGCTGTACTACTGGATCCCCGAGGCTTCGCTCCGACGCGCCGACTTTTCAAAGGCGTGGTTGATTCTGCAGTGCGGATAACGGCTCCACGTGAACCAGAGCGCCGCGCGCACCGTCTACGCTCCCCCATGACCTCCCCGAACTCCGTCCGCCTCCACCGCGTCCTCAAGGCCCCGCCCGAGGCCGTCTTCCGGGCCTTTGTCGAGCCCGCGGCCCTCGTCAAGTGGATGGCGCCGCACGGCTTCGTCGCGCAGGTCCATTCGATCGACGCCCGCGCGGGCGGCTCGTACCGCATGTCCTTCGCCAACTTCCGCACCGGCCAGACGCACGCCTTCGGCGGCACGTACAAGGAGGTCAAGCCCGGCGAGCTCCTCCGCTACAACGACAAGTTCGACGACCCGAACTTGCCGGACGAGATGACGATGACGATCTCGTTCCGCAAGGTCTCCGTCGGGACGGAGCTCTCGATCGTGCAGGAGAACATCCCGCCCATGATCCCGGCGGAGATGTGCTACCTCGGCTGGCAGGAGTCGCTGACGCTCCTGACGCTGCTCGTTGAAGCAGACGTGCCGTAACCGGACTCCTTGTTCCACGACGCCGCCGTACTCAGCGGCGGCGTGTCTGCGGCATCGCGGCCGGCGATACGACTCAGACCCTCTTCAACTCCGTCACCGTCCGCTCGCTCCGCACGTTCCCCGTGTTCACCGTGCTCGCGGGCTCGAAGAGGACCACCTCGACCTCCTCCTCCGCAACGGGCCGGTGCTCGACCCCCCGCGGCACGACGAGCATCTCGCCCTGCGCCACCGGCACCCGCGTCACCCCGTCGCCTTCGCGAAATTCCATCACGAACGAGCCGCGGTGCACCAGGAAGAGCTCGTCCTCGCGCTCGTGCGAATGCCAATCGAACGCGCCCTTGAACTTCGCCAGCTTCACCTGCTGCCCGTTCAGATCCGCGGCGATCCGGGGCGACCAATGCTCCGAAAACGTCGCGAACGCGGCGGGGAGGCTCACCTTGTCGGGCACGCGGGGCACCCGGCACGGTACGACCGAGCCCCCGCCGGGGAGCGGCGAGCGGCACGGCCGCCCGACGTGCTTGTTCGGGGCTTTTTAGGGGCCCGCCCCGGCCGCGGGCGCTCACCCCGTGAATCCGCAAGGGCCCCGAACTTTCGGTGGTCGGCGCGCGTATAGTTCTCCGATCACTGTCAGGGCCCGGCCGCGTCGGTCGAGTTTCGCAGTCTCCCGACGCTTCTCACGCCCGAGCCAAGCACCGGTAATCTCAAGTTTCGTCTCTCGGGCAAGGAAGAAAGCTATGAAGCTTTACGTCGGGAATCTTTCGTACAACACCACCGAGTCGCAGCTCCGTGACCTCTTCGCGCAGCACGGCGACGTGGTCTCCGCATCGCTCGTGACGGACCGCGAGACCGGCCGCCCCCGCGGCTTCGGTTTCGTCGAGTTCAAGAGCGCCGAGCAGGGCCAGGCCGCGATCAACGCCCTCAACGGCAAGAACGTTGACGGCCGCGACCTGACCGTCAACGAGGCCAAGCCCCGCGAAGGCGGCGGCGGCGGCCGCGGCGGATTCGGTGGCGGCGGCGGCGGTGGTGGCCGCGGCGGCCGTGGCGGCGGTGGTGGTGGTTGGGGCGGCGGTGGTGGCGGCGGCGGCCGCGACCGCGGCACCAGCGGCTGGTAATCGCCAGTCCTTTCAATGGCATGTCAAGACCGGGGCCGAGAGGCCCCGGTTTTTCATTTGTGGCGCCGCGCGCGGAATGCCGGGATCGCGATCATCACGCCCCCAGCCGCACCGACGCGTTGATGATCGCCGCGTACGTGTACGCCTGCGCGATGTTCCCCAGCGCGATGCGGTCGCGCGGGCAGAACTGCTCCGTCGCCGTGCCCGTCGGGCCCACCAGCGACACGACGTCGTTGAGCAGCGCGAGCCCCTCCTCGCGGCGGCCGACGAGCGCGAGCGATTCCGCGAGCCAGCCGGCGCAGATGTGCATGCCTCCTTCCGGCCCCGGCAGCCCGTCCTCCTCGAAGTACCGGTACACCGTCGGCCCGCGCCGGAGGCGCGCGTTCGCCGCGTCCACCGTCGCCACGACCCGCTCGTCGTCGGGCGGCAGGAGCCCGGAGAGCCCGACCCACAGCGCCGCGGCGTCCATCGTCTCGCGCCCGTACGCGCCGCGGAAGGACCGCAGCTCCGGCGACCAGCCGTGCGCGAGCACGTCGGCGCGGATCTCCTCCGCGAGCGCGGCCCACGCCGGGTTCGCCCGCCCGTGCAGCGCTTCCTCGATCGCGAGCCCGCGCCGCACCGTGTGCCAGCACATGACCTTCGAGTGCACGTGGTGCCGGCGCTCCGTGCGGAACTCCCAGATCCCGTGGTCGGGCTCGCGCCAGCGCGCCTCGACCGCGCCCACCATCGCCTGCGCCAGCCGCCAGTGCTCCGGCGAGAGGGGCGCACCCCGCTCCGCGATCATCGCCATCAGGTCCACGATCGGGCCGAAGACGTCGAGCTGCACCTGCGTCGCCGCGGCGTTGCTGATGCGCACCGGCCTGCTGTCCCCGTACCCGCACAGGTGCGAGATGTCCGCCTCCGGCGGCAGGTGCCGGCCCGTGACCGTGTAGATCGGCCGCAGCCGGTCGGGCGACTCCGCCGCGTCGATGATCCCCAGGACCCAGTCCAGCAGCTTGAGCGCGTGCCCGTGGTTCCCCAGGCGCACGAGCGCCCCCGCCGCGATCGCGGCGTCGCGGGGCCAGCAGAAGCGGTAGTCCCAGTTGCGCACGCCGCCCAGGTGCTCCGGCAGGCTCGTGGTCGCGGCCGCGACGATCGCGCCCGTCGGCCCGTGGCACAGGGCCTTGAGCATGATGGCGCCGCGCTTGACGACCGGCGCGTGCAGCGCGGGGAGGCGAAGCGACGACGCCCACCCGCTCCAGAAACGCACGTTCTCACGCCGCCGGTCGGGCTCCGGCTGCGTCGGCGGGCGGTGGGCGGCGGTCCCGACGCGGAGCTCCATGAACACCGGCGCATCCGCGAGCGTCAGGCGCGCCGTCGCCGTCTGGTGCCTCCCCTCGTCCGCGACGCTCCACGCGATGCCCGGCGCGTAGAGCGCGAGCGGCTCGGACGAGCCCTCCACGATCAGCCCGTGCTCGTGCGGGATCAGCCGCGTCGGCGAGCGTCCGAAGTCAAGCCTCGGCGCGAAGCGCACGACCGCGTCGCCGCGCCCCTCGAGCACCCGCACGAGGTCGCTGCGGCCGGCACGCTGGAACGCGCGCCCGCCGGCGCAATCGAGGTAGTCGGTCACGCGCACGCCGCCGAAGTCCGTGACCAGCACCATCGAGTCGGGCTCGTAGCGCTGCGTCGCCGGCCCCGCCCCGCCGGCCGTCACCGACCAGTGCCCCGCGTTCTCGCCGCCCACCAGCGCCGCGAAGACCGACGACGAGTCGACCCGCGGCGCGCACAGCCACACGACGGACCCGGCGGGATCGACGACCGCCAGCGTCCGCTGGTCCGAGAGGACCGAATGGCGCTCGAGCGGCACAAGGTTCCGCTGCGACAACCACGCCCGACGCCGCGCCAGCAACTCGGCGAGCACCGCCGCCAGCTCCCGCGGCGTCCCCACGCGTTCGCCCGCGGCGGTCGGCCCCTCCCCGACCTTGACCCCGAGGTCGCTGGTCGCCAGGGCGCGCATCCCGTCCTCGTCCGTCGGGTCGTCGCCCGCGAAGAAGACCGCGGTCGCGCCCGAGCGGTGCCGCAGCGCCTCGAGCGCGCCCCCCTTCGTCGCGCCGCTCAGGTTGAACTCCACCACCATGCTCCCGCGCCGGGCCGTCACGCCCGCCAGCGCCGGGATCGTCATGACGGCGCTCATCGCGCGCTCGACGGCGGCGGCGCCGAGCGCCAGCGGCGCGCCCCGATAGTGGAGCGCGACGCCCCAGGGCTTGCGCTCCAGGAGCGATCCGGGCGTGTCCGCCGCGATCGGCGACAGCGTCGCCGCGAGCGCCTCGAGCAGCGCGGGGTCCGGGGCCGCGGGCCGGCCCCAGCCCGGCATCTCGGCGCCGTGGCTGCCGACCAGCGTCACCGGGTCCGTCAGGCCGCTCACGCGGCGCAGGTCGTCGAGCCCGCGCCCGGAGACCACCGCGACGTGCGTGTGCGCGAGCGACGCCAGCGCCCGCATCGCGTCCATGCTCTCCCCGAGGGGAGCCGCCAGGCGGGGCTCCGAGGCGAGGTCCGCCAGCGTGCCGTCGAAGTCGCTCGCCACGAGCAGCACGGGCGTGCGCGCCAGCGCACCGACTTTGTCCGCCAGCGCCGGGTTCACCCGCCGACCTCCTGGAGCGTCTCCACGAACTGGTTCGCCCACTCGAAGACGTCGTGCCGCCGCACCTGCGCCCGCAGGATCGACATCCGCATCTTCTCCTCGCGCTCGCGCATCCGCAGCGCCTGCGTGATCGCCGCCATGAACGCGTCGATGTCACGCGGGTTGACCAGCAGCGCCCGCCGCAGCTCGCGCGCGGCGCCCGCGAACTCGCTCAGCACCAGCACGCCGGTGTGGTCCGTCCGGCACGCGCAGTACTCCTTCGCGACCAGGTTCATCCCGTCGCGCAGCGGCGTCACCAGCATGACGTCCGCCGCGAGGTAGTACGCGACCAGCTCCTCCCGCGAGAGGGAACGGCGGAAGTAGTGCACCGCCACCTTGCCCGGCGCGCTGAACTGCCCGTTGATGCGCCCCACCGTGCGCTCGACCTCCTCGCGCACCTGCTCGTAGCCCAGCGCCTCCTCGCGCGACGGCACGGCGATCTGCATCAGCACCGCGTTGTCCGCCGACAGGCGCTTCTCCTTGAGCAGCTCCTCGAACGCCTTGAGGCGGTCCGTGATCCCCTTCGTGTAGTCCATCCGGTCCACGGCGAGCAGCACCTTCCGGTCCCCCAGGCTCGACCGGATCTCCGCCGACCGCGCCAGCACCTTCGGCGAGCGCGCCAGCCGGTCGAAGTCGTCCGCGTCGATCGAGATCGGCATCGCGCGGCAGTGCACCGTGCGCCCCTCGATCGTCAGCTCCCGGTCCGTCCCCTCCGCCGGCGTGTACCGCCGCGCAAGCCGCGAGAAGTTCGTCGCGCTCGCCTCGGTCTGGAACCCCACGAGGTCGCACCCCAGCAGCCCGCGCAGCAGCGCCGCCCGCCACGGGAGCCACGCGAAGAGCTCCTCCGGCGGGAACGGGATGTGCAGGAAGAACCCGATCTTGAGGTCCGGCCGCAGGTCCCGCAGCATCTTCGGCACCAGCTGCAGGTGGTAGTCGTGCACCCACACCAGCGCGCCCCGCCCCGCGACGCGCGCCATGCGCGTCGCGAACTTCATGTTCACCTCGCGGTACGGGTGCCACCACTCGCGGTGGAACTCCGGCGTCTGGATCGCGTCGTGGTAGAGGGGCCAGAGCGTGCCGTTGCAGAAACCCTGGTAGTACCTGTCGACCTCCGTCCTCGTCAGCTGCACGGAGAGCACGGACATCTTGCCCGACTTGATGATCCGCGGGGCGCGCCCGGCGCCGCCGTCCCACCCCACCCACGCGGCCCCACGCTTCTCCACGATCGGCGCCATCGCCGACACCAACCCGCCGGGGCTGCGCTCCCAGACGATCGACCCGCCGCGCGAGACGCGCTGCACGGGGAGCCGATTCGCCGCGATCACAAGCCGGGCGCGTTGTGCCATGCAGTCTCCTGTGCCCCGGTCGGGGCGGACTCACGTTCAACAAAAATACCAGCCATCACCGGCGCACGGGGTGAGAAGGGGCTCATGCCGCGCGCCGCGTGCGGGTTTGGCGCCGCGCCGACAACTGGCCTTCAGCAACGCTCGTGGGGAGGTGAGGAGGTGAACAAGTGAGGAGGTGATGCAGAACTGGAGCCCTTTCACCTCCCCACCCGCTCACATCCCCATCCGCTCTGCCCTCGTTCGCTCGTTCGCTCAACCCCTCTCTTCACTCCGTCTCTGCGTCTCTCTCTACACTTCCTCCCAATGTTCGACCGCCTGACCGACACCTTCAACGGCCTCGTCCGCAAGCTCTCCGGCAACGACAAACTGACGGAGAAAAACGTCGCCGACGCCATGGCCGACGTCCGCGCCGCCCTCCTCGACGCCGACGTCCACGTCGGCGCGGTGGACGAGTTCTGCAAGGCCGTCCTCGACGACGCCCTGGGCCAGAAGGTCATCCAGAGCGTCGAGCCGGGCCAGCAGATGGTCGGCATCGTCCACAAGCGCCTCGTCGAGCTTCTCGGCGGCGCCGTCGCCGTCACGCCCGCCGACGAGCGCACCGGCCTGCCCATCCCCATGCCCCGGCCCGTGGACCCCGACGCGCTCATCACCCGCGTCAGCCCCGGGCCCACCGTCATCCTCATGTGCGGCCTCCAGGGCTCCGGCAAGACCACGACGTGCGCCAAGCTCGCCGCCTACCTCCGCAGGCGCGGACGCACCGTCATGCTCGCCGCGTGCGACCTCCAGCGCCCCGCCGCCGTCGAGCAGCTCGCCAACCTCACCCAGCAGGTGAACACCGACGCCGGCGGCCCCGCCTCCGTCACGTTCTACGGCGAGCCCGACAAGGTCGCGGCGTACGGCAAGGCCGTCGGCGTCGCGGTCGATGTCGCCAAGCGCGCCCTCGCCGCGGCACGCTCCGCCCGCGTCGACACGCTCATCATCGACACCGCCGGCCGCCTGCACGTCAACGACGAGCTGATGAACGAGGTCGCACGCGTCAAGGACGCGACCAACCCCCACCACGTCTTCCTCGTCGTGGACGCGATGACCGGCCAGGACGCCGTGACGAGCGCCCGCGCCTTCAACGAGCGCCTCGCCGTGGACGGCGTGATCCTGAGCAAGTTCGACAGCGACACACGCGGCGGCGCGGCCCTCTCCGTCCGCCACGTCACCGGCGCCGCGATCAAGTTCGTCGGCGTCGGCGAGAAGATCGACGCCCTCGAGGAGTTCCACCCCGACCGCGCCGCCGGCCGCATCCTCGGCATGGGCGACGTCGTCTCCCTCGTCGAGAAGGCCTCGCAGGAGGTCTCCGAAGAGGAGGCCAAGACCCTGCAGGAACGCATGATGCGGGGCGAGATGTCGATGGACGACTTCCTGAAGCAGCTCAAGAGCCTGCGCCGCATGGGCCCCCTCAAGAACCTGCTGGGCCTCCTCCCGGGCGTCGGCTCGATGCTCAAGGACGTCAACATCGAGGACAAGCAACTCGACCGCGTCGAGGCGATCATCAACTCGATGACGCGCCACGAGCGCTCCAGGCCCGGCGAGATCACCTTCTCCCGCCGCCGCCGCATCGCCCGCGGCGCGGGCGTCAAGGAGGACGAGGTCGGCCGCCTCGTCAAGCAGTTCGACATGGTCAGCAAGATGACCCGCGAGATGGCCCGCATGGGCGGCGCGGAGCGCGCGAAGATGACCAGCCAGCTCCGCAGCGAGGACCCGATGGCCGCCGCACAGGCGATGCGCGGGCTCGGCGGCTTCGGCCGCGGCACGACGCACACCTCGAGCATCAAGGACCGCTTCAAGAAGCGCAAGCGCTGAGCAATCGCGTTACGGCGCCTTCGGCAACGGCGCAAGGTCCGGCTCCATCCACCCGCGCCGCGCCTCGGCGGACATGATCCGCTCGCGCGAGTAATACAACCGCAGCAGCACGCGGCTGTGCAACTGCGTGTGGTGGTCGAGAAACGCCTCCACCGTCGGCTCGGCGCCCGCGTCCGCCCCGCCCGGGCCGTACGCCCGCATCGTCGCCCCCACGATCCGCATCCACGCGATCGTCAGCGTCTCGTGATACCCGCCCGTCGGCGTCTGCTCGATCCCGTGCGCCGCGTTGTACTTCTTGACGCCCTCGCACATCCGCCGCGTCGCTTCATCGGGCGGATACGCCCGCAGCAGCAGGTACGCGACCGTCAGGTGCGCCCGGTGGTTCCACGCCTCGCGCGGGATGGAGCACGCCTCGAAAGCCTCGAGCGTCACAGGACCCATGACGCTGAACGTATCCCGCGCTCGATGCTCCGTCGCGCCGACACCGCCTCCGCCGAAGGTGTGACTTTCGGCGGGGGCCGGCGAATTCACCCCCGTTTCAACCGCCGCGGGACCTCGCCCTGCCGCGCGACCGCGCCCAAGGAGCCCCCGCATGATCCTCCGCATGGACCGTCTCATGACCGACCTGCCCATCCCCGATTCCCCCTCGCCCAACGGCGCCGCGGCGGTCCAGGAGCTTCTGGGCGGCAAGTTCGGCGAGATGTCCACGCTCATGAACTACACCTTCCAGTCCTTCAATATGCGGGGCCGCTCGCAGATCCGCCCCTTCTACGACCTCGTCGCGAACATCGCCGCCGAAGAGTTCGCCCACGTCGAGCTCGTCTCCTACACCATCAACCTCATGCTCAACGGCGCGACCAAGCGCGGCAAGGACCCCGTCAAGGCCCCGCTCTCGAACGCGGTCGATTACCGCAACTCCTACCACTACATCGCGACGGGGCAGCAGGCCGTCTGCGGCGACTCGCAGGGCAACTTCTGGACGGGCCAGAACGTCTTCTCCAGCGGCAACCTCAAGCTCGACCTCCTCCACAACTTCTTCCTGGAGTGCGGCGCGCGGGCGAACAAGATCCGCGTCTACGAGATGACCGCCGACCCCACGGCGCGGGCCATGGTCGGCTTCCTCCTCGTCCGGGGCGGCGTGCACATCGTCGCCTACGCCAAGGCGATCGAGAAGCTGAGCGGCGTTCCCGTCGGCAAGCTCCTCCCCATCCCCGACATCAACAACAAGAAGTTCCCGGAGGCGGCGGCGCACGAGGCCCGGGGCGAGCACCTCACCCTCTACCGCTTCAGCCCCTCTGATTACACGCGCCTGGGCGAGGTCTGGAACGGCGAACACCCCGAGGACGGCAAAGAGCTCAATGTCGCCGAGGGCCCGCCGGAGGGCGCGCCGCCCCCGGACTTGGACGCCGAGCCGCAGCTCACCGCGCCCATCGGCCCCGACGCGGAGACCCTCGACCCCGAGGTGATCGTGACGTACGCGAAGAAGATCTTCGGGAGCGAAGTCGCGGCACAGGCGAAGCGGCGGCAGGGGTAAACCACACGATCAAGTTATCGAAGCACCCGGTACGCGCTCGACTCGTGCGCCGGGTCGATGTCGCCGTATGTCGCAAGTTCCAAGTAAATCGCCATCAGTCATTCATCAAGGCTCGACGTGGTCTGAACCATTCGATTCGGATCGTGGCCGACGTGGACGACGGGGCTTGATCGGCGTGGCTCGGGGCGCACGCGCACGCAATCGAAACCCCCGTCCCCATCCGTGAATCGTCAGCAGTTGCGGCGTGAGCCAGAGCATTTCCTCCGTCGATTGCGTTTCAAACGTCGCTCCGAAGCGCAGACCGTTGCAGCAAGCGAGAAACGCTCGCAGGTCCTCCGGACACGTCGGGGCCGGCCTCACCGGACAGCTCTCAAAGACACGATCGATCTGTGCTTCCGTCGCCGGCGGATTGCGTGAGAGCTGCAGCGACGCATGGTGCCGCCGCTTGTGCTCGAGGATGAGGCTCATCACGCGACACATCGCCCTTCGCCTTCCGATCGCGCGGCACCGTTACTCAAGCACTCGTCCATTCGCGGCGTGATAGTGCACTTCCCCACCGGCCCAAACTTGGCGCAGCGCGCCGTCGCGCTGGTGAGCGGGCACCGTGCCGCGCTCCACAGACACATCGAACGCCGCCTTGTCGAGCGTGTACCGCGTCAGCATTCCAGAGAGGCGGTACTTCCCGATGTAGTCCTTCGCATTCTCGAACGAGGAGAATACGGCCGACGGATGGTGCGACCGCCGTTCTGGCAAGCTATCGCCCTCGAACACCCACACGTACATTTCTTGACCTGACTCGCTCATTCTCCGCCACCGGATAGCTGCGTGAGAGTGTCGAACCTCGGTCTGCTCACCGCGTCACCCCCTCACCGCGTCACGAGTACCGAGCGTGTCGGCGTCCAATGGCCACTCCCGCCCACCCGCACCTACTCCGGCCGCATCAACGGAAACAGCACAACGTCCCTGATCGTCCTTTGGTCCGTCAACAGCATCACGAGCCGGTCCACGCCCAGGCCCATACCTCCCGCCGGCGGCATGCCCACCTTGAGCGCGCGCAGGAAGTCGTGGTCCATTGTCCGGAACGTGTTCTCCTCCGCGTTCTTCTCCGCGTCCAGCCCCTTGAGCTGATCGCGGAACTTCCGCTCCTGGATCTCCGGGTCGTTCAGCTCCGTGTAGTGCGGCGCGATCTCCATCCCGCCGATGAAGAGGTCCGCCCGGTCCGCGAGCACCGGGTTGTCGCGCTTGGGGCGCGTCAGCGGGCTCACCGCCGCGGGGTAATCGGTGATGAACGTCGGCGTCGCGGGATCAAGCTGCGCCTCCCCCCCGCGCTCCTTGTCCTCGAACAACTCGTTCACCACGAGGATCTCGTCCATCGCGTCGATCGCCCCGTGCAGGGCCGCCGACCGCGATCGCTTCAGCGTCTCCCGCGCCCGCTTCGCGTCCGTCATCGGGAAGCCGTACGCCTTCTCGAAGAGCTCGCCGTACGACCGCCGCGCGAAGGGCTTGGAGTAGTTGATCGAGAGCTCGCCGAAAGGCAGCACGATCTCCGCGCCCGCAGCGCCGCCCCGCGCGTCGTGCACCATCCGCGCGCAGTCACGGATCACGCTCTCCGTCAGCTCCATCACCGTCTCGACGTCCCCGAAGGCGTGGTACGCCTCCAGCATCGTGAACTCCGGGTTGTGCTGCTTGTCGAGCCCCTCGTTGCGGAAGTTCCGATTGATCTCGAAGACCTTCGGCATCCCGCCCACCAGCAGCCGCTTCAGGTAGAGCTCCGGCGCGATCCGCATGTAGAGGCTGATCGAGAGCGCGTTCATCGTCGTGACGAACGGCCTCGCCGCGGCCCCGCCCGCGAGCGTCTGCAGCATCGGCGTCTCGACCTCGAGGTACCCGCGCGACTCGAGGAACGCCCGCATCCGCGACACGATCCGGCTGCGCATCTCGAAGACGCGCAGCGTCTCCGGGTTGACCCACAAGTCCACGTACCGCTGGCGGTAGCGCAGTTCCACGTCCGTGAGCCCAGCGTGCTTCTCCGGCGGCGGCACCACCGCCTTCGCCCCGGGCCGCAGCGCGCTCGCCCACACCGTCACCTCGCCCGTGCGCGTCTTCATCACGCGCCCCTCGGCCACGACGACGTCGCCGAGGTCGCTCAGCTTCGCGAGGTTGAACCCCTTCTCGTCGCAGTCCTTCTGCGAGACCGCGACCTGCAGGTCCCCCGTCGCGTCGCGCAGGTTCATCCACACCAGCTTGCCGTTGTCGCGCAGCAGCACGACGCGCCCCGCAATCTTCACCGCCGGCCGCTTGTCCACGAACCCCGGCGCCTTCCCGTTGGCCTGCTGGTCCTTGTCCGCCGCCTCGTCGTACACCGCCGCCGCCCTTGCCAGCGGCGTGATCCCGTCCTCCCGCCACCCGTACGGCTCGAAGCCGAGCGCGCGGGCGCTCTCGCGGTTGGCGCGGCGTTGCTGCTCGAGATGATGGACGGACTGCTCCTGCGCGGGCGGTGTGGTCATCGCGTGTTCCTCGCGCGAGGGTACACGCGGCGTCACTGCCCCGGCCGCGGGCGCACGCGGATCGCGCCCGAGACCGTCACCTGCTGCGTCGCCTTCGGGTCGCACAGCGGCCGGTTCACCGCGCCGGGCTGATCGATCAGGTCCTTGAGCGACACGTTCTCGAACTGCCTGATCAGCAAGGACGCGGCGTCGTCCAGCGCGCGGTGCAGGGGGCAGAGGTTCGGCCCGTGGTTCGGCAGGCCGAGCGGGCAGGTCGTGATGCGCTCCAGCCTGCCGACGGCGTTGATCACCTCGAGCATCTTGATCTGTTCGGCGGGCCTCGTGAGCCGGTAGCCGCCGCCGACGCCGCGCCGGCCGGTGATGAGCTTGGCGGTGGCGAGTTGTTGGAGCACCTTCGCGAGGTAGTTCGTCGGCACGCGCGTCATGTCCGCGAGCGTGGTCGTGGGGACCAGCTCGTTCGGCGCGAGCGCAAGGCAGGCCATGGCTCGGAGTGCGTACTCGGTTGTTTGTGAGAACATTTTTTGGCGCTCTTCACGAATGCTACGCCCGCGCCAAGATTGAACCCCGACCTATCCGCAATGTGAAGCCATATCTTTTCACACCCCCGATTCGCCGCCGGGGCGGTTGCCGTACCACGCGATCGTGCGCGCAAGCCCCTCCTCGAAGCCGACTTGCGCCCGCCAGCCCAAGAGCTCCCTCGCCCGCGTCGTGTCGAGGCACCGGCGGGGCTGCCCATCGGGCTTCGACGGATCCCAACGGACCGCGCCCCGGTACCCCGTCAGCCGCACGATGAGCGCGACGAGATCCCGGATTGTGATCTCGAAGCTCGCGCCGAGGTTGATCGGCGTCGGCTCGTCCATGACTTCCGCCGCGCGCACGATCCCCTCGGCGCAGTCATCAACGTACAAGAACTCGCGGGAAGCGGCGCCCGTTCCCCAGCACACGATCTCCGGATCGCCGCGCCGCGCCGCCTCCACGCACTTGCGGACGAGCGCCGGGATCACGTGCGACGTCTCGAGGTCGAAGTTGTCGTTGGGCCCGTACAGGTTCACCGGCAGCACATAGGCGCTGCGCATGCCGTACTGCGCGCGGTACGCGTCGAGCATCTGCCACGCGGCCTTCTTCGCGACGCCGTACGGCGCGTTCGTCTCCTCCGGGTAGCCGTTCCACAGCTCCTCCTCGCGGAACGGCACCGGCGTGAACTTCGGGTACGAGCAGATCGTCCCAACCTGGACGAACTTCCCGCCGCGCTCCGGCAGCCCGTCGAGCCGCGCCTGCTCGATCAGGTGCATCGCCATCGCCATGTTCGCGAAGAAGTACCGCCCGGGGTTCGCCCGGTTCGCGCCGATGCCCCCCACCTCCGCCGCCAGGTGGAGCACGACGTCCGTCTTCTGCCCGTCGAACGCCGTCCGATAGAGACGCGCGCAGTCGTGCGCGAGCGTCAGGTCGAAGCCCCTCCGCCGCGGCACAAAAACCGCCGCGCCGCGGTCTTTCAGGAGCGCCACGACCCGCGCGCCGAGGAACCCCGCGCCGCCCGTCACGATCACGCGCTTGCCCGAAAGAAAACCCGGCTGCATCCGCCAATCGTTGCAGCCCGTACGCCTGTTCGCCAGATAAACTCGTCCGCAGCAGCCCGGTCGGCGGGCTCCCGCGGCGCGCTCTCGGACTCGCCGCCGACGACGAACCGCCCCGTGCCCACCAACAACGAGACCATCCCCCCCTCGCCCGCCGACGAGGGCGTCAACGCGCCGGGATCGCCGGGCGCGGACAGCCCGGGCGCCGCGCCCGCCGAGCTCGACCACCACCCGCAGCTCGCCCGCGCCGTCGGCAGGGGCATGACGTGGATGATCGGCGTCACGATCTTCAACAAGCTGCTCACGTCCGTCGCCCAGGTGGTGCTCGGCTGGAAGCTCGAGGAAGAGGACTTCTCCAAGTTCGCCATCGCCCTGGCCGCCGCCGGGTTTGTCTCGATCTGCCGCGAGGCGGGCATGCGCGAGCTGCTCGCGCGCAAGGGCGTCGCCGAGTACGAGCGCCTCGCCGGCCCCGCGTTCTGGCTCGCGTTCTGGTACAACGTCGCGGCGATGATCGCCACCGCGGCGGCCGGCTACGGCCTCGGGCAGTACCTGGGCAGCGACGTCATCACGTGGATGATGCTCGTCTTCGCGTCGAGCATGCCCGTCGGCACCGTCGCCGCCATCCTGCAGACCAAGATGCGCGTCACGATGGACTTCCGGGGCCTCGGGATCCGCACGCTCACCGCCTACGTCGCCCGCCAGGGCTCGGCCATCATCTTCGCGCTCCTCGGCATGGGCGCGATGAGCCAGGCGTGGCCCGTCCTCCTCGGCTACGTCGTCGAGTCCGTGACCGCGTACGCCGCGACGAAGGACAAGGTCTGGGAGCGGCCCGCGAAGCGCGAGACGTGGCCCGGCCTGCTCCGCGAGAGCCGCTGGGCGATGTTCGGCTCCGTCGCCTTCTTCACGCTCGACTGGGGCCCCTTCGCCGTCCTCCGACCCCTCGCCAAGGTCTCCGACACCGTCAACGGCACGTTCTACTTCGCCTTCTCCATCACCGCGCAGGTCGGCGTCCTCCTCTCGCACACCGTGACGGTCGTCCTCACCCCGGCCCTGGCCCGCATGAACGAGAACCCCGAGCGCCAGGGCAAGGCCGCCCTCCGGGGCCTCCGCGCCCTCATGCTCTTGGGCGCGATCCTGAGCCTCGGCCTCGCCGCCTGCATCCAGCCCCTCGAAGACCTCCTCTGGCACGGCAAGTGGGCCGCCGCCGTCCCCGCCGTGATGGCGCTGGGCGTCTTCTTCCCCTGGCGCGTCACCTGGGGCCTGACCTCCGCTCTCCTCATGGCGCGCGGGCGCTTCAAGGCCTACGCCCTCTCCAGCGCCTTCGAGGGCGCCGGCCTCATCATCGCCTGCGTCATCGGGGCCCTCGTCGAGGAGTCCGCCTTCGCCATCGCGCTGGCCGCCGGGATCTGGCTCATGGTCAGCCGCGTCTACGTCACCGCCTGGACCTTCCGGCCCCTGGGCGTCTCACTCGGACGCGTCCTCGCCGCCACCGTGCCGCCGTGGGGCGCCGCGATCGCGTCCGCCGCGGCGGGGTGGCTCGTCGCGACCCGCGTCCTCGAGGTGAACGCGGCCCTCGCGCCGCGCCTCCATTCCATCGCGGCCGTCCGCGCCCTCGGCGAGCACGGCCCGCGCTCGGTCGCGGACCTCGTGGAAGTCGCCGTCGCCGGCGGTATCTGCACGGTCGTCTTCGCCGCGATCGTTCGGACAATGCTCGCGGGCGCGCTGCAGGACACGATCGACGTCGCCCCCGCGCGCCTGCGTCCGCTCGCCCGCCGCTTGCTCGCGCTCCCCGAGCGCAGCGACGACGCAATCCTGTGAGCACGCCCCGTACGCTCGGCCCATGACCGTGCCGCGCGAAGTCATCTGGACGCTCCGCTGGTGCGCCCGCCTCCTGCTCCTCCTCGCGTGGGCCGCGATGCTGTCGTGGATGATCGGCCGCCTCTTCAGCGACCGCTCCTTCTGGACGCAGTTCTTGTTCTGGATGCCCTCGTGGATCCTGCTCAGCGGCGCGGGGCTCTGCTTCTCGCTCTGCGCCGCGATCGACCTCGTCGCCTTCCCCAGGCCGCGCGCGGGCGCTCCCGCCGCGGGCCCGCGCGCGCCCGACGGCGTGATGAGCCGCCGTTGGCGGCGCTTCGCGTGGGTCGTCTGGGGCGTCATGGTCCTCGCGATGCTCTTCGGCGAGTTCCGCGTCCACCGCGCCGTGCTGCCCCGGGAGCGCGACCCGAGCGCGCTGCGCATCCTCGCGTGGAACCCGTCGGAGTGGCCGCCGTCGGTCGAGGAGGCGATCGCGGCGCACGAGCCCGAGGTCGTGCTCATCAGCAACCCGCCGTGGCGCTCGCCCCTCTCGACGCTCGCGTCGCGCGTGGGCACGACCTCGTCGGCGGTCATGGAACGCTTCGCCTGCCTCAGCAAGCACCGCGTCCTCGGCTGGGCTTGGCTCGAACTCGACGTCAGCGGCGCCAAGCTCCGCACCTTCACGTGGAAGGGGGGCGGGTACACGACGCACGACGTCGGCCAAGCGATGCTGCTGCGCCTCGACACGACGGAGAAGCTCGGCCGGCCGATCACCGTCTGGATCATCGACCTCCCGAGCGACTGGGACATCCCGCGTCAGCGCATGATGACCGAGGCCGCCGCGGCGATCAAGCGCTTCCGGGGCCCCGCCTACCGCCGCACGGAGGACGGGCTCGACGCGATCGATTCGACCTTCGGCCCGTCGCACCCGCTGATGCAGCCGGATATCGCCGCGGGGGACTTCAACACGCCGCGCGGCTCGCGCTCGATCGCGACCCTCCTGCCGAACATGCACCACGCGCACACGGACGCCGGCTGGGGGCCGGACATGACGTACCCGCGCCGGCCCGCGCTGCTCGCCATCGACCACGTCTTCCTCGCCCCCTCCCTCCGCGCGACGCGCTACAGCGTCCGCGATGCCGGCGTGGGGAAGCACCGGCTGCAGGTGGCGGAGGTCGTACCGCGCAAGTAGGCCAACCATGCGCGACGCGTTCTCGCGGTTCGATGATCGCGGAGGCCGCGGAGAAGCGCAGAGGACCCTTCGGTACTTCGCCCCTGGGGCAGCTCTGCTCTTTCTGCCACTGAGACGCGGATCTTTGAGCATCTCAGTGCTCTTAATCACTCGACCACTTGATCACTCTGCCATTTCGGTTCTCGCCCCTTCGGACTTTGAACCCCGCCATCACCATGTTTGTGCGCACAACGGCGCTCTCGCCACACCGAAATCCGCGCGGCGTCCCGACTTTTTCTTCTGCTTCTTACCCCGCGCCGTAACCCCTTTCTTCGCTCGCATTTCGACCTTCACCCCCTCACCCGCTCATCCCGTTACCCCCTCACCAATAAAACACATTTGTGCGCACGAATGCGCTCGCACACTCCTGTATGGATCGCCGCAACAAACCCTTCACCGCGTCTTGGGCACGCTTCTCGTTGGGGCCTTGGAGTTGAGCGACGTGGACCGCCATTCGGCAGAGCGAAGCCGGCGGCGGAACCAGTTGCACGACGCCGGGGCCCGGAGGTCCGGCGTTGCCGATGGCGTGAGGGAGGGCGAGGTGCGGCGGCCCACGGTCGGCTGAGCCCGTGACAACTCTGTCCGAGCGTCCCGGTCCGCTGCCGGGGCGCAAGGCCGGTTCGGCGCGGGCGCGGATGGTTCAAGGCCGCACATGGGCGAAGAGCCCGTCGTTCAGCCCGCCCGTCGAGCAACGGCCGGTGGCGAGAGGCGCGCGACTCGAGATAACGCGTGCCCAGGACCTCCCCGCGCGGTTGATCGTGAAACTCAACGCGAACCGGCGAGGACAGCCCGCAACGGGCTGTTCTCGCTGCGCATACAAAACGCGCGTTGCAACGCCGCCTCCTCTTCCTCCACCCCAAGCACGCCGTGTCGCACGCGGGCGCGTGGGACGGCGACGTCTTCCGCATCACGCGGCGGAAGAGGTCTCGCACCGGGCTGTACTTCAAGAAGGAACGAAAGTGCGTCCTCACGATCACGCGCGTCGATGGCGGTCTTGAGATCGCGCAGGGAGGGAGCCCGTTTACCTTCGTGCTCGGGCCAGCCGTCATGTTCTGTCATGATGCACGGATTTCGGCGCGTGTGGACAGCGGGTGGGAGCGGTGCTGGTGGTTCTGCAGCGCAACGGAGCGCCAAGAGACGCACCTGATGATTGTGTGCCAGGTGTGGCCGGAATGGGCCGCGATGCTCGCTGGCGCGGTCCGGGACGGGCTCGCGAGCGTTGCGATGCTCGAAGAGCTGCCGCGGTTGCGCGCGGCGGAGCGGGGCCTTTGCCCGTCGTGCGGGTACGACCTCCGCGGCGGCATTCCGGTGTGCGGGCTGGCGCGGTGCCCGGAGTGCGGCCGAGCGTCGATCGCGGCGTGGTGCGATCGTGTGGAGTGGATGGTGTAGCGACTCGTTCGGCGTGGCAGAACGCCACCGAGGCTTGAGAGCTCGCCACGGTGGTGGCACGAAGGGAAGAGCCGCCCCGGAGGGCGGGTCACGCTACAGCCGGCTCGCCGCGAGGCTCGCGAGCTCGCTGCGTTCGCTCTTGGCGAGCGAGACGTGCGCGAAGAGGTGCAGGCCCTTCATCTTCTCGATCGCGTACGCGAGGCCGTTGCTCGACTGGTCGAGGTACGGGTTGTCGATCTGGCCGATGTCGCCGGTCAGGATCAGCTTGGTCCCCTCGCCCACGCGGCTGGCGATCGTCTTGACCTCGTGGGGCGTCAGGTTCTGCGCCTCGTCCACGATCATGAACTGGTGCGGGATCGACCGGCCGCGGATGTACGTCAGCGGCTCGAGCACGAGCTTGCCGTCGGCCATCAGCTTCTGGACGCGCTGCTCGCTCGTGTGGCTGTCGGCGTGCTGGGTGCCGCCGCCCCGCGTCGAGAGCAGGTAGGAGAGGTTGTCGAAGATCGGCTGCATCCAGGCGGTGAGCTTCTCGTCCTTGTCGCCGGGGAGGTAGCCGATGTCGCGCCCCAGGGGCATGATGGGGCGCGCGACGAGGAGCTTGTCGTAGCGCTCCTCGGTGAAGACCTTGGTCATCCCCGCGGCGAGGGCGAGGAGCGTCTTGCCCGTGCCCGCGCTGCCGAGGAGCGTGACGAGCTTGATCTCCTCGTCGAGGAGGACGTCGAGCGCCATCGTCTGCTGGACGTTGCGAGCCATGATGCCGAAGACGGGCTTGCGCGGGCCGGTGACGGGGATCAGGTGGTCCGTGTCGGCGAGGCGGCGGGCGAGGCCCGTGTGGTTCTCGTCGCCCTTGTCCTTCAAGACGACGAACTGGTTGGCCTGGGCGTCCTGCGCGTCGGGGTTCTCGGCGCGCAGCGCGGGGCGCAGGCGGTCCACCGAGAGGAGGCGGTCGCGGTAGAGCTCGTCGATGAGCGATCCCTCGACCTCGGCCGTCAGGTAGCCGGTGTAGAGCCTGTCGGCGTCGACCTTCTGGTTCTCGAAGTCCTCGGTGGGGATGCCCAGCGCGTCGCTCTTGATGCGCGCGGAGAGGTCCTTGCTCACGAAGACGGTCGGGCCGTTGTGCGTGTGCAGGTGGTACGCGACGGCGATGATGCGGTTGTCGGGCGTGTCCTCGGCGATGCCCGCCGGGCGCGGGTGGTCGGTCACGTCGATGCAGACGGTGCCCGTCTTGCCGCCCTCGCCGGTGGAGAAGGCCGCGTTCGCCTGCGGGCCCAGCTCGCCCCAGTTGACGCCCTCGGAGAGCTTGCCGATCTTGCGGAGGCGGTCCAGGTGGCGGATGGCGGCGCGGGCGTTGCGGCCCAGGTCGTCGTCCTTGCGCTTCATCTTGTCCAGCTCTTCGATCACCATCATCGGGATGACGACGTGGTGCTCCTTGAAGACGAAGAGCGCGTCCGGGTTGTGCAGCAGGATATTGGTGTCGATGACGAAGTGCTTGACGGCGGTGTCATCGATGGCGCGCTGGATTCGGTCCGCGTGCTGCCCGGCGTGCGGCGTGTGGCCGTTCTGCCCGTTCGCCGGCCGGGCCTTCCTCGCCCCGTGCTTTTCCTTCTTCGATGATCTGCCCGCGCCTCCGTGCGTCTCTCTCGCTTCGCCCGCCGTCGGTCCCGCAAGTGCCGGCTCCGCCTGCACAGGATTGATCATGTTTTCCTTCCGTCGCGCCCCCACAGGCGGGGCGGTTCTCCGTCCGTTCTGACGGCCGCGGGGCGTGCGTTCCACGCCGGGAACATCGGCACGTTCCGCCGGGCCTTCCACGCCAGAATACACGATTCGCGGCCCGGCGTGGGTCCCTCCGGGGGTTATTTGCGCATCATTCATGGCTTGAGTTCGCGCCTTCCTCTCAGAACAACACCGCCAGGCAGAACACAACGCCCATCAGGGCCGCGATGAGTGTCTTTGCGACCGTCGCCAACAGCCTGCCCGCCGCGGCGCCCCCCGCGATGCGGGCCGATTCCTTCCACGTCTTCCTGGTCTGCATGTGCTCGCCGAGGACGGCGCCAGCGCCCGAGCCCACCGCGCCGCCGACGATGGAGCCCACCGGGAAGAGCACCGGAGCGCCGGCGAGGGCGCCCACCAGCGCCCCCACCACCGCGCCGATCGCGCCCGTCCGGCTGGCGCCGGCCTTGCGCGCGCCGAGCGCGCCGGCGACGAACTCCAGGAGTTCGCCGAGGAGCGCGAGGACCAGCAGGACGGCGATCGGCCACCACGAGAGCATCTCCGGGCGGAGGATGCGGACGGCGATCGCCGCGGCCGCGATGAGCCACGTGCCCGGGAGCGTGACGGCGGTGAGCGCCACACCGATCAAGGCGACCAGGGGCGAGAGGCCCGCGACCGTCCACTGCTCCCAGGTCCAGCCTTGCGGGCCCCAGGCGGAGGTCGGCGCCGCGGCGAGGGTCGTCAGCATGCGCTTCATTGTCAACATCGGAGTGTCCGGCGCGCGCCCGGTGCACCGCTAAAGCGCGGGTGAAAACGATTCAGCGCCGGCGCGGCGCCGTTTTCGGACTAGGCCTGCGCCGGCTGCTCGACGGGCGCCGCGGCGCGCTCCATCTGGAGGATCCAGTCCTCGAGCGGAACGTAGCGCAGCAGGTCGAGGCGGAGCGTCTTACCGGCGAGCGTCGGGTGGCCGTCGCGCACGTGGAGCTTGATGAAGAGCTTGTCCCACTCGCTCTTGTCGAACTCGCGGATGTCGGACGGCGTGATCGATGCGCCGTCCGGGAGCGTCAACCGCTGCGAGGCGTGGTCGAACGAGTAGCGGCGCGAGGAGACGCGCATCACGAGCCACGCGAGGTAGGCCGCGACGCCGAAGCCCGCGAGCGTGATGACGTACTGCGACGGGATATCCCACCAGGAGAGCGGCGAGGCGTTCCTGACGGCCCCGCTCGCGCTCGTGAACTCGGCCTCGAGGGCCTTGAGGCGCTCGTCTGCGCTCTGCGCGCCGGCGGCGGTGACGCGCGGGTACGAGGTGTTCTCCGGCCTGAGCTCGCCGATGAGCTTGAGCTGCGTGAGCCAATCGAGCTGGGGGCGCTCCGCCGCGGAGATCGTGCCGTCGGCCCTGCTGCGCAGGAGGGCGCTCAGCCGGTCGTCGGGCGTCGCGATGGTCGCGCCGTCGTTGGTGAGGCTCCCGTTGGCCTGCACCTCCTTGAGATACTGCAGCTCGCCGAAGGCGGCGGCGCGCTCGCCGCGGCGCGGGTAGAAGTGGAGCGCGTCGAGCAGGCCCCAGACGCCGAGCGCGGCCATGACGAGGGCGATCGCCCACATCTTGAGCCGCCATCGCGGGTTGATCGTCGTGGTCGTCGCGGGCGTCTGCACGGTGTCGGACGGGCTCTGTGCCTGGCTCATCGGGTCCCCCACAAGGCAAGCCGAGGTCTCAGTCCATGCGCTCGAGGGCGAGGCTCCACCAGCGCTCGGCGTGGGCGGGGCCGTTCTCGCGGCTCATCAGGGCCGAGAAGCCGCCGTCGGCCACACGGCGCACCGGGATGCGCGGGTAGTCGCGGTCCGACGCGAAGGCCTCCGTCAGCCACTGCGAGTGCGCGTGGCGCGCGGCGGCGCCCGGCGTGCCCAGTGCTGTCCGATCGAGGAGGCGCTTCCAGAACATGGGCCGAGTGTATGGGGCGAGGCGATCACAAGCCGAACACGGAGGTAGACGCGGCGAAGACGAGCGAGCGAAAGGTGAGTTCGGGCCGGCGGAGGGTCGGAGGGGACGCCCCCTCGCACACGGTACCCTCGGGCATGGCGGTGGACACGAAGAAGGCGGAGCGGCGGGCGCTGCGGTTCGAGGACTACGACGCGGTGCGGCGCGAGCTCGATGCGCTGGAGGCGGCGCACCTGGCGGGCACGCTGCGGGCGACGGGGAACTGGACGCCGGGCCAGGTGTGCGCTCACCTCGCGTTCTTCATGAACGCGGCGCTGGACGGGTATCCGAGGGAACTCTCGGGGCCTCCCGCGTTCGTGCGCGTGCTGCTGAAGCTCGCGAAGAACAGGTACCTGCGCAAGGGGCTGCCGGTCGGCGTGCGGATCCCGCGCGTGCCCGGCGGCACGGTGGGCGCGGAGGCGGTGGGGTTCGAGGAAGGGCTGTCGCGCCTCCGCGCGGCGTGCGCACGCCTGGAGCGGCACGCGCCGACGCGGCCCAACCCGGTCTTCGGGCCGATGACGCACGAGGAGTGGAAGGCGATCAACCTGCGGCACTGCGAGCTGCATCTGGGATTTGTGCATCCGGGGATGTGAACACAGAGATAGACAGAGGGAAGAGGAGGAAGACAGAGAAGAGGAAAACTGGTTGAAGAGAAGTAGCACGGGGGCGCGTTCTTCTCAATCCCAACTTGTTCTTTCTGTTTAACTTTGTCCGCCTCTGTTTGGCTCTGTGTTCTCTTCTCTTACCCGCTCGGCGGAGAATTCGCGCCCGCTCGCGGCGTCGGTCAGCGTCGCGCGCATGGTGAGGGGACCGGGCGGCAGGCCGCCGGTCGGGATCGGCACGTCGGCGACGTACGCTGTGCCGGCGAAGCCGGAGCGGTAGGCGTCGCGGAGCTGCTCGGGGCTCAGCTCGGCCGTGCCGATCTCGGAGCCGCCGGCGAGGACCGCGACGCGCAGCGTGCCGACGGCCTGCATAAACCGGCCCCGGCCGTCGAGCGGACGGATGTAAACGCTCACGCGCGTGGGCGCGCGTCGCGGCATCGGTCCGGAGATGGGTTCGATCTCGATGGAGGCGAGCGAGGGCGCGGCGAGCGAGACCCGCGCGGCGCCGGCGTGCCGAGCCTCGGCGAGCTTTGTGGTGAGTTCGGCCGTCTGCGCCTCGAGGCCGGCGATCCGGTCGCGGAGCTTCGCGTTTTCCTCGCGCAACGCCGCGGCGGCCTGCTCGGCGGACTTGTTCCCGCCGAAGCGGATGCCGCACGACGGAACAAGAAGGAGAACGGACAGAAGAAAACAAAGGACGGGGAAAGGGACAGCGGCGCGGGGCGCCGCCCGTCCTCCGTTCTCCGCTCTGCGCCCGCTCTTGGTCACGCTCTACTCGTCGTCGGGCTTGGCCCTGCGCACCGGCGTGGGCATGCGGTCGAGGACGGCGTCCACGAGGCCGTAGTCGAGCATCTCCTTCTCGTCGAGCCACTTGTTGCGGTCGCAGTCGCGGGCGATGCGCTCGACCGGCTGGCCGGAGGCCTCGGCGTAGATGCTGTACAGGCGCTCCCGGATGCGGAGCATCTCGCGGGCCTCGATCTCGATGTCGCTGGCCTGGCCCTCGAGGACGCCGGAGAGGAGCGGCTGGTGCATCAGGTTGCGGGCGTTGCGGAGCGTGAAGCGCTTGCCGCGCGCCCCGGAGACGGCGATGAGGCTGCCCATGCTCGCGGCCTGCCCGATGATGTACGTCGCGATGTCGGGCTGGACGAAGTTCATCGTGTCGATGATCGCCATGCCGGCCGAGACGCTGCCGCCGGGGCTGTTGACGTACAGGTTCACGTCGGCCTTGCTGTCCTCGTTGGCGAGGAAGAGGAGCTGGGCGATGATCATGTTCGCGACCTCGTCGGTGACGGGGCCGCCGAGAAAGATGATCCGGTCCTTGAGGAGGCGAGAGTAGATGTCGTACGCGCGCTCGCCGCGGGCGGACTTTTCGATGACGATCGGGACGAGGTATCCGGACATGGTTTCTTTTCCTCAGGAAGGCACGGAGGCACGGGGCGGGACGGTGTCTAGGCGCGTGCGGTCCGGGTCTCCGGCTTCTGGACTAGGCTGCGGATGAGTCCTTGAAGGACACGATCGGTTTCGGGAACGAGTACTTCGACAGTCCGGTCCGCGGGGGTCGGGCGGGAGCGTCCGTCGGCGCGCGCCGGGGTGGCGGGCTTGTCGATCGCGCGGGCGGGCTCCGTGGCCTTCCGCCGAACGATCGGGTCGCGATGGTTCTTGGTATCGCCCATTGAACTCCCGCCGCTTCGGGCCTCGGCCCCGCTCACTTCGGCGACGACGCCAGCACCTCGTCCGCCAGGCCGTACTTCACCGCCTCCTGCGCGTCGAAGTACTTGTCGCGCTCGCTGTCGCGCTGGATCTCGTCGATCGATCGGCCGCACGACTCGGCGAGGATGCGGTTGAGCTCCCGCTTCATGCGGATGATCTGCTCGGCCTGGATGCGGATGTCCTCGGCCTGGCCGGTGATGCCGCCGTAGGGCTGGTGGATCATCACCTTAGCGTGCGGCAGGACGAAGCGCTTGCCCTTGGCGCCCGCCGCGAGGAGCACCGCGGCGCCGCTGTACGCGCGGCCGATGCAGTACGTGCTCACGGACGAGGACAGGAACTTCATCGTGTCGTAAAGGGCGAGGGTGTCGTCGACCGCGCCGCCGGGGGAGTTGATGTAGAAGTTGATGTCCTTGCCCCGGCCCTGGTTGTCGAGGTAAAGGAACTGCATCATGACGCGCGCGGCGGAGACGTGGTTGATCTCGCCGATGAGGAAGACGACCCGGTTCTCGAGCAAAAGCTCGTCGATGGTCATCTCGCGCGTGCGCTGGTACGTCACACCTGCTGCTGGCATGGCACCTTCCTTCCGTGTAGGCCCGGCGTCTGCCGACGCCCTTGTGATCGGTGATTGATGATCTGTGACCGGTGGGTGCGGGGAGTTCGGATACGTCCGGGCTTGACCGGGCAACATCCTGCGCCCATTCACCGATCACTGGTCACCGATCACGGTCGCTCCGCCGCCGAACGGCACTTGTTCGATGCCGCGTCGGCGCGATCGTAGCGAGGGGCATTCATCGGCAGAATGGCGTTTCCGCGTTGACGCGGGCGTGAAGCCCGGGTTCATCGCGCCCTAAGCCGTTGCCCCGACGGGGCCGCCGCCGCCCTCCCGGTACATCCGCTCATATTCGGTCATAAGCCGGGGCTCGTCGAGCCAGCCCGAGGCCCACGCGCGTCCCTCGGCGGTGTCGGCGGGCCCGGCGTCGAGGGCGCGGGCGATCGCGTCCGCGAGCGGCGCGGGCGAGGCGTCGGGGAGGATCGTGGCCCCGGCGTTCTCCTCGAGCTCTTTCCAGATGTCCACGCCCTTGGTGGTGATGATCTTCGCCCCGCAGAGGACAGCCTCCAAGAGGACGAAGCCGAAGTTCTCCTGGCTCGTGGGGAGCACGAAGGCGTCCGCCGCGGCCATCAAGGACAGCTTCTCCGCCCCCACGACCATCCCGACGAGGCGGCAGCGGCCGGGGGCGAAGCCGGCGGCGTCGATGGCGCGGCGGAGGCTCGCGACGTGGGGGGCGTCCTGCTCCGGGCCGGCGATGGTGAGCTGGAGGTCGCGGCCCCTGGCCCGGAGGATCGCGCAAGCCTCGACGAGCTTGTCCGCGCCTTTCTTCGGGTGGAGGCGGCTCAGGAAGACCACCTGCGGGACGCCGGGGGCGAGACCGAAGGCGGCGCGGGCGGGCGCGGGGTCCGGCGCGGCGCGGAAGGGCGTCAGGTCCATCGGCAGCGGCACGACGCGCGTGGGCGCGCTCGTGTGTGCGCGGACCTGGCGGGCCTCCTCGCTCGCGGAGCAGTGGACGCAGAGCGCGTTGTCGAGCATGCGGCGTCCCATCAGCGCCAGGTGCAGGCGCTTCTTGCCGGCGCTCTGGGCCATACACCAGTCGTCGAGCATGCCGTGGGCGGAGACGATGTAGGGGCGATCGAGCGCACGGCAGAGGCGGGCGGCCTGGGCGTTGGAAGTGCTCCACGGGCCGTGGATATGAACGGCGTCCGCGTCGGCGATCACACGGCGGGCGGCGCGGAGGCCCGAGCGGGTGAGCAGCTGCGTGGGGGTGTCCCACTCGGCGTCGTCGGGCGTGCGGCCTCGCGCGGCGGCGACGGGGTCCCACAGCCCCAGCCGGATGGAGCGCAGCCCCCTGGAGAACGGGCCGCGCGAGGGCTCGGCCATGGGCGAGCGCTCGGTGAGCTTGAGCCACGGCGATTGCGGGCCGCCGGGGACGTCCGAGTCGTCGGCGGTCAGGAGGGTGACGTCGTGGCCGGCGCGGGCCTGGGCCGGCGCGAGCTCCAGCACGCACTGGACGACGCCCCCGTCACGCCGCCGCACCCACTTGAGGTAATGGACGATCCGCAACGGCGGAGCGTACACACGGACTTATCGCCCCCGGCCCCTCTCCCAGCCCGCGCGGACCGGCGCGGCCGGAGGGCGGGCGCGGGCGCGGGGCGAACGCGCGCGCGCATTCTGCCGACGTTGGGGGGTCGGGGTCGGGCGGCCGGCGTCCGATCACGCCGGGAGTGCGCATGGAACAAACCACCTTGCTGGTCGCGAGCGCCGGGGCTCATTCGGAGCGGGCGGCGGCGTACGTCGGGCGGGCGCTGCGGGCGTGGCCCGCGGCGCGGATGCCGGCGGTGCGGCGGGTGGGGTTCGCGCAGCTGTCGGCGCTGCTGGGCCGGGGCGACTGCGACGCCGGCGCTGCGATCGTCTTCTTCGGGCGCTCGGACGCCGAGGACCACATCGATCGGTGCGTCCAGGACCTGCACGCGGCGTCCGTGCCGGCGCTGGTGCTGACGCACGAATGCGAGCGGTGGGCCCCGCTGGGGTCGCACGGGGTGATCCTGCTGCCCTGGGGCACGCGGCCGGGCGCGGCGGGCGCGATGCTGTACGCGCTCGCGGACCGGCAGGCGCTGGTGCGGTCGCTGCTCCGCGAGATCGCGATCGCGCACCGCTGCCAGGCGGGGGTGCGGGCGGAGGTGGAACGCATCCACGAGGAGCTGCATCTCGCGGCGGGCATCCAGCACGAGTTCACGGCCGCGCCGCTGCCGACGGTCGCGGGCGTGGACATGGGCGTGCTCTACCGGCCGGTCAACGCGGTGTCGGGGGACACGTACAGCGTGCGGGCGATCGATGATCGGCGTCTGATCTTCTTCGTCGCGGACGCGGTGGGCCACGGGGTGCCCGCGGCGCTGCTGACGATGATCCTCACGAGCAGCCTCTCGGGCTTTGACGCTCGCGGCCTCGACAGGCCGCTGCCGGCGCAGGTGCTCGAGCGGCTGAATCGGCGCATGGTTGAAGGGTCGATGGGGACGGGGCGATTCGCGACGGCGATCTGCGGCACGCTCGACAGCACGACGGGCGAGCTGGCGATCGCGGGCGCCGGGCACCCGGCGCCGATCGTGTTCGGCGCCGGCGGCGGGCGGGCGATGGAGACGGAGGGGCCGCTGCTGGGCGTCTTCCCGGACGCGGACTTCACGCAGGCGACGACCGTGCTGCAGCCGGGCGAATCGCTGCTGATCTACACGGACGGGCTGGAAGCGTGCTTCCCGAGGCCGCGGCCGGGCGCGAAGTATCCGCACATCGACGCGGTGACGGGGCTGTTCCGCGGGCGGGGCGAGCGCGGCGCGGCGGAGGTCGTGGGCGAACTCGAGGCGCTGATCGACGAGCAGCACGGGAGCCTGCACCAGGCGGACGACATCACCGCGCTGCTGATGACGAAGCGGCCGGCGGCGGCGGGGCTGCGCAGGGCGGCGTGAGAAGAAGGGGTCGAGCGAACGAGCGAACAAGCGAACGAGGGCGGATGAAGACCCCTTACCGGTCTCCTGCGGCGACCACCTCTCCCCGTGAAGCACGGGGAGAGAGGAAGAATGGCGGTCGGGTGATTGCCTCTTCGCCCCGAAGGGTCGCAGGGATGTCGCCACGGGTGGAGTGAGTCTTCGAGCGCAACCCGTGGACAGATGCGCTCTAACTAATCCTGCCCCGGAGGGGCAGAGGATTCGTTCGCACAAGGTCGTCGTCCTTCGCCCCTACCGGGGCGGTACGTCTTCATCGAACGCTTTCCACGGGTTCCGCGGTGCTGCGCACCGCTCCACCCGTGGCTACAGCCCGTCGCCCCTTCGGGGCGAAGACGGAGTGGCGGAGTGGTTGAGTGCGCAAGAGCACTGATCGTCAAGGACGCCGATCAGTGGCACGAAGAGAAGAGCACCACCAAAGCCCGAGGACGGGCTGTGGTGGTGGCACGAAGAGAACACAAGAGAAGATCCGCCGCGGAGCGGCGGGGTACCAAGAGGAGACTCCGCCCGGGAGGGGCGGACCACCGGAGCGTCAGCGCTTCGCCGGGCCGCTCGCGGGGCGCTTGAGCGCGGGCGGGCGTTTGTTCCACGGCGGGGCGTCGATGAGGCGCACGGACTTGAGCATCGGCGGCTCGTCGGGGCGGTCGCCGGTGACTTTCACTTTCTCGAAGGAGAGCAGCACGTCGTCGCCGCGGACGGCTTCGCCGAAGGCGGTGTAGCGCCCGTCGAGCTTCTGCGTGCCTTCGCGCGAGAGGGCGAAGAAGACCTGCGAGCCGTTGGTGTTGGGGTCGGCGGAGCGCGCGAGCGAGAGAATGCCGAAGTCGTGCGGGAGGGTGCTGCGCTCGAGATCGAATGAGAAGCCGGGGCCGCCGTCGCCGGTGCCGGTGGGGTCGCCGACCTGCACGACGAAGGGGTGGCCGGTGGGGAGCCTGGGCACGATGCGGTGGACGATGATGTCCGTGTAGAAGCCGCCGCGGGCGAGCTCGCGGAAGTTCCAGACGCTGTTGGGCGCGGCGTCGGGGCGGAGGCGGACCTCGATTTCGCCGAGCGAGGTGACGAAGACGGCGTGCTGATCGGCGTACGCGCGGACGCCCGAGTACGCGGGGGGCTCGGTCGTCCAGACGAGCCGGCCCTCGTTGGGCTTGAAGTTCTCCTCCTTGGTCGCGGGGTCGGTGTACCAGACGCGGTTGGTCGCGGGGTCGATGAGCACGGCCTTGGGGGGCGTCACCATCGGCTGGATGACGACGGGCGCACCGACCTGCTCGCCGCCGACGACGAGCTGCGCGTAGCGCATCCGGGGCGAGGGCCCCTGCCAGAGGACGGGGAAGAGGCCCGCGAGGTCGACGGGGCCGGCGAGGGCGGGCGCGGTGGCGCCGGGCTCGGTCTTGCCGGGCTCGAAGAGGTCGATGCGGACCTCGCCGTCTGCGCCGTCCGGGACGGTGATGGTCATGGGGATGGGGCGGTTGACGCCGTAGTACGCGCGGTCGGGCGTGAGCTGCGCGAGCGCCGGCGGCCCGAAAACAAGGGCGAGGAGGGCGGCGGCGTGACGGCGGGACCGGCGCGGCATCGGAGGCGTCATGGCGGGCTGCGTGATCATGTCGGGACTGTACAGGGGGCGTCGGTGCGGCCCGGTCGTCTGCTCCGCGAGGCCGGAGCGGCCGCGCGGCGTCGCTAGAATCGGGCGAGTGCCCGATCGCAACGCCACCCAGAGCAAGCCGACGCCCGCGGTCGTTCCGGCGATGGACGGGGCCGCCCGGGCGGACTCGCCGGAATCGGACGCGGCGCTGGTCGCGGGGCTCAAGAGCGGCGACCCGAGGGCGTACGAGCGGCTGGTGCGCGAGGTGGGGCCGCGGCTGCTCGCGACGGCGCAGCGGATGCTGGGGAACGAGGACGACGCGCGCGACGCGCTGCAGGACACGTTCCTGTCGGCGGTGCGGAATATCTCGCGCTTCGACGAGAAGAGCCGGCTCTCGACGTGGATGCACAGGATCGCGATCAACGCGAGCCTGATGAAGCTCCGGACGCGCAGGCGCAAGCCCGCCGCGTCGCTGGACGAATTGACCGAGCGTGCGCGCTCGGACGGGCGCGGGGAGCTGGGGATCTCGTCGTGGCGCGAGCCGCTGCCGAGCGACATCGACGACGGGACGCGCGCGGCCGTGCGCGAGCTGATCGAGACGCTGCCGGACGAGTACCGCACCGTGCTGCTGCTGCGCGACGTCGAGGACCTCGACACGCGCGAGGCGGCGACGGTGCTGCAGATCAGCGAGAGCGCGGTGAAGACGAGGCTTCATCGGGCGCGTCAGGCGCTGCGCGAGCTGCTCGACGCGCGCATGGGAGGGCGGGCTTGAGCAACGACGCGCATCAACCCGGCTCCCGGGGGGGCCAGCACGGCGCGTGCCCGGGGGGCGGCAGGCAGCGGTTCACGTGCAAGGAGCTGTGCGACCTGCTGACCGAGTACCTCGAGGGGTCGCTGGCGGACCCGCAGAAGACGGAGCTGGAGAAGCACCTGGCGCTGTGCCCGCCGTGCGTCGATTATCTCGAGCAGTTCAAGCGGACGATCGAGCTTTCCAAGCGGTGCTGCTGCCGCGGGAAGGCGACGCCCCCGCCGATGCCGGACCACATGGTCGCGGCGATCATCGCGGCGATGATGACGGCGAAGCCGGGCGGCAACGGATAGACGGCTTCAGCACAGAGACACAGAGAGAAGATGAGCAAGAAGAGAAGAGGAATGCTGGGTTGAAGACGCAGATGCGAGAGTCTCTGGCGTCGACTTCTTCAAACCGGTTCACTTCCTCTCATCGATCTCGTTTTCTCCGTGTCTCTGTGCTGAAGTCGAGTTGCCTGTTGCGTCCTTCTTGATCACGGTGATCGAGCCATTGCTGGACTCGACGTAGCTCGAGGGCCCGTCTCCGAAGTCGATCGCGGCGCTGTTCCTGGCGGACGAGGTGACGGTCATCGTGCCGCGGGTGGAGACGGAGCCGTTGCTCGTGGAGCAGGCGGCGCGGCCCCTGAAGGCCGGGCCGACGGTGAGGGTGATCTCTCCGTTGCTGGACCCGAGCTGGACGGGGCCCGTGGCGTCGTCGCGCAGCGTGACGGTGATCGAGCCGTTGGAGGTCTTGGCGTCGCAGTTGCCGACGTCGCGGAGGACGATCTCTCCGTTGCTGCTGCGCGCGGTGAGGGGGCCGTCGAAGTCGGTGACCGTCACGCTCCCGTTGCTGGTGTCGAGGGACGCGCTGCCCCCGAAGCCCGGTCCGACCTCGATCTCGCCGTTGCTGGTATCGATGCGGAGCCCGGCGCCGCGGGGCATGGTCACGACGAGCGAACAGGACTCGTTGCTCTGGCGGCGGTTGTCGGGCCAGACGGGAGCGATGACGAGCGTGCCGTCCTCGCCGCGCGATGTGCTCACGTCCACGAGGCCGGCTCGCTCCTGGCTCGTCACGCGGAAGTCGGCGCGGACGGTCACGATATCGGTGTCGGCGTGGATGACCTCGACGTTGCCGTTGCTGGTCTCGATGCTCACGCGCTTCTCGGGGTCGTGCGCGGCGGTGGCGTTGACGACCGCGGTCACATTGGCGCCGGGGCCGGGGAGGCAGCAGGCGCTCATGCACCCGGCGGTGACGGCGACCGAGCCGAGGGCGAGGGCGGGGATGAGGACGCCGAGAGCGGTCTTGTTCATGCTTGCTCCACGCGGAAACACCCCGGCGACACGGGGCCGGGTATGAGTGGTTCGGAAAAGAGCCGCAAGCGTTTCGAGCTGCCCGAAGGTGCTCTCGGACGTCCGCCGCCCGCGCAGGCGGCGCCGCCGGTGCTTTCCCGGGATCTTCCCCAGACCCAAGCGCCCCGCCCGCGGGCGCGGCGGCGTCCGAATGCCATCTTGTCCGTGCGTGGTTTGCCGCCCCTCTCCGCGTGGAGGAGGGCGCCCGGCCGCGGGAGCAGTGCGTGGAGGAGCCAGCCGTGAACGGGCAAGCGAGCGAACGGGCGGTGTGGTCGGCCATGGACATCCGGGACCGGATCGCGTGGCTGGGGCGCTTCCGCACGCTCCTGGCGGCGGACCGGGCGCGGCTCTCGGCGCTGATGCACGAGGAGTTGAGCATCGGCGAGCGCGACGCGCTGTGGGTGGAGGTTGCGCCGCTGCTGGCCGCGTGCCGGTGGCTGGAGGGCAACGCGCGGGGCATCCTGCGCGACCGGATGCTCGACGGCTCGCCGTTCTGGCTGCGGGCGGGGGCGGTGCGGGAGCAGCGGGCGCCGCTGGGGAAGATCGCGATCATCGCGTCGTGGATGCACCCGGTGAGCGGGCTGGGGATCCCGATGGTGCAGGCGCTGGTGTGCGGCAACACGGTGGTGGTCAAGCCCAGCGAGCGGAGCCCCAAGACGCAGGCGCGGCTGATGGACCTGGCGGTCGAGGCCGGGCTGCCGGCGGGCACGCTCGCGTGGACGGGGTGCGCGCGCGAGGCGGGCGCGAACATGCTCGCGACGCAGCGGTTCGACCACGTGGTCTTCACGGGGAGCCCCGAGGTGGGCCAGCGCATCGCGGCGAACCTGTCCAAGAGCGGCACGCCCGGGACGTTCGCGCTGGGCGGGCGCGACAGCGCGTTCGTGCTGGCGGACGCGGACGCGAAGCGGGCCGCGCGGGCGGTCTGGGCGGCGGTGTGCGCCGAGAACGGGCAGACGTGCACGGCGCCGCGGCGCGTGCTCGTGCTCGAGAACGTGCACGACGCGTTCTGCCGCGAGCTGGGCAGGCTCGCGGCGCTCGCGAAACCGGTGGATCTGATCGACCAGGCGGCGGTTGCGCGCTGCAAGGAGGTGATGGCCAAGGCGCTCGCGGCGGGCGCGCGGGACGCGTCGAGCCTGGGCGGGAGCGTCATCCCGGACCCCACGAAGGACGAGGCGGGCGTGGGCACCGACGCCCCCACCACGCTCTTCCGGCCCGCGGCGATCGTCGGCTGCGCCGCGACGATGGACATCGTCGAGGGTCGGCACGCCGGCCCGCTGGTGTGCGTCGTGCGGTGCGCGAACATCGAGGAGGCGATCGGCGTTCACAAGCGCTGCGACCAGCACGCGTACGCGAGCGTCTTCACGCGCGACGAGGAGGCGGGCGTGCTCCTTGCGGCGCGGCTGGGCCTCTCGAACGTGCTCGTGAACGACGCGGTCGCGAGCGCCGGGCACCCGATGCTGGCTCGCTCGGGCAAGAGCGTGTCGGGCGCGGGCGTGCTGCGGGGCGAGGAGGGGCTGCTCGCGATGACCCGCGCGGTGCAGGTGTGCAACGGGCGCCACGCGTCGGCGAAGCTGCTGCTCAAGGACGGATGGCGCACGCGGGCGGCGTGCGCGGTCATCGGCTGGTGGTACGGCGCGGGGAAGGCGGACAGGATCCGCCAGGGCGCGCGTCCGAAGGCGGGCGTCGCGAAGCGGGCGGGCCCGCAGGGCGGCCCGCTGCCGCTGGCGGCGCCCGAGCGCGAGTCCAAGCAGGCGGCGTGAGCGCCCGCCCGACCCTGCGCGGCCTGACGCCAACGTGAAGCGAAATTCCTGCACGGCGCAGGCCGCTGACCCTTCCACGCTCCCGCTCCAATGCACGCGGCGGCTCGCGCCTGACAGGACGCGACGGTCCTTGCCGCATGCACCAGGGAACGCGCGGAGGAAAGGGCATGAACCGCAAGACCTTGATCGTGGCCTCCGGCCTGTCGGTGGCTGTCTCGTGCGCCGGCGCCGTCTTCGCGCAGGCGAACTATGTGCAATCGTTCGAGAACGTCGGGGCGGTGCAGCCGGGCCAGCATGGACCCGCCAACCTCATCGCCGAGGGGTGGATCTTCCGGAACCAGAGCAACGGGGGCGCGGGGCCGTGGCACCAGGCGCCCGCGGCGGGCTCGGGGATCCCTCCGCAGGACGGCGCGGGGTACATGGGCGTCGACTCGGCCCTGCGCGCGCCCTTCAGCACGTGGGCGATCCTGCCCGCGCTGCAGGGACAGCAGGCCGGCGACTACGTGCGCTTCTACGTGCAAGGGCGCGAGTCGTCGTCCGGCCTTGAGTCCATGAACACGGAGCGCATCCAGTTGCGCTACTCCCCCGCCGGCGGGACGGGCACCGGCTCGAGCCTGACAGACGTGGGGGACTTCACCGTCCTGCTGGCCGAGGTGCTCCCCCGCTTGTACGTGTGGGAGCCGATCGAGGTGCAGGCGCCCGGGCCGGGCCGGTTGGCGATCCGGTACGTGAAGCCGCAGGCGGGCTCGATGACGGGCGCGCCGTACGTGCGCGTGGACGGGCTGAGCGTGACGGGCACGATCGTGCACCCGCCGATCCCCGCGCCGGGCGAGACGGTGCACTGGACGAGCGCGGCGAGCCCGCACGTGATCGACTTCGACATGGAGATCCCCGCGGGCGGGACGGTGATCGTGGACCCGGGTGCGCGGGTGATCGTGGAGGCGGACTGGTCGATCGCGGTGCGGGGGCGGCTGGAATTCGCTGGCGAGCCGGGCGCGCGGTGCACGGTCACGGGCGAGAACAGCCATTCCCAGATCGCCAGCGTCGGCGGCTCGATCGAGGCGCGGCACACGGACTTCGACGTGCAGATCGGCGCGGACATCGCCCGGTTCACGTACGACGACGCGGTCGTCGGCACGGGGACGTACGCGGACTGCACGTTCGGGCCCTTCGGCTGGTTCCACGACGCGTGGCTTTCGTTCATCTCGATGGAGCGGTGCGCGTTCGACACGACGTACGGGCCGATCTTCTCCAACGCCGTGCGGCTGGTGGACGTGACCTCGAACCAGTCGATCAAGGTCCAGGGCGCCGTGCTGGTGAGCGAGAACGTGACGGTGAACGGGGCCGCGGGGCAATCGGAACTGGACGGCGTGGGGTTCAACATCGGGGCGGCGCGGCAGCCGACCTTCGTCTCGGGTTTGACGGCGACGAACAACGCGCAGGCGGGGCTCTACCTCGCGGGCGGGCGGTTCCTCGTCGGGCCTGACAACGTGATCGCCGGGAATCGCGTGGCGGTGGAGCTGGGCGGCGGGCTGATGGCGGGGAGCGTGATCCCGGCCGCGGGCAACGCGGACAACGGCTTCATCTCCGTCGGCCACTCGACGCGGCCGCAGTTCGGCACGATGAACGCGACGGCGATCGATTGGGAGGACATCGGGCTGCCGTACTACGTCGGCGACAACTGGCTGGTGGGCCCGGCGGCGCTCACGATCCGCGAGGGCGTGGACGTGCGGCTCGGGCTCGACGCGATCATCAGCACGGAGGAATTCGGGCAGATCAAGGTCGAGGGGCGGCCCGGCAACCCGGCGACGTTCGCGGCGCTCGACGCGGCGCGGCCGTGGCACTCCATCGCGTTCGCGACGTGGGGCAACCGGATCACGGACGCGGACATCTCCGGGAGCAAGCGCGGGGTGTCGACGTTCCTCGGCCTGCACGTGGACCTGCTGAACTCGCAGGTGCATCACAACGAGCACGGGGGCGTGCGCGGCGTGCGGGCGCGGAAGACCGCGTTCCGCTCGAACAGCGTCGCCGGCGTGTCGAACATCGGCTCGACGCTCGGGTCGGCGGTGCCGGACCTGAGCAGCGCCACGAACCCCAACATCTTCGAGCGCAACGCGTACGGGGTCATCGACTACTTCAACGGCGGGTACGGGACGATCGACGCGTCGTACAGCTGGTGGGGAAGCCCGACGGGGCCGCGGGCCCCGAGCAACCCGGGCGGCGCGGGCGACCGCGTCTTCGGGAGCGTCGTCGTGGACCCGTTCCTCGACGACGCGCCGGATGAGAGCGATCACCCGCCGGTGGTCGAGCTCTCGCCGATCGACTACATCGAGCCGTTGAACAAGGTGACGCTGCACTGGACGGCGGGCGACGACCGCGGGATCGTGTCGCAGCGCGTCGCGTACCGGAACGGGAGCGACGGGGACAGGGGCTTCACCGTCGTCGCGGAATTGCCGCCGCACCAGCGCTCGTTCGAGTGGACACCGCCGGAAGTCGGGGTGGGCGTCAGCCCATTCACGTTCGTCCGCGTGATCGCCGTGGACACGCTGGGGCAGGAGGGGTACTCGCAGCTGCAGAACTACGTCCCGGACGCCGTGCGACCGGGGACGGTGACGATCACGCCGGACCTCGCCGGGCGCGTGTTCCGGCCGACGGACCTGATCGACATCGACGTCGCGTGGAGCGGGTTCGACGAGTTCGTGGTCGGGCAGCCCGACATCTACCTCGAGCTGATCAGCGACGATCACGCCGAGTACGTCTCGGCGACGTACACGCCCGGGGCGCCCCTGTCGCGCATCAGCGCGCCGGCGGTGAGCACGGACCAGGCGCGGCTGGTGGCGGTCCCGCACGGCACGTACAACCGCGCGAAGTTCTTCTTCACCGAGCCCTTCGCGATCCGTCCCGACCCCCGCATCGGCGACGCGCCGCCGGCGATCACGCTCACGGCGCCGGCGGACGGGCAATCGCTCGCGGCGGGGAGCGACGTGACGGTGGCGTGGACGGCGAGCGACGACAACGGCGTGCGCTGGGTGAAGGTGTACGCGTCGTACGACGCCGGGCGCACGTGGCAGCGCCTGGCGGACCGGCTGCCCGGGCCTTCCGGGAGCTACACATGGCGGCTCGCGCCGGGCGACGGCTACGCCGACGTGCGCATCCGCGCGGTCGCCGTGGACAGCCGTTTCCAGAACACGTCGGACACGGCGTCGGTCGCGATCACCCCGGGCTCGCTCGGGCCCGCGTGCGACGGCATCGACTTCAACGGGGACGGCCTCTTCCCGGATAACCAGGACCTCGTCGACTTCCTGGCCGTGTTCGGCGGCGGCGCGTGCTCGAACGAGCCCAACTGCGGCGACCTGGACTTCAACAACGACGGGCTCTTCCCGGACAACGCGGACATCGAGGCCATGTTCCGGGTATTCGGCGGCGGGGCGTGCTGACGCCGCCGCGCAGTTATCGACCGAGGAGTCCTTGTTCGGCCCCTGAGTCGGGCCGCCCGGCGGGATGGGGATCTCACCCGGGCCGCCGCTGTGGGGCACCCGAGATTCGGCACCAGACGGCACAATCGCCCGTGATACTCGCGGGAGGGGTTGATTCTGCCGCTGCGCGGTCCGATTTCTCTTTGTATGAGCGAAACTTCAGACGCGTCGGCCCGTCCGGCCGCGACCGCGAATCAAGACGTCCGGAAGTTGATCCTTCTCGCTGTGCCGCCGCTGGCGTTCGTGATGCTCGCGGCGCTCGCGGTGTGGGCGCTGTTCTGGGGCGGCGCGAGCGGCGACCGCGGCGGCCCGATCGCGCACATGCGCGACGTCGCCTCGGAGGTGAGCGCCGACGTCCGGGACCTTGCCTCGCGCGGATTGGCGAAGACCAACGCGCTGGCGCTCGACCCGCGGGTGCGCGCGGTGATCGCGCGGGGGGACCGGTCGGAGGCGGAGCGGCTCGCGAACGATCTGCTCGCGCAGTCGCTCGAGCTCGACATCGTCGCGATCTTCGACGCGTCGGGGTCGCTGCTGGCCCTCAACACCGTCGGTCACGGCGGCGTGCCGATCCCGCGCGAGAAGCTCGACGTTCTCTACAACGCGGACTTCTCGGCGCGCGGCGTCGTGCAGGGGTGCCTGCGTGACCGGACCGTCGAGACACAGATGGAATTCCAGACGGCGTGCGACTTCACGCCGCCGATCTTCGGCAGCAGCGGCCTGTCGGTTGCGTTCTCGGCCCCGGTGCCGGGCGCGGGGGAGGGCGAGCGCGCGGGCGTCGTGAGCACGCGCCTGAACTTCCGGCGCGTCACGGAACTGCTGCGCGAGAACTCGTTCGTCCGGGCGGGGAACGGCGTGTACCTGGTCTCGGACACGGGCGGCTTCTTCGACGAGGAGATCAACGCCGGGATCGAGCCCGCGCCGCTGTCGCGCGACCAGGTGCTCGCGACCGTCGGTCACGGCGACGGGGCGTCGGACGGCGACACGATCGTCCGGCGCGACGGCGTCGTGCTGCTGGGCCGCGGCGTTCCGGCGTCGGAGGCGGTCGAGGGCGGCGGGATGAGCGTGCTGCTCCGCGCGTCCGAGGCGTGGGTGACGGGCGAGGTGATGCGGGCCAAGCGGCTGGCGGCGGGCGCGCTGATCGGCTCGCTGCTGGCGGCGTGCGCCTGGGGGCTGTACGTGACGGCGCGCGGGAAGCAGCAGCGTGCGCAGCTGGCGCTCGACGCGGAGCGGGCGCGCACGGCGGCGATCGTCGAGAGCCTGGGCGAGGGCGTGCTGAGCGCGGACGCCGCCGGGCGGGTCGTGTTCGTGAACAAGGCGGCGTGCGCGACGCTCAAGGAAGAGCCGGCCGCGCTGATCGGGCGGGACGTCCGCTCGGTCTTCTCGGAGCCGGAGGGCGTACGGCTGGACACGGCGTGGCGGCTGGAGCAGGCGACGCTGCGGCGTACGGACGGGTCGGCCGTCCCGGCGCGCGTGACGTGCGCGCTGGCGCCCGACGGCAGCGCGGTGCTCACCGTCAGCGATCTGACCGAGAAGCTCGAGACGGACAGGCGGCTCCTCGAGGCGACGCGCCACGCGGGGATGGCCGAGGTGGCGACCGGCATCCTCCACAACGTCGGCAACGTGCTCAACAGCGTGAACGTCTCCACGAGCGTTGTATCGGACAAGCTGCGCCGCTCGGAGATCGGCAACCTCGTCCGCGCCGGCGCCATCATCGAGGAGCACCGCGCCGACCTACCCCGGTACATCGAGAACGACGACCGCGGCAAGCACCTGCCCGGCTTCCTCATCGAGGTCGCGAGGAAGCTCGGCGCCGAGCAGAAGACGCTGCTCCAGGAGCTGGACGCGGTGACCAAGGGCATCGAGCACGTCAAGCACATCGTGAGCCTGCAGCAAGAGCACGCCAAGCGCGGATCGACGACCGAGGTGGTCAACCCCGCGGAGCTGTTCGAGACGGCGCTGCAGCTGCAGGTCGACTCGCTCACCCGGCACGGCGTGGAGGTGGAGAAGCACTTCGCGGCCGTCCCGCAGGCGACGCTCGACAAGCACCTCGTGCTGCAGATCTTGGTCAATCTCATCACCAACGCCCGGCAGGCGATGCAGGGGCTGGCGCCGGGCGAGCGCCGCATCACGCTCACCGTTGGCGAGACGCGCACCGGGGACGCGCGTCGGCTGCGGATGGAGGTGAAGGACAACGGCGTCGGCATCCCGGCCGAGAACCTGCAGCGCGTCTTCGCGCAGGGGTTCACGACGAAGAAGGACGGGCACGGCTTCGGGCTGCACAGCGCCGCGAACGCCGCCCGGCAGATGGGCGGCACACTCACGGCGAACAGCGAGGGCGCGGGCAAAGGGGCGACCTTTGTTCTTGAACTCCCGCTCGTCAAGGGCGGCGTCGCCCGCCCGGTCGGCGCAACCATGAAGGAGGCGGCATGAGCCGGATCTTGATCATCGACGACAACGAGGCGATCCACGGCGACTTCAGGAAGATCCTCGCGGCGACCGGCGAGTCCGAGGCTCTGTCGCAGGCCGCGTCGGCGCTCTTCGGCGATCAGCCCAAGGCCGCCGCGCCGCGAGCGCAGCACTTCGAGATCGCCTCGGCGATGCAGGGGCAGGAGGGGCTGCAGCGCGTGCAGGAGGCGCTGGCGGCGCAGAACCCGTTCTCCGTCGCGTTCGTGGACATGCGGATGCCGCCGGGGTGGGACGGCCTCGAGACGATCGAGAACCTCTGGAAGGTCGACCCGGCGCTCGAGGTGGTGATCTGCAGCGCGTACTCCGACCGCTCGTGGGACGAGATCATGGCCACGCTGGGCCGGACCGACAAGCTCCTGATCCTCAAGAAGCCCTTCGACCCGGTCGAGGTGCTGCAGCTGGCGAGCGCCCTGAGCGAGAAGTGGCGGCTGCGCAAGCAGGCGACGCTGAAGCTCGAGGAGCTGGAGAAGCTGGTGGAGCAGCGCACGAGCGCGCTCTCGCACCTGGCGCTGCACGACAAGCTCACCGGGCTGCCGAACCGCGCGCAGATCAAGGACAGGCTCTCCAAGGCGATCGAGCGGACGAAGGAGCGCGGCGGCTCGTACGCGGTCTTCTTCCTCGACTTCGACCGCTTCAAGATCGTCAACGACAGCCTCGGGCACGACGCGGGCGACCAGCTGCTCATGCAGATCGCCGAGCGCCTCACCGCGTGCGCGGACGCGGAGACGCAGGCGGGGTGCGAAGAGATGGTGGCGGCCCGCCTGGGCGGGGACGAGTTCGTCATCCTCGCTCGGAGCGGGGCGGCCGACCCCGGGGCCGTGCGCATCGGCGAGTCGCTGCTGCGCCGGCTGAAGGAGCCGTACTTCGTCAAGGGGTACAACCTCACGTCGTCGGCGAGCATCGGCATCACCACGAGCGACCACGCGTACGAGTCGCCGGACGACGTCATCCGCGACGCCGACACGGCGATGTACCACGCCAAGGCGTCGGGCAAGGCGCGGTATGTCATCTTCGACCAGCGGATGCACGCCGAGCTCAAGCAGCGGCTGGAGTTCGAGACGGAGCTCGCCGGCGTGACCGAGCGCGGCGAGTTCGCGCTCCACTACCAGCCCATCGTGTGCCTCGCAACCGGCCAGCTCCGCGGCTTCGAGGCCCTGGCGCGGTGGAACCATCCGACGCGCGGGCTAATCCCGCCCGACAAGTTCATCCACGTCGCCGAGGAGACGGGCAGCATCATCCCGATCGGCAACTGGGTGCTCCACGAGGCGTGCCGGCAGCTCAACGCGTGGAAGGCCCAGTTCCCGACGCGGCGCGGGCTGGTCGTGAGCGTGAACGTCTCGGCCAAGCAGCTCGCGTCGCCCTCGATCGTGCGCCAGGTGGAGCAGGCCATCCGGGAGAACAACGTCGAGCGCGGCCAGCTCGTGATCGAGGTGACCGAGAGCGCGATCATCGAGGACCCGACGCTGTCGTCGGAGATCCTCAACCAGATCAAGCAACTGGGCGTGGGCATCTCGATGGACGACTTCGGCACCGGCTACACGTCGCTCAGCCACCTGCACCGGCTGCCGCTCTCGTGCCTCAAGATCGACCGCAGCTTCATGAAGAGCGTGAGCGAGCGGCGGGACTACGCGGCCGTGGTGCACGCGATCGTGAACCTGGCGCAGAACCTGAACATCACGGTCGTCGCGGAGGGCGTCGAGACCAGCGACCAGCTCGTGATGCTCCAGTCGATCGGGTGCGACTGGGCGCAGGGGTACCTGTTCGGCAGGCCGGTGGATGCGGCGACGGCCGCGGAGTTCATCACGAGGCCAACGCTGGCGAAGGCGGCGTAAAGGGGCGTAGAACGCGTGCGCGGGGCCGCGCCCTCAGGGGCCCGGTCTCCCGCTGCAGCGCGGGGTCGTCCGCGGGCGGCGCACCGGGCGCGGGCGGTGTACCGTTGGCCGCGAAGACCGAGCCATGCACCCGTACGCGAGAAACATCGTCATCGCGCTCCTCACGCTGGCGCAGGTCGCGCTGGGCGCGAGCGGCGGCCGCGTCGCGTGCTTCGGCGGGCACGCCGAGGGCGCGGCCGCGTCGCCGTGCTCGCACGGGGACGGCCACGGCGGTCTGCACCTGCCGACGCCCGTTGAGCCGGAAGGGCACGACGAAGACTGCCCGTGCGTCGACGTGCCGTCGCCGCTGAGCAGGGTCGAGGACCGGCGCGCGGGCGTCGACGTGATGCGCGACGCCGCGGTGCTTTTGCTGTTGCCCGTCCCGCCGATCCTCGTCGCCGAGCCGGCGGCGCCCGCGGCCGTCCGCGTGCGTCTCAGACCGCCCGATACACCGCCGGGCCCGCGCACGGCGCGTCTCAACATCTAGCCGCGGGCATCCCCGCGCGCCGCGCCCCGGTCGGACGCCCGGGTGTGGCCGCTTTGCTCGCGCGGCGGCCGTCGCCGCCGCGCCGGTCATCGCTCGTGAAGGAGACGCGTGTGCGCAGCGCCCGTTTCGCGGCGGCCGCGGCCATCCCGGCCGCGCTGCTCGGTTGCCAAACTTATACAGCCCTCCCGCTGGACGCGGAGGCCCACCGCGCCGCGTGGCTGGGCCGCTCGCCGTCGGACGAGGGGGTGGCCGCGTTTGCGCGCCGCCTCGCGGCCGAGACGGGCGGCGGGGAGGCGTTCGACGTCGCCGACGGCCTGACGCTGCGCGAGGCGGAGGCGGTCGCGCTGTTCTTCAACCCGGACCTGCGCTTGGCGCGGTTGCGCGCCGACGCGGCGCTCGCGGGCGCCGGGCACGCGGGGCGGTGGGAGGACCCCGAGCTGCGCATCGACGCGGAACGGATCATCGAGAGCGTGCCGGAGCCCTGGACGCTGGGGGCATCGCTCGGGGTCACGCTGCCGATCTCGGGGCGGCTCGCCGTCGAGACGTCGCGCGCCGAGGCGTCGCGCCGGGCTGAGCTTCATCGCGTCGCCGCGGAGGAATGGGCGGTCAGGAGCGCGCTGCGTGCGGCGTGGCTGGAGTGGTCGGCGCAGCGGCTGAGGACGGAGCTGGCTCGCGGGCTGCTCGGTCGTCTGGACGCGGCGGTGGAGGTCACGGACCGCCTCGGCGAGGCGGGCGAGCTGAGCCGCATGGAATCCCGCCTGTTCCGCGTCGAGCGCGCGGCGCGGGGCGACGAGCTGCGCGCCGCCGGGGCGCGCGAGCGGGAGCTGGAGCACGAGCTGCGGGCGCTGATGGGGCTTGCGCCCGGTGCGCCCGTCGCCCTCGTGCCCGCGCCGGTGGCCGCGGTCGGCACGACGGCCTCCGCGGACACGGCCACCGCGCTCGGGCGCCGCAACCCGACGCTCGCGGTCCTCGCGGCCGAGTACGACGTCGCGGAGCAAACACTGCGGCGCGAGGTCCGCGAGCAATACCCCGATCTCACGCTCGGCCCGGGCCTCGCGACCGAGGAAGGCGACGACCGCGTCGGGCTCGGGCTCTCTCTGCCCTTGCCGATCTGGAACCGCAACCGACGCGCGATCGCCGAGGCGAGAGCGGAGCGCGAGCTCGCCCGCGCCGCGTTCGAAACAGGGGCGGAGCGGCTGCTCGCCCGGCTCGCAGCGGCGGAGATTCGGCTCGGCGCCGCGCGGGCGAGGCGGGAGGCTTTCGAGATGGAGATCGTGCCCATGGTCGAGGAGCAGGACGCGGACGCGCGGCGCGTCGCCGGCCTGGGCGGGGTCGGCACACTGCTGACGCTGGAGAACCTGACGCGTCTGCACGGCACGAAGGCCGCGCTGATCGACGCGCGCCTGGCCGAGGCGCTCGCGGCCGCGACGGTCGCGGAGCTCGTCGGCCCGCCGCCGGCCGAGACCGCGCCCGGGAGAGCCTCGCCATGAAGACGCTGCTCAACGTCACGCTCGCTCTCTCGCTGGCCGCGGCGCCGGCCTGCACAGAGAGGGCGACGCCGGCGGACGCCGGCCGGCCGGAAAGGGAGCGTGCCGCCGCCGCGCCGACGAACCGCGTCGACATACCCGCCTCCGTGCGGCAGAATCTGGGGGTCACGTTCGCGAGGGTTGAAACCCGCAACGTCGAGAGGACGCTCCGAGTGCCCGGGCGGTTCGAGCTTCTTCCGACCGCGCAGCGCGAGTACCGCTCGCCGGCGCCCGGGACGGTCGAGCTTGTCGTGCGGCAGTACGAGAAGGTGGAGGCCGGCGCCCCGCTCTACCGGCTGAATTCGCCGCGCTGGCGCGAACTTCAGCGGGAACTGAACGACGCCGACGAGGCGGTGCAGCTCGCGCTGGCCGGCGTCGAGAGCATCGGGCCCTTTATGGAGGCCCACGAGAAGCATCACGCCGAGGTCCAGAATGCGGTGGACATCTGGGCGGAACGCGTCGCGGCGTTGGAGCGGCTCCGCGCCGCGGGCGGCGCCGATGCGGAGGACATCGCGCGGGCGAGAGCCGCGCTCGCAACGGCCCGGGCGGAGTTCGCCCAGACGCTGGAGAAAGAGGCGGAACTCCTGACGCGGAGGCGCGAAGCCGAGGCGCGGCTCGGCGCCGCCCGCTCGCGGGCGGCGATTCTGCTGGGCACGGCGTCGTCCCTGACCGGGCTGCCGGCGGAGGCCCTTTCCGTGTCCGAGGGCGGGAGGCCGCGCTGGCGGGCGATCGACGCGATCGAAGTCCGTGCTCTCTCGCCCGGCATCGTCGATTCTCTCGCGGCGATCAGCGGCTCGCTCGTCGAGGGGGGCGGCGCCGTGTTGACCACGGTCCAGCCCGAGCAGGTCCGGTTCCGGGCCCGCGCCCTCCAGAGCGACCTCGGAAAACTCAGCGATGGGCTCCCCGCGGTGGTCGTGCCGCCGCGGAGTGAGGCGGCGGCGACGAGCGTCGCGGCCGTGCTGATGCTTTCACCGACCGCGGACGCGGACCGCCGCACGATCGAGTTGGTGGCGGCGCCGCGGGAGCCGTCAGCGCTCGCTCCGTGGGCGAGGGCCGGCGTGTCGGCGTACCTCGAGGTCGTCGTCAGCGGCGGCGCAGAGCGCGAGCTGGCGATCCCCCTGCGCTGCGTCGCCCGCGACGGCACGCGGGCGATCATCTTTCGCCGCGACCCGGCGGACCCCGACGCGGCGATCAGGATGGAGGCCGACCTCGGCATCGACGACGGGCGCTGGGTGGTGATCAAGAGCGGCGTCGCCGAGGGGAACGAGGTGGTCCTCGACGGCGTCTACCAGCTCATGGTCGCGACGAGCGGCGCCGTCGCCAAGGGCGGCCACTTCCACCCGGACGGCACGTTCCACGGGGGGGACGAGTGAGGCTCCTGGGCCGCCGGACGCCTCCCGGACCGAAAGCGTCATGCTGAAGAACCTCATCGCATTCTCGCTCAGGCATTCGTCGCTTGTAATTCTCAGCGCCGCGGCGTTGCTCGTCTACACCGTTGCGCGGCTGCCGCGCATGTCGGTGGACGTCTTCCCGGAGCTGAACGCGCCGACCGTCGTGATCCTCACGGAGGCGGGCGGGCTCGCGACCGACGAGGTGGAGCAGGAGGTCACGTTCCCGCTGGAATCGGCGGTCAACGGCCTGCCGGGCGTGCGGCGCGTGCGTTCGGCGTCCGCGATCTCGCTCTCCCTGGTCTGGGTCGAGTTCGATTGGGGCACCGACATCTACCGCGCACGGCAGCTCGTCGCCGAGCGGCTGGCCGGCGCCAGGGCGAGCTTGCCGACCGGCGTCGAGCCTGTCATGACGCCCATCTCCAGCATCACCGGCGAGATCATGCTCCTCGCGGTGTCGTCGCCGGACAGGAGCGTGAGCGGCCTGGACCTGCGCGCGTACGCCGAGTTCGACCTCCGCAACAAGCTGCTGGCGGTCCCCGGCGTCTCGCAGGTCTCCGCCATCGGCGGGGAGTTGCCCGAGTACCAGATCGTCGTCCGACAGGACCGCCTCGCCCTTTACGGCCTGACCATCGCCGACGTGGTGGACGCGGCGCGCAAAACGCACAGCACGGCGAGCGCCGGCTACCTCGCGGACGTGGACCACGCCGAGTTGCCGATACGGCAGGCGGCCCGCGTCACAGGCGTGCGTGACATCGCGGCGACCGTGGTCGTCATGAAGGACGGCCTGCCGATCACGATCGGCGAGGTCGCGGACGTGGCGCTCGGCGGGGCTCCGAAGCGGGGCACCGCGGCCAACCAAGGCGTGCCCGCCGTCGTGTTGGCGGTCCAGAAAGCGCCGGGCACCAACACGCTCACCCTGACCGAGCGGATCGACCGGGCGCTGCTGCAGATCGAGAAGTCCGCGCCCGACGGGATCGCGATCAACAAGGAGGTCTTCCGGCAGAGCCACTTCATCCGGCGCGCCGTCAACAACGTCGTCAGAGTGCTCGTCGAGGCGACGGTCATCGTCGCGGTGATCCTGATCCTGTTCCTCCTCGACGTGCGGACAACCATCATCACGCTGACGGCCCTGCCGCTCTCGCTCGCCGCGGCACTGCTGACGCTCGACGGGCTCGGGATGACCCTGAACGTCATGACGCTGGGCGGGCTCGCGGTCGCGATCGGCGAGCTGGTGGACGACGCGATCATCGACGTGGAGAACGTGCACCGGCGGCTCGGGGAGAACGCATCGCTGCCCGGGGAGCGTCGCAGAGGCTTTCTCGAGGTCGTGTTCGACGCGAGCAACGAAGTCCGCTCGTCCGTCGTCTACGCGACCGTCCTGATCTGCGTCGTCTTCGTTCCCCTGGTGTTTCTGGAGGGCCTCGAGGGGCGGTTCTTCAAGCCGCTCGCGATCACGTACATCGTCTCGATCATGGCCTCGCTGGCGGTCGCGCTGACGGTGACCCCGGCGTTGTGCGGGGTGCTCCTGAAGCCCGGGCGCGCGGAGGCCGCGCACGCGGCGGCGGAACGGGGCCGCGCCGACGGATTCCTCGTTCGCCGGCTCAAGCGGGGCTACGCGCCGGCGCTCCGCTGGTCGCTCTCGCACCGCGCGCTGGTGCTGGGCTTTGCGCTCGCCGCGACCGGGCTCTCGCTGCTCCTGGCCCGGACATTCGGCACGTCGTTCCTCCCGGAGTTCAACGAGGGCACGTTCACGGTCTTCGTGTCGTCACCCCCGGGGACGTCGCTCGCCGAGAGCAACCGCTCCGCCGAAGCGATCGAAGCCCGGCTCATCACGACCGAGGGCGTGCAGAGCGTGACGCGCCGGACCGGCCGGGCGGAGCGCGACGAGCACGCCGAGCCCGTGTCGAACAGCGAGCTGGACATCCTCCTCGCGCCGGGCGCCGACAAGGCGGAGATCCGGCGTCGGATCGGGGCGATCGCCCGCGCCGTCCCGGGCGTGACCGTGCAGATCGGGCAGCCCATCGAGCACAGGTTGTCGCACGTGCTGTCGGGGACGCCGGCCGCGATCGCCATCAACGTCTACGGCGAGGACCTGTCCACGCTCAGATCGCTGGCCGAGCGGATCGAAGACGAGCTGAAGAGCATCCCGGGCGCGCGGGACGTCGCGGCGAACCGCGAGGTGCTTGTCCCGAGCCTCCCGTTGCGGTACCGCCACGGGGACTTGGCCGCCGCCGGGCTGACCCCGGCCGAGGCCGCCGAGCAGGTGCGGGCGGCGCTCCACGGCGAGGAAGTGGCCCGGGTGAATCAGGGCGTGCGGCGGTACTCGATGGTCGTCCGGCTCGACGCCGCGGAGCGCGAGCACGTCGAGCAGGTGCGTGACCTCGTGCTCCGCGGCACGGCGGAAGACGGCGAACCCGCGCCGACCGTGCGCCTGCGCGACGTGGCCGACATCGGCCCGGAGATGGCGCCCAACATCATCGCGCGTGAGAACGCGCGGCGCAAGGCGGTGGTCTCGTGCAACGTCGCGGAGGGCTCCAACCTCGGCGACCTCGTGCGGGAGGTCAGGGCGCGGGTCGAGCCGATCGTGCGGCGCGAGGGGTACACCGTCGAGTTCGGCGGGCAGTTCGAGGCCCGGCGATCGGCCGGCCGCACGATGCTTGTCGCGGGGGCGGGCGTCGCGGTCGTCATGCTCGTGCTGCTGCAACTCTCCACGGGTTCGTTGAGAGTCGCCGCGCTCGTGATGATCAACCTGCCGCTCGCCACGATCGGCGGCGTCGCGGCGGTCTTCATCACCGACTCTCTCCTGCACGCGACGCTCCTGAGGAACACGCTCGCGCTCCTCGGACTGGGCGGATCTCCGTACCAAGCGCCCGTCCTCTCGATCGCGAGCCTCGTCGGCTTCATCACGCTCTTCGGGATCGCGGTGCGCAACGGGATCCTGCTGGTGAACCACTATCGGCACCTGATCGAGGTCGCCGGGGAGCACCCCGCCGAGGCGATCCTCCGCGGTTCCATGGAACGCCTCGTGCCGATCCTGATGACCGCGCTCTCGGCCGCGCTCGGCCTGCTGCCGCTCGCGCTCGCGTCGGGCGAGCCGGGGAGCGAACTGCTCGCTCCGCTCGCCGTCGTCGTGCTCGGGGGACTCGTGACCTCGACGGTCCTCAATCTTTTCGTCGTGCCGGCCGGCTACGCGCTCGTGTTCCGGATCGATCCGGCCGCGCCCGCCGGCGCCGCCTCGCCCCGCCGAGGCGACGCCGATCACGACACGGCTGTTACAAAGACCGACGCCGCCCCCTGAACCCGCGCCGTACATTCATCGCAACAAGGAGACGCCGCCATGCAATCCCGCCGCATCGCCCTCGCCGCCTCGTGCATCGTCGCCGGCTCGCTCGCGCTCGCCGCCTGCGACAACAAGGGGCATTCGCACGACCCCGAGCCCGCGAGCGACGCGGCGGCCGACGGCCACGCGCACGGCAAGGACGACGGCCACGCGCACGGCAAGGACGACGGCCACTCGCACGGCGCCGTCACGCAACTGGGCGAGCAGGCGGTCGGCGGCTTTACGGTCAAGGCGTCTCGCGACGGGGAACTCAAGCCCGGCGGCGACGCGCCGATCGACGTGTGGATCACGGGCGGCGCGGCGAAGATCGCCGCGGTGCGCTTCTGGATCGGCGCGGAGGACGCCGCGGGTTCGGTGAAGGCGAGGGCCGACCTCGAGAAGGACAACTGGCACACGCACGTCGAGGTGCCGAACCCGCTCCCGGCCGAGAGCAAGCTGTGGGTCGAGATCGAGGCCGAGGGCGGCGCCAAGACGGTTGCGGGCTTCGCGCTGCAGCCGTGAGGCGGCGCGTCGTGTTGCGCACCGATGAACGCCGACGCGGCAACATCCCGTGCGCCGAAGGCCGTCCGCTGGCTCGCGGCGCTGCACGCGGCCTACTACGCCGTCACCGGCGTTTGGCCGATCGTTCACGTGGGCTCTTTCCTCGCCGTGACCGGTCCCAAGACGGACCTCTGGCTGGTCCAGCTCTTCGGGGCGCTCGTCTGCGTGCCGGCGCTCGTGATGGGTCACGCGGCCGCGACCGGGCGGATGCCGGCGGCGACCTTCATCACGGCGGTCGCGAGCACGGTAACTCTCGGCGCCGGCGACGTCATCTTCGTCGCCAAGGGTTCGATCGGACCCGTGTACCTGCTCGACGCCGGCGTCGAGTTCACATTCCTCGCGGCGTGGTCCTTTCTCGCGTGGCGCTCGCGCGGCGCGGCGGGTTCAGGACGGGGCGGCGCGGCATTTTGATCGCTCCGCTCCGCCAGGAATGCGCTGCGGCCACCATATCAACGGCGGAGCAAGGTCCGGCGCGGCACGCGACGGGGCGGAGTGGTTGGAAGTCACGGCTCGGTCCCACCCAAAACGCACAAGAGCCTGCGGTGCAGGCTCTTCCGAACTCTTGCGAGTTGGTGCAGACAACGGAAGTGGGCGCAACAGGACTCGAACCTGTGACCTCGGCTATGTGACAGCCGCGCTCTAGCCAACTGAGCTACGCGCCCAAGATACCAGTTTTCAAGGCTTTACGTCACCTGTACCCGAGGGTGCAGACGGGTAGAGCCGTCCGATTCTAGGGGGCGTTGGCGGCGGGAACAAGCCCGATCAGGCCATCTCCCCCGCTGCTCTCGTGGCGCTCTGCGCGCTCCCGCCCGATCCCGCCGACAAGGGCGGTAGAGGGGAGGGCGGCATGAACGAACGGACCTGGGGAGAGTTTCGGGAGACCTGCAAGGAACGGGCCGCCAGCCTGGAGGTTTTCGCCTGGGTTGCCCAGAACGGTGACAGAAGGGCCGTCGCCCATGCCATCGAACGGCTGTGCGACTGCCTGTTCACCGATGAAGACCAACCAGACCTTGATCGTCTTGCGCTTCTACAGCGCGCCCGGCGTCACTGCCCAACTCGGTCCGTTGGACCGGCTCAAGGCCTTCCTGATGGGCCTGACGCTGCGGTTCATCCACTGCAATCTTGAGTACAAGGGCATCGTCTACGACTGCTCGGCTTCCGGCTACCAGCGGTACCCGCACGGCTACCCGCTCCCCGCCT